>Ga0214923_10000774_pt1 | contig 47327 bp, 28 predicted proteins | sample LL1510_MetaG_FD_177993 | JGI IMG/M metagenome (GOLD analysis project Ga0214923, IMG submission 177993) | Freshwater microbial communities from Lake Lanier, Atlanta, Georgia, United States - LL-1510 | ecosystem: Environmental > Aquatic > Freshwater > Lake | place: USA: Georgia | collected...
TTTCTACACATATAAATCATACCTTTAATATAATTTTGGGGATTATTTTGAATGTCAAATTCATAAGATGTATTAAATTCTTTTGGAAATATATTATTTTTATGTTTATTTATCCATTCGTGATATTTATTATTTGAATTTAATGTATTATTTAATAAATCTTGTTTAATTTCATATAAATCTTTATTTAATTCTTTTCTTAATTTTGTTTTAGTTCCTTTTTCACATTTTTCTAACAATTCATTATTTTGTTTTTTATATAATAAATTTACGAATCTGTTGACATATTTTATAAAATGTAATTTAATATTATTTTCAATGTTAGTAAGCATATCAATAGACATATAACCTAATATTTGAGATAGATTAACACCATCTAATTTATTTTCATAATTAAGTTTTTTATATTCATCGTTATATAACTTTTTAAATTCATTATATAAACTTAAATTAGTTCCTTTTGGTTTAGGTCCTTGACTATCTTTTAATAATGACTTGAAAGCCATTTTAATAGTATCATCGGTAATTAGTGGTATATTTTCTTTATTATGATATTTATTTAAAATCCATAATCTTAAGAATTGATATGTGTGAATAACAATTTGATGAGTTCTATAACAGGCATCAAATAATTTAGTTTGGTTTAATTCATTTTTAGAAATAGATTTTAAAGAACATTTAATTGTTCTATATTTATCAGGAGGTTTTTTAGAACTCATATTATATATTATTATATAACATAATTTTAAATAGTTTTTAACGCATAAAATAATTAACAAAATTTTTTATAAAATAATTCAATATATTCATTAATTTCTAATTTAAAATCGTAGTTTCCAGTTTTATTGATAATAAATTTATTTAATAGTTCATTATCAAATATATATGCTTATACTTTTTTTATTTAATAATTTTGATTTAATATATCGATGAACACCATCAAATATGTTTCCCTTAATCTCCATAATAATTGGATACTTGAAATTAGCCTTATTTATTCTATTATAATCATCTTTATATTTTTTAGGATTATTCAATACATCATTAACTGAAATATTGCCATCACCCCAACCCTTAGCATCCATATTATAATTTATTGTATTTACATTAATTTTAGTTGCTTTTGGTTTGAATATATTTATATAAGCAAACATTAAATCAACACTATAAACATTTTTACCTTTTGATGTTGTATGTGGCATATATATATTATTACATATAAATTTAATTATTTTCAGTATTTTTCTCTTTTCTTTTTAAATACGCCCGTCTATTATATTCCTTAATTTTTTCTGGATCGGATTTTTTATCTTTATTTTTTTCTTTATATTCCATTACTTTTTTTATAATTTCTTCTTTATGATTTTCATAAAATTTTTTATTTCTTTTTGGAGCAGTATATTTTTTTAAATGTTCTGTAAGTTCATTAATTTTTTCTTTAAGAAGTTTATTTTCTTCAATCAATTTATCAATAGTTAATTGTTCCATAATATATATAATAATATTATTATATCTTTATTATTATATATGACAGACTATTATAATAAATATTTAAAATATAAAACTAAATATTTAGAATTAAAAAATAATGATATGGTTGGTGGTGGAAAGGATAAAGGATAAAGTATTAAATAATAAAAAAATTACATTAAAAAATATAACAAAAAATAATTTTTACTATATTATCGAATTAAATTCAGGAAAAGATAATGAATATGTAGCTTCTAATTCTTATACAATTATTGAAGCATTTTTTAATAAAAAAATTAAATATGTAAAAGCAATATATTTAGATAATGAACCAATAGGATTAATTTGGTTAGATCCAATAAATAAAAATGAAATGTTTGTTCATCGTTTTATGATCGATAAAAAATATCAAGGAAAGGGTTATGGTTCGATTTCTTTTAATTTAAGTTTAAAATATTTTATAAATAAATATAAACCAAATAAATTAATCATATCTTCTAAAAATCAAATAGCATTAAATTTATATAAAAAATTTGGTTTTGTTGATACTGGTAAAATAGAATATGAAGAAAATGTATTAGAAGTTTTAACAAAAGATATAATTTATATAGATTAAATAATATTATAATTTTATAATAATAATGACAATACAACATTCAAATGATTTTAAATTATCAGCAGTTAAATTATATTTAAAATTTAATAGTATTAGGAAAGTTTCCAAATTATTAAATTGTAGTAAATCATCATTACAAAGATGGATAGAAAGATATTTTGAAACTGGCAATATAGAAAGAAAAATTTACAAAAATAGAATTACAATAATTACAAATGAAATATTAAAATTTATAATTAGTATGATTAAAAATAATCCAACAATAACATTATCAAAAATCAAAAAGAAAATTATTAAAAATCATAAAATAGAAATATCTGTATCATATCTATTTTACATTATTAAATATAAATTAAATTTAACTAATAAACAATTAAGAAGAAAATATTATCCTGAGAAAAAATTATCAACATTAAAAAGGATAAAATAAATTTTTATAAACAAATAATTGATAAAGGTAAAAGAAATATAATATCAATTGATGAAACTGGTTTATATCTAAATATGATGAAAAATAATGGTAGATGTGAAAAAGGAAAAAGATGTTATAAAACAATACATACTTATCCATTTGTAAAGTTTAATTTTATTTGTGCAATTAAATATGGTAAAGTAATTGGTTATACTTTATATGAAAAAAATACTGGAGGTATTGATAGTAATAAGTTTAGTGAGTTTTATAATAAATTTATAAAAACTAAATATAAAAATCACTTAATTATTTTAGATAATGCTAAATTTCATAAATCAAAAGATGTAATTGACAATATTGAAAAATCAGAAAATAAAATAATATATAGTTTAGCATATAATCCAGCTCTTTATCCAATAGAAAATCTATTTAGTCAATTTAAAAATCATATTAAAAATAAAAGTCCTGATAATTACGATGATTTAAAAGAAACAATAAATTATATTTTTAAAAATAAAATTAAAGATAAACATATTAAAAATTATTTTAATTATTTATTCATACAAGCAAATGATTTTATAAATAAAAATAGTTAAATAAGTGTCCCATTATTCAGTGAAAAAGGTGTAATATGCATATAATATAAATTTAAAAAATAACATCGAATTGTCTATACAGCATACACAATACAAAATATTTGAATTTTTATAACTGGAATATGAATTTTATAGAATTCAATAGTATAATATAATAATTATTATACCAAATCATCAAAGCTAATTATATAAAAATAATAATTTTTAATGACAAGAATATGGATTTTATAGAATTCAACAGTATTATAATTATTTTATAAGATTATTTAAATCATATGTTTCATATATATAGGATTCATCATATTTCATAGATTTTTTTGTTTCTGGAAAAATTTTTTCATTATCTGGATAATTTTTTAATGTTGTTGGAAAAACTTGAACTATTTCTAAATTATTATTTATCATTCTTATTATGTTTTTTCTAGATCCATTATCACCTAAATAAATAACCCATTCATATTCTTGAAATCTTTTTAAATATGGCATTAATTTACCTTCATTATTTTTAAATATTGGATTAAAATTTAAATTAATATTTTCTTTTTCTGTTTTTGTTAATAACGTACCTACTCTATTATGCAGAAAATTTTTAAAAAATTCAATGAAATAATCTTTAATATTATTACTATTAAATTTATGCATGTTTGTTAATAAACTTAATACTGAATCATCTGGTATTGATCCACCTTTAATTTTTAATTGGTGTCTAAAATTATCTGGATTAATTATACTTTTAAATTGTAAAAGAATTTTTAATTTTAACTTATCCATATTCTCATCAGAATTAAAATTATATATATCGCCATATATTTTGAATTTTTTATTTTGATTTGTATCATTTTCATTTATTAATTTACTTTCTATTTGGATATCTGTATATTTGGAATCTATTAATAAAATATAACCAAAATTAGGTATATAATAATCTATATTATTTACTTTATATATCCAAGATCCAATAGAATTAGGATCTGAATTTATATCTTTGATATAAACATTATTATCTAATGAAAAATTTTCAATATAAACTGATTTTTCTTGTAATACTGTAAATGCATAAACTAATTGAAATAATATTGATTTCCAAACATCAGGAGTATGATATCCAGACGATATCATTTTTTTAACGGATCCAAAAGATTCATAAATAACTGATGACCATTGAATAATTGATGATGTTGGTGCTTCAGTTAATAATATTAAAACATTACCACTATTTATTGTAATATCTTCTTTATCGATATCTTTATTTTGTGTATTACTTATATCTTTTGATTTTGAATTTAAGATAAAAAAATTAGGTAAAAAATTAGTTATTAATCCAGAATTTTTCTTAATAAAATGATTAGAATTAATTTTTTTTTGATTATCATTTAATTCAAGAGTAGTATTTTTATGAATACCTTGCGATTTTATCATTTCTAATTTATTCCAGTCAATTTTTGATTTGGAATCAGTTTTATATAAAATTGGACAAATAAAATTAGGTGATATTTTTTTCTTTACTATTTCATTTTTTATAAAATCATAATATTTTATTTCTCTCCATAAATCAAAATTATCTGCTTCACCGTTTCGAAATTTAATTTTTTGACAATTTAAATCACCATATGTCATCATATATATTCTTATATTAATGCCCATAGATGGTTTACCTATATTTATTGTTTTTGATTTTTGTTCTAATCTAACTGGATATGCTGCTCTATATAATAAAAAATTAGCAGATAAATCTTTGTAAGGATCTTTATTTAAAACATATGGATTAATATCTAATATTTTAATATATGATAATAATGAATTTTTTCCTCCTGTTATAGTCATTTCTTCACCATCATGTGATTCTAAAATATTATTACGGAAAAAATCTATTAGTTGAGATCTTTCAAATATAGTTAACGCAGTAAAAACAGAAGGATCCCCTGGTAATATATCTTCATATATTTTATTAATTGTTGTATAACTTCCCAATGGATTTGTTAAACTTATATTATAAACTTTTTGTGTAGGTTGTTGATTTACAACATTAGAATATGGTAATAAATGATTCATTGTTGTTCCATCCTGATCGTATAATGGAATGAATGTTGGTGGAAATTGAGGTTTTGGAGCTGGTTTTTGAGCTGTATCATATATTTTTTGTTCTAATAATATAGGAGGTTCTCTTATAGGATTTTCTTTATTTCTTATATCTTGTATTTTTTTTTGATCATTTGATGTAAATGGTGTATTTTTTTCTGCTTTATATGGTGGCATTTCAGTTTTGTCACCACCCCCCTTTAATATTTTGTTTCCATCAGATATTAATACTCTATTAATTTTATTATCTTTATTATAATTTTTAACTATTCTTTTATTAATTTTATACATTATATTTAAATGAGATTTTTTATTATGATTAATATTATCCTGATAAATATTTTTTTGATTTCCTAAAACTGATTCTTTATCAGATTCAATGAATGTATTTATTTTATAATTATTTATTTTAGAATCTGTTAAAAAATTTAATGATTTTTCACTAATTATTAATTTGGTTTCAGATTTTTCTTCGGATTCATCTGATTTAAAATCTAATGTTTTATCATTTATAAATCTTTTTCCTATAATTACTGATTCTGAAAAATCTAATGATTTTTCTATACCTGTTATATATTTCTTTGAGTTCTGATTTTCTGAATTATCATTTATAATATTTTTTATATTATTACCTTTAAATTCATCAAAAAATTGATCATATATTAAATCAATTGGTTTTATTAATATAGAATTATTATAATTATTAATTAAATTATTTGGTAAATATAATTCAAAAAAAGATTTTAATTCATTATCAATATTAATATTATTATTATTAATAAAATTCCATAAATCATTTAAAAATGTATATATATCAAAATAATGATTTATTTTATCATTATTTAATATTTGATAAAATTTAGGTATTATGGCTTTATCAAAATTAGCTATTTTTATTTCAAATTCTAAATTATTAATATAAAATTTATCATTATAAAATCCTGTATATTCAATATAATCTGTTGATGATTTTTTTAAATATAAATAAATATTATTTAATTTTAAATTATTGTGTCTAAACCCTTCGTATTCATTTTGAAGTATAACTAACGTATGGATAATTTGAAATAATAAATGTTTGTAATTTATTGTATTACTATTGTCTTTTAAATATACGTCTAATGTTTTCATTTGAAAATAATATTCTCTAACTTGTAAACAACATATATTATGTATTTTATTAGTATTAATTAAATCTTGAATTTTTTGTTGTAATATATCATTATTAATAATATTTTTTATTTTATCATAATAAATATCTATATTTATTATTGGTAATAAAATATGTTTTGTTTTTTTTTGTAAAACTAAATTACTTAAAATATATGAAAATAATGAATCATTATTAATTTCCGATATAAATGAATCTATTTGTTTTTCATTAGTATAAAATTTAATTTTTAATAAAGATGAATACATATCCGAATATCTTTTAAAATTTAATTCTAAATTTGTATCATTAATTAATTTAAATTTTGCATTTAATATATCATTTATATTTTTTTCATAATTTTCATATTCATCTATCATAGATGAATCTATTAAAGAAATTTTAATATCATTAATAGAAATTTTTCCTAAAATTATATCTTCTAGAATAAAACAATTTGTTGTATTTGTATTATAAATATAATCATATAGTAAATTAATTTTTTCATCCAAATCATAAATTTTTTGATAATCCATTATATTATAATATAATTTTTTTATCAATAATTTTATTCATAATTCAATAAAATTATAATTATTATTTTTATTTTTATAACATGTAAATAAATTTATTAATCGTAATATATAAGCTTCAATTTGTATTATATGGCGTGTTCCTTGACTTAATCTTTGTTCAAATAAAGATGTTATATTAATTACATTATATTTAAACTCAATATTATTTATTCTATTTAATATTTTTATCATTATTTTTCGAATAATGATTTGTGTTGTAATATTTGTTATAAATAATAAATAAAATTTATCTTTTATTTTATTCATTGTGGAATATAATTTTTTAGGTGTATTTAATTTTGGGTTTAATATCATCACAATTATATCATTAATTATTAAATCCCAACTATTTTCATATTTAATATTATAAGTATACATTTCTAATAACCAAATTGCATGATTAATAATATTATCTGAATTTTTTATTATGCTATTTAATTTTTTATATGATATTGATATATTTTCTTTATATTTTATATATAATAAAGTTTCTAAAATTTGTGTATAATTCGGTAATGGTATTCTAATTAATAAACATCTTGATCTTAATGGTTCTATTATTTTGGAAAGTTGATTACTAATTAATATAAATTTACATGTACTTGAATATTTTTCCATTGTACATCGTAAAGAAGTTTGAGCATAATATGATAAATTATCTATTTTATTTATAATTACTATCTTAAATAATTTTTTATTTTTAAAAATATTTAGTAATTCTGATTTAGCATATTCTTGAATAATTTCTTGAATTAAATATTTATCAAGACCATTAGAATTAGGCTCTATTATTATATGATATTTTGATTGTTTTATTAATATTTTTGTTTTTGTATTTGAATATCCTGATATTGTATATTCTATATCTTTAACTTCTATTTTTGTTTTTCCATAAATTTTTTCTAATAACTTATTAATTATATATTCTTTTGGTGATCCTAAAGGACCATAAATAATTAAATGTTGAAAATTTATATATCGATAAGTTTTATATTCAAGTAATTCAATTACTTTTTTAAATTCAGGATATGGTAATTTTACTATTGATTCTACATTATTATATATATGACTATAACTATCAAAACTATTTATTATTTCTTCTACAATTGAATTACAAAATGGTAGATAAAATGAATCATTATAATATTTATCTACTAGAAACATCTATATGTATTATAAAATTTAATTTTTTATATATGATTAAAAAATTAAATAAATATTTTAAACTATCTATTTTTTTTATTATTTATACAGTTGTACCATTATTACTAAAATAAAATTTATATTAAAAATTGATTCAACTAGAATAGTATTTAATGATGATGATTATATTTTATAGCGGATATGGTAGCAATTGGAATGCTATGAAAGCCGTTCTACATTCAAAATTGAATGATCCTGTTTTACAGCAAAGCTTGTTGTCAACAGGAGACGCTTTTCTCCTTGAACACAATTCTGTTAAAGGACGAGATGCTGTTTGGTCCAACAATTATGATGGAACTGGAACGAACTGGTTAGGCTACCAGTCAATGATTCTTCGCGCTGAGTTGAACCAGAATCGTCATCAGTCAAAAATGATGTGTGATTTTGTAGACTTACATGATTCATCTCGTCTCAATGATGAATGGCAAAATCTAGTATTAGAAGCTACTAAAACCATTCACAAAGCACTTGGTACCAGATATTAACCATTTTTATTATATAAAATTCTACTACTGCTTAGTTTTAGAACTCGCATAGCTAGTTGTACAGTTAAAACTTGCAAATTATACAGTAGATTTTTTTTATCATTATTTTAATTTCAAATAATATATATTTTTTTTTATCGTTGTATAGGTTCTAAATAATTCATTTTTAAGAAATCAAAAATATCTTTTTCAGATTTTATTGGTATTGTTGAATCATCTGATATCTTTGTTAAACCATATTCTGATAATTTATATCCCATTTTTTTTGCTATTTGTCTCATTTTTTGATTTAATTCAGCTGATCCAGTAAAATATAATAATGCAGAATAATAAAAATTAAATGGTACATATCTAATATCAATTCGTCTTATTAATTCATCTTTATATTTAGTAAAACCCATATATTTTGTTTCATAATGTTTATCAGTTATATCATCAATTAATAATGGTTGATTATTATTTAATTTATTTGGTTTTTTTAATCTTTTGATAAATCTATTTAAATGATGAATAGAATCTTCATCATTTTCATCTGTTCCTAATTTACTTATTAATATATCAATATCACCACATAATAATTTTTCCCTTCTGTATGATCCACATATTTCAAAAATATATTTATTCTTTGATGTTAATGAATAATGTTTATTCATTTTTTTTATAATTTTTTCTAATATTTTTTTAACATTAGTTATTTCTTCTCTAGGTATATTATCAAAAAATTTACCATAATATTTAATTCCTAATTTAATTTTATCATTGACATCTAATTCATTATTATTTACTTTTATTTTTAAATCTTTTATTGAAGTAACACCTTTTTTAATTAATTCCAATGCAGTAATATGACCAACACCAACAATTGATTCTAGTTCTTTAATTAATTTATCATTTTTATTTTCTTTAAAATCTTTCAATTCACTCAATTTACCTTTAGACAATATTTCAACGATTCTTTCAATTGTTCCTTTACCAATTCCTTTAAATTCTTTAAATTCACTTAAATTATCTATTGATATTTTTTTTTTATATTTTTTTATTATATTTAGCGAATTTTTAATATTTTTTAGTCTGAAAGTATTTATTGTAACTGATTTATCATCATTAATTTTTTTAGAATTATCAATATCATTTTGAATTGATTTAATTAATCTTTCAAATTCTTTTATAATTATATCATTATCTGACATTAATTATAATGATATAATTATTATTTTATATTTATTTTTAGATTTAAAAAGTAATTATTATTCTATTTTAAATGAATACAACAAGGTACACAAAATATATTAGTTTGTTACCTTCTAATTTTAATTATGATGAAGAAGGTTTATGGTCACTAAGTTTACCTAATGATGCAAATAAAATATCAAAAATTATTTTAAATGAATTTGGTAAAAATATTGTTATATTAGATGGAACAGCTGGTTTAGGTGGAAATGTAATATCATTTTGTAACTACTTTAGTTATGTTTTTGGTATTGAAATTAATAATAATAGATATAAATTATTAAAAAATAATATTGAACAAAATAAATTATTAAATATTGAAATAATAAATAATAATTCATTAGAATTAATAATTGAAAATTATTTTGATAAAAATATTAATTGTTATTTTTTTGATCCACCGTGGGGAGGTCCAAATTACAAAAAATTTAAAAACATTAAATTAAAATTAGGAGATTATAGTTTGATTAATTTAATAATTATTATTAAAAATATAAATAAAAAAAAATCAATTATTTTTAAATTACCAAATAATTATAATTTAGAAGAATTTAATAATTTTAATTATAAAATATTTAAAATTAAAAATTATTTATTATTAATAATTTATTAAAATTATTAGTTTTTTATAATTATTATATTAATTTAATGCTAGTTAAGTAAATTATTTTTTAATAAACAGTGAAGCAAATCCAACACCATTACCTACGATACTTGCATCTTTTAAAGAATTTAAATATGCACAGTCATTACTTCCATAATTTCCACTACGAACTGATAAACTAGCACCTGGATACATTTGCATAAATGCTAGACATGTAGCATCATTCTTACAAAATGTAGCACAATTATTTACATTCGCATTTTTATCTATTTTATATGGACCATCCCAATAATGTAAAATAGTATCACGTTTTTCATTAAAAAAAGATGTTGGTGGTGGCGGAGTTGTTGTTGGTGGTGGCGGAGTTGTTGTTGGTGGTGAAGTTGTTGTTGGTGCTACTTTGGTTTACATGCGCAATTACATCCGCCATCAGTATAATACTTACCACCTTCACAATTTGCACCACATTCCCAAATGTTCCAGCTGCCATTAGTTGAATCATAATATCCTGCATTACAAGGTGCTTGCACACGTTGAATTTTTGGCGGAGTTGTTGTTGGTGGTGAAGTTGTTGTTGGTGCTACATTTGGTTTACATGCGCAACGACAACTGCCATCAGTATAATACTTACCACCTTCACAATTTGCACCACAATCCCAATAGTTCCAGCTGCCATTAGTTGAATCATAATATCCTGCATTACAAGGTGCTTGCACACGTTGAATTTTTGGCGGAGTAATACCTGTATAATTGGATTTAGCTGGTGCAGTTGTCTCCGCAACTGGTGCAGTACCAATACATTCATTAATATGATTTTCACCAGTATAAGCTTTCATATCATTCTTTACAACTCTATAAGTACCTGCACCATTATCTTGTGACCACCAACCTGTAAGATTTTTAGGATAAAAAGCACCAGATTCTTTGCATCCGGCGTCTTTCCATGTTTTTTGTAAACAACTAAGAGATATTTGACTTGCTGGTGTAGAATCTGTTAATCCAAAACAAGGATCTAATGATTCGGATTTAGCTGGTGCAGTTGTCGACGCATCTGGTGCAGTTGTTGTTGCAGTTTTTGCTGCTGAGGTCGTTGCTTCTGTTGCAGACGACTTATTTTGTTCAATATAAAAATAAGCACCAACTGCAGAAGCTATAAAACAGCATACAACAACAAATATTATTAATAGCATTCGTTTATCAATATCCATATATATATATATATATATCAAAATAGATTTTAAATTATAATTTTTAAATTATAATTTTTTAATTAAAATTTAAACTAATTATTAATTAATTATTTTATATAATATAACCAATTATAATTATTTTCAATAGTTTCATTTATTATATTTTTATAAATATTTTTGATTTTATAAGATATTGTATCATTATTATATTTATAATTTATATCACCAATTGGTGTATTTATATATTCAATTGGTGTAATACATACACCAGTTCCTGTTAAAAATGCTTCATTCGCTTCTAATATATCAATAAAATTTATTGGTCCAATTTCAATTCCATTTATTGTTAAATCTGTAATAAATTTTTCAGATAAATCAATAATTGTTTCTCGTGTAATACCTGGTAATATACTGCCCAATTCAGGTGTTCTTAATATTTTATTTTTATCTATTATAAAAAAATTACTAGAACATGTCTCTGATATAGTATTATCAATATTCAAATACAAAATATCCGAATAACCTAATTTTTTAGCTTCATTTAATGGTAAAAAACATTGAGCATAATTACCATTATATTTAATATTACCCATCCCGATTTTATTTGATATATTTAATGCTCTAATATATTTATTTTCAACAAGTAATCTTGCATATTTACTAAAATAATTACCTATAGGCGAACCATAAATTGCAAAAATATATTCATTACTAGGTTGTAACATTAATGATTGACCACTACCAAATATTATAGGTCTGATATAAAAATCTCCTTTTTCAATATCTGGAATTAAATTTATATTACTATTAATCATTTTATTTAGCATATCAAAAAATATTTCTTTTGGCAAAATTGGTATAAGTAATCTATTACAACCATCTATAAATCTATCATAATTCATATTTGGTCTGAATAATACAATTTTATTTTTAATAGTTTTATATGCTTTAATTCCTTCAAAAATTCCTTGTCCATAATTTAATATTGTAGCACCTGGATATATTTCTAAAGCTCTATATGGTTCTATAAACAAATTATCCCATTGATTATTTTTAAATTTAATTATTGCCATAAAAGAATTATTAGTAGATAGTTCAAAATTTAATTCTTTAATATTTGTTATTATTTACAATAAAATTTTATTTTTTATATCATTTATTAAAAATAAAATTTATTATTCAAAAAATCATTATAATTGATAAATTGTTTAAATTAATTAAGATTAATTTAAACAAATTTTAATTAAAAATATATAAAACATAAATTTTTTATTTATTTTAATGAATAATACGGAAAATCTAAAATCGTCAAGATCAGAATTAAAAATTGTAAAAAAATCTTTAGATTTTTTACCAACTGTAATAATAAATACCAATATATCATTTTCAAAACATTTTCATTTATTGCCAATAATAAATTTTTTTGTATTATTTTATGATTGTATATATATTATTTGTGATAATTATAACGATATTAATATTATTTCATTATATAATAATTCAAAAATAAAAATATTAAAATTCATTAATTCAAATATAATTGGTGATCAATTTAATATTAATGATTTTAATTATTATTATGATTTATATACAGATTTAAAATTTTCAGAATTAATGTTTTGGAAATATTTTAATATTCCTATTACAAATAACTCTATTAATTTAATAAATATATTAAAAGATAAAAAATTAAATTTTATTTTTATAAATAATTCATCAGAATTATTTACCACATCTTATATTGAAAATATTTTAGATGTTAAAAAAGATAATATTTTATTTTTAAATCCAGATAAAAATCACTATAAACCAAATGATAATTTTTTTGAAATAGCTAATTTATTTATGAATCATTTAGTCATAGATTATATTAATATAATTTGTAATTCTAATCATATTATATTATCTGATGAAAAATATATTAATATGACATTACATTTAAATATAAATTCAAATAAATCTTTTATATATAATAATGATAATTTTAGAATAAATAAATTTATTAATATTAAACCACAAAAAATAATATTTTTAACATTCGGAGGTGGAAATATTAATTATCACAATGCTGTTAAACGTTTATGTAAACAAGCTAACAATTTTAAAATTTTTAGTAAAATTTATGGTTTTACAGAAAATGATTTAATTAATGATTCTATTTTTTGGAATGAACATTCACAATTTATTTTAAATAATCCGAGAGGTTTAGGATATTGGATTTGGAAAGGTTATCTAATGAAAAAAATTATGGAATCAAATGAAATTGAAGAAAATGATATTATTTTATATTTAGATTGTGGTTGTGAATTAAATATTCATGGTAAAGAAAGATTAATAGATTATATTGATATGACAAATAAATATAATAATTTAGCATTTTATATGCCAGAATGTATAGAAAAAGTATTTACAAAAATGGATTTATTTAAATATATGAATACATCTAGAGAAGATATGGATAGTGGTCAAATAGCTGCAAATGTTATTTTTCTTAAAAAAAATAATGATAATTTAAATTTTTTAAATGAATTAAATGATTTATATAAATGTAATAATTATCATTTTGTTGATGATACACCATCTATAGAACCAAATGATATATTATTTAATGAAAATAGACATGATCAAAGTTGTTATTCATTATTAATAAAAAAATATAAAATGTTTAAAATTCCGGGAGAAATTTATTTTGAACCTAATTGGTTAGATGGCATTAAATATCCAATATTAACATTTAGAAATAAATCAGGAAACTCTATTTTAGATTCTTTATTGAGAAATAATAAAAGTATATTTAAATAATTGAAGTTCTTACATTTTATCATAATTTTCTCTAATAATATCTTCTTTTTTTTTATTAAATTCTTCTAATGTAATATAATTTTTATTTAATTGTCTTTTATATGTTCTAATTTTATTTAATACTTTTCTTTTTTCTATTGTTATATTATCAAAATATATTTTTTTTCTAAGTTTTAATTTTTCATAATAGTTTTTTTTATCATCTGGATTCAGTTGTTCAATTTTTTGGTTTCTTTTTTTTAAATTTTTTTTCCAAAGGGCTTTTCTTTCTTGTTCTGTTAAAGATAATATTTTATTTTGTTTATTTTTTTTATATTTTTGTTTAATATCATCTGGTAAATTTTCATATCTATTTTTCCGTTTTAAACTATATTTTTCTTTTTTTTCTTTACTTAAATTTTTATACCATTTTTTATACATATTCAAACAATATAGTTTATAATTATTTAAACCCATTTTTTTTATTTTTTTTTCTATGCGCTTTTTATTTAATATTTTTTTTTCTTCCATAGAAAGCGAATTATATTTTTCTCTAATTTTTTTTGAAATATTTTCTCTAATTTTTTGTTGTTCTTCAATTGGTTTCATTTTAAATAGTTCTTTATTTAAAATTTTAATAGTATCTGTCTTTAATTGTAAAATATTAAATATATAGAATCGATTCAATGTTTTTTCTTTGTATTTAGAATATACTGGTACTAAAATTTTAATTTTATTTTCAGGATTATCTGAAATTAATTTTTTAATTTTTTTAAAAATTATAATATTATTAAAAATATTTCTTTCTTTTTTAGAAATATTTTTAAGATAATCTTTCAAATCATTAATATTTTTTGATAATGACTCCCATGATTCATACACATTTAATAATCTATGATAATTTGAATATTTCATAAAATCAAATATAATTATCTTTTTAAATATGTCAATTTTAATAAAGTTTACTATAAATTGCCACTGTAAATTTTACAATTTCTACGGTTTTATCTTAATCAATGATTTGGATAAAAGCTATGCAAAAAAAAGCGCATGCAAATTCTTTTAACTACGGTAAAAATAAAATTCCATTGGCTTAAAAAAATATATTTCAATTTTTACAGTTATAATATTATAATTATTCATCAGAATCAGTTTTAATTTCATTAATCATTTTTTCATTTAAATCCATATTATTAAGCTTCTTTAATAATTTTTGATCTGATTCATTATATATTAAATTTTTAATAGCTATTAATTTATAAGCTTTATAATTTGAATATTTTTTATTATTATTACTTCCGTCGATAAAACACTTTTCATCATCATTTAATATATCTAAAAATTTAGTTATTTTACTATATTTATTCTCAGGTATTTCAGCTTCATCCAAAAACTGTTCTATATTTTCTAAATGATTATTATATAAATTATTAATTACTTCATCCTTAGATGTTAAAATAAATCTGGAACCATCAAATATATAAGCGATTGTATCTTTCATATTTGTAATAAATATATTATTATATTCTGGTAAATTTTTATTAAAATGTACTGTTTTAATGGATTCCTCAATACATAGACATTGTTTATTAATTATTTTTAACATATCTTTATGTTTCAATAAAGTTGATAATTGTTCATTACCAAATTTAACAAACGTATTGTTAATAACTGGTCCATTATTAATTGGTCCATTATTAATAATACCATTATTGGTATTATTATTATTAATTAATTGTTTATTAATTTTTTGTAATGTTTTTGGATGTATTTTACAGTTTTTTTCTAATAATTCTTTTAACATATTTTTAATTTCACTATTTTCTTTTTTAATTTCAATATTTTCATTAACAATTTTTTCTAATTTATTATTAATTATTGCTGATTTTTGTTTACATATTTTCTCATGTTTCCATCTATTTTGATAATTTATAAAATCTCTATTACATTTATTACAATAATATTTTTTATCAGTAATAATATCAGTAGTATTATTAGTAGTATTATCAGTAGTATTATTTGTATTATTATTTGTATTATTATTTTTATTATGAAATTTCTTATTATGTATCCATAGACTTTGATAACTAGAATAATATTTTTTACATTTTTTACAATGAAAATCTGTTATAACTTCTGTCATATATTATAATTATAAATTAATATATCCTTAAATGATTTTTATAATTTTTATATAACTTATATAACTTTAAAGAAATTGGCAAGAGAGAGAGCGCATCAAAAAATATTCTTATGAAGGAAAATTATTAGATAATTTAAATAATTCTAATTTAAGTTTTAAATTCTCATTTTCTAATTCTAATTGCTTTGTTTTATCAACTAATTTTAATTTAAGATTCTCATTTTCTAATGTTAATTGTGTTGTTTCTAATAATATATTTGGTTTAATTTTTGTATTAATAATTTTTAATGATAATTCATCTATTTTTTTTATTAAATTTTGTAAATTATTATTATCTACATTAAATATTTCTACATGGGTATTATATATAATATTTATATTTAATGTCTTTACTAATATTTTTATTTTATTTTCTAATTTAATTGCGTCATTAATATTATGCATTTCATATATTTTAATAATTTTATTATATTTTAAATTTGTTTTATGAGCTTGTAATCTTTTAAATATATGGGATGTATTCCCATACTTGTAAATATTATCTTTTATATGTATTATGTAAACACAATCTTTATTATGATATTTCTCTAAATCTTCCTCAATATAATTATCAATTAAATTATAACCACCAGTTTTTCTAATTGATGGAAGTACTTTAGATGTAACCCAATCTTTAAATTCAATAGCCTCTTCTTTTTTTGATGCTAATATAAGACAATAAAATCCAGACTCGTTAATAAACACAGTATTTGGATGTTCACTTTCCAAAAGTGAAGTTTCGTGGGATGGGCTATCCTGTAGCCCATCCCCCAAAAGTTGTTTAATTTTAATTCTATCTTTTTTATTTACATTAAATCGAATAGCTTGACTTTTATTTTTATAATCTAACATTTTAGCGATGTCTTTAGCTTTAAAATAAACTTGATCATTATAATAAAAATATTTAATAGGTTTATTATTGAATGTTAAAAAGTTTTTATTAAGATCAAAATGAAATTTATTATCATCACTTTTTATTATTTTTTCATATGATTTTAATTCATTATCAGAAAAATTTATACTATTATCTGATGTAATATTAATATTATCATTTGATTCTAATACATTGTTGTTAAATTGATTTAATACAATATCTGATGTAATATTAATAGTATCATTATTATTTTTGTGGAAAGTTTTTGCATGTATTTTGCAGTTCTTTTTTAATAATTCTTTTAACATATTTTGCAAAAAAAGTTTAGCTTTTTTTGAAGAAATAAAAAAATCTTCGATTTTTTCATTTTTAATTTCATTATTTTCTTTTTTAATTTCAATATTTTCATTAATAATTTTTTCTAATTTATTATCACTATTTATTAAATCTGAATTTTGTTTACATATTTTCTCATGTTTCCATCTATTTTGATAATTTATAAAATCTCTATTACATTTATTACAATAATATCTTTTAGTAGTTATAATATTATTAGTATTATCAGTAGTATTATCAGTAGTATTATATGTATTATTATTAGTATTATTTATTTTACTATGAAATTTTTTGTTGTGATTACATAGACTAGATTGGCTAGAATAATATTTCTTACATTTGATACAATGAAAATCTGTTATAACTTCTGTCATATATTATATTTATATAATATTATATCCTTAAATGATTTTTTTAATTTATAATATAACTTATATAACTTTAAAGAAAAAATGGCGAGAGAGAGAGCGCATCAAAAAATATTCTTATGAAGAATTATTATTAGATAATTTAAATAATTCTAATTTAAGTTTTAAATTCTCATTTTCTAATTCTAATTGTTTCGTTTTTTCAGTTTCTAATATATTTGTTTTATGTTTATTATTAATAATTTTAAATGATAATTCATCTATTTTTTTATTAAATTTTGTAAATTATTATTATCTACTTTAAATATTTCTACATGAGTATTGTATATAATATTAATATTTAATTCTTTTATTAATGTTTTTATTTTATTCTCTAATTTGATTGATTCGGCAAAAATAAAATCATAGATTTTATTTTTGCCTCATTAATTAAATAAAAATCCTTTGGGATTTTTATTTAATTGATTCATTTATATTATTCATATCATATATTTTTATTATTTTATTATATTTAAAATTTGTTTTATGAGCTTGTAATCTTTTAAAAATATGGGATGTATTTCCGAAAAAGAATAGCAAAGCTATTCTTTTTTGTTCAAAATAAGAAAACATAGTTTTCTTATTTTGCCCATACTTGTAAATATTATCTTTTATATGAATAATGTAAACGCAGTCTTTATTATGATATTTCTCTAAATCTTCTTCAATATAATTATCAATTAAATTATAACTACCCGTTTTTCTTATTGATGGAAGTACTTTAGATGTTACCCAATCCTTAAATTTAATTGCTTCCTCTTTTTTAGATGCAAATATAAGACAATAAAATCCAGATTCGGTAATAAATACAGTTTTAGGATCTTCACTTCCCAAAAGTTGATAAATTTTAATTTTATCTGATTTATTAACATTTTTTCTAATTGCTTGATCAGTATCACTATAGTCTAATATAGAAGCAACATCACCTCCTCTAAAATAAACTTGGTCATTATAATAGAAATATTTAATAGGTTTATCATTGAATGTTAAAAAGTTTTTATTAAAATCAAATTTAAATTTATTATCATCACTTTTTATTATTTTAGTATTATTTGATTTTAATTCATTATTACAAAAATTTATACTATTATCTGATGTAATATTAATATTATTATTTGATTTTAATTCATTGTTAGATTGATTTAAATCAATATCTGATGTAATATTATCATTATTATTTTTGTGTAAAGTTTTTGTATTTATTTTACAGTTCTTTTTTATTAATTCTTTTAACATATTTTGCAAAAAAAGCTTAGCTTTTTTTGAAGAAATAAAAAAATCTTCGATTTTTTCATTTTTAATTTCACAATTTTCTTTTTTAATTTTAATATTTTCATTAACAATTTTTTCTAATTTATTATCACTATTTATTAAATCTGATTTTTGTTTACATATTTTTTCATGTTTCCATCTATTTTGGTAATTAATAAAATCTCTATTACATTTAGTAAAATAATATCTTTTATTAGTTATAATATTATTAGTATTATTAGAAGTATTATCAGTAGTATTATTTGTATTATTAATAGTATTATTAGTATTTATATGAAATTTCTTATTATGTATCCATAGACTTTGATAACTTGAATAATATTTTTTACATTTTTTACAATAAAAATCTGTTGATTTTTTAAATAATAATATAACTTATATAACTTTTTAAATAATAATATAATTTATATAATTTTTAAAAAAATTGCAAAAGAGATAGTATCATAAATATTCTTATGAAGAATTATTATTTGATAATTTAAATAATTCAAGTTTAATTTTTTAAATTAACATTGATTAAATCTAATTGTTTATTATTTTTGATATTTAATGATAATTCATCTATTTTTTAAATTAAATTATATATGCTGATAATCTACTACAAAATATTTCTACATGATTATCAGCATATATGGTATGTGGAAAAATTACTCTTATTAATTTTTTAATTAATTACAATAGCTAAAGAAATTTAATTAAAAATATACCATGATGCACAGTACATAGCCTACATTATATGTGATTAGCGTATATAATTAATATTATTTTGAGATAACTATAAATAATATTAATTGAATGAGAGTATTTTTTCTGCTGGTTGCTAATTAAAAAATATAATATTGAAATTTTATATACTATACCAAATTTAATTATTATAATTAATAAATCTACAATAGTATAAAATATTTATTAATTATAATAATTTAAGTTGAAATAATTTGAAAAGAATTGTTAATACCTGATATTTAAGTAACCATATATGTGTATTAACATTAAATTCAAATGAAATAACATTTGATAGTAAATTTAATAAAACATCTTTTTCATCATCATTCATTTTAAATTTTTCGCGATATTCATTAATATTTAAATAATTATAATTTTTTTTTATATCAATTCCTTGATATAAAATTTCTTTATTATATAATTGTAAAAATGAATTTATAATTAAAATTGTATCAATCAATTTTTGATTATTGATAATATTTTCAGATAATAATAAAAATATTATAGGTAAATAATCTTCATTAATTTCATCTTTATTAGGTGGTTTATTAAAAGTTTTTATTATTATTTTATATTTTTTTTTCCAATTACTATATTTTGATATTAATTTAAATACTTCACCTGCAAAAAATGATTCATTACTATTTGAATCAGTTATAATAATAACATATTTTATTTTCTTAAATTTTTTAAATAAAGTTATATTTCCTAATTTATTTTTTGGATCAACAGGATCTTTAATATTCATTTTATTATAATTATCAAAATTTAAAAAATTATTTGATTTTTTAATAAACATATTAGATAAAAGCATTAAAATATTAATAACTGTTTTATTAATAGGATTTAAACCGTAAAATCCGACTATTATATTTTTATTTTTATAGGAACTTTTCAATAATAATAATATTTTTTTAGAATAATTACTAAATTCTAATAATATTTTTTTATTATTTTTATCATATATAATGTTTTTAATTTCTTCAACAACTGAATTTAAATCTTGAATATTTATGTCATTTACATAATATGAATTTATAGTTGTTACTAAATTTGTAAAATAATTTTCAGGTAATGTTGTTTCATTAATATTAAAATTATTTTTTTTTAAATAAATAGTCTGTGTATTAATTTCATTATGAGTGATATCAGAAGAATTTAGATTTGTAAAAGGTAATAAAATAATTATATTTTTACAATATTTCATCATTAAATATAATTCTATCATACACCAAAAACTTTTAAAATACGATGGTGTTAATAAAATAAAACAAAACATATCATTATTATTTTGAATTATTTCAAATAATAATTTTAAATTGTATAAATGATCTGAATCATAAAATATTTTATAACATAATGGTGGCTCGCACTCTTCTGAATTATATGTTGGATCATACTTAGAATTATTATTTAAAAATAATTCCATTGTTAATTTTATGTATCTTGCAAAAATAGAAGCATCCAGTTTATTATGGGATATAAAAACATCAAATTTTTCAATTTTTTTTAAATTATTTATTGACATTATATATGTATCATATAATAATTTTTTATATATTTATTCAATTTAATAAAAAACTAAATTGAATAAACCAAATATAGACACAAATATAGTATTAATAATCATTAAATTTATATATTTTAGTATATTAAAGTCAAAGTTACAAAAATTAGAAGGTTTAACATATAATGAAATTAAATTAAATATAACAAAAGCTATTAATGAAATATTTTATTTTTATTTCATAAGAAATAAAAATAAAACATTAGATTATAAAAAAATCTTTGATTTTTTTATAATGAAATACCACAAAAAACTTATAAAAATTTATTAATAGGATCATATAAAAGAGATGATGTATATATAAAAAAAACATCAAGAAAATCAAGTAAAAGATTAAAAAATTATAAAGAATAAAATAATATTCTTTATAAAAAATCGGCATTTTAAATCTCCACAGGTGTAATAAAAACATAATTCTTATTAAAAAATGTTTTAATAAAAATATTTAAAATAATATTTTTATTATATGAAATATGAGTGTAAATATAATATTTATAGGTTTTTATCCGGATCACGAGTTGGAAAATGATTATATTTATCTTAATACATTAAAAAATAAAAATTATAACATTACCAAGATATTAGATAGTCAGTTAACAGAAAATATTTTACAGAATTCTGATGTTATAATATGTGGAAGTTTTTTACAAAATATTGATTTAATTAAACTTATTTTTCCACACAGACATAAAATTATATATAATGTTACAGAACCAATTGAAATTAATAATACTATAATGTATGAATTATATATCAATAATTTTATTAATTTAGCAATAGGATGTGTACCAGAAAATAATAATAATATTAAATTTCCTATTTATATAGATCCTTATAATTTTCAATCATGTGATAAAATCGTTGAAATTAATGAATATAATAAAAATCTTCAAATTGAAGAATTATTAACTAAAAATTTTTGTTGTTTAATTAATAAACATGATTTTGGAAATACAAGAGTTAATATCCATAATAAATTATCTGAAATTGGTACTATATTTTGTCCATCAGTTTTACTTAATAATTTTTCCAATGAAACATTTGAAAAAATTGGAAGAGAAACATTTCAAAAACAATTCATATTTTCAATTTGTCCTGAAAATTATATAACTAAATTAGATGGTTATATTACTGAAAAATTATTTATGGCATGTTGTTGTGGTAATATTCCAATATATTATGGAAAATTAGATGATTTTGATAAACATATTTTTAATACAAATAGAATTATATTTTTTGATCCTACATCAATTGATTCGATAAATAATGCATATAATTTTATAAAAGAATTAATGTCAGATCCAATAAAATTATTTAATTATTATAAACAAGATATATTTTGTAACAATGCATGTGATATTATTAATTATTTTAAAAATAATGCCAATAATAGAATAAATTTATTTATTAATAATTTAGTTGAAAAAACTAATGAATCAAATAATGAATCAAATAATGAAAATATTTATTATAAAGATGATTTACAAAATGAAAATAATTATAATGATGCAAAAATATTAAATTATACAGATTTAATTAATTATATGCCTAATATTTGTTCAGATACTAATGAAAGTAATATTATTATAAATTTATCAACTACATTAGATAATTTGAAATCGGATAATTTTAAATTATTAATTGATAAATTAATAAATCAAACATTAAAACCTAAATTTATATTTGTTAAAGTTGACATTGATGAAGATCAATCTTATAGTATTATTAATAATGATTATCCAACGTTAATTATTAATTGTTATAAAAGTACAATTTGTACAACAAATTGTACGTATCAATCTTTTTCAAATATTGAAAATTTATTTAATATGAGTGAAAAAATTGATAAAAATGATAAAATAGTTTTTATTAATGATAAATTTGATCCTGATAATAATTTTATTTTAATGTATGAACTATGTTATCAATTATATAATTGTAATGCAATTATATCTAAAAATGTTAATAGTGATAGTATATTCTTAGATAATTATTATGATGATATGAATATTAATGATTCTTATTCATTTAAATTTAGTTCATTAAAAAATTTATCAATAGATAATTTATCAACACAAGAAATAGAATTAGAAAATTATTATAAAAAAAATAATTTATATGTTTGTTGTATTAATAAAAATAATGGTTGTGAAATTATAAATTCAGCTAGTTCTGAATCAGATAATAATGAAAACCTAATAAAGCATCACCAATACAATGAAATTGATTCATATATATCAAAAAGATATCTATTATTTAATACTGATGATATAACTTATAATCCGTTTAAAAATGATCATGATAATAAACAAATAGATATTAAATATTATAATAAAAATATTATATTTTTAACTGTAACATATTTTATTGAAAATGATATTCCATTAAAAGATACAATTAATTTAGATAATTATACTATTAATATTATTAATTCAACACAATCTAACAAAATTACTGTATTTTTTATAATTAATAAAAATATAAATTCAATTAAACATAATGATGTAAATTATCATATATTTCAAACTGATAAACTAAATAATATTTCTATAAATAAATTTTATTCAATATTGACTATACTAAACTATTTACCTGATTTAGAATATAAATTTTTTAATGATATTGATATAATTAATATGATCGATAAAAATGTTTGTATATCTAATTTATATAATAATTTGAATGATATTAATTTTAAATTAGATTTATTTAAAATTTGGTATTTATATAATAATGGAGGTTTATATTTTAATTGTAAAAATATATTATACACTCATCTAAATAGTTTATTGAATCATGATGAATTTTATGTTAATGATTTAAAAGATTTTACTACATATACACATTTATTATTTAATAAACAATCAAAAAATATTAACATTAAAATTTTATTAATAAATATGTGCTTTAATATATTTAATTTATTATATGGTAATAATTGTCCTGCTATAATAAATTCGATGTTATTAAATAAAATTATTAATAAAAGTATATTAGATATAAATATTATTGACAAAAAATTTGAAGATTTTTTGTTTACAGAAAATAAAATTATTAAATACAATAATAACATATTAGTTAAATTATCTTACAATAACTATTATAAAAATCATAATTCTATTACAACTAAATCATTCAATTTATGGCGAAATAATTTAACTTATAATTCATTTAAAATTAATTATAGTAATATTAATTATGTAGATCATTTAGTTTGGATTAATTTAGACAGATGCGAAAATAGAAAAATTTATATGGAAAATTTATTGCAAAATATTGAAATCCCAAACACAAGAATTTCAGGTATTGATGGTGGAATTATTGATTTATCAACACTTAATAATTTAGAAAGACAATTATCAAATTATGAAAAAGCAGCTACATTATCACATATTAAAGCAATAAATTATCTAAATAATATTGATGGACATTATTTTTGTGTATTAGAAGATGATATTTCTTTAAATAATACTATATTATTCAATCATGATTTAAAATATATTATTGATAATGCTCCTAAATTTGATATTTTAATATTAAGTAAAACTTATGATAAAAAATTAAGTGATATGTATACAAAATGGAATTGTAATATTTTTGGTGCAGTATGCTATATAATTTCTAGAGAAGGTATAAATAAAATAACAAGTTTTGCAAAATATGATCAAAATAATAATAGTTTTGAAATTACCGAAAAATTAAGTATAGCAGATTGGTTTTTATATAATAATACAAATTCATATGTTTATAAATATAATTATATATCCTCATTGGATAATGAATCAATAATTCATCCAGAACATTTGGATATTCATAAAAATTCATCTATAATACAATTACAAACTATTTTAGAAGATTTTCTTTAATAATTTTTTTAATATATAATATTATATAATATTAATGTTTTTTTTAATATGTACAAAATGTTTTATTAAAATTAAAAAGTGTTTTTATAAGGATGATATATCATTTTACACTTATTCATTAATTAGAGATAATGATAATATTATCGAAAATAATTTATTGGAAAAAATAAATCATAAAAATATTTAAAAAAATATATTAATTATATATATTAATGGAAATAAATATTAATGATCTACCTAATGAAATTGAAAAATTTTTTTATTTAGATGAAATTAAAAATCTAAAAAAATTAAATAAGTATGATACGGAATCAATATCTGATTCTATTTTCAATTTCGATGTGAACACGAATACATATTCTGATACAGAGACAAATTCTAATACAGATACAAATTCTGATACAGATACAAATTCTGAAATAAATGATGAAATAGAATATGATTCTGATATTGATTATTATATTAAAAAAAAAATTAAAAACTTTTAAATTTTTAATTTATATGTTAATATATATTAAAATGGATTGTAATTATGATGTTAATGGTAATTTTTCCTGCTGTAAAATTACTAATCAATTTTTAAATCAACAACTAACAAATACACCCATTAAACAATTGTCACTAGATAATATAATGGAAAATGAAATGCATATTAAGTTATTACCATATATTAAACCAACAATGGCACCCACAATGGCACCAACAATGGCACCTACAATGGCACCCACAATGGCACCAACAATGGCAGTATGTAATATGTGCAAATAGATATTTAAAATTAGAGAAAAATAAAAAATTTAATTATTGTAAGTTTAATAATTAAATTTTTTATTTATTAATATTAGATGAATAAAATATTAATAAACATTGATTCAAGACAGAGAGATAATAATTTATATAAAAATTCTAATAATTATACAATAAATATTGAAGATATTTTGGAAAATAATATTATAGATAATTTAAAAATAGTTGATATTAAAATACCTAATAAATATTATTTTTTTAATAAAATTAAAAATAATAATTTTTTTATTATTAAAGGAATATTTGCAGGACCACCACCTGGTCCAGATGTTTTTCATTTACCAAATAATTATACAATTATATATATCCCAGAAAATACAAAATATGAAGACATTAGTAATATTGATGAATTACTTAATAATATAAATATAGAACTGAATAAATCTAATTTTAATGAATATGATTCAAATAATAATATTAAAAAGGGTATATTTTTTTCTTTAAATGAAAAAAATAAAATAATAATTAATAATTTATCGAAACATTATAAATGTGAATTATTATTTGATAATAATTTTTCACAACAAAAATTTTCCGAGTTAAACTCTGAAAATAATGAACTTGAAACATTAGCATTTAATAAAGTCTCTAATTATATATCTTCTTCATTTGGCTATCATATTGGTTTTAGGAAAAATAATTATATGATAGAAATAAACAATAATATAATAGGAGAATTTTTACCCAATATTATAGATGATTATATTTTTATAAATATAAATAATTATAATAATATATATATTAATCAAAAAACAAACGCATTTGCTAAATTAAATTTTAAAAATAATAATTACATTATAAAAAATTATTCTGACTATATATATAATATATTAGATTCAAATTATATTAAAGAATTAAATATACAATTATTAGATTATTTAGGTAATGAATTATATTTTTATGATAATTATTCATTAGTTATAGAATTTAACATAATTAAAAAATTAGATAATAATTATATAAATAATCAAAATTTATTTTATTCAAACACAATACAAAATATAGATTTTCAACCAGAACTCTTAATGCAGCTTTCAACTGATCAAAACATTAAAAATGTTAATTTTTATACTCAAGATAATTCTTCGCAAATAAATAATACTAATATTGAAAATAATAATATTAAAGATGAAACTATATTAAATAATAATATCATTGTTGATGATAATATAGATGAAAAAAAAAAGAAAAATAAAAAATCTTTTGGGTTTGATTATTAGAAATTGCATTTTATTTTTAATTAATTAAAAAATTAATTAAAGAAAAAATCTTAAACTATTTAAATGAATAGTTTAGAAACAATAAGTTTTATACTTAATAAAAAATCATCTGTTATTCATAGTTTAACATCTCTAGTAAAAACAGATAGAAGTAATATAGAACTTTTATTATCAATGCCATCCTTAAATTCTACAATTGAATTAAAACCTAATGATAATTCGCTAAATATTAATTTAGGATATTCACAAAAATCACAACTTTTAAAATTTCAAACTAGTTTAATTTCATCATTAGTAGATTTTAATATTCCTAATATTAAAATTAGTAATAATTTATCTGTTTCTGGATTATCAATTTTAAATAATTTATGTGTTAATAATGCTACATTTTTATCAAATGTAAATTTTAATAATTTAAAAACAAATACAATTTCCGCAATTAATACCGATAATAATTCTGAAACAATAACATCTGATCAAATTTTAAATATTTATGGTAAAATTATAAATATAGGTGATGCAAATAGTATAGTTCAAATACCAGGCACTACGACATTTGTACATACTAGTGATACATCAGTTGTTAATAAATTAATACAAATGAATGTAAATAGTGAAAATTTACCAGTAGATATTGGATTTAATAGCGGAATAACAATTGCTGGTAATAGTAATTTAGGTGATGGATATATCAAAACAAATACAACTGCAACACGATTTTATATTAAACCTCCTGTAGGTTATCCAGGATATATAACAATGTTGGATTTAAATAATAATTTGACAATTTCTGGAAATACTAATATATACAATAATTTGAATGTTTCTGGCAATACTGTTATAGCAAGCGATTTAAATGTATCAGGTAATACATATTTAGCAAATAATTTAAATGTATCTGGTATTACTAATTTATATAATAATTTAAATGTTTCTGGAAATACCATAGTTTATGGTAATTTAAATGTATCTCAAAATACATATATAAATGGTAATATTATTTGTAATAATGACATGAATTTATACAGAAATATGACTGTAAATAATTTATTTGTAACTAACAATTCATCATTTTATCAAAAGGTGTATGTAAGTGGTAATTCGTATATGAACAATAATATTATAAATAATTTAACAATTCAATCAAACTTATTTGTATCATCTAATACAAATTTACATCATAATACTAATTTTTATGATAATACAAATATATATAGTAATACTAATATATTTGGCAATACTACGATATATTCATCCTTAAACTTGCAAGGTAATTTAAATATATCAAATATTTCAATAAATTCTAATTTATATGTTTCTGGAATTTCTAATTTTGGATATATAAATGTTAATGATATATTTTTGAATAATTCAATAAATAATAATACATCATTATCACGTATATTAACTAATTTTTCTATTTTAATAAATTCAAAACAAAATGCCTCTAATAATTTAGATAATATTAATAGTTTATTAAATTGTTCCGATAATAATTATTTAGAATTATTAAATAATTTAATTATTAATGGTAATTTATCAATAAATTCTAATTTAAGTGTATCTGGAAATACTACATTGAATTCAGTTTCGATTTTGTCCAATTTATATGTTAATAATAATATTATTACTAATGATATTTATACAAATAATAATGGTAAATCCTTATCAATAAATAATAGATTAATAAATTTAGAATATTATGAATTTAATAATAATTTAAAAATCAATAATCTTTCAATTAATTCATCTTTGTTTGTTTCTGGAAACACATATTTACAAAATAATTTATATTTAGCTGGCAATATGACAATTAATAATAATTTAAACATATCAAATAATACTATATTAAATAATACATCAATTGTTTCAAATTTAACTGTATCTGGAGAATCTTATTTGTTAAATAATTTAAATGTCTATGGTAATTCAAATTTATTTGGAAATTTAGTTGTAACTGGTAATACAATATTAAATAATATAACTATATTATCAATATTATTTGTATCTGGTTTAACTAATTTATTTAATGATTTATATGTTAGTGGTAATACTTATTTAACAGGTAATTTAATAGTATCAGGTAATACTATATTAAATAATTTATCAGTAAACTCGAATTTAACTGTATCTGGATTAGCTATTTTAAATAATTTAAATGTTGATGGTAATAGTACAATAAATGGCAATTTAATTGTAACTGGAAATACAACATTAAATAATACAACAATTTTATCATCATTAACTGTATCTGGATATACTATATTAAATAATTTAACAGTTAGTAGTAATACCAATTTTATTGGTAATATTACAGTAACCGGAAATTCTGTATTTAATAATGTTTCTATAAATTCAATATTAATAGTATCAGGATCAACCACATTACATAATGATTTAAATATTTACGGAAATTCTAATTTAAATGGTGAATTAATTGTTACGGGTACAACTGTATTAAATACTACTACAATTAATTCATCATTATATATATCAGGATCAACTAATTTATCAAATAACTTAATAGTAAGTGGTAATACAATATTATCAGGTGGTTTGATAGTATCAAAATATAGTATTTTAAATAATACAACAATTATTTCATCATTAAATATATCAGGGGTTACCAATTTATTAAATGATTTAATAGTTAATAATAATTCAAGTTTTTTAGGAACATTATCCGTTACTGGACAAAGTTTATTTGGAACTCTGACAATTATATCATCATTATATGTATCTGGTAATACTAATTTATCAAATAATTTAACTATCAATGGAAATACTAGTATATTTAGTAATTTAAATGTAAGTGGTAATGCATTATTATATAATACATCTATTTTATCTTCATTAAATATATCTGGAGTAACAAATATATTAAATAATTTGAATATAAGTGGAACAACTAAAATTTTTGGGAATTTATACGTAACAGGTAACACAATATTAAATAATACATTAATAGTATCAAATAATACGACTCTATTTAATACTACAATAAATTCATCATTATTTGTATCTGGAAAAACTGTTATACAAGGTAATATATCATTAGGATCATTATTTAATATTAATAATAATATAATTAATATTGGTGCTCCTAATTCTATTATTAATATATATGGTACTACTAATTATATAGCTGTTAATGATCTAATTTTAAATGATAAAATTATAAATTTAAATAGTAACACAGATGGAACAGCATTTGATTCAGGATTTAATTGTGGTATTCAAATATTAGGAACTGGAGGAACAGGTTTTATTCAGACAACTACCGATTGTAGTAGATTTATAATAAAACCACCCATATCGTCTAATTCATTTTCTTATATTGCATTATTAGATCAATATAATAATAATACAGTATCAGGAACAAGTACGTTAATTGGGAATACAACAATATTATCAAATTTAAACGTTTCTAATAATAGTTTCTTTAATAATGTTTCTATTAATAGTAATTTAAATGTTGCACAAAATATTACTGCAAATGATATTATTATTTATAATTCTAATCTACAACAACCAGCTTCTGTTAACGGGAGATTAAATATTTTGGAAAATCAAATAGGTGTTGGAGCTGATACAATTACAACTTTAAATAATAATACCTTATTAAATGGTTATCTAACAATTAATTCAGGATTATTTGTTAGCGGAAATTCCATATTAAATAATACAACAATTTTATCAACATTAACAGTTTCTGGATTAACAAATTTATTAAGTAATTTAATAATTAATAATAATACTACAGTACTTGGTAATTTATTGGTAAGTTGTAATACCATTTTAAATAACACATCTATTTTATCTGGATTAACAGTATCTGGTATAACGAATTTATTAAGTAATTTAAATATTTATGGTTCAAATAATATTTTTAATAATTTGAATGTTACTGGTAATACTGTTCTTAATGATACTACGATTTTATCAAATTTAAACATATCTGGAAATACTATTTTAAATAATTTAATTGTAAATGGTACGGGCCAAATTAATAAAAATTTCATTGTATCTGGTACTTCTATATTATATAGTACATCAGTTTTATCAACATTAAATATATCTGGAACTACTAATATTTTAAATAATTTATATGTTAGTGGAAATTCTGTTTTATATGGAACTTTGATAGTATCTGGAAATACTAATTTAAATAATACATCAATTCTTTCAACATTATCTGTATCTGGTATAACTAATTTGTTAAGTAATCTTATAGTTAGTGGAAATACACAAATAAAGAATAATTTGATTGTAATGGGGACTTCTCAATTTAATAATACTAGTATAAATTCATCACTTACTATATCAGGATTTACAAATTTACAAAGTGATTTAAATATATATGGTAATTCATACATAAATAATAATTTAATTGTTACCGGAAATAGTATAACAAATAGTATATCAATTAATTCTAATTTAAACGTATCTGGTATAACAAATTTATTTAATAGTCTAAATGTAAGTGGTAATACTAATTTGATTGGTAATTTAATAGTATCTAGTTATTCATTATTAAATAATGTGTCAATATTATCTACATTAAATGTTTCAGGAAAAACTAATTTAATGAATGATTTTAATATTATTGGTTCAACTTATTTAAACGGAGATTTAATAGTAACTGGAAATACATTATTAAATTATTCAACAATAATATCAAATTTAACAGTGTCGGGACAAACTAATTTACTAAATAATTTAATAGTTAATGGAAATATAAATTTAGTTGGTAATTTGTTTGTAACAGGTTATACTATTTTAAATAAAACTACTATTTTATCATCACTTTATATATCTGATACTACATATTTAAATAATGATGTAATAGTAAGTGGGATGACTAATATTGCAGGTAATTTAATTGTTACAGGAAATACTATTTTAAATAATATTTCTATATTATCATCATTAAATGTATCTGGAATGACAAATCTGTTAAATAATTTAAATGTAAATGGATCTACTATAATATTAGGTGATTTATTAGTAACAAGAAATTCTATTTTTAATAATGTTACTATAAATTCTAATTTAAATATTTCCGGAATAACCAATATAAATAATAATTTATATGTTAATGGGAATACAATACTAGGTGGAAATTTAATAGTTAGTGATACATCATTGTTAAATGTAACTACTATTTTATCTCAATTAAGTGTATCAGGATTAACTAATTTAATGAGTGATTTAAATGTTAATGGCAATACAAATGTATTTGGTAATTTAATAATAACAGCAGATTCATTTTTAAATAATGTTTCTGTATTATCTAATTTAAATGTATCTGGATCTACAATTTTAGCAAATAATTTATCAGTAAGTGGTAATACTAATTTATTTAGTGATTTAATTGTATCTGGAAATACTATATTAAATACAACAACAATTGTTTCAAATTTAAATATATCTGGTTCAACAAGTATATTAAATAATTTAACAGTAAGTGGAAATACCGGATTAGCAGGAAATTTAACAGTATCGGGTAATTCAATATTATATAATGCTACTATTTTATCAGATTTAACTATTTCTGGTTCAACAAATATATTAAAAAATTTAAATATTAATGGGTCTGCAAATTTATATAATAATTTATCAGTAAGCGGAAATTCTTTATTAAATACTACAACAATATTATCTTCATTAAATGTATCAGGTACATGTAATATATTAAATAATTTAATTGTTAATGGGAATACTGTAATTCTAAATAATTTAATTGCAACCGGTAATAGTATAATTAATAATGCTTCTGTTATTTCAACATTAACAGTATCAGGATCAACTAATATATATAATAATTTATATGTTAGCGGTAATACTAATTTATATGGTAATTTTACTATTACAGGTAATAGTTTATTAAATAATACAAGTATATTATCATCATTATCAATATCTGGAAATGCAATCATACAAAATAATTTAACCGTTAGTGGTAATACTAATTTATTAGGTAATTTAATAGTAACTGGTTTAACAATATTAAATAATATATCAAGTATTAATATATTAACTGTTTCAGGAACAACAAATTTATTGAATAATTTAAATGTTTCTGGAATATCTGAATTAATTGGAGGATTAATTGTTACAGGTAATACAATATTTAATAATTCAACAACGATATTATCAACATTAACAGTATCTGGTTTAACCAATTTACAAAATAATTTGTTTGTAAATGGTAATATTGGTATATTAGGTAATTTAACCATAACAGGAAATACAATTGCTAATACAGTTAGCATTCTATCTTCTTTAAATATATCTGGATCTACTACTATTTTTAATAATTTGTCTGTAGGAAATAATAGTAATTTATTTGGAAATTTAACAGTAACTGGGACATCAATCCTTAATAATACAACTATTGTTTCCAATTTAACTATATCAGGTACTACTAATTTATTAAATAATTTAATTGTTAGTGGTTCTACCATAATGTATGGAAATTTAACAGTTACCGGTAATTCAACATTAAATAACACAACAATACTTTCATCCTTAACAATTTCAGGTATAACTAATTTACAAAATAATTTGAATGTTAGTGGTTCTACTATAATTAGTGGAAATTTGTATGTTACTGGTAATTCTATATTAAATACAACTACTATAATGTCATCATTAAATATTGTTGGAAATAGTGTATATAATAACTCTCTTTTAATAGCTGGTAATACAACTATAAATTCAACATTATTAATTAATAATGGCGGTGATATGATTATTTCTGGAAATCCTACTACATTTATTACAGCATTATCACAATTATCATCACTATCAGCATTAAGTACAACATTAACGTCATCATATCCATATAGTAATTATATTCCTACATATATAGCTGTATCACCAAATAATAATTTAATGACTAATGGTTCTTTTAATTTATCAGGTAATTTTACATTCGAAGGATGGATTGGTGGATTTTATAATGATTTGAAAACAGGACCACAACCAGTAATTTTAAAAATAGGTAATGCTACTACAACAGTAATTAGTTTTAGTTTTATACAAGATACTACTAGTAATATACAAACATTAATTCAAATTGGGGGTCAAACTTTTTATTCTCCTACATCAATAAGTTCAAATAATCCATATTTATATAATAATGTACATTTTCATTATGTTATGATATCGGGAACTACTAATAATACAATTAATAATAATCTTATTATTAATTGTAATGGTGTGGCATTAACTAAAAATTCACAAAATACAAATTATTCAACAACAGCTAATATACCATCATGTTCTCCTTGTTATGTATATTTTAATACGCTTCAATATCCATCATATTTATGTAATTTAGTATTATATAATACATTATATATTTCTCAGGGATTTGGTGTCGGATATGGTGATCCGAGAACATTTTATGCGGTTTTTCCAAATATTAATAATAATTTTGATAGTTTATCATCATCAAATGTACTTTTTTATATGAATAAAATATCGTTGTCAAATACAACAAGTAATAATCTTAATGGTATTATTAATGTCACTGGATCTACAAATATGCTTAGTAGTGTTTATCAACAAGGATTAACAATATAAAAATTTTAATTATTTATTAATTATAAAATTAATATATAATTAAAGAAAAAATCTTAAATTATTTAAATGAATAGTTTAGAAACATTTAGTTTTATACTTCAAAATAAAACATCAAATATCAATAGTTTATCTTCATTAATAATAACAAATAGAAGTAAAATCGAATTATTATTATCAATGCCATCATTGATTTCTACATTACACCTCGATCCCAGCGATAATTCACTCAATATAAATTTAGGATATTCACAAACACAAAATTCACCAATATTAAAGTTTCAAAATAGTTTGATGTCATCTCTAGTAGATAACAAATATAATAATGTTAATATTAATAATAATTTAATTGCTACTGATTTATCTTTTATTAATAATTTAAAAGTTGCTAATTCTTCATTTTTATCAACCTGTAATTTAAATGTATTAAAAAGTAATATAATATCTACACCAGATCAAGTTTTAAATATAAATGGTAAATTTATTAATATTGGTAATAAAGATAGTATAATAAAAATACAAGGGACAAAAGAATATATAAATTCATCTAATGTTAATCTCAATAATAAATTACTAAATTTAAATTTGAATAAAAATGCAAATGATATAGGTTATAATAGTGGTTTTGAAATAGCTGGAAATAGTACTGGAGATATTAGCGGCTATGGTTATATTATAACAAATGAAGACGCAACTCAGTTTTATATTAAACCACCAATTGGTGCAAAAGGATATATTTTAACATCTGATTTAAATGATAATTTAATAATATCAGGAAATACAGTAATTTTAAACAATTTGAAAGTATCTAGAATTACTAATTTAGTTAATAATCTTAATATTTCTGGAATGAATTATTTTACTAACTTATATATTTCAAGAATTACATATTTAGCAAATGATTTATATATATCTAATAATAGTAATTTATATAATAATTTAACAATTAATAAAAATACTATTTTATTTGGTAATAATAATTTTATTAATGATTTAAATTTATTAAATAATATAAATGTTTACGATTTAGTTATTACTAATAATTCATCATTTTATAATAATTTAAATGTAACTTCAAATACTTTTATGAATTCAGCAATTATAAATAATATATCGATTAAATCTAATTTAATGGTATCATCAACATCTATATTTAATTCTAATACAAATATTTATGATAATTTAAATATTTGTGGAAACACTAATATTTATGGAAATATAACAATACATTCTAAATTAAATATATTAAAAAATTTCAATTTATCTAATATTTCAATTAATTCATTTTTAAATTTATCAGGTGTATCAAATTTAAATTTAATAAATACTAATAATATTTTATTAAATAATAATTCATTAATTGAGTTAATTACAAATTTATCAATTTTAACAAATACAAAACAAACTTATTCTGACAATTTAAATAAAATTAATAAATTTTTAATATGTCAAAATTTTATATATGGTCCTACTAATAATCCAATATGGTTTACAAATAATATAAATTCTTATTATAATATTTATGATACTACTATTAATAAATATGTTCAACAAATAAATTTATCTAATTCGTTACTTAATTCTGGAACTAATTATTTTGATTATGTTTTAAATCTTTATGTAAATAAAAATGATAATATAACTATCAGTTTTTTTGCCAAGTTTAATTCGATTAACATTAGTAATTTATCAATATTTATAAATGATGCAAATGATGGTATTTATAATATGTTTTATTATAAATCATTTACCAATTTAAATCATTTAACATATACTCCTATTATTATTAATTTTATAAGTCCTTCGACTTCTATTAATTTATATATAGGGTCTACATATAATATTTATAATATATATCAAACGCCGGGGTCTATATTAATAAATGAATTACAAGTTTATTATAATTCTTCTGATTCTGAATTATTTAATAATATTATTATAGATAATAGTTTAACATTAAATTCTAATTTATATCAAAAAAATAATAGTTCCTTTAATAATGTATCATTTACTTCTAATTTAAATGTTAATAATATAATTCAAACAAATGATTTATTTATAAATCATTTGAATACATTAACATCAATTAATAACAGAATTAACATTTTAGAAAATTATTATTCTAATAATAGTATAATTAAAAATAATATTACTATAAATTCAATTTTAAATGTATCAAATATAACTTATTTAAATGATAATTTAATAGCAAATGGTTTAATTAATAGTGTTAATAATATTATAGTATCTGGATATGCAGCATTTTATAATACATCAATTTATAGTTCATTAAATGTAGGTGGAACAACAAATTTATTAAATAATATGAATATAAAAAATAATTTTAATATTAACAATAATTTAATAATTACAGGTAATAGTCTTTTTAATAATAATACTATAATTTCAACATTAAATATTTCTGGTATAACTTATTTATTAAATGATTTTATAAATAATCAAAATATTAATTTAAATAATTTAGTTATTTCTAATAATTCAAAATTAAATAATTTATCAAATAAATTATTAAATGTATCGGGTTTTTCTAATTTTTTATATTATTTACAAATAAATAAGTTAGCTTCTTTATATGGTAATTTAAATATAACAGGTAATATTCTATTAAATAATAAATTAAATCTATCTTCATTAACTATTTTAGGAATTACTAATTTATTAAATAATTTCTCAGTTAATGGTTTAACTAATATTATTGGTATTAATAATGTTTCAGGAGGGGTATTATTAAATAATAGCTATTTTAATTCTAATTTATCTGTATTAGGATCAATTAATTTATTAAATAATTTATCAGTTGCTGGTAATAGTAAAATAGTAAATCAATTAAATGTTAGTAATAATACAATATTAAATAATATTACAGTTTTATCTAACATTAACATATCTGGTAAAACAAATTTAAAAAATAATTTACAAGTTATGGGAATTTCTAATTTATATAGTAATTTGATAGTTACAGGAAATACAACTTTAAATAATAGTTCAATTTTATCCTCATTAACAGTATCTGGATCTACGTGGATATCCAATAATTTTATAATTTGTGGATCATCCTATATGATTGGAAATTTATATGCAAATAATTCAATTATTAATAATCAATCGGTGCTATCAAATTTGTTTATATCTGGAATTACTAAATTGCAAAATAATTGTTTTATTAATAAAAATTATAATTCTAATGGTGATTTATTTGTATCCAATAATACATTTTTTAATACAGTATCATTGGTATCAAATTTATATGTATCAGGAATATCATATATCAATAATGATCTTACAGTATATAATAATATTGGTTCTGTAAATAATTTAATAGTAACAGGTAATACAATATTAAATTATTTATCTAATTTAAATAATACATATTTACCTAATACAACAATATTGACATCATTAAATATATCAGGTAATACAAATATAATTGGTTTAATTACAATAGGATCTTTATTAAATATTTGTAATAATACTATTAATTTAGGAAAACCTAATTCTATTATTAATATTTTAGGTACAACAACTTTTATTGCCGTTAATAATTTTATAGTTAATAATAAATATATTAATTTAAATAGTAATACATATGGAACAGCTTTAGACATTGGATCTAATTGTGGAATTGAAATAAATAGTATAAATGGTAATGGTTATATTCAAACATCAACTGATGCTACTAGATTTATAATCAAACCGCCTACATTAAATACATCTTTTTATTATATTGCTTTATTGGATCAATATAATAATAGTTTAATATCAGGAAATAGTATTTTAAATAGTAATACAACTATTTTATCAAATTTATATATATCTGGTAATACATTATTAAATTATGCATCTATTAATAGTAATTTAAATGTAAATAATAACATAACGTCAAATGATATTTATACATATTCAGGTCCAACCTTACTACAATCAATAAATAATAGATTAAATAATTTAGAAATTAAATTAGGTATAGGTTCAAATATCATAAAAATAATAAACAATGATACAATATTGAAAGGATCTATAACTATATCATCAAGATTATTATCTAATAATAATATTGAACTAAATAATACTACTTTTTATTCAATGTTAACTGTGTCAGGATTTGCATATTTATCAAATAATTTAATTGTAAATAATGATACAAAAATTATAGGTAATTTAAACGTCACAAATAGTTTAATTTTAAATAAAATTACATGCATATCTGATTTAACTATATCAAATTTTACTAATTTTAATAATAATTTATTTGTCAATGGCAATAGTTCTATATTTAATAATTTTAAAGTTACTAATAATTCTATATTAAATTGTACATCCATTTTATCTTCATTAATTATAAGTGGAATATCAAATTTAAATAATAATTATACTGTTAATAATAATTTTTATCTTAATAATAATTTTATTATATCAGGAGTAACTATATTAAATTATTCAACAATATTATCAGATTTATTTGTATCTGGTTCAACTTATATATCAAATAATTTAAATATTAGTTGTGATACTAAATTATTAAATAATTTAAATATATCTAATAATAGTTATTTAAACAATGTAAATTTAATGAATAATTTAAATATATCTGGATCAACTAATATTTTAAATAATTTAATAGTTAATCAAACAGCCAAATTTAATGGAAATTTAATAATATCTGCTAATTCTAATTTAAATACTACATCTGTTAATTCAACAATATCAATTTCAGGTATAACAAATTTATATAATAATTGTAATGTTAATGGTTCAGTCAATTTAAATAATAATTTAGTTTTATCTGGATCAACAATTTTAAATAATATGTCAGTTTTATCATCCTTATCTATATCTGGATCTTGTAATTTATTAAATAATTTAAATATTAACGGTGATACAAATTTAATTAAAATAAATTCATTGTCAAGTTCTACAATTTTATATACTACATCTATATTGTCCATTTTAAATGTTTCTAAAAATATTAATTTATTCAGTGATTTAACAGTAAATAGAAATACAATAATATTTAATAATTTAAATAATAATTATAATTCATCATTAAATAATGTATCAATTTTATCAAAACTATATTTAATTGGAACTAACAATTTATTAAATAATTTGTATATAAATAATAATACTAATTTAATTAATAATCAAATTGTAAGTAATAATTCTATATTCATTGGTATATCTGTTCCAACAACATTATCTATATCAGGAATAACTAATATTCAAAATAATTTAAATATTTACAATGCATCAAAACATTTACATAATTTCAATGTATCTGGAAAATCAATATTTAATACTACAACAATTATATCCAATTTAGAATTGTCAGGTTATAATCAAATAAATAATTTAATTATTAATGGATTTACAACCTTAAATAGTGATTTATTAATTAATGGTAATACAATATTAAATAATTCTAGTTGTTTATCTATTTTGAATGTATATGGTATAACTAATTTATTTAGTAATCTAAATTTATATGGAAATTATGCATCTTTATATACTCTTTCTATAACTGGTAATTCAATATTAAATAAAACAACTATAAAATCAATATTAAATATATCTGGCGTTACAAATTTATTTAATACTATGCTAATAAATGGATCTGCAAATTTAAATTATTTAAATGCATACCAACATTCTATATTTAAAAATATTAGTATAGGATCAGTAATTAATATAAATGGATTAACAAATTTATTCAATAATATTAGTGTAAATAATCTAACAAATTTGAAAAGTAATTTATTAGTTACAACCAAAACATTTTTAAATAATACATCAATTAATTCTAATTTATTAATTTCGGGTAATACTAATTTATTAAATAATTTAAATGTTAATTCAAATTCTTTATTTCAAAATATTTTTGTAACAAGTAATACAATATTAAATAATGCAACATTTTTTTCATTTTTAAATGTTTTAAATTCAATAAATATTGCAAATAATTTACAAATAACCGGAAATACATCTATAAATACTAATTTATTAATAACAGGTAATACCATACTAAATAATTCATCTATTTTTTCTAATTTAAGTATATCTGGAACAACTAATGTATCAACGAATTTATATGTTAATGGCATAACTTCTACTAGTTATATTAATAATTTAAATGTGTCAAATAATACATTATTAAATAATACTACTATTTTATCAATATTAAACATATCTGGATCTACTTATATTTACAATAATTTAACAATTAGTGGTTTAACATTGTTTTTTGGTGATTTAAATATTTTTAATAAAACTATTTTAAATAGTACAACAATAAATTCAAATGTAAATATTTCTGGTATTACAAATATTGCAGCTAATCTAACTTTAAATTCTTCCTTAAATAATTATAATCAATTATTTGTTAATGGAAATACTCTGTTAAATAACACCAATATTTTATCGAAATTAAATATTTCTAATCAAACTTGTATTTTGAATAATTTAATAGTAAATAATAATACTAACATTAATAGTAATTTAATAGGTACTGCAAATAATATTTTTAATAGTTTATCAAATTTATCATTATTGACATTAATGGGATATACAAATTTACAAAGTAATTTAAATATTAATAATTCAGTACAATTAATTAATAATATAAATATATCTTCTAATACAATAATTAATTATATATCTTTAATTTCAAATTTGAATATTTCAGGATCTACTAATATATTAAATAATTTAAATGTAAGTGGTAATACTTTTATTAATAATTTAAATAATTTTAATAATTCCATATTGAACTCGACTACAATTATATCATCGTTAAATATATCTGGAATTACTAATTTATGTGGTAATTTAAGTATCAAAAATAATTCAAATTTAAATGATAATTTCATTGGAAGTAATACTATATTAAATAAAGTAACAAATATAACACAATTTAATGTATCTGGATTAACTAATATATATAATAATTTGAATATAAGTGGATCAACTAATATTTATAATAAATTATCAGTAAGTAATAATTCTATATTAAATAATTTAACAATATTATCATCATTAAATGTATCTGCAAATAGTATTATTTCAGGATCAGTTTTTATACAAGGTTTTACAACAATTAATTCTAAATTATTTATTAATAATTATGATTTAAATATTAATATTAATGGATCAATTATTACTTATAAAACTGCTTTATCAACTTTAAATAATTTATTATCACTTTCATCAGCACCATCTATATCATCATATCCATTCTCCAATAATATACCATCAACAATACAAATAAAATCGTCAATGATAACAAATGGTAAATTTTCATTATCTGGAGATTTTACTTTAGAAGGTTGGATGGTTGGTACACCTCAATATAGTCCTATAATGTTTGCAATTAATAATTCAATAAATCAGTCGATAATTTCTCTGATTTCTTTTGGTACTCTTAATATTGGACCATGTAGTATTGCTATTAGTGATAAATTTTATTATTATGGTAATAGTCCTAATGATGATTTATTTAATGGTATCAATTATTGTCATCTTTTAATAACTGGAACTACAAACAATAGTAGTAATAATAATCTTCAGATTTATATTAATGGATATCCTATCAATTCAATTACTAGTACTTTTAGTGTGTCTGGTGTTAAATACACTACTTTACCCACAAATTTTTTAATTAGTAATTTTGTTAACTCATATTTATTTTTTTCAAATAGCGAATATAGTTCCAATTATTCAAATATTATATTATATAATTTTAGAACACAAATCACTCAATCTAAAATAAAATATAATGATAATAGATATTTTATGCCTATTTTTCCTTATATATCTAATAATTATGAAAGACTAACAATGAATAATGTACTCTTTCATGTTAATAAATTCTCATATAATAATAATGGATCTAATCTAATTGGTACTGTTAATGTTACATCTAGTTCTAATTTAACAGATATTATATTTATATCCGGATTACAAATTTAATTAATATAATTAAAGAAAAAAATCTATAACAATTAAATGAATAGTTTAGAAACTATTTGTAATATATTAAATCGAAAATCAGCTGTAATAAATAGTTTATCTTCTCTGGTCAAAACTGATAGAAACAATATAGAATTAGTATTATCAATGCCATCATTAATATCTACATTAGAATTAACTCCCACTGATAATTCTTTAAATATTAATTTGGGTTTTTCACAATATTCAACTCTTTTAAAATTTCAAACTAGTTTGATATCATCTTTGATAGATCATAAAATGCAAAATACTTATATTAATAATAATTTATCTGTTTCAGGTACTTCCTATATAAATAATTTAAATGTTAATAATTCAACATTTATTAATAAAGCTAATTTTTTATCTGAAACACACTTTAATGGAATTAAAACTAATACTATATCTACTATTAACACAAATTATAATTATACCAATAATTATACTAATGATCAAGTATTAAATATTTACGGTAAAATTATTAATATAGGTGATTCAAATACTATAGTAAAAATTCCTGGTACAACGACATTTGTTCATACTACTGATACTACTATATTTAATAAATTATTACAATTAAATTTAGGTAGTAATGATTTGCCAAATGATCTAGGTATGAATAGTGGTATTCAAATTGCTGGGAATAGTACTGGCGATTTTACTGGCTATGGTTATATAAAAACTAATGAAGATGCCAATAGATATTATATCAAACCCCCTATCGGAAATTCAGAATATATAGCGACATTAGATTTAAATAATAATTTATTTATAAGTGGAAATTCTATATTATATGGTAATTTAAATGTATCGCAAAATACAATTTTATCGGGAGATGTTAATATTTCAGGTGATAGCTTTCTCGGTAATGTAAATATTAATGGAAATACAAATATATCTAATAATACATCTATTGCTGGTAATTTATATGTATCAAATAATTCTATTTTAGGTAATATTATTGGTAATAATAATATGAATCTATTAGGCAATATGAAAATATTTAATTTATATGTCAGCAACAATTCAACATTATTTAATAACTTGTATATTAGTGGTAATACTTTTTTAAATAATTCTATTATTAATAATGTATCTATTATTTCTAATTTAAATGTTTCCTCAGTATCTAATTTACATAATAATACTAATATTTATGACAATGCTAATATATATAGTAATACTAATATTTATGGTAAAACTACAATATATTCATCATTAGATATTGTTGGTAATTTATATACTAATAGTTTATCTACTAACAGCTTATCTATTTTTTCCAATTTGTATGTTTCTGGAATTTCAAATTTAGGTTTAGTAAATGTAAATGATATATATTTAAATTATAAAACTTCATTGACTAGTTTAATATCAAATTTATCATTATTAGTTAATACTAAACAATCAGGATCAAATAATATAGATAAACTTAACAGTTTATTAATTTGTCCTAATTTTATTTATGGACCTACAAATAATCCCTTATGGATCTCTTTTATTCCTAATAATTATCAAAGTAGATTTGATAATACAATTAATAATTTTGTTCAAGAATTACAATTATCTAATTCTCTATTAAAAAATGGAATTAATTATTATGATTTTGTAATAAATCTTAATGTCAATTTAAATGATATTATTACAATTAGTTTTTATGCTAAATTGGAGTCAAATACAATAAATAATTTAACTGTTTTCATAAACAATGCGAATGATGGATATGATAATATGTTCTATTATAATTCATTTACTAATATCAATAATTCTTCCTATACTAAAATTACTATAACATTTATCAGTCCTGTTACTTCTATAAACTTATATATTGGTTCAACTTATAACATTTATAATATTATACAAACACCTGGATTACTATTATTATATAATTTCCAAGTTTATTCTAATAATAACTATTTAGAATTATTAAATAACTTAAAAATTAATGGTAATATATCTATTAATTCTAATTTAAATATATCAGGTTCAAGCATTTTAAATAATGTTACTATCAAATCTAATTTAAATGTTAATAATAATATCACATCTAATGATATTTATGTTAATAATGCTGGTCAATTATCATCTGTTAATAATAGACTTAAATTTTTAGAAACTAATAATTCAAATAATTATTTAATTACTAATTTTATGACAATTAATTCATCATTAAATGTATCTGGAAATACTAATTTAATTGGTAATATATCTTTGGGTTCTTTATTAAATCTTAATAATAATATTATTAATATTGGAAATAATTCAAAATCAGTTATTAATATAGGTGCTTCTGATTCGATTGTTAATATACTTGGTACTACAACATATATTGCAGTTAATGACTTATCAGTTAATGATAAGTTAATTAATTTAAATAGTAAAATCGATGGATCTGCGTATGATAATGGTATGAATAGTGGTATTCAAATTTTAGGAAATTTAGGAAATGGATTTATTCAAACAAATACCGATGCCACAAGATTTATCATTAAACCACCAATTTCAATCAATCCATTTTATTATATAACATTACAAGATCAATTTAATAATTTAACTATATCTGGTACTAGTGCATTATTAAATAATACAACTATTTATTCCAATTTAAATGTATCAGGTTATAGCATATTAAATAATGTATCAATTAATAGTAATTTATTAGTAGCAAATACTATTACATCGAATGATATTAGTATATATAATACTAATTTAGGTATTACAACATCTGTTAATAACAGATTAATTAATTTAGAAAATCAATTAGGATTAGGACCTAATGTTAATACATCATTAAATAATACAATTATTAATGGTATATTAACTACAAATTCTGGTATGTTTATTAGTGGTAATTCAATATTAAATAATAATATAACAATATTATCAGCATTAACAGTATCAGGAACAACCAAATTATTAAATAATTTAATTGTTTATGGAACATCAATTGTTTCTACATTAACAGTATCCGGTGTTACTAATTTATTAAATGGTTTAACAGTAACTAGTAATACTATATTAAATTTAACAACTATTTTATCATCATTAACTGTATCAGGAAATTGTAATTTATTAAATGATTTAGTAGTAACTAATAATACTATATTGAATTCAACTACTATATTATCATCTTTAAGAGTATCTGGTGTTACTAATTTTAATGGAACTGTTTTTGGTATCACACCGTCAATGATAGGATTAGGTAATGTTAATAATACATCAGCTACTGGTCTATTTAATAATCCTGTATTAACTGGTACAGTAACTATTGCTAATAATTTATATATTTCGAGTACAAGTATTTTAGCTGGTCAAACAACTATATTATCATCATTAACTGTATCTGGAACAACAAATTTTAATGGAACAGTTGTTGGTATCACACCGTCAATGATAGGATTAGGTAATGTTAATAACACATCAGCTACTGGTTTATTTAATAATCCTGTATTAACTGGTACAGTAACTGTTGCTAATAATTTATATATTTCTAATACAAGTATTTTAGCTGGTCAAACAACTATTTTATCATCTTTAACTGTATCTGGAACAACAAATTTTAATGGAACAGTTGTTGGTATCACACCGTCAATGATAGGATTAGGAAATGTTAATAATACATCAGCTACTGGTCTATTTAATAATCCTGTATTAACTGGTACGGTAACTGTTGCTAATAATTTATATATTTCGAGTACAAGTATTTTAGCTGATCAAACTACTATTTTATCATCATTAAGAGTATCTGGAATAACTAATTTTAATGGAACAGTTTTTGGTATCACACCGTCAATGATAGGATTAGGAAATGTTAATAATACTTCAGCTTCTGATTTATTTAATAATCCTGTATTAACCGGTACAGTAACTGTTGCTAATAATTTATATATTTATAATACAAGTATTTTAGCTGGTCAAACTACTATTTTATCATCTTTAAGAGTATCTGGAATAACTAATTTTAATGGAACAGTTTTTGGTATTACACCGTCAATGATTGGATTGGGAAATGTTAATAATACTTCAGCTTCTGACTTATTTAATAATCCTGTATTAACTGGTAATGTAACTGTTGCTAATAATTTATATATTTC
>Ga0214923_10000775_pt1 | contig 47281 bp, 40 predicted proteins | sample LL1510_MetaG_FD_177993 | JGI IMG/M metagenome (GOLD analysis project Ga0214923, IMG submission 177993) | Freshwater microbial communities from Lake Lanier, Atlanta, Georgia, United States - LL-1510 | ecosystem: Environmental > Aquatic > Freshwater > Lake | place: USA: Georgia | collected...
ACAACTGTTTGCGGTGTTACTCCGATTTTTCGGCACGCTTCTTCTAGGCTATCGCCCTTGGCTTGTTCTATTTCAACCGTGCGAAGATGTTGGATGATCTCCTCGGCGCTATATCGTTTCTTTGGCATGACTGACCTCCTTATAGAGGCCCAGATTGTAACATTCAACCTGGACCAGTTTTACCCGACCAGGTCACAACTCAAAGCCCCCTAAAACTCCCCTCCAAAACATTCTTCTTTCATCTTTTCAAAGACGATGGGCGAACTTTTAAATTTCAAATGATGCATATTCGGAATCGAAATATTGAGCCCCTCTTTAAACGCACCGGAATCATAGGGATTCAACATTCCATCTTCGGGAGAGAATAGAGAACACTTCTCAACTCTCCTCATCTCCTCTGCGTTTTGTTCCATCAGCTCCAGGATGAAAGGAGGCTCGGTTGTCCCTATCAGAAGATCAAAAATATCTCCACAGTAGTGGGGCGCTAAGAGTGGGAAAGCACATAAGCCGGGTTTCTCACCCAGTTGGCCAAACATCACTCCAGCCAGGCCTATTAATTTTCTGACTCTTGAGAGCAAATGGAGTCTGGCTAAGCTGACGAAGGACACCACGTGACCAAGCGAGTGCCCCATCACATCAAATTGAGACTCGCTCGGATACTGGGCCATGAATTTTCTCAGTTGGGGTTCTAGCACTTTGGTAATTTCTAAAATGTCTTTTTGATCCGGATAGTGCACTTTCAAAACATGTTCTTTCGGAAAGCCGAGCCTTTCGAGTTGGGTGACGGCAGTGGACATATTCGTGAGTGATTTCGGAGCTCCCCCTCCTCCTCCATGAAAGATAATTTTCGGAAAAACGGTTTGGGCCTCCGAACAGAACGAGAAGAAAGACACAAAGAGAAATGCCATTACTTGGATCACGATTAATGCATCGACTCATTTTGAGAGGGGATTGAATTTATTTTGTGATCATTTTTTAACAATTGCGTGAGCGTGCCCAAAAACGGGATCCCCCTCACTATTTCCTAAACACCCTCTGCCAGTATTCAGTAACTTTCCTTTCCCCTCCCTGCCTAGAATACAGTCTCTCACCTGGCACATTTTCTGAATTAGGTAAGTTCGGCTGAAGTGGAGCGTTACATGATGAAGAACCGAATTGTTACAATTTTAGCTGCAGGTTTGGGTTTCTGTCTGATGGGTCATTCAGTTGAAATCCATAGCCCTTCCAAGGTGAAGGAGCTAACTCACCTCCCCCACCTCAGTTTCGTTCCTGGCTCTCAAAAGAATAACCGCACCGAAGAGGGAGTTAAGTTCACTTGCCCCGCAGAAAAACTGGAAGGACTCCAGAACGAAATGGAGAAGTATCTCGCCCAGCTCAATATTGATCCCGATTTAGTCGTTACTAAACTCAATAAATCTGAAGGAACGATCGTTTTCACCTTAAACACCCCAAAAGAAGATACCAGCACGGTAGATCTATCTCTGCGCCCTCATTTAAAGATCACCGAAGATGAAGTTGAACTTCCCGAACATGGCGGCGGTTCTAGAAAAGTGAAAACAGTTTCCAAAAAGGAAATTGTCTTAGGTCTTCTTCAGCATGGACGACTCACTCATTTTACAAAATCAGGCTGCGATATTCAGGCGCTCAAAGACAATGTGGGAATTCGACAAAACATTGTAGCTTGGACACAAGACCTGAAATGGGGCTGGCCCGGTACTGAGAGCGAAGATGGAAGAGCCTTTTGGAACAAAGAGTACTGGAATGAGGGGACTCCCCATCCCCACATTCCCCCTCACGTCGCATTTTTAGATTCTGTTCTTCAACAGAAAAAATATGCGATTGGCTGTTATACGGCTTCAAAGCTTGCGATGACGACAGGGATTCTCGATTACTATGCGCGAATCAAGAAAGACCCGAAGACACTTGCGATTGTCGAAAAGCGACTCCTGCTTGATAAGGATCCCCTCGTTTCAGTAGAACCCAACCAAATGTGGAGTTTTGAAGCAGATTTTGATCCCAAAGAAGGTTCTCTCCCAGGAAAAGTACTGAAAATGGAAACGGGAATCGCTCCCAAAAATATTCTTCCGGGCGATTGGATTTACTTTCTCAATACGGATCCGGTGACCTATCAAAAAACGGGTTACGAGGGGTCAAATGCCATCTATTTGGGAAGAAACCTCTTTGATGACTACTATTACGATGAAGGCGGACATAACTTCACTTACAAACAAAAGGTGCAAGAAGTCTTTAATTGGAGAAATCGCGTTTTTAATCGCGCGAGAGATAAAGAACGGATTTATCACTTAAGTGAAGAGGACCTCGATAAGCTAACTCAGTCTCCCAAGGATGGAGGCCTCCAACTTGATTTGCGTGTCTCCCCCTACTTTTTTGGATTTGAGGAACTCGATGAGTTCCCCCGTAAATAGCGTTTATCTTTACTTCAGTAACGACCGTAACATCCAAGCTGTTTTTTCATGAATTTGAAGGCGTTGAGTAAGAAGATCAAGAGTTGCTTCGTCGCTAGCCGCTTCCGCTACTCCAAAAACAGACCGAGCGGTTTGGGCTACCATTTCATGTCCCTCTAACAGCTGTTCGATCATCTTAGTGGCTGAAATATTTTCATCAGATTCAGAGATCGTCGAAAGTTGGCTGTACTTTTTGTGTGAACCCGGAGCGTAAAATCCTAAAGCGCGAATCCGCTCTGCAATCAAGTCTAACGCATTCCACAATTCAGTATATTGATCCATGAACATTTGGTGAAGGGTGTTGAACATGGGGCCTTCTACATTCCAATGAAAATTGTGCGCTTTAAGATATAAAATATAGCTGTCAGCAAGCAGCTTTGATAACCCATCCGCAATTTTTTTACGTTCTGTTTCCGAAATTCCAATTCCTGATTTCATATTTCCTCCGCCTATTCAAAACTAACATAATCTTCTGACTTAGCCAATTAGCGAGGTAATGCTGCTTGAGCTCCCTAACTTTGTTTTAGCTGAGCACGGTCTGGAAAAGCACCTGAGTGCCACTCATTGGTCCAATCTCTGAAGGGCCAAGCCACTCAGAAATTAGATGATCTCATATTCCAAGAACCCATCGACACTGGAGCGACCGCAATGAGCCTGAAAGCCCCGGTGCTTTTCGACGCTTCCGACTTTCCAGCCTTTCAACCTGAACACCAAAAGTAAGGCCGTACCTTTTGTGGTACACTTTCGGAATGAAAACTTTAATTATTTTTGGCTTAATGTTGGGAACAGTAGCTTTGGGAGTAGCAGAAACAAAGAGGGTCCAAGAATCCTTTGCCCTTCCCTCTGATGCGATAAAAGATCAAAGTAGAATGTGCACAGCTTTTACTGGCGCAAAGCTTGCCAGATACGATCAATGTGTTGCCAGTTCAGAGGTGATGGTAGGCATTAGAAGTTTGGACCCTCTGGTGGTTCTCTGCTCACCGCTCACAGTCAACTGCTATCGCTCCCAGCCCGAGCAAACAGAACAAATGAAATAATTTAGTGGGTACGTATCGTACCTGTAGTGGGTCGGTGCTCATCGGTAGCTCCTATCGGCTTCGCACTACGTTTTTCTTGGCAAGCTTGCTGAAGGGCCAAACCAGTGAGGGCATTGTCATACAAAGGCGCAGCCGAGTAGTAATTGGAATTTTGTGGCTGAAAAAGTCCATCTGGCTCAAACATTCCCAAGAGTTTCTTCTCCAAATCACTCTCAAGCGATTTCACTTTTTGTATCTGATCACTCGTTAAGCCTTTTTCCCTTTTTAGAAGCGAAATCGCTTCAAATGCATAGGGAATGGTGGACGGGCCATAATAAGGGGCCAGCAGGTCTACATCCTCCCGATCATGTGTCCGATTAAGGCCGATTCCAGAAAAGATGTCTCTAAAGTGCTTATCGTAAGTAACTAAGCTAGTTAAAAGCTCATCCGCATTAGTTAACTTATCTTGCGTGTTTCCCCCTTTGTAGATTGCAAGTTGCGCAACCACGGACCGGGCTGCTGCTCCACGCTCTGTCTGTCTCAAGACTCCCGGATCAAAATTGTAAGGGAACCCTCCTTCTCCCTTTCTTTTAAACTCATCTCTCATTTCCGAAAATATCTGAGCCAACCGTTTTTGACTCTCACTGCCGTTGGGCATCGAAGCTCCCATAGCTGCCAAGGCATAAGTCGTAACGACACTTCCCTCATCGCTGTGTAATAATTCACTTCGGGCGTCAGTGATTTTTATTAAATGGTCCTCAATCCTTTTTTGGATCTCATCCAAGCTTTTTGAATCAGTTTTTGCTCCAGCTTGTTTTAATGTTTCAACAGCTCTTTGAGTCTGTAGATAAAAATAGAGGGTCGCGCTATTCGTTGGAAGACCTTTAGAATCGATATTTGTTAGGGGTTCATTCTTGTTTACAAATTCGAGGGCCCTCATCACATCTACTTCGGCTAGTCCCGATTCAAGAAGAGCCCGTCTTGTCTCTTCTGTCTCCCGTCTCCCCTTTTTTCCCTCATTATTTATTGCAAATTCTTTTGCCTCGGCCATCAACTTATTCACTTTGTTATCAATCCCTGGAATTTCACATCCAGCCTGATTCGCTTTAAGCAAGAATTCTCCCATTAACCCTCGAACGGCAAAACCGAAACTGCTCTTTGCATCGTTTGTCCAGAGATACTTGTCAGCCGGTATAGCAAATGACTCGTTGATTTTTTCTGATAACGCGTGGGCGATACGACACATCACCAAACACGAATCTGTGTTACTGGGATGCAGTCGCTGCGTCGTTATTTCTTTATCCAGCGGGCTGATAATCTCTTTAGGGAGAAACTTATTTAAATCATTTTGAGCAGCGGTCAGCTTCGGTTCCTTCGATGCCAAGAGCGAGAGAATCTCAGCTCGAAGATGATTTGTCATCACAGCGGGGTTCTCTTTCAGCGCACTAGCAAAGGCTTCGGCAAGTCTTGTGTAGTTAAGTCGATTAGCCTCTGGCACTTCAGGGTCCAGTGGCTTTTTTAACTCCTCAATCAAGAAATTTATGGCCTCTTCCGATCCCACGCGACTTAAAACCTGGGCAATGGCCAGTTTTTCTTCGAAGGGAGACTTCGCTCGGAGATTACCAATGACGGTTGGTTCATTCATTAATCGACGAAGCTTTCCTCCTAAGGCTTCCTCGTATTTGGCAATGACCTCAGGATTTCCCCGAACCATCTTGGATGCCTCTTCCGCCATCCAAGATAACTCTTGAGGATTTTGGTAGTTACGACGTTTCGCAATGGCAGAAAGAAAAGTAGGCAAAGCAGCCGACTGAGCTCCACTTTGAGAAAGGAGTTCAAAAATCAGCTTCTTCCTATCGAGAGTTACCCCTTGGGTATCTAGAACACCAATGAGTATTTTTTGATCAGGGATCGATTGTTTTCCAATGAACTGGGCGACATTCTCACGATAGTTTTCAGAATTCAAAATTCTCCAGAATTCGGTTTCAGATTGGGAATCCTGGGCAAAAAGGAGGCAGCCTAAACTGAAAAAGAGGATTGGAAACAAGGTCAATTGTGATCGTGCTCTCGCCATACCATTTGCCTAGAGTTGAAAAATAAAGCAAAGAGTAGGCCTCCTGAATTGAGCTCACCAAGAGACTACAGAATGTGAAAATCGACTAAGTTTTGGACAGTAGCAATTCCTTAAACAAATCGGGCCACATGATTTAAAAAAACTTTTAAGTCGAGAGGCTTTTTCAAAACGACTTGATTCTTCTCCGGAACTGGAAATTTTTTATCGGAAGTGGCACTCACAATCATGGCGGGAATATCCCTAAAGCACTCAGATTGAGATTTTAATTCTAAAAGTTTCCAACCATCCATCACTGGCATCATGAGATCAATCACCATCAGTGCCGGTTTTCGATCGGCACCATTCAAAAAGTCCCAAGCTTCTTGTCCGTTTTGAGCGGTCTCTACAAAGTGTCCTTCCATCTCGAGAGCTATTTTTAAGAGTTCTCGAATATCAGGATCATCTTCAACAACAAGGATTGGTCTCGAATGGTTGGAAGAGCTCATAAGTCCCTAGGGTTCACCTTCCCAGCTCTCTTTGTAAATAAAAAAAGTCCCACTCCGAGAAAAAAAATTATGCAAAATGAAAGATGCATTTGCACTTTGCAATTTTAATTCGAAAGTTTTGAGCAGAAATGGCTGAGACAGTTTCGGCATGGGATGTGCAACCACCTGATGCATCTAGAGCAATGAAAGGGTTGACGGGCCAAAGGGTTTTGGTACACTGCATTAGCTCGTTGCAACACACAGGGGGTGTCCTTGCAAGTATTTGTAATCGATGATGATTTTTCCATAGGCCATACTTTGGAGCAGGTTCTTAAACCGCTCCGCCTGGGCGTGACCCGACTAAGTTCAGCAGCTGAGCTCGAACCGGCTCTTAAACACGAAACCCCCGACCTAGTGTTTTTAGATTACCGGTTAGGGGAAGAAAGTGGCCTGTCCCTCATTGCTCCTCTGCTAAAAGAAAATCCCTCTTGTTATATCGTCATGATGACTGCTTTTACGAGTTTCGATGTGGCTATCGAGGCAATGAAACTTGGAGCAAAGGATTTCATCAAAAAGCCGTTTTCTTTGGATGAAATTGAAGCTCTCGCCAAGCGAGTTTCTGAGGTCCTTCGCCTTCAAAATAAATTGAACGCTCTGGAAGAAGAATATGGTTTGGGACAAGTTCTATTGGATTCAAAAAATCCAAAAGTACGTCAAATCTTAAAACTCGCACAACGAGTCGCACAAAGTCAGTCGGTGGTTATGATTACTGGCGAGAGCGGTTGCGGAAAAACAGAATTGGCAAAAGCCATCCACCACTGGTCAAACAGAAAAGAATTTCCGTTTGCGACGATTGCTTGTCCTACTTTGAGTGCTGAGCTCCTCGAGAGCGAACTATTTGGACACGTGAAAGGGGCATTTACCGGGGCAGTAGCAAATCATCAAGGTAGAATTGCTAAGTGTGAAGGAGGAAGTCTTTTCTTAGATGAAATAGGAACCTTGCCGATCGCCCTTCAACCAAAACTTCTTCGTTTTCTTCAAGATTTTACTTACGAACGAGTAGGAGATTCGACAACTCACAAAGCAGATGTTCGAATCATTGCAGCAACGAATGCCAACTTAGCGGAACTCGTACGACAAGGACATTTTCGAGAGGATCTTTATTACCGAGTTAACGTAGTAGAACTCCATTTACCTCCGCTGCGCGAGCGACCTGAGGATATCGAAGATTTGGCTCATCTCATCTTATTAAAACTTTGCAAAAAACATGGAAGAAGTCCCGTTCGTCTAACAAAAGACCAAGTCCGTTACCTCACTACTTTACCGTGGCGAGGGAATATTCGAGAACTCCACAACACTTTGGAGCGTGCACTTATTTTCTCCCTAGAAGGGGAACCTCTACAGCTTGACTACCAACCTACGCTATCCCCTCAGCAGACAACTACCTCCAATATCCAAATTGGCGGTCCTTTTACTTTGGAAGAAATCGAACGAGCCCACATTGAAGCCACCTTGGCCCGATTGGATAGTATCGAAGAAGTTTCTCAGGCCCTCGGTATTAATCCTTCCACGTTGTGGCGAAAAAGAAAATCTTATGAAGAACCTACGCAGAAAGTAGAGTCAAGATCTCAGACGACTGAGACCATGCATTAGGAATACGGGGAATAGGATCTCGGTTTTTAAAGAGCCACCAACCTTTCAGTATTTCGACGATTTTTGCTGAGGCATTTCCATCCCCAAAGGGCCCGCCAATCCATTCTGCTTTTCTTTCTAGAGCACCATTTTCTTTTAATTTCATAAAGCCATCGTAAATGGATTTTGGTTCTGTCCCAATCAACTCGGCGAAACCAGTGTCCAGTGCCTCTGGGCGCTCCGTATTGTCCCTTAATATCAAGGTTTGAATTCCCAGAGTCGGAGCCTCCTCTTGAATTCCGCCCGAATCAGTAAGCACACAGGAGGAGTGCCTCATTAAATAAATCAATTCAGGATAGCTGACAGGATCGATCAAATGGATTCGATCATGTTCGCTGAGGATATTCCACGCCAAAGTCTTTACTTCTGGATTGGGATGAACAGGATAAATGAATTGAAAGAGTGGATTATGATCCGCTAATGTTCGAATGCTCTTGAAAATACCAGCTAACTTTTGACCAAAATTTTCTCTTCGATGAGCCGTAATCAAAACAGTCTTCAAGGACTTATTTTTCCTTTTTAGATGAGGGAATTCCTGGTTGCGATCCCATTCCTCTTTCAAAGCATCAATACCCGTATTCCCGGTTACAAAGACCTCACCGTCAGGAATGCCTTCTGTGAGCAGATTGTTTTTAGATCGCTGGGTTGGACAAAAATGAAGTTCAGCAATCGCACTCAAAATAATTCGATTCATTTCCTCCGGAAAAGGTGAGTACTTATCACCAGTCCGAAGGCCCGCCTCGATATGGGCAACGGGAATTTTTTTAAAAAAGGAGCAAAGAGATGACATTGTAGCGGTCGTCGTATCGCCTTGGACCAAAACGAGATCAGGATTGTAGTCTTCCAAAATTCCAGGAATTGAACCTAGACACCTAGCTGATACTTCAGAGAGAGATTGATTTGGTCTCATGAGACCAAGATCCCAATCTATAGGGATATCAAAGGGCTTAAGAGTCTGTTCCAACAGTTCTCGATGCTGCCCCGTCACCCCCAATTTGATCTCAAATTCAGGACAATCCCTTAACTTCCTTAGCAGAGGGAGAATCTTGATGGCTTCTGGTCTAGTCCCAATTAACAACAGCAGTTTTCCTCGGTTCATCATACTTATTTTTCTCCGTAATACTTGGATAACACTTCTTCGGTCTGGGGTTTGCCCAAGAAACTAAAGCCAGGGTCTTTTGGGCCATGCAAAGCAGGGTTGATAGAAACATCCCACAAAACTACCCCTTTAAACCAATCCCACTTGGGTGCCCAAAAGGATTGAAAGAGAGCCTCGTAAGCCGCAGCTTGGTCTGAAATGCTGACAGCTCCACGGTCCTCTCCCACATAACGAAAAGGGTTTACATAGCCTTTTTCAACACTTCTAAAGCCCACTTCTTTCAAAATAACTACTTGAGGTTTTTTTGAAACACCTTCTATTTCAAAGAGGGCGTTGTCTAACTGAGAAGCATACCGATCACCTGCCTGTTTCAGATCCAAAACGAGTTCATTAAAACGGATGGAGACCTTTTGATTTTCCGTTGCAAGCGAACGGTACATATCGACACCAATGGCATCTAAACCCTTCCAGAACTCTACCAGGTTTTTCCAAACTTCTTTTTCCACCGGATCAGTTCGGTTAGCGAGATCAACAATTCGATATCTCCAACGAGCTAGTTCACCCCCATATTCCTCAATCCCCGATTCGTCGGAAATGATTTTGTCATCGGTAAAATTGATGTCGTACATGATTCGCGTGGTTGGCGGTAATTTGGTCCGGGCATAGGCTAGCAGGCGAACCCATTGAGCCGGAAATCCATGGGGATTTTCTTTCCACTGATCTTCAATACCCACTGTCATCGAGTACAGTTCGGCCCCGATGGTGAACTCCTCAACCCCCGTTTGAACCGAAATGGGTAAATAGAGGTCGAGGTACGTTTTAAATGACTCGAACCAAGCATTGGGTTGCTCGGGCTGGATGTTCCCGTGCCACCACTCTTTCTTTTTTCCATCCGGCAAGGTTTCAACATAAGGCGTGTGGCCATTTTCATCGACCACAAAGAAAATCGGACGAATTCCGACACTCATTCCTTTGCTGTGGATGTAACTAATAAGGCGTACCAAGCGCTTTCGCTCATCGGCCCTTTTTTCCGGAGAGGTCATGGGGATAATTTCCGAGTTTCTTGGATGGGTCATTACTGCTCGAGGGCTGAGTACGATGTGTCGCACTCCCGCATCGAAAGATCGATCCACCATTTTCTGAGCGGCTGTTTTTTCGCCGGCTCCTGTCACAGCATCGTAAATATAGTCCCCAACTTCAGTCAGGGTAGCTCCCTTCACCATCGGGACCTCAACGGCAAAACTGCTGAGGCTTACCGTGCACAGTGAAATAAATAATCTAACGAATCTTGTACTTTTCATTGCTCTCTCCTAGGTTTTTCATTAATGAAAGTTCGTGAATCGGGCCATAGACACTTTGGATGTATTGGCCGTGAAATCTCTTGCCTTCCTCGAAGAACTCGCCCCGAACCTGAACCCAGCGAAAGCTTTCGAAACGTCCACTGGTTAAGTAGGCAACATTGCGGCGTGGATCATAGTATCCATACTCGAGATCTATATTGATTGGCATATTCGTTGGACTCGTCACAAGAACAACTCCCTGCAAACGCTGCTCCACTTGATAGATCAGGAGCCGAAACTGATAGCCACGTTCTTCCCCCCGAAACACTCCTCCGATGTTGTTAATCTTTTCGCGCGGGTCCGAATCGAATCTCAAATACGTTTTTGACTGTTTACCCCGATAAGGGGAAGTAAGTTTGGCAGTGAAAAGAGTCCCTTCAATGATATTTTCCTCTCCCACTTGAGTCAGTTTAAAGGTTGTAAAAAACACCTCGTTAACGGGATTTGAGCTGACTGGATCACTCGGATCATAGTGAGAGGCTTCCCAAGTCTGGGTCTTATGATTGAAAGTAACATGAAACAGGCTAAAGTCTGCCGAAACCTCACCCCCATAACGGACTGAGATTCCCATGAAAAATTTTCCGTTACCCAAATGGACGAAATTAACAAGGCCTTCCTTGTCTCGAATGGTGACTTCATAAGATCCCTCAATTTGATTTAAGATCGCAGCCTGAAGAAGAGTCACCTGGCTGACAAATTTCCTCATTTCCTGAGTCTCATTTCCAAGATTCAGTTTCAGATATTCCTCGTAGAGCTGAGTAGATAATTCCACCAACAAATCAACGACCTGCTCAGGTATCACTTTGTCCTTAAAGAGATTAATGATGGTCGACCCCAAGTTAGGGATCTGGCTTGGAAGAAGAGTGCGTAGAATGGAAGGAATAATTTGGAGGTTAAACGGCCGATTCAGTGTGAGAAACTTAGTTACAATAGTGATGATCAGCTGCCCCGGTGCCGACAAAATGTAATAAGGGACCACTTGGTTAATAGCCTGAAGATTCTCTCCCAAGATTGCTGTCCATCCCAAATAAGTTTCCAGGGCTTCAGGATCACTCGTTTTCAACCCCTCTTCATTTAAAAATGAAAGCACGGATTGAATCGATAAAAGTGATTTAGTTTGCTTGAGAAGCTCAATTATTTCTTCAGGTTTCAGCTCATTTCTGATTTTCATCAGCCGCTGTAAGCAATTGGCTTGGAGTTGCTCAAAAGCTTCAAGTACGTAGGCCTCACTTTTTAGCTCTAGCACAAGCTCAAGAGCCATCGATGCTCTTTGAAACCAGTGGATAAGATTTGCTTTGTCGGCAACGAGAACCATGAGCTTTATGTGTAGGCCTGCTACCTGATATCGAGTGGAGTTTTCGGACCAACGGAAAAATAACTTTATAAAATCTACGGAATCTTGATCGATTCGAATCCATTTGATGCCATTTCTTGTTAAGACATTGCCAAGGGCCTTCACTAAGTCCTCACCCAGTTCGTTTACGCCGTTTGTTTCACCAATGGCCTTGAGCTGGTCCAAAATTTCAATATAGGGAAAAAACATATCCTTGGAGGACAGACTGGGAGCGATCCGCTCCACTTCCCCAATAGCCTCCACAAATTCAGCCCGCCCCTTTTTAGCTTTCGCAACAATCTGATCTGGGGGAAGGAGCGTATCCCCGAAAGTGCTCAAGCAGATGAGACAAAAAGAAAGTATAAAGCCCTTAAAAATTCTCAATTGATAACTCCTTCGGATTAGGTCTTAGAGGCCTGGGATGCTTTTTGACCCATTCCTTTAGGTCGATAAACTCATAACCCAGTTTCTGGATTCCATCCAAGAGCTCCGTCACTTTCCGACCATCTCCCGGATACTCGCCCAATCCCTCCTCCCACGAGGGCATGATAAGAACTGGATGAATAAAGAGAGAGGCCCAATGGTCTCTGAGAACTCGATTTCTTTTAGCACTTTCCAACATGTCATAGATGTTTTGTGTCTTGTGTACTTGCTCATTCAAGAACGGCTGAACATTTCCCAAATTCTCCGGGATGAGAAGTTGCCCATAGACATCGCCCCAAATCTCATAGGGAAAAAACTGGCCGCTAGGCTTTAGGTTCTTTGGAAATCGAACGTCTACTTTTTCTAAAATCTTTTGCCGTTCTTCCTGAAGTGAACCGCCACTCACATCAAAACTCAATTCATCGGGAAGTCTTCCGACTTGCTGGATTTGGTGGGGAAAATAGGTTACGCGCCCAATATTCCAATGAAATAGCTGTGAAAACAAAACGAAATCTAAGGGTGAAGCCTGATAATGAGGGGTCAACCAAGCCACAGGAGTAATCCCCACAGAATTCAGTAACTCCCATCCACTTTGTAAACGGTTGATCACATAAGTAGGAGAATCCTCCGGAATGGGTTGATGATTCACCCCATCCCAAAACTCAAAATCATCCCCCGACACACCATTGAAAGGGTTTTTGATGTTTCGGTATTGGTGGGTAATACCATGGTAAATAATAGAAGCACCTTTTGCCTCCGCTCGCGCTAAAAACTCTCTAAAATATTTTTTTTGGGCAATCGTAACAAACCGCTCAGCTGGATCATCCACCTGAACCATCAAGGGATCTGCAAAGATGGGTATTAATGAGATTGAGAATGGGGCGCGCGTCGCTTCGAAGACCTGTGTGTAGGCATCCAATTGCCAAAGAGGTAAGTTGGGATGAATGTCCTCAAACCGCACAAAGGCGGGACGTGTTTGCGTGTAAATGGGTTTTTCTTTAAGTAAATCAAAAAGAAGATCTGTAAAAATAAGATAGCGGTCTTTTTCGGTCCCAAAGGAAAAAGGGCTCTCAGCCATATACCATCTGTTCTGATTAACGATGACGTAGGGAATGCGTTCATGGGTAGCACTGTGCTCGGCCCACGCCACTACTTCTGACTCGGGAGCCGTTCCAGGCAACCTATTAAGAATATTCAACTCGAAAGCTGCATTAAATTTTTTCGGTTCTTTGGGATCAAACTCACCATATTTTTCAAACACTTCTCCCTTGTAATGAAAATATTTAAAGAAGCTCGGACGCCCCGTGGGATCGGCTGAATCATGGTCTAATTTACTAAGTCCCTTGAACTCCACGCCAAAGATTTGAGCCAACTCATCTTTGGGCAATTCCCAAAGGTGGTAACCGAGCCACATCACCTGGCGCTTCGTCTTTACAAAATCTACAAAGAACGAGGGTGGAACCTCGGCCCTGAAATAAGTTCCTAGGTAGATATTTGCTTCACACCGTTCTAGCTGCCCCTCAGAATATTTTTGGATGGGTGAGACGTACTGATGCCATCGCGGAAAATGTCCAATCAGATTTTGTATAAAAATTGTGTGGATTCTGCCAAAAAATCGATTTGACTCGTCGGGTGGTTGCTGATCATAAAATATCTGAACACAGGGCGATTCCTGCGCTCTAAGACAAGATAAAAACGACGAAGAAAACAGTACTATTAAAAAGATGACTCGAGTGAGATTCATACAATGCCTCGCGCCTCTTGTGCGACAGCCTCGCCAAAGCCAACGGGCAGTTCGTGCTCGGTCTTTACCCATGCGGTTGGTTCCCGCAATAGCATCGACCAACTATGGTTTTTTATCGCAAGAAAACCCGCTAAACCGTTGACTAGCACAACCAGAGGATAGCGAAGGATTATTTCGAATCCCCAAGTGTTATCGTAAACTGTTCTCAGCGCTTTTGCTCGATGCCATATACGATTAATTAAGAAGAGTGAATTTAACAAAAACAACGGCGCAAAGGATGAAAGGATTAAAATAGCCTCAGAGCTCTGGGGCGAGGCAAGGAAAGTCCAAGATGCAAGCGGGAGAAAAAGAAGCCCTAAAAGCCCCAAACAATTTGCTGTCAATGCCTTACGATCTCGGAACAAGAAGAGGCAATTTACCAGCGTGCCAAACCAACCAAATTTCCTGGCTGCTTGAAGAGCTATTCCCTCCGTCCATCGGGCCTTTTGTCGAATGGAACGCACCAGATTTTTCGGAAAATACTCATAAGTAGCTATCCAGTCTTTTTTATTTCCATCCTTTTGTTCATAGAAACAGGGGAAGCTTTGTTGAAGCCCGGCTTGATGGGATCTCAAGCCCAATGCATAGTCTTCAGTCAAACAATTCGAATCAAACAAATGGGACCCCTGGGCATTACCCAGGGAAAAGAGGGCCTTCCGAGTCAGCGCAAATCCCACACCAGCAGAGGGGATGGAAACCCCCAAATATTTACGCACTAAGAGATCTCGAGTGTGTACTTCGGCAAATTCATCCATGTAAGTAGCCCCCACACTGAAACGCTGAGGCACTGGCAAAGAAAATACCGGAATTTGAATAAAATCAGCTTTATCCGCTTCGGAATTGATCAATTTTAAGGAAAAGGGATGAATAATATCTTCTGCATCGTGAAACAAATAAAGATCAAAGCACGGGTAATAATTTTCCAAAAGCTCCTTCAATACGGTATTTAGTAGCTGACCTTTTGAGGTAGGCCCAGGAACTGAGTTGAGAATAGGAGTTACTTTTCCAGTTTCGCGAGCAACTTCAGAAATGGCCCTGAAAGTGGGAAGATCGTTTGGGTAACAGCCCACAAAAAAATGATAATTTTCGTAGGAAATCTTAGCGATATTGCCTCGAAGCATTTGGGAGATGATGCTGCTCTCCTTCCAGGCTGGTACCAGAATCGCTATCTTTCTTTCCTTTTTCTGGGTCATTTTCACCCTGTCTTGAGATGACAATTCCCTTGGTTTCAATCCTTTACTAAAAACCACTAAATCAATCAGAATGTCATCTAGACCAAACACAAGATAAAAACCTGCGAAGAAAACCAATGCACACGCCAGCTCAAAATCAAACCCACTCATAAGATCATTCCCCCTACCGTTGCGAGAAACCGAAATCCTTGGTCGACATCTGAACCAGTTGGAATCATTCTTGCCGCCGAGAAAGTAAGACACACACTTTCGAAACACGTTTTTGCGCGCAAACTGGGTCTTATTTGAAAAGAGTTCGTATCCCCCGCAGTGTTTTGCAGAACCGAAACAAAGGGCTCAATGAATAAATCGGTCGATGTTTGGGGGGTGAATTGGTACTTAAGTCCGACTCGGGAGAACCCTTGAAAGTTGAACTGATTGTCATCTGCAGTGCTCAAGAGCAGTTCGCTATAAGGCTCCCAAAAAGCAATCACATCGGAACCTACTGCTGTCGGCAGTTCAAGGGTCTTACCGACTACAAAGAGAACTCTCCATTCGTGGACCACTGAACTCTCAACATTCTTTTGGTGAACTCGATGCTCTCCATAAATTTTCAACAAATCCGAACTCACCTTGATCCCTGGCGAAAAATAAAGGTCAGCACTCGTTTGTTCTGCTACGGTCTGCTCGGTTCCCATTTGCAAAAAAGGCTGTATGGCCTGAGTGACTTTCGCAAAGGCACGACCAAAGACAGAATTACTCAAGGTAGCTGAGTTACTCCAATAAGCTCCTTCTGAAAAAAATTCAGCGCGGGGACTCGTTGGAATATCTACCGAAGCAAACAGTGTGACACTAAAGAAAGAGAGAAGTAGCAATTTCATCCTTTACATGGAAGCAACCATCGTGCCTACACAGCAGGAGCGAGAGAAAACTTATTTTCTACTTCGAGCGATGCTTTTTGCACGATCGTTTCATTGTTTTTGAATGATCTGCCCCATGAAGGCGGTGTTTCAGTTTTGTTCAACTTGGTACACAGGTTGCAGTTTGTGTTGCCCGATGAAACGAAAAAAAACCAAAGCAGGCGTCGAAACAAAAAGCATGGTCGGAGCGGCTACAAAGAAGAAATCGGTATGGTGGCTCGCATTAGTTGAAAAGAAAAGAGTTCAGATTTTTTCCTACTCATTAACGACAAAAACCCTAGATTCTGTTTTTGTTCGGGATCAACCCGATTATCACGAGGCGATTGACCGTTTGGTGAGAGATTCCGCCGGACGCTCTCAAGCCAGTTATTCACGATCGCGAGGTGGCCACCAATCTGGTCATCCCCGACATTCCTATTCGAGTTTTTTGACTCCCGATCAGAAAGCCTCAGGCCATCTTTTTAAAGCTGCTTCAGATTTCCTAAAGGAAGAACGCAAAAAGGATAGCTATCAAGCGCTGGCAATCATTGGCCACCCCCAAAGCCTCGGCCATTTTCGAGAGTTTTTGGATGCTAAAACACTGAAAAAAATCACTCTCCAGTCGGGGAGCTTTGCCAATTATGTTTCGCCGAGAAAGCAAGCGCGTCGTTTGCTTTCACTTTTACCCGAACAACCGAAAGAACCTCGGCGTTGGTTACCCGACCAAAATTTTAGGAAAGGATAAGAACATGAGCACACTTGAAAATACGCTAGAGAAATCCTACATCTGGCTGAATTTTTTGCAGGCTCAATTAAACTTGAACCGCAGAGAAGATGCCTACCGACTTCTTAAGGTGGTTTTACACGAGATTCGGGATCGGCTCCCCGTTACAGAAGCCGCCCATTTTGGCGCCCAACTCCCCATGCTCATTCGAGGGCTTTACTATGAAGGGTTTCGCCCCAGAGAGAGTTCTCGAAAAGACAAATCGCTTCAACCGTTTCTGAAAGCCGTCGAAAAGAAAATGCCACGCTTCTTTCCTAAACCTCCCAGCGAATTATTGAGAGGCGTCTTTGAACTCTTTAACGAGTTTATCAGCCCAGGCGAGCTTAAGGATGTAAAGTCCTGTTTCAGTCAGGAAGTCCGAGATTTTTGGCCTGCAGCTGCGCCCAAAAAGAAAAAGGCAGCCTAATGGGAAAAACTAAACCCCGAAGCCCTCTTCCCTTTTTAGTTGGTTTTTTTATTATTCTCCTCTTTTTGAACTTTTGGGTAGTGAGGGAAAATACAGAGCCTATTTCCTACAGTGACTTTTTAGAGAGAGTTCAAAAGGGCGAAGTAAAAGACGTCAGGATCTCGAAAGATAATATTTTGGGGGTGCTCAAAAACCCTGGATCAAATGGAAAAAAAAGCTTCACTGCAGTGAGAGTAGACGACCCACAACTCATCCCCTTATTACAAAAGCAACAAGTTACTTTTACCGCCGAACCTGAACTCCCCTTGTGGTTTAAAACGTTAATGTGGATCGTTCCTATCTTTCTTATTCTCCGGTTTTGGTCCTCATCCCTCAGACGAGGATTTGGAGAAGGGAGAGGCGGGCTTTTGGGCTTAACGAGATCTAAAGCTAAAATTTATATTGAAAAGGAGATCACGACTACTTTCGACGATGTCGCGGGAGTTGATGAAGCAAAAGAAGAGTTAAACGAAGTTGTCCGGTTTCTGGAAAATCCGGAACGTTTCTCACGTTTGGGGGGGAGGATCCCAAAAGGAGTCTTGTTGGTCGGCCCTCCCGGTACCGGAAAAACACTCATGGCGCGAGCCATTGCGGGCGAGGCAAAAGTCCCCTTTTTATCTATCAATGGCTCCGAATTCATAGAAATGTTTGTTGGATTGGGGGCTGCAAGAGTCCGAGACCTTTTTCAGCAAGCACGCGATTTAGCCCCCTGTATTTTATTCATTGATGAAATTGATGCCGTAGGAAAGCTACGTGCGGGGACACTCGTTACCGGAGGAAATGAAGAAAAAGAACAAACGCTAGGACAACTTCTTGCCGAAATGGATGGGTTTGATAGTTCGCAGGGAGTAATCATACTCGCTGCAACTAATCGCCCGGAAATTCTCGATCCGGCTCTTCTTCGGGCGGGCCGATTTGACCGTCAAGTTTTAATTGATAATCCAGATCAACGAGGGCGTGCTCAGATCTTAAAAGTTCATGTCAAAAATATTAAACTGGATCCTTCCGTATCTTTGGACAGCATCGCGGGTCTTACCCCTGGTTTCTCCGGCGCAGATCTAGCCAACCTAGTAAATGAAGCGGCTCTATTCGCCACGAGAAGAAATGCGGAATCGGTATCAGAACCAGACTTTGTCAAGGCAATTGAGAGAATAGTAGCAGGTTTAGAAAAGCATTCCCGGATTATTCACCCCGAAGAAAAGCGTCGCATCGCCTTTCATGAGATGGGACACGCCACTGCATCTCTTGTGTTGGGCCCTTCAGAAAAAGTTCACAAAGTGAGCATCGTCCCTAGGGGTCTAGGCTCCTTGGGATACACCATTCGAAGGCCAACGGAGGACCGCTATTTATTGGATGAAGATCAAATGCTGAGGAAAATTGCGGTACTGCTTGCCGGACGAGCAGCCGAAATGCTGTTTTTAAATTCCCACTCCACTGGAGCTGCAGATGATCTCGTGAAAGCAACCGACCTAGCAAGATCAATGGTCACCCGATTTGGAATGAGTGAACCCATCGGAATGGCCTCACTCGAAGACCGAGACTTAAGCTTTTTGAGTCCCGAAATGGTTACCCGAGGGAGAATTCCCATCAGCGAAGAAACAGCAAAGACCGTTGATCATGAAGTAAAAAACATACTCGAAAAAAGCTTTCGGCTTGCGGTAAAGGAACTCAGCGCGAATCGTACCTTTATCGAAAGAGGAGCCCAAAAGCTCATCCAGCAAGAGACTTTGGACGAGAAAGATATCCTCGAGTTGTGGGACAAATACGCTACGAAGAAACTGCCTGCCCTGGCGGCTACAGCTCAGTCAGAAAAAGTTACCGCATATCGTTGATGAAATGAATTCAATGGTTCTGCTGCGTAGCCATCAAAATCGAGCGGGCAATAAGGCATTCCCGAAAGTCCGGCGAGGGGTAAATCGATAATGAAGCGAGTCCCCTTTTTCACTGTATTGGCCTCACATCGAATTTCTCCTGAGTGAGCTTGAATAATTTGTCGAACAATAAAAAGACCCAAGCCAAGTCCCGGTACTTTTGAATCTGAATTACCTCTTCTTCTAAAAGGTGCAAATACTTCATCAGGATTTTGTCCGATAATGCCAGGACCAGAATCTTCAAAAACGACTTGCAGATGATCGCCATTTTTTTTGAGCTCAATTAAAATACTTTCACGGGGGGCATACTTAATAGAATTCGTGAGAAGATTGGTAAATACCTGCTCCATTCGAAACCGATCACACCGAACACGGGTACTACCAGAGCGGCGAATTTGATACTTGCAACCACTGGAACTTAAGAGTTCTAAATAACGTTCGCAAATTTCGTGCACTAGATCTGCCAAATCAAGCTCCTCTAACTCTAATCTCAAGGCCCCCTTTGCTATACGAGTAATATCCAGTAACGACTCAACCAGATTTGTGAGCCGATTGATTTGCCCGTCCATTAATCTAAAGGCAGGTAGGTACTTGGATCGAGAGGCTGGCTCAGTCGATTTTTGTATCTGTTTATCCAAAAGCTCCATTGTGAGTTTTAGCGCAGTAATGGGAGTTTTTAATTCATGAGATGCAATTGAAAAAAAGTCATCTCGAGATCTCAGCGCAGCACTCAACTCTTTTTCTCTAGCAGCGACTTGGCGAGCGGCGACTTTCAGATCTTTAAGAGTTTTCTGAACTTTTCTTCTGAGCTTTTTCTCGCGATCAATAAGAATTCCAAACGTGGTCCCAAATCCAACGAACAGGACTAAATCCCAAAGGTTGGTACTAAGAGACCCAAAGGTCGGTTCAAAAAGGCTTAAATATAAGAAAGCAGCTGTTCCCAAAAAAACACTGAAGAGCCCGGCGCCCAGCCCTCCAAACCAGACACTGAAAAATCCAGCGGGGTAGAGAAATCGAAAAATTCGAACTTCTGCATTGGTGTAAAGCGACCAACCCACAGCTAGAAATGTCAGAGCAAAGGCGAGGAGGTACGGAAGAGCCCAGCGGTACTTGGAATAGAGTCGCCAAAACATGAACTAAATAGACTGTATTTTACGCGCAGAATCAACCTTTAATTTTAATGGGACATTTTGTCTTAACTATTTGATATGTTTTATTTAATATAATCCCTACATGAAAAACAAAAGAACCAAATGCAAATGGATTCTTTCCGCTCTCGGCATTGCTCTTGTCGCTCTCTATGAGTGGACCGCTCCCACCGGAACCACTCCTGAAGATGCTTCGGAATTTATCCTCACCGCTTATTTTAAGGGGCTTCCACATCCACCGGGCTATCCTCTTTTTGTTTGGTTAGGCCATCTCTGCACTTACCTGCCCTGGGGAAGTCCCGCTCAGAAAATTGCTTTTTTAAGCGAACTTTCTATTGCGGGAACTGCCGTCATTTGGGGGTTATGGGCTTTTGCTCTTTTTCAAAATGTTTTAATCGCAGCTTGGGTGACCCTTACCTTCGGACTTTCATTTCCCATTTGGAGTAGCGGTCAACTCGTTGAAGTATACCCACTTCACACCTGTCTTCTCTCCCTCACCTTCTTCTTAGCTTTTCAGCTCACTCAGTCTAAGGAAAAGCTTTCTAATAAACGGCTTTTGTTTTTCTTTGGACTTACTTTGGGCTTAAGCTTAGCCAATCACTATCCTTTGGTAGTTCTCGCCTTTCCCGCGATTGCAGCTCTGCTCTATCCTGTTAGGAATAGTTTTTTTTCTATCGCCCCGCTCAGTTATGTTTTCGGTGGATTGGCTCTAGGACTCCTCCCTTATATCCACCTATGGACTGCTCACCATTATTCAGAGTTTATTTTTAGCAGTCCAATCCAAAGTTTTTCAGAATTTTTGGATTATGTTTTAAGAAAAGAATACGCAAGCAACGATCGAAGCAAAGTTTTTTCTTTTCATGAAGTCGGCCTTTATAGCTGGATAGCCATTAAAATGCTCTTTTGGGCATTTACCCCTCTTGTTTTTGTCGCTGCACTTTTGGGAGCGAAACGGTTCTTCCAGAGATGCCAGAATGACACGCTTCCTTTAGCCCTAGTTTTGGGAACTCTCTCTAGTTTCCTTTTTCTGTTTCTATTCTGGCAGCCAGATTATTACCGGTTGGCTATCGAGTTATACGAAACTTTCCACGGATTTGCTTTAGGCTGTTTTATTTTGTTTTCTGCAAGCTGTATTTGGTTTCTTCTCAGTGAAAGACAATATTCACAAACTTTTTTTCAAGCCCTGTTTATTATCCCTTTGGCTCTCTTATTAAATAATTTCAAACCGCTCGATCGAAGACCAGATCGCTTCACCAAAGACTATGCTTCTCTCATCCTCAACTCACTCCCCCCCCAATCTCTCCTCCTAGTGAAAGGCGATGCAGACGCAGGCGTAATCGCTTATGCACACTTTCTAGAAAACCAACGCCCCGATATCACCGTTATTTCACAAGTTGCGGCCCTTCTTCCTCAAAAACCTTTTGATCGAGCAACCGATATTTCGAAGAATCAGCATCAAATCGCCCTTCTCAATTTAATCTCAGCTCATCTGACCATCAAACGCCCGGTTTTTTCTATCGGTCCAGTTGAATACTTTTCGCCCCAGACCAGCCCCTTTCCTTTGAAAACAAAAAATTATGGACTCTTTCAGGAAATTTACGAAACTGACCCAGCTCCTCAAAGAGATTTCTCAAATCTCCCCCCCCAAGAGGCAGCATTTCTTGATGCCGTCCTCGCTCCCTCTTTCGATTCAAATTTTCAGCATTATCGAAATCGAACTATTGCAGATGTTTGTCATGCCCTCTTGATAGCTGGTCGTGATCACCAAGCCTTTGAGATGATTCCCCGCTGCCAATGGCTTAAGGCTCAGTGGCTTCACGTGGAGACTAAGGATTTTATCGGAGCAGATCGGTATTTTCTGCAAGCAATCAAAGGCTCACGACTCTCTCAAAATTCAGAGCTGGCAGACATGGGAAAGGATTTTCTGCTGAATCGCCTTAAAATTATCGAAACTCAACCGGCAATGGATCCGAATGCACGGCAGAGTTTGTTAGAGGAAACTTTCAAATTCACTCTTCCAATCGCACTTGATCTTAAGACCTGCAAAAACAATTTAGCGCCCCGACTTCTTCGATTAGCCATTAGTTCCGGATTCGAAAAAGAAGCCAACTCAATCCGAAAAGCTTTCTCTGATTGTAATTTTTAAAACTTACTTCGAAGACAAAAGTCCTACCAATCCAACACCGAGCTCATAGAGGAGAACCAAGGGAATCAATGCCAAGACCATCGTAAAAGCATCGGGCGTTGGGGTTAAAACCGCCGCGAGAACCGTCAGCCCAACGTAAGCTTGAGGACGAATATGTTTTAAAAAGGGTGCGGTGATAATTCCCAGTTTTCCTAACACCGCAAGGATAATGGGCGTTTCAAAGACAAGAGCTGTTCCTAAAAGCAGTTGGAGGACCAAAGTGACGTAATCTCCCAAGCGAATGAGCGGGACTTCGTCTCCCATTTGATTAAACCCAATCAAAAACTTAAAGAGATAGGGAATGGCCCATTGGTAAGCACAGTAAAAACCCAACAGGAAAGCGCCCACTGAAGCAAAGAGGAATGGAACACAAAGTTTTTTCTCACTCGGTTTCAAAGCCGGAGAAATAAAGTTCCACAGCTGCAAAAGCAAAAAAGGAAACATCATAAAAACAGAGGCAATGAGCGAAACCTTCATGTAAGTGTAAAACTGCTCGGTGAGGCCAAAGTAATAGAGTTGTTGGTGGTTCTTCGGAAGCACTTCAAGAATGGGCGCTTTTAAAAATGACAAGATTTTATCTGCGTACTGAAAGCATCCAAAAAAGCCTAAGGTGATAGCGACTAAGGAACGAACAAGAACTGATCGGAGGTCCCCTAAATGCTCAACAAAGGACTGCAACGGGGCCGATTTATTTTCATCTTGAGACTGATTCACAACGGGCGGTTATACCTTAGGGCTGTAGAAAACTCGAAATAATTCTCAGGGTAACGCGATGCGCTCAGCGACAAAAAACAGGGATTTGTCGATTGTCCCAAACCCTTCCCCGGACTAGAATTCTGTTCTCATGATTTTTATCAAATTTATTAGTCTTACTTTATTCCTTTGCTCTTTGGGCTTGTCAGCGCCAACCCCCATTTCGCTTGAACAGGCTTTTTCTGAATCGGTTAAAAGAACGGAGACACTTTCTGGGAAGGATGAAGAGATTAAACAAGCGGAAGAAAAATACCGCCAAGCGATTGGGGGTCTTTTTCCCACGGTGACCGGAATCGCTTCCTACCAATGGCAAGCAGCTGCGGGAGGTGGTGCTTTTTCTCCGAGTCAACAGCCTCTAGTAAAAGTGACAGCGACTCAGCCCCTCTTTCGTGGGTTGCGTGATTTTGCGGCTTTAAAACAAACCAGTTTATTATCGGAAGCCTCTCAAAAAAGTAAGGAAGTAGCTCTCCGACAGCTTTTTAATGACGTGACTCAGAGTTTTTATTTAGTGATTTCATTGGAACAGGAACTTAAAAATCTTCAAAGTCAAATCAATGCTCTAGAGAAACGAATTGCAGATCTTAAGGGAAGAATCAAAATTGGCCGCTCGCGAATGACTGAAGCCCTCACGGTACAAGCGAATCTGAGCACTTTGAAAGGACAGTATGTTCAAACTCAAGGACAACTCCAAGTCGCTAAAGAGAGTTTTTCTTTTGTTACCGGAATCACCGAAGACTTTTCTTTAAATGACTCCGTAACGCTTCAAGAAAAACTTCCACCCCTATCTCAATATCTAGAATCAGTCTCTGCTCGTCCCGATTTAAAAATGCGGTCGCTCCAATTAGAAGCAGCAGAAAAAGGCGTTAATGTAGCCTGGGGAGCTCATCTGCCGTCGATTGATTTGAATGGAAATTACTATTTTAAGCGCTATGGTTTCTTTGATCAGATTCCATGGGATTTCGGCGTTTCTCTTTCTTTGCCTATTTTAAATGGCGGGATCATTTCTTCTCGAGTAGCTGAGGCCAACTCATTAAAGATGCAAGCTGAGCTAGCTCTCACCAAAACAAAACGAGCGGCGGTTCAGGAAATTCAATCGCTCTATGCAGTGATGCAGGCAGATCTCGAGCAGTTAAAATCCCTCAACGAAGCTAGGGATATCAATGAAAGCAACTTCAAACAACAAACCCGAGAGTATCGAAATGGCCTGGTAAATAACCTCGAGGTTTTGCAGGCCCTTACCTCTTTTGAAGAGTCTAAAAGAAGCTTAGATCGTGCCCGCTTTCAAACGAAAACCGACTTTTTGAAACTGGAGACAGCAGCGGGTCGCTATCCCCAAACCAAAGGAGCTCAGTAGAGCTATGTCGATATCAGAAATCTCTATTCGGCGTCCGGTATTTGCCTGGATGCTTATGGCGTCTCTCATTGTTTTTGGAGCTATTTCTTTTAACCGCATGGGAGTCAGTCTTCTTCCCGATGTGGACTTTCCAGTCCTAACAGTTAATTTGAGTCTTTTGGGGGCTTCTCCGGAAGTCATGGAAACCGATGTGGTGGATGTTGTTGAAAACTCTCTCAGCACGATTCAAGGGGTAAAACTCATCACTTCGAACTCAAGAAAAGGTTCTGCCTCAGTATCGATACAGCTCGACTTGGATCGAAATGTCGACTTGGCTCTCCAGGACGTACAAGCAAAGATCTCAGAGTCCCTACGAAAACTTCCCAAAGAGCTTGATCCCCCGACCGTTTCTAAGACCAATCCCGATGATTCTCCGATCATGTGGATTACGGTTGAGAGTGACAAGCATTCACTCAGAGAATTGATGCAATATACCCGAGATCACTTGCAGCAACATTTCGCTACCACCCCTGACGTAGGAGATATTTTTTTTGGTGGCTTTGTAGACCCTAATTTAAGAGTTTGGGTTTCCCCAAAAGAGTTGAGTCGGTACCAATTGACCGTGAACGATGTCATTACCACTATCCAAAATGAACATAATGAAGTTCCAGGCGGATGGATTGAAGAGGGAAAAAAGGAATATACGATTCGAACCCTCGGAGAAGCAACATCACTAGCAGAATTTGAAAAACTTCCCATTATCACACGAGGGGGGGCCCCTAATTTTCTTCCCATCCCCTTAGGCCGAGTCGCAAAATTAGAGGAAGGACTGGCCGACATACGAAGAATTAGTAGAGGCATGGGAAAACCGGCCGTGGGCCTTGGGATCAGAAAACAAAGAGGCTCCAATTCGGTGCAAGTAGCTGGAGATGTCCGAAAGAAAATTAACCAGCTTCAAAAAACGCTCCCTGAGGGAATGAAGCTCGCGGTGAATTTTGACAGCACACGCTTTATTGAAGATTCGGTTCACGAATTAAATTTTACCCTTTTATTATCCGCCATCCTGACATCGTTGGTTTGTTGGATTTTTCTCGGGTCTTGGTCTTCCACATTAAATGTTCTTTTATCGATTCCGACTTCAATCGTGGGAACTTTTATCGTTCTATATTTCTCAGGATTCACCCTCAATACCTTTACATTACTTGGCCTTTCGCTTGCCATTGGAATTGTGGTCGATGATGCGATTATGGTTCTTGAGAATATCATTCGCTACCGTGAGAAAGGCATGAGCAGAGAACAATCGGCTCTGATTGGCTCTAAAGAAATCACCTTTGCGGCTTTAGCAGCAACCCTCTCAATCGTGGCTATTTTTCTTCCCGTGACTTTCATGAAAGGAGTAATTGGAAAATATTTCTTCCAATTTGGGGTCACCATGACGGCAGCAGTACTATTGTCGTTGTTAGAAGCTTTGACTTTAACTCCCATGAGGTGTGCTCAGTTTTTGGAAGCCGGAGAGCGGACCACTCGACTCGGTAAGCTTTTCGAATGGAGCCTCCACCAAACAAAGCTCTTTTATGAAAGAACCCTAGTGACTGCTGTAAACCACCCCTGGGCCACTTTGGCTCTATCACTCGTATTTTTTGCAGTTAGCTTAGGCTCCACTCGTTTTCTAAAAAAGGAATTTGCCCCCGCCCAGGATCAAAGCCGTTTCATGTTACGGCTCCAAACACCCATTGGGTCTAATATTGCGTTCACCGATTCAAAATTTAAAGAAGTAGAGAATTTCCTTTCAAAAAGAACCGATTTAGAACGTTTTTACGCGTCAGTGGGGGCTTTGGCGGAGGAGACGTCAACTCGGGAATCGTTTTCATCACTCTAAAGCCCAAAGGAATGAGAGGAATTGATTCCACTCTTAAGAGAGAGCCCTCTCAACAAGATGTGATGAATCTCTTTCGAACAGAACTCAATAAGATTCCCGATTTAAAAGTAACCGTGCAGGATCTCTCTTTGAACGCTATGGGAGCAGGACGGGGTTTCCCGTTTGAAATAAGTATTCAAGGGCCCAATTGGCAAAAGCTCGGGGAACTTTCACAGGCACTGATTGAAAAAATGAATGGAACGGGTTTAGTAACGGATTTGGACTCAGACTATCTCGTCGGAATGCCAGAGCTTCAAGTTGTTCCTGATCGAGACAAAGCTGCGAAACACGGAGTAAGTCTGGCTGCCATTGGGCAAACCGTGAGTGCCTTGATGGGAGGCGTGATCGTAGGACAGTATAATGTCGGCGGGCATCGGGATGATATTCGCTTAAAGATTCTCGATGAAGGAGGAGATCGAATCGAAAGACTTAAGCGACTCATGATTCGAAACAATCGAGGGGAACTCATTCCGCTCTCAGATGTGGTGAATATTAAAGAAAGCCCGAGCCTCCTAAGTGTGGCCAGAAGAAATCGGCAACGAGCGGTTACGATTTACGGAAATATATCGAAGGGCAAATCCCAGCAAGATGCTTTGGATCAAGCTCTTTCCCTGTCGAAAACATTTTTCCCTGAAGGCTATCAAATCCAGGCCACTGGAAGCGCAGAGGATATGAAAGAAACCTTTAAGGGGCTTGTTTTTGCGCTCGTGTTGGGCCTAGTCGTTGCCTATATGATTCTTGCTTCTCAGTTTAATAGCTACATTGATCCCTTCAGCGTGCTGATTGCTCTTCCCTTTAGTATTTCGGGAGCTCTTCTAGCGCTCCTCGTAACGGGTCAATCTATCAATATGTACAGCATGATTGGGATTGTGCTTTTGATGGGGATTGTAAAAAAGAATTCTATTTTGCTGGTTGATTTCACAAATCATGTAAGAACCGAAAAGGGCTCCGATGTAAAAACAGCTCTTTTAGAAGCTTGCCCCATTCGTTTGCGTCCTATTTTGATGACTTCCATCGCAACTATCGCAGGAGCTATTCCAGCTGCCTTGGCGTTAGGACCAGGAGCTGAGAGCCGAGTGCCCATGGCCATCACCGTGATCGGGGGAGTCTTAGTCTCTACGATTCTCACTCTCTACGTCGTACCCTGCGTGTATCAGCTATTCAGTCGACTCGAGAAGAAAACTTACGGCGCAACTCGCGAAAGCCTTCCGCCAGCTCCCAGGTTACAAGACGGGCAGTGATTATACTGGCCTTCTCCATCTAAAAAAGTACTGACTGCTTTTAGAAGTTGGTCTCTTGAAAGAGAATCTATACGAGCACGATAATCTGGATTTTCATTACCGTAAGCACCCGACTTTAAAAACCGTTTAAGAGTTTCGTCAGATAATGAAGGATCATCTTTCAAAATATTTAAATATGCATTGAAAGTTCCTTTGCCTGTCTTCGTGGTTCTTGAACCCATACTGACTGGACGTTCAATCATCTGTCGCGCTTGCCTTTCTGTTGGAGATACTTTGGGGGCTGGCACTGAAGTGGGGGCTGGTTTCGGAGTGGCTCCTGACTCGCTCTTAGCCACAGGAGATTGCCCACTCGTTGTATTTTTATTGGCCTGAGTTCCTCCTTCTTCAGCAAAAGCAGCACTCACTCGATTCGCCGCCTCTCTCATGGCTCCCCCAAAAGTATAGCCATCTTTTCCAATTTCATCACCTTCTCCGCAGGTAAAGCAATGTGTGATAGCGGTATCGAGTTTTCCATCGCTGATTTCTTTTATTACTCGATCGTAGGCTTCTAAATGATCTTTCCTGACATCTAAGAGTGTTTGTCCAACTGCACTGGCTCCAGGCTTCCCACTTTTTTGAATTGCCTGAGCGACCTCTGTCAGTAATTTCTCTCGAATATCTTTTTGCCCTTTTGTATATTTCAGGACTAATTCTTTTCGCTCGGCTGGAGAAAACTCTTTCAAGGGTTTTCCAAAGGCCTCACGCTCTTGCTTTTCCTTAAGAAACATTTGATCTTCAATCAAAAGTTCCTCGATTGCGATTTTTACCCTCTCGGGATCTTTAGTTGCCATGGCCTGCAGCACTTTTTCAACCCACTTTTCCGATTTCTCAGTTGTTTTTTCTCTTTCGATCTCAAGGTAATTTCTCAACAAGGCAAATTGAGGGGCTTCTTCTTGTCGAAGAACTTTCATGTTCTCACCCAACTCATGAACTTTCTCCCTTGCCTGGACACTCAGGTGACCCACAAAAACCAAAACACAAATAAAAACTTTTCGAAAGGCCATGTCTTCACTCCCCTTAAAAATGTAATTTTATCGATTTACACCTAATTCCCAAGGAAAAAGAGGCTTTTTTGCTCTGGACACTGAAGCCGCATCTCGTTAGTTTCTTAGGCATGAAAAAATCACTCAAAAAACTATCGGAAGAAGCTGGAATCCCCTTCGAACTTTTGGAACCCCGCGGTCATGATTCTGCGAAGATCCCTCTCTCCCTTCTTGAATCCAATTCTAAGAAAAAGCGCGGCAAACTCATTCTAGTGACCGCGATGAGCCCCACTCCTGCGGGGGAAGGAAAAACGACTACAGCGATTGGCCTTAACGATGGACTGCGTCTCATTGGAGAAAGCTCCCTAGCCTGCTTGCGACAACCTTCCCTAGGACCCGTTTTTGGTCAGAAAGGCGGAGCGACGGGAGGAGGAAAATCTCAACTGACGCCAGGAGAGGATATTAACTTAGGTTTCAATGGTGATTTTTCGGCAATTGAAAGTGCTAATAATCTTTTAGCCGCTCTGATTGACAATCACATTTTCCAAGGGAACCCTCTTCAGATTGACCCCAATTCAATTACTTGGCGGCGTGTTTTAGATATGAACGATCGAGCCCTTCGCTCAATCGTAACAGGTTTAGGAAAATCCAACGGGGGAGCCCGAGAGACTGGATTTGACATCACCGCTGCTTCTGAAATCATGGCCATCCTTTGTTTGGCCGAATCTTTTGAAGATTTGAAAAATCGATTGGATCGAATCGTGATTGGTTACAGCTTTTCCGGAAAGCCTGTTACCGCCTCTGATCTCGGCGCTACGGGAGCCATGACCGCTCTTCTTCGCCATGCTATTAAACCCAATTTGGTTCAAAGCCTCGAGGGAAATCCAGTCTTGGTCCACGGAGGCCCTTTTGCGAATATTGCTCATGGTTGTAGTTCAGTCATTGCTACAAAAATGGCTCTGGCTCATTCGGACTATGTCGTAACGGAATGTGGCTTTGGTGCAGATCTGGGAGCTGAGAAGTTTCTCCATATAAAATGCCGACAAGCGGGTCTTTGGCCAGATGCTGCGGTCTGTGTGGCTACCGTGCGCGCTCTGAAATATCACGGGGGAGTGAAGGTTCCCGATCTCAATCAAGAAAACACTGGAAAATTGGAGCCTGGGCTTTCAAACCTCAAACGTCATGTGGAGAACCTAAAGGCTTTTGGCCTTCCCGTTACTATTTCCGTCAATCGTTTTCCCAGTGACACAGATAAGGAACTCGCTCTGTTAAAGAAACATGCCGCTTCTTGGGGAGTCTCCGTCGTCATCTCAAATCCCTTTGGCGAAGGCGGAAAAGGCTGTGAGGAATTGGCTCGCGCTGTAAAGACGACTTTGGAAACTATAAAGGCTTCTTCGCCACGGCCACTCTATGATCAAGGAATGAAGTTAGCAGATAAGATCAGATTGGTTGCGACAACTCTGTACGGCGCAACAGAAGTTGGTCTTTCGGTCTCAGCGAAAAAGAACTTAGAACTCTGGGAATCTCTGGGCTATGGAGGTCTTCCCATCTGCGTAGCAAAAACTCAGTACTCTTTTTCATCGGATAGCAAAAAACTCGGAGCTCCAACGGATCACGTTCTAGAAGTCCAATCCGTAAAACTTTCAGCGGGAGCCGGTTTCGTAGTCATGGTTTGCGGTGAGATCATGTTGATGCCAGGCCTTCCGAAGCGCCCCGCTTCTCATGATATCAATTGCTCTAGTTCCGGTATCGTAACGGGGCTTTAGAATGCTTTTTTGAGAAGGTCTTTCGAATCGCGTAGGAGCTTTCTCATTTGCTGGCCATCTTCGGCGTCGTAATAGCCTCGGATACGATTAAGGTGATCCACCAAGACAAGCTTTGAACTATGCATAAGCTCCACGCCTTCCACTTCCGTCGGCACTTTCAGTCCATCGTGCATGAGCGCTTTGACATCTCCAAAGGTCCCGGTCAGAAAAAGCCATTTAAACGGATCGGCCTTCCACTCAACGGCGTATTTAGTGAGGCGCTCTGGCGTGTCTGTCATCGGATCGATCGTAATGGAAACCATGCGGAAGTTTTCTTTAAAAAGAAGGGCTTTTGAAACTTTCTGTGCTTCCATCATGATGAGAGGACACTGACTCGTACACGAAGTGAAAATAAAATTGGCTACCCAGACTTTTCCTCGGAGCGTTTCTAAAGTGACTTCTTTCCCAGAACGTTCCGTGAGTTTAAACGGCGTTACTTCCCCATAGTTTTTTAGTGCCTTGGTCTGAAAACTTCCTCTCCAGGTAAGAAAAGCAATCGCAATGACGGGCATGGCCACTAACGACAAAACAAGAGCGGGCACGGTCTTTATTTTCATAGAGCCACTTCCCTTTTCTTACTGACCAGTAAAACAGACCCCAAAACGAACAAGAGACCAAAAAGCCAAACGACTCCAGTTTGAAATAAAAATGCTGAAATATCAGTGACGCCGTTCATCGCCGTCTTTAAAGAAGTCATGCCGTAGGTTAAGGGATTGATAAACATCAACGGCTTTATAAACGGCGAAGCGGATTCCGCTGGAAAGAAAGCGCCCGAAAGTAGCCACATCGGAAACAAAACCAAATTCATGATGGCATGAAAGCCTTGAACAGAATCAAGCTTCCAAGCAAATAAAAATCCGAGTGCCGTCATGGCAAGCGAAACACTCCCAATCGAAAAAACAACTAAGCCGAGCTCGCTTACGGTAAAATGAAATCCCGCGAGGGGAGCCAAGGTTAAAAAAACAAGTCCCTGAAAAAGCGCAATAAACGCTCCACCAATCACTTTTCCGAGCACTAAACTCAAAGGCGAAAGCGGAGAGACAAGAACCGACTGCAGAAAGCCTTCGTTTCTGTCTTCAATCACTGAAATCGTCGAAAAAATAGATGTAAAAAGAATCGTCAGAATCAAATTTCCCGGAAAAAAGTATTTTAAAAACTCTCTTGTTTCTTTTCCCATGCCTGAGGGAAAAGCCGCTTGAAGTCCAGTGCCTAAAAGCGCCCAGACAATGACCGGCATCGCCAGGCTTCCAATAATTCGACTTCTTTGACGGTAAAAGCGGACAAGCTCACGTCGGGATAGAGTTAAACAACCGGTAAGCATTAAGTTTCTCCTCCCACAAACCGCTGGCCCGTCAAATGAATGAAGAGATCTTCAAGCGTGGGTTTTCCCAGGGTGACTGACAAGATCTGCTGGGGAAAAGCCTCCACGAGGGTTGGAATAAACCTGGCCCCCTCCATTTTCTCAATGCGGAGTTCGTCATCTACTTTTTTTACTGGAACCGAAAACTTTTTCTCAATAGCGTCTTTGAGGGCATCGGGGTGAGTGGTCCTTAAGGAAATCACATCTCCGCCCATTTGGGATTTCAGCTCTGAGGGCGTTCCTGAAGTCACTACTTTGCCGTGGTTCAAGACGAGTGTTCGGTCGGCAGATTCGGCTTCATCCATCAGGTGCGTGGTGAACACGATGCTGATTCCCTGCTCTTTTCTTAAGACATCTAAGTAACTCCACATTTCTCTTCGAGCCACTGGATCAAGGCCTGTTGTAGGTTCGTCTAAAATCAATAATTTCGGATCAGAAATGAGACTTTTTGCAATCTCTACTCGCCGCTTGAGACCGCCTGAAAGTTTTTCAACTCTTTCATCTTTTCTGTCGAAAATTGCAAAGCGCTTTAAAAGATCTTCAACTTTCTTTGAAAGCGAGGCTCCTCGCAACCCATAGAGCTTTCCGTGATAGACCAGGTTTTCTTCAATGGTTAATTTTTTATCGAGAGCTGGCGATTGAAACACCACGCCTAGCTGAGGGCGAATTTTCTCGGGAAACTTCACCCCATCAATTCCCCAATACGAAACAGAACCCGTTTGGGGCTTCAAAAGAGTGGATAATATTTTAAACGTCGTACTTTTTCCGCCGCCATTGGGACCCACGACACAAAAGAGTTCCCCCTCTTTGATATCAAAAGACAAGCTCTCTAAAGCGGCTCTATCGCCATAAGCAAATCGGACATTTGAGAATTGAATAAGTGTTTTACTCAATTGAGTGTCCCCACCATGAGTCCCCCCAAAATAGGGAGATATAAAATAGAAACAAAGAATAAAATCCGGGCACCTTTGAGGGTGCGTTTCCAAGCTAGGAAAACACCTGAGGCCAAGAAAAGAACGCCCAAAGCCACAGCTCCCCACAGATAAGTCTCCGTGGTGGTTCTCCACACGGTAGGTAATAAAGTAAGAGGAACTAAAGCCAAAAGATAAGTCAGCACTTGTTTAGAGACTTCCCCGCCCTCTTCATCGGTCACAGAAAGAATGGGAAGGCTCGCTCTCCGGTAGTCATCTCGATATACCCAACCGATTGCAAGAAAATGTGGCACTTGCCACAGGAACAAAAGAGCAAAGATCCACAAACCCAAAATCCCAAATTTTCCTGTCGCAGCGGTATAGCCTGTGAGCGGTGGTAAAGCTCCGGGAATGGCGCCAATCAGAGTCGAGAAAGGAGTTGTTTGCTTCGAGGGCGTGTACATTCCGATATAAGAAAGCACCGTGAGAGCCGCCAAAATCGCAGTGAGGGGATTCACTCCCACCACCAGAATAACTTCTCCTAGCATCAAGCAAATAAACCCAAGGAACAAAGCCTGTTGATCTTTCACTCTTCCCGCTGGCAACGGACGGTGAAGGGTTCGTTTCATCAGTCCATCAATGTCTTTTTCGGCGACTTGATTAAATACGCCAGAAGCGGCGCCCACTAATCCCAACCCAATGAGAAGCGCTATAAAACGGAACGAATTGAAGCTCTCAGGAGAGCCTAAGAGAAACCCCCACGTAGCCATCACCAAAGACAAGAAGCAAATTCTTGGCTTGGTGAGATCGACCAAATCTAAAATGAACCGTCTGGAAGATGGTTTCATACCGGTGCAGTTTCTACTCCAAAAGGTACGGCGTTACTTTTGGCGGTTGATTCTTTTTGAGCTTTGAAGAGCTGAACAGTCAACGCGACTGCACTGGCTAAACACATTGCCCCAACCACCAAATGAATAGTCGTGAGTGATATAGGCCGTCGCAACCAAATCACCATGGCTCCTAGCATGACTTGAATCCACACAAAGCCCATCAGAGCCCCTGAATAAAGAAGCAGAGTGAATTGATTCCAATATTTTCGATAAACGCGGGCGACTAAAGCCGCTACCAATCCGACCATGACGAATGCTCCCATTCGGTGGGCAAAATGAATGGCAATGGGAAAAGTCCACTGAGAAGGAACCCATCGTCCAAAAGAAAGTGGAAAATCTGGAATGGCAAGGCCAGCTCCAAAGTGCCTCATGGTTGCTCCAAAAAGAAGCTGGACAAAAAACCCAAGAATCACCAGCGTCCCAAGCCATCGAAGCGGAAACCGAGAATTATCTGGCTCACAAGTAAACGGAGTCTCCCAAACAGAAGAAGTAACAGTCATGAGAATGACCGCATTGCAAAAGTAAGTTTGGGCAAGACACGCATGCGCAATCGAAACGGCTTTAGGAAGCAGGAAAAGAACGGTGAGCCCACCGAGAGTAGCTTGAGTAAGAACCAGAGCCACAGCTAAGAACGCTAGCTTTTTTACCCAGGTTCTCTCTTCAAAACGTAAAATCACAAATAATTGAACAATCGTCAGAAGAGCTACGAAGCCAGCAATTAAACGATGACCATGTTCGTAAAATACCCCACCCACCATCGGAGGAAAAAACTGACCGAAGGCGAGTGGCCAATCAGGTACCGCAAGCCCCGACCCTGTTCCGGTAACTAATGCTCCTGCCGCCAATAAGATTACCGTCGAAAAAGCAGTTAACGACGTAACTCCTGCAACCCATTTTTTCCGATTCGTTTTTTCCATCATGAACTCTTATAAACGAGCGTTAATCCAAAAAGCACCAAAGCTGGAATCAAAGACCAAAGAAGTTGTTTTTGTTTTTTTCCCGGTTCTCGTAACTGCCTCAAAAGCCAAATGCTTTCCAAAGCAACAAAAGCAAAAATACAGATAAAAAGCACTGCCAGATAAATAAAATCCCCCCTCTGAATTTGGAAACTCACAAAATCAGAAAGGGGGGACTTCATGAACTACAACTCACTAACTGTGAAATTATAAAGCGAAATCAACAGCGCCTTTATCGGTCACTGTGACTTTAGCTTCTTTTTCACCTAGCTTTTCGTGCCAAACACCTACTGTGTGTTCTCCGGCAGGAACGCCTGTGATTGTGAATTTTCCGTCTTTGCCAGTTACAGCGAAGAAAGAATTATCAAAAACACCCACTACTGAGTTCATCCATCCGTGAACATCGCATTTGAATTTGATGAATTCAGGCTTGGTGAATTTTTTCTCAATAGGAGCAGCGCCACCAACCATACCAGCATTGAAGCCTTGGCCTTTTGCACTTTTTGCATTCACGTTGTGCATGGTTTTATCGCTATTCATAATTTTTAGACCTTGTCCAACGACAACACCCACTGCGTGAGGAGCGTAGACACAGCCTTTTTGATCCAAAGTAACTGAAGCTGCGGGAGCTGCACCAGCAGCTGCAGGTGATTTCACCCAGACAAAAGCATTTTGTAATTTTGCAGCTTGAACTTCGACTGCCATGTTAGGAGCTTTATCCTTAGGGCAGTTCGGATCTGCTTTCGCCATTTGGGCTCCAGAAGGCATTGGTTTTGCGGTAGGAGCAGTTACTGTTCCTGTGATATCCGCGGCAAAACTAACTACTCCAAACAGTGCCATTGCACCGACTAGTTTTTTCATTTGTTATCTCCTCAGGGTTGAAAACTTGGTCCTACTATAGGACTTTGCGCTGCGCTCCGGCAAGTCATTTGTCACTATAGTTTCGGGCAGCTAGTGGTATTTGACGCCCAATGCCAAAGGCTTTACTTGAAACTCTTAGCACCGGGGGCATTTGTCTTCGTTTGTATTCCGAGACTCGATGAAGACGATTAAAGAGTGCCACTGAGCTTTCAGAAAAACCTTTCTTTTCAAGTTCATCCCCCCCGAGCCCTTCGGTCAGAACGGCATCCACCATGGGATCTAGGACCGAATAAGGTGGAAGACTATCTTCGTCTTTTTGATTGGGGCGAAGCTCAGCCGTGGGAGGCCTCTCAATAACTCGTCGCGGCACAATCTCATTGCTTCGGTTTATGTAAGTCGCAAGAGCGACCACCTGGTGTTTTAAGAGATCTCCTAATGGAGATAAGGCTCCAGCGCTGTCCCCGTAAAGCGTTGAGTAGCCGGTTGCGATTTCGCTCTTATTGCTCGTATTAAGCAACAAAGCCCCTTCTTGATTTGAAAGTGCCATAAGCAAGGTCATTCGGATTCGAGGCTGTAGGTTTTCTAAGGTCAACCCGGAGGGATTCAAACCAGCTAATGTTTTTTCAAAAGACTCAAAAACAGATTCGATTTCTATTTCTTGAAAACGGATCCCTAAATTCTGAGCTAAAGTTTTCGCATCTTCTCGGCTCGCGACTGAAGTAAATCGGCTTGGAAGACTTACGCCCAACACATTTTCCTTTCCCAACGCTTCAACTGCGAGCGCAGCCACTACACTGCTGTCAATTCCACCGCTCAATCCCAAGCAAATCTTTTTTTGATGCGATTTTTTTACGTAGTCTTGAATTCCAAAACTCAATGCTCTGAACAAACACTCGGATTCACCCATGAGTTTTGATTTTTGAGGAGCCTGTGCGCTTTCGAAAACAGAACAGGCTTCTTCGCAGAAAGGAAGCTCCAGTACTGTTTGCCCCGTCTCGTTTACCACGAGACTTCCCCCATCAAAAATCAACTCATCATTTCCAGAGACTTGGTTGCAATACACGACAGTCGTCTTTAGTTCCTTGGCAATTTCCGACAATAATTTTTCGCGGACTTCTCGTTTTTTTAGATCAAAAGGAGAGGCTGATAAAACAAAGAGAGCTTTCAGATTTTTTCCTTTAAGTTGCTGCAACGGCTCATCCTCGTAGAGTCTGGCCACAAAACCTCTTCTGCTCCAAATATCTTCACAAATCGCAATTCCAAAGTTCTGGGATTTCCATTCGAACAAACCCGGTCGGGAGCCCTTTTCAAAATGGCGTTCATCTTGGAAAATATCGTAAGATGGCAGCAGGGTTTTATCGTAAGAGAAAACCGGGGCTCCATTCACAAACACAAAAGCCGAATTAAAAAACGGTTTCCCTTTGGGAGAGGGGTTTTTCCTGAGTCCTCCGATGATCACCCCGATGTCTGTTGAAGCTCTCTGGATTTTCTCCAAGGCACTTTGGTTTTCTTGAAACAACCGAGGATAATCTAAAAGATCTCGAGGAGGGTATCCCACCAAAGACAACTCCGGAAAAAGGATCCAATCGGCTTTTTTTCGTTTGGCCGATTCAATGAAAGAAAGAGCTTTTTCGCAATTTCCTGGGACATCCCCAACCAATGGATTAATTTGTGCAATAGCTATCTTCACAAAGAGTGGGCCGGTTATAACGCTTTGAACAGAAATTGCAACCCTGGCTACTTTGACCAGACCTATTTTATCCCCTAATATAGGTAATTTAGCTAACGGACTTCACCTTGGTAATCCATATCTATATCGTTCTGATTCCCCTAGTGCTATTCCTAGCGGCTCTTTTTGCGGCTGCCGAAGCTTCCTTATTCTCTTTGGGCCAAACCCAGCTTGATTCCCTACGGGAAACTAAGCCGAGCACCTATCGCGCTATCCATGCCTTGATCCGAAAACCGGATGAGCTCCTTTCAACCATCATCGTTGGAAACGAAGCGCTGAGCATTTTGGTAGGAACTTTTGTTGTCTCTTTAATTGAGTTTTATTTCGAAAACTGGAGTCAAACGGTTACAACTTTGATTGGGGTTTTAACTTCGACTTTCCTGCTTTTATTTTTCTCTGAAATTCTTCCCAAAGTACTGGCGTTCAGAGTTCCCGTCCTAGCAGCTTCCTTCTTGGTATACCCTGCCACCTGGCTTCACATTCTTTTAACACCTCTTCGAAAAGTTCTTCAGGCAAGCGCTAAGAAAATCATTCAGGTTTTTCGCCTCAGCGTCACCCCACCGCCCGCTCTGACAGAAAAAGAGTTTCTCACTCTCGTTGAGGTAGGAGCGGAAACCGGAAGTTTGGAGAGACAAGAAACTGAAATGATTTACAACGTATTTCACCTCAACGATTTAACCGTTTCCAATGTAATGACTCCCTGGAAATCAGTTTTCCATTTGCCCGCGCGGCTCAGTCTTTCTGAGATTTTGGATCGAGTGAGAACTCAGACCTTTTCAAGAATCCCCGTTGTTTCAGAAAAAGATGGCCACTTGGTAGGGATTCTTTATACCAAAGAGCTTTTAAAACTTCTTCTTGATACCCCCAAAGAAATGCAAGAGGGGGTTCTTTCAAGCTCCATTTTCTCACCTTATTATGTTTCTTCTCACAAAAAGGTTTCTCGATTGTTTCGAGAGTTCAGGACGAAAAAAGTTCATATGGCCGTGGTGGTTGATGAGTATGGTCACCAATTAGGAGTTGTTACCTTAGAAGATATTTTAAATGCCATCTTTAAAACGCAACTCAAACCCGCCGAGCAAAAGACATGATCTCACTGATTGCCCTTTCTATTTTTGTGTTAGTCGCACTGCTCGCTGAAGCTTTTTTTTCGGGCTCTGAAATCGCGTTCATTTCAGCGAGCCGTCCCAAACTTTACAAGAAGGCAAAGGAAAACATTCCTAATGCCCTTTTAGCTAAATTTCTAATTGCAAAGCCAGAACGACTTTTCTCAACAACCGTGGTGGGAACTAATCTTTGTATCAATTTGATCTCCACCGTGGTGACTTTGTTCACTATCCAACATTACGGATTGGACAAAGGTTGGATGAGTGCCGTTCTTTTAACGCCGTTGATTTTAGTTTTTGGAGAGTTCATACCCAAATTTGTTGCGAGAGCAAAAGCAGATGATCTTGTTTTGCGTTTAGCAAAACCCCTCACCTTTGCAAGCTATGTGTTGTATCCGCTGACAAAGATCTTCGGTTTCTATGCGGAAGTCCTCAGGAGTCTTCTCGGAGAAAGCTCTGAGAAGAGTTTCTTTCTATCACGGGAAGAAATCAAAGCTGCTTTACCCACGAGTCGGGGTTCTGATGTAACTCAAGCTGAAAGAAGATTGATTTCCCGAATTCTTAATTTTAATCAAATGACGGTTAAAGAAACCTTTCGCCCCTTGATTGAAGTGATTGCGATTGAACAAGATCAGACGTTAGCGGATGCGGTTAGGCTTTTTGGTGAATCTGGTCATTCTCGAATGCCCGTTTACGAAGATCGGGTGGATAAGATAGTGGGGGTCATCCAAGGCTTTGATTGTTTGAAAGCCCAAGATCTTAGCCAACCGATTAGAACAGTGATGCGCGCTCCGCTCTTTGTTCCGGAAAGTAAACCGGTCGATGAACTCTTAACTGAATTAAAAACCCATCCGATGGCAATTATTGTAAATGAGTTTGGTGGAGCCGAGGGAATTATAACGATGGAAGATGTCATGGAAGAAGTCGTTGGGGAAATTGAGGATGAATACGACGAGCCTCCCCAACTTTACCGTAAAATTAGTGACAACACTTATATCGTTTCTGCCCGAATCGAAATCGATGTCCTTAGCGACTTAATTAAAGTTCCACTGACAGCGGACGAAGATTACCAAACTCTGGGTGGATTTCTTCTGAAACACATGCAGAAGATTCCCAAAAAATGGGATTCAACGGTCTTAAATGGCGTTGAATATATTATTCAGTCGGCCACCGACCGCTCGATTGAAGAAGTTTATTTGATTGTACATCAGCGCCCGTAGGCGCTGATGTTTACCAATCAAAATTTAATTCTTCGTCAAAATCTTCCACTCGATCAAGAACGATCCCACCATCGTCGCGATAGCTAGCGCCGCCCGTGGCAGCACCACCTACCCGAATTCCGGTGTCATATTCCAGATTTTCGTTCTCGTTTGGATAGGAATATTGATCATCTTGTTGCTCTTCGCTGTAAGGCTGATAATCAACAAGATTCTTGGGCCGTCTTCCGCGCCTTCCTCGTGGCTTGGAGAACGCAGGATTTTTAGCCTGCTCAGCCTTCCTTTTTTCAATCGTAGCTAAAAGCTTTTCAGAAAGCTTTTTCTTGCTCTCCTCAGAAGCTGATAACTTCGGTTGTATTACTTTTTCTGCTTTTGTGACTTTGGGTGCGATAGCTTTGGTAGCTTTCTTACCCTCGTGAAGTTTAACCTGGGCTTTTTTTGTTGAAGCCTTGGTTAACTTGACGCCTCTCCGGACTTTCGACTTTACAGCTCTGGCCATAAGCCCCCCTCCCATGACCCAGTACCGCGATCAGATTTTTTAACTGTTAAATGTCAGTCTTAAAGACGAATGATATAAGAAAGTGATAATGGTTTTTTTCTTTAAAATCAATATTAAAACTCGACAACCCTTTTGAATTTAGGCATTTTTTTACAATCATTTTTTTTATTCGGAGGAAATATGGCCAAGAAAAAAGCAGCGAAAAAGAAATCGCGCAAGGCAGCAAAAAAGAAAGTAACTAAGAAAAAAGTAGCTAAAAAACGACCAGCAAAAAAGAAAGCGGCAAAGAAAAAAGCCGCGAAGAAGAGCGCTGGTAAAGGGAAAGCAAAAGCTAAGAAAAAACCAGCTCCAAAAAAACGCCCCGCACCAAAAGCAAAGGCGACAAAACCTAAAGTAGAGGTCGTGGAAGAAGAAGCTGGTGAAGTAACGACGGTTGCTGGATTAGCTTCTGGCTTTGCAGCTTCAGCTTTTTACGAATCTCACAAAGGAAACGGATTCGAAGAATAAAGGCTGTGGATTGTTTTTAAAGGGCACTTCTCTTCGAGAGGTGCCTTTTTTTATTTGATGAATTTTCGAAGAGCGTTGAGAGCAAAAGATGAAGCTCCCCATTGAAGAGTAGCTCGAGGCCTAGGCGGCAATTCAATTTTTTCCTGGTGCTCTTTTCCTTCTCGATTTGTCACAGCAACAAATACAGTTCCGATGGGACAAGTAGGGGTTCCCCCCGTTGGCCCCATGTATCCCGTGATAGCTAACGCCACATCGCAATTGCTTTTTGTAAGAGCATTCTTTGCCAGTGCCAAAGTACATTCCGAAGATACGGCATCGATTGGTTGTTTTAGCTTCACTCCCAACATCTGGTCTTTGGCCTGAATTTGATAAGTCACAAATCCACCCCAGACCCAATCTGATGCTCCCGCAACACGAGTTAATCGTTGGACGACTAATCCTCCCGTGCATGACTCAGTCAAAACGACTTTCATTTTGTTTTGTTTGAGCAAATCAAAAACCCATTCTTCAAGATCTCTTTCTGCGTTGCCGTAGCAAAAGGGGGACACCCATGTTTCAATTTTTGATTTCCATTCGCAGAGTTTTTGATTTCGCAAATCTTTATTTTCTTCCATGCAGTAGAGGTAAAGATAATTTTCAGGAAATCGAGTTCGGTACCCCAGCCACATTCCGTCTGGCAGATTTTTTTCAATGGGGACCATTAGTCTTTGCAACTCAGATTCCACAATACCAATACATCGCCAGAGGTAACTTTCCACTTCTCCCTGCGCGGGAGCCAAAGAAACTATTTTTGGAAAAACACTCTTGATGAACATAGGCTTCATTTCATCTGGTACGCCCGGCAGAAAAAAGAAGTGACACCCTTGGAAAGAAAATGAAAACCCAGGGGCAAGTCCGACGCCGTTTGGGATCACATCAGATCCCTGAGGGACAACAACTTGTTTTAATGTTTGCTCCGTAACTTGCCGTTTGCGAGCCGTTAAATATTCAATGAGCCGCTCTTTCGCAGCTTCGTTTGTTTCGAGTGGCCTTCCCAATAATTCAGCCACCACAGCCGATGTAATGTCATCGGAAGTTGGTCCCAGTCCCCCAAAGCAAATAGCAGCTTTGGAGCGCCTTGATATTTCCTGGATAGAATCTTGAATCGATTTTTTTTCATCAGGAACTACATTTTGACGAGAAAGTCGAAATCCGTTTTCAAATAAACTTTGGCCAACAAAGGCAGAATTGGTATCAGCGATTTTTCCAGTGAGTAATTCATCACCGATAGCGAGAGTTTCAATGGGAAAGAATTTCATTCAGGATTTTTTTCTGATGATGACCTTTTTTTCAAGTCGTCGACGCTCTTCTTCTCTAGCTTTTGCCGCTTCTATCTTTCTGCTTTCCATTTCAGAGTGAAGTACTTTTAGTTTCTCTAACCACTTGGGAAGCTCCTCTACATCGGTTACTTGAAATCGAACCATTTCCTTAAGGCAAGCGGAGGCCACTAACATTTTTTTCCCCCCACGATTTTTAATCACAAAGAGGTCAAGGGCATGGGTATCCCCACATAATTCACAAGCATGTGGTTCTTCATAGCAGTGGCCGCTAACGCAAGTAACAAGGGGAGTTCCCTCGACAAAGACCTGCATCCGAGCAGCCATCTTTCGTCGAAGTCGTTCTTTTTCTAAAGGGTCCAATGCCATAGGGGAAAGGGTTTATCAAACGGGGGCCCGCGAAGCAACCTTCTAGCCTTTACCCAAGAGTCATGTTAGATGCGGAGCATGGTGAACTCTCAAAGCCCCATTGGCGTGTTTGATTCCGGCTTAGGAGGCCTTTCAGTTTTGAAAGAGCTAGCCCTAGCAATGCCGGGGGAGAATTTCATTTATTTGGGAGACATTGCTCGACTTCCCTACGGCACCAAATCCCAGTCCGTAGTTTCTAAGTACTCGTTATCATGTGCAAACTTCCTTGTTCAGCAAGGGGTAAAGGCCGTCGTGGTGGCTTGCAATACGGCCTCAGCCTTAGCCCTAACTCAACTTCAAAAGACCCTAAAGGTGCCCGTTATGGGGGTTATCGAACCCGGGGTGAAAGCAGCTCTTCACTTGAGTAAAGGCAATAACGAAAATCAAATCTTGGTTCTTGCCACGGAAGGCACCGTAAAAAGTGAAGCTTATTTAAAGGAGTTCAGATTTCAGGGATTTCAAGAAAGGGTTGAACAACTTCCCTGTCCTCTTTTGGTCCCCTTGGCTGAAGAAGGTTGGTTTGATCATCCGATTACTCAAGAAGTCATTGAAACTTATCTTTCCCCTCTGGGGAAAACCCATCAAGGAATTTTTCTCTTAGGATGCACTCACTATCCCCTTCTTGAGAAAAGTTTTAAACAGGTTTTAGGTGAAAAAGCTCTGATCACCCACGGGGCTGAAGTGCTGTCTCAAGAACTGAGAGATTTGCTGGCAAGTAAAGAGCTTCTAAATAAATCAAAGCAATCAAGAACTCTTACTTTTTATTCTACGGATCAAATTCGAACTTCGCTTCCCATTCTAAATGCATTGTTTGACAGAGAGATTTCTTTCTCTGTCGTCGATCTCTAACAAACTCAAGTTTGCCAATCTCTTTCTCTTCAAGTTTAATCAATTTCCATGACAACCCGTTACTGCTTCCTCTGGCTCTTATTAATTTTTTCAATCGTCTCTGTGGGAAAAGATGCTTTGCAGACGGGGACCTCTGTTTCTCATTTTTATGATGCCAGATCTGTCTTTACCAATCCTGCTGCTCTCTCTTTCCAAAAGGAACTGAATGGAACAGGACTTCTTTCTTCAGTTTCTTGGGGATGGCGAGAACAAAATGATGATTTTGCTCTGGCTTTAGGATGGGGAGGGCTGGGATTTGGCATTGAAAGTCTATCCACCAAAAACCTTGAGTATTTCAATCGTTATTCAGTGGCGAGCTCGGTTTCGCTCGCACCTTGGCTTTTTTTGGGCTCTCGTTTGGGACTCACTACTGCTTCTCCTTCATTCGAAGGGATCACTGAATTTGATATCGGTTTTCAAATACGCCCCTATTCTGTTTTCGCGGCTGGACTATTAATAAACAAACTTAATCGCCCGCTACAAAATAATCAAAAACTAGATTCGCAGTATTCGTTAGGATTTACTTTTCGCCCATTTGAAAAGCTCACTCTTCTTGCGGATTTTGAAACTCAAACCAATGGCTTTGGAAAAGATTGGAATTATCAAGGGACCGTCAGTTACGAACTTGTTCGAGGTTTTTATTTGCAGGCAGGATACGACAAAACTTCTCTTGCCCATTTCGGTGTTCAATTTAATTTGGGAACCAGTTCATTATTTAGTACAGCTCGACCCGAAAAGTCGGAGCGGATTTTAGTTTCACATGCTCAGTTTGCACCTTTTGAAAAACCCACGATTTCTCCCACTTACGATGCACTTCATGTTCGAGTAGATTCCTCTCTGAAAGAGTTAGGCGAACCTCCGAGTTTTTTCTCAGGCGGCAACCAGTCCTTCTCAGAGTTACTTTTTGAAATTGAAGAGACTTTAAAAAAATCGGAAACTAAGGCCATTTTCCTAGAACTAGAAACCTTCCCTTTAGGAATGGGAGCGGCCCATGAGCTTTTCGAAGCCCTATGGAAGGCTCGGGAAAAGGGAAAACTCATTCATATCTCTTTGGGAAATGCTCGGCTCAAAGAGTATCTGATTGCCTCTGCTGCACACTCAATCTCTTTAGCTCCCTCTGGAAGTATCGAATGGTTGGGACCAAAATCCGAACGTGTCTACCTGAAAGGGACTTTAGATAAGATAGGCATAAAAGCTGAGGTAGTAGCCAAGGGAGCTTATAAATCGGCACCTGAGACCTTTACGGCGCTTAAAGCTTCTGAAAAAAGTCGCGAAAATATTTTTCAAAACCTAAAGGAATCGGAGTCGGAAATTCGAAAGTGTATTCAGCGTTCTGGAAGAATTTCTGACAAAACCTGGAACGAAGTAAGACAGCTTGGTCTTTTGTCAGCTCGAACGGCTTACAACTTGAAACTGGTAGATCAGGTACAAGATTCAAGACAGACTCGAGATCATCTTGTTAAATCATTTAGGCTGGGAGAATCGGTCAAGTTGGGATCGGATCGATTGAATCTCCCACCCAAGATCGCGCTGCTAATTGCCTCTGGCGATATTGTGAGGGAGAAAGTTAAACTCCTCGGCTTTTTGGGAAATGATCAAATCACACCCGAGCAAATTACAAATCAGATTGAACAGATTAAAAAAGACAAAAATATTAAAGCCGTAGTGATTCGGGTTTCTTCGGGGGGCGGAGACGTACTGGCGAGTCACCTCATTGCGAATGAGATCCAAGATTTGGCTCGAAACAAACCGGTCGTCGTCAGTATGGGGGATGTTGCTGCCAGTGGGGGTTATTTTATTTCGGCACCTTCTAGTGCGATTTTTGTTTCTCCTCTAACACTCACCGGTTCGATTGGAGTTTTTACGGGAAAACCCAATCTTTCGGGACTCTATAAAAAGATCGATCTTCGAAAAGAAATTTTGAGCACGGCCCCTTACCCCGGGCTTTTTTCGGAGAGTCAAACTTGGTCAAAGGCAGAGACAACCATTATCGAACGCCAAGTAGAGGAGTATTACCAAACTTTCATTCAGTTTGTTTCAGATACCCGCCAAATCCCTCTGAAGAACATGGACGCGCTGGCTCAGGGGCGAGTTCTCTTGGGAAGAAGAGCCTTTGAAGGAAAATTAGTTGATGGAATCGGAGGACTTTCTGCAGCGTTTGATGAAGCTCAACGTCGAGCCGGCCTTTCAGAGTCAGTCGTAACAGTCATTTATTCACCGAGTAAGTTTTTAGAATCTTTGGCAGATTTGATGGTGGCGAAGCAAGGCGCCATCTATCAACCCCTCGTCAGCAAAGCTCAAGCCCTTGAGGAGTTACGACCCGCGCTTTTATCTGACAAGCCGTTTCTCTACTGGTCGGGTGATTCACTCCATTAAGAGCTAGATCGTGATATAATTTGATCAGTTTCACTTCTCTTTCAACTCCCAAGCCAAAATGCATAATTCACCCAAAAATCGGCAGACTATCCTTTTCCTCGGGGCTTCTGATGAGATGAGGCATCCCTATGACAGTCTGCTAACGAAAATGAACTTAAAATCAGATTGGGTTTCATCCTTAGGAGAACTGCCCCAAACAAAAACCGAAGCCCCGTTGGCCATCATTATCGACATTGATCCTCTCTCTCGACCCTTAGAGCCCCACCTCGAAAATCTGCGCTTTCAATTTCCCAAATCGGAACTGATTGCTCTTTCTAGTGTTGATTCAGCCCCGACTGCCCTTTTAGTAATCCGGTCTGGATTTTCAGATTTTTTATTAAAACCAATCAGTCCCGAAGAGCTCCACTGGAGTATTAAAAAAGCCATTCAGAAGAATGAGCTTTTTCAAAAAATGCAAGAACCAGAGACACACTTAGTGAGAGCGCTAACACAAATATCAAGCTCGTCCACTCCCTCTCTGATTCGACTTTCGACGCTAGAATTTTTACAAGACTTCTTCAAAAGTAGGGGAGCAGGCTGGATTTCATTTGGAGAACCGAACCCAAATATTATTTGTTCTTTTCCTAAAGGTGCAAACGAAAAAGAAATTACTGATACGTTAAAAGAACTGAAAAGAACAAATTCCCCCCCTCCGGTGGTGACTTGGTCGAGCAACGGTCAACAGCACGTTTTTCTTTCGTGTTTAGAAAACACCCAAGGGGTTTTGATTTGGGGAATTTCGGATAAAGTTCAAGAAGAGGCTCTCCTGATTGCAAAAACATTATTAGAACATTCTGAATTAGCTCTCTTAAATGTCGAAAAATTCGAAGAAGTAAAACAACTAACTTTCGTTGATGAATTAACTGGCTTATACAATTCGCGGTACCTTCGACATGCCCTAGCTAGTGCCATTAACCGTTCTAAAAACAAGGGCACAAACTTTGCGGTTCTTTTTATCGATGTTGATTACTTTAAATCCATCAACACAGCTCACGGACACATCGTGGGAAGTGATTTTCTGATTGCCATCGGCCGTTCCATTAAGAATTCGGTGCGTGAGACAGATGTCGTGTTTCGCTATGGGGGCGATGAGTTCGTGGTTATCCTCAACGAAATGGAACTAGAAGGCGCAAAGGTGATTGCAGAGCGAATGAGATTAGCCATCGAGCGAAGAGTTTTTTCTATTCATGGAATGAAGCTTAAAACCACCATCAGTATTGGGATTGCAATGTATCCAGAACATGCCAAGGATCAAGACAGTCTTTTAAAATTGGCTGACATGGCGATGTATTCCGCCAAAGAGCTGTCCCGAAACACCGTACACATTTATACGCCCGAATTATTCACAGATAACTTAGAAAAAGCGGCTAGTTAGAGGAGAAGGGAATTGGTGGACGGGATGGGGATCGAACCCACGACCCTCAGACTGCCAGCCTGATGCTCTCCCAGCTGAGCTACCCGCCCACTTTGAATTTTGAGGTTCTACCGGAGAAATGCCATGAATTCAAGACACCTTGGTCTTTTAATCTTTCTTTGCTCTTGGACGTGTTTTGGAGCAATCGAATTAATAAAACAAAGCCCCCGGGAGCTAGTTATCAAGCTTTCTACGGACTCCCCAAAGCTTTCGGATGTAGAAATTCAAGGTATCCGTTACTCGAAAATCAACTCGGAAGACCTGCAAAACGAACAGCCACCAGGCTATCCCGAGATCCCGACCCACTCAGACCTTATTTGGGTCCCCAAAAACACACGGCCCGTCCTTACGATAACCTCCCTCTCTAGCCAAAAAGTTTTACTTAATAAGGAATTAAGCTACTTAGAAACGATTCCCAATCATTGCGACTCCTCGGCTCCCTCTCATAAAAAAAATCTTTCCGCCTACCAAGTGGATTACGGAACTAAACTGGTTGAAATTACCGAAGTTGGCTATGGAGCCTCTGATAAATTTGCGAGACT
>Ga0214923_10000776_pt1 | contig 47231 bp, 38 predicted proteins | sample LL1510_MetaG_FD_177993 | JGI IMG/M metagenome (GOLD analysis project Ga0214923, IMG submission 177993) | Freshwater microbial communities from Lake Lanier, Atlanta, Georgia, United States - LL-1510 | ecosystem: Environmental > Aquatic > Freshwater > Lake | place: USA: Georgia | collected...
AAAGAAACCAAGGATCAAATGATCGACATGGGCGGTAACAAAAACAACAAGGTGGACGAGGAAGACTTCAAGGTTGAAGGCGGTGCAAGGCGTGTTGTCGATGATGGGAACATTGATATCAGCAGTCAGGTTTTGGTGAGCCCTGAGGGCAAAAGCCCCAAGGGTCTGCAATTCAAAAAAATGATTAACGATTATCGAGCAACGGTCCTGAAGATGATCCCTGCTTCTGAACGCAAAAAGATTAAATTGTATCTGGACGAAGCCAAGGATCCCAAAGAAGGGGGTGTCACCAAAAACTGGCTGCAATCCAATTTTGGTGAAATGCCTTTATCCGGTGTTATTACCTTGCTATCCAAATACGAGAGCGATATCCGAAACACAGAAACCGAGGTTATTTCGTTTCTTCTGAGTCAAATCGACGCTGCTTCGTATAAATTCGATAAGGTGGAAGCCAAAATCGTGGCCCGTTCCAGTTACGTCTTGACAGGGCAGGATTATGAAGCCGACATCATGTTGGTGGCCTATGATAGCCGTCAGGATTTGGATATTCGTTTGGAAGGTGGAACCGTGGTGCCTGTTGAAAACGGCATGGGCAAGCTCAAGATTCGTGCGACTTCCGAAGGCGAGAAGAAGTGGGGCGGTTTCATTAACGTTGTGAGTCCTTCAACCGGTGAATTAACCCGTTACCCCTTCAGCAGCTCCTACATGGTGGCCCGTCCGGCAGCGGTTGTTTCGCCTGACAAAATGAATGTCCTCTATGTGGGCGTTGACAACCCTGTTTCGATTTCTGCTCCCGGTGTAACCCCCGAAAACCTCATGCCATCGATATCGGGTGGGGGAACCATTACGGGAAGCAAAGGCAAGTACATCGTTCGGGTGAACTCTCCCGGAATGAATGTGAACGTGGATGTTCGAGGCAAGTCTGTTGATGGTAAGGGCTCTCAGATGTTGGGATCTACCTTGTTCCGTGTCAAGGCGGTTCCAGACCCACAAGCCACCATTGGGGGTTTACCTCCCGGTTCGGTTTCGGTATCCCAATTCAAAGCCCAGGGCGGTATGATTGCCACCCTCAAGGATTTTGACTTTGACATGCGCTTTGATGTGATCAGCTTTCGAATGCTCTATTTCGCTGCACGCAAAGACGTAGAGCCCTTCGTCAATACCGGAGCGATTTACAACGGCAAACTCCAACAAGTAATCCGAAATTCCAAAGCAGGGGACCGCTTCATCTTTGACGAAGTCAAGGTGGTAGGGCCCGACCGCATTACCCGTAAGCTTCCACCGGCTGTCTACTCTATCAATTAATGTTATGAAGAAATTTGCACTTTCGTTTTTGGCCCTATCTTTTCTGACGCTCTCTGTTGGAGCCCAGGATCGCGCGGAGGTTGTTGACGGTGCGTTCAAGCGCACGTTGAATCCGGCCATTGCCAAGGAACCCATTCCATTGCCTGAAATCCAGGAACAGGATGTTATGTTTAGTTGGACCATTTTTCGGGTTATTGACCTTAGTCAGAAACTGAATATGCCCTTGACGCATCCAAAGAGCATGCTAATTGATGTGTTAATGAATGCCCTAAAGCGGGGTGAACTCAATGGTTACTTGTATCGCTCGGATGAAATCAATGACCAAAACAAGATGCAGGGCGCTGAGATTCTTGGTGCGTTGGAGAAATACGACACGATAACGGTTAGCAATCCGGTTACGTTTGCCCTGGAGCGACGCGTCGAAAAAGTTGAATTTAACCCAAACGATGTTGTTAAATTTCGTTTGAAAGAAGAGTGGGTCTTTGATCGAAAGTCAGCCTCGATGGTGGTTCGCATTGTGGCGATTGCCCCGGTTCAAAACCTTAAATCCGATGGATTGGTGGTAGGTGAAATCCCTATGTTTTGGGTCTATTTCCCCGCGATTCGTCCGATTTTGGCCAAGGCCGAAGTCTTTAATATGAAAAACGAGTCGGCCAAGATTTCGTACGATGATTTGTTCCTCCGTCGTTTCTTTTCCTCTTATATCTACAAGGAACCGAATGTCAAGGATCTTCGTATCGAAGACTACGCCAACAACCCTGAAGATTTCCTCATGGAATCGGAGCGCATCAAGCAAAAAATCTTCAATTTCGAACAAAGCCTTTGGGATTACTAAACCCGATTGTTCGTTCTTTGGTTGAACGATCTTCAAAACCCCGCCATCCTGGATGTGTGGGGTTTTTTGTTGGGACTGTTTTCATTTTTGCAATCTACCTTAGCGGATAATAGGATTTTAGCATGCGTTCGGTTTACGTCCATGTTCCATTTTGTCGGAAAGCATGCCACTATTGTGCGTTTCATTTTAGCACAACCCGCTCTGCCCAAGCCAGGGTTCTCAAGGCCATGATCCGGGAATTGGATTTGCGATGGAATCCCCATTCGGGTTCAGGACCTCCTCCTTTGGAGACCCTGTACCTGGGTGGCGGTACCCCCTCTCTTTTGGAGCCGGATGCTTTGAGCTTTTTGGTAAGGGGCCTTGGGGAGAGGTTTGATTTTTCAACGATGCAGGAATTTACCTTGGAGGCGAATCCCGAAGATGTTCATGCCAAGAATTTGGAGCTTTGGAAAGGATTGGGTGTAACGCGGATTAGCTTGGGTGTACAAACGGTGGATGATCGGTTTTTGCAGGGGATGAACCGTGCCCACGATTCTCGGCAAGCCTTGGATGCCTTGCGCCTTTTGGCATCCGATTGGTCAGGACCTTGGACTGCCGATTTAATTTACGCCTATCCAGATCAGGACTCCGAAGACTTAGTAAAGGATTTGGAAACAATTTTATCGTATAGCCCCGGACATTTTTCGGCCTATCAGTTAACCCAGGAGCCCCGAACCGTACTTAACACCAAAGTTCAGCGAGGGGATCTTCAGATGCCGGAGGACGATAAGGCCCTGGAGCTTATGCAGGTTTTGTACCAAAATGCAGAGGCTCAAGGGTACCGTGCCTATGAAATCTCTAATTTTGCACGGGCTGGCTTCGAGGCGGTCCACAACAGTCGTTATTGGTCGGGGGCGCCATATTTGGGGTTGGGGCCCTCGGCGCATTCCTTCGATGGAGGGCATACCCGTTCGTGGAATATCAGTCATAACATCCATTATTGCCGAGGAATCGAAGAGGGTTCGCCCGAGCAAACTGTAGAGGTTCTATCAGCTGCTGATTGCCTCAATGAATTTTTGATGATACGATTGCGTTTGGACGCTGGGATGCCTTGGAGTGAATTGGTGTCGCGATTTGGTTTGGACGCCAAGAGAAGGGTCCGCGAACGACTCGCCACCTTGTCCCCGACTTGGTTTGATCCACGAGGGTTTTTTGGGGAGGATGATCCCTTGCGGCTTAGCAATGAAGGGCGTGGATTAGCCGATTATATTGCATCTTCGTTGTTTGATGATGTTCCGGACCCTACTCAAGACTACTAAAAATGGAAGAACGAACCGCACCAGATTTTTCTGAATTTGATCGGATTGATTTTAGTCAGTTCTGGGATCTGGGGTTTCCCCTGCACGGTGGTCGCGGCAATCCCAATGCTTTTGGTATGGAGGAACCTTTGTTTGAGGTTTTTAGGGCAGGGAGCTTTGTGGGGGATGTATCGCAGGGTGGTGCCTGCAATGTGGTTGGAGTGAAGATGAACCCTCACGGGAATGGGACGCATACCGAATGTGCCGGGCATATCGGGGCTTCGCCTACCGATGATTGGGCCATGAATTGCGGACCCGGAACGTGCCTTACTTTGGACCAGGCCCTAACCACTTTTTGGTTCAAGGCTTTGATGTTAAGCGTTGAACCCCGATTGACCGATGCGGCTATGCCCGGTCAACGTTGGATTGCCAAAAAAGATTTGGAGGTGGCCCTCCTTCCCTGGGGGGATACCCTCCCTGCCGCCGTTTTGATACGCACCCTCCCTTTTGATTTACAGCGAGGAATCCGTTGTTATACAGGGCAGATGCCACCGGCCTTTGAGCCGGCTGCCTTGGAATGGTTGGCCCGATCCGGTGTGATGCATCTTTTGACGGATTTGCCATCCGTGGACCCGGAACACGATGGAGGTCGTTTGTTGGCGCATCGTGCTTTTTGGTTTCCGGAGGGGCGATGCCGTCGTCAAGCGACCATTACCGAAATGATCGACGCCGATTCCTCCCTACCGGACGGCTTTTATGCCTTGAACTTGATGGTTCCCCGCTGGTCCTTGGATGCTGCCCCATCGAGACCGGTGATCTATGCCTTGAACCCCGTCTAAAGTTCTGAGTAAGCGGATAGAGTTCCAGAAACAAAGGCCTGCCAAGGCTAGCAGGAAGAGAATGAGTGTGGGAGAATTTTTAGGACGATACCGGTGAACGACCGTGGTCCTGGAGCACTTGGTTCAACATACGCCGTACCGCATCCACTTTGGCCGGTGAATACAAACTGAGCCGGATGGTTTTGCTGCGCATAACGCCTCGAGGGGTCTGGCGGAACAGCCATAGATCATGGCGTAAGCCCCCTGATTTGGAGCGGATTTCAAAAGAAACCAATTCCTCGGTCGGTAGGCTGAGGTAGAAGGAACGGTCTTCGTCTTTGTCGGTTGATATCAGGATTTGTGTAACGGCAATCTCCACGGCGGTATAGCCTGGCTTGACCAGGTTCCAGGATGCAATGACCAAAAGGAACGCAACAATCAGGGCTGCAAAAAGAAAGGGAGAATCGGAGCGCAAATAAAACATGGGAGCAGCCCCCGCCGCCATGATGACAAAGGCCAGGGCTCTGAACCAAAACAAGGCTCGTAGGTTGTGCACGCTTTGGATGGCCGGTCTCATACGAAATGCTGGATTTCTTGGCGAAGCAAGGCATCAATCCAGGCTTCATCGTTGATTTTGTCAGACGGAATAAGATCCAATACGCGATTCATGAATTTCTGTTGTTCCTGCCCGTTCTGATAGGCGATATGGTAAGGGGTTTGGGGTTGAAAGGTAACCTGGCTGTACAAAGGAACCCAGCGATCGGGATAGGCTTGGTGAAGACGGGCTTCGAGTTTCTTTTGGAAAACGAAGCGGGGATCGGCAACCTTGTCCCTCATTTCTACAAAATTATCCAAAGCCAATTGAGCCACGGCATCCCCGTCGGGTTTGCGCTTGCTTCCAAAGTTTTGAAGGGTTTCAGCCCACGCCTCGGCGCTGCTTTGGGGGGTGATGGTGTTCTCATCGACCTGGGCAATTAGCACCCTAACATCCTCAAAGCCAGCATTTAAGCCCTGACCATAAAAGGGAACGATGGCATGGGCCGCATCCCCGAGCAAACAAGTGTTACCCAGATTCCAAGGGGAACAACGAACGGTGATGAGGGATGCGTTGGGGTTGTTATGAAAATCATCCAGAAGGGTTGGCATCAACGGCAGGGTGTCCCCAAAATAATGATTCCATACTTGGAGCACCAGGTCATCATTCTGGATCTCGTTGAGCCCCAAGGCCACTCCGCGGGCCGGGTCGGCTTCGAAAGGATAAAAAAGGGTGCAAGTAAAACTTCGATCGGGATTGGGCAAGGCAATCATCATAAATTGACCTCTGGGCCAAATATGCAATCCGTTTGGATCCATGGCGAAATCCCCGGAAGCGGTTGGGGGTATATGAAGCTCTTTGTACCCGTGGGGCAAATAGGATTGGCTGTATTCGAAGCGGTCTGTTTTTTGGAGTGCGTAGCGTAACGCCGAGAAGGCCCCGTCCGTTCCTAACAATACATCAAAGCCCTGGGCTTCGCGCCCCTGTCCTTTTTCCAGAATCATGGTGCGCGCCTGATGATCCACATCAACACAGCGTGTTTCAAAATGGATTTTTACCCCGTTTTGCTCTGCCAAATCCATAAGTTTGTAATTGAGCCCGGATCGCGAAACGGAATAGATTGCTTGACCCTCTTGGCCGTAAGGCTGAAATTGAACCGAGCCTTGGAGGTCGTGAACCAGCCGCCCCGGCATAGGCAGGCCGACCTGCCGAATTTCATCGGCCAAACCTGCGGCCTCAAGCGCCGTAAAACCTCGGTCACTCAGGGCCAGGTTGATGGACCGTCCGCCATAGGCACCGGCTTTGCGGCTATCCGAACGGCGTTCAAAAATGACGGTTTCAAAACCGCGTTGCCGCAACAAAATAGCGGCCAAGCAACCGACGGGGCCCGCGCCGAGGAGATGGATGGTGGAAGGCATAGCGATTGAAGGTGTTATCGTAACAAAACTTACCAAAGTAGGGGTCGAACCATGCGAACATTGACACAAGAGCCAAAACAGCCCAAACCGTTCTGAATATTGGAAGGGATCACGGCAGGTTCTGCAAAGGGATTTCCATTTTGGGAATCTTGTTGACCGACCGCTTGAAGATAGCGATACAAGGCCGGGCTGATGCGTTGAACCACGATTTCCATTTGGTTTTGGGAAGGCAGGGTATCACCGGGCATCAGACTCAGGTCCATTCGATCCTGCCAAGTATAAAGTCCGTTGACAGCGCTGGCATTGGTGACCAATTGGTTGGGATACCAACCAACATGGTTGTTCAAATAGGTTTCCTCGTTGTACCAGGGATTGCCCAGGATTCGGTAATTGACACGGAAATAGCCCGGATCGTCAGGTCCAGTGGAACCGGTTAAATCCCTCCATTGAACCCGTACCTGTACGGAGCGGGTCCATGTACTCGGAGAGGCCTGCACTTGGATTTGCACCGATGTATCAGCAACTCTCCAAGAGGGAACCGTGGATTGGGATTCTACTGTGCGTCCATCGGCGCTGCGAACACTCAATCGGTATTCATAGCCTTCTTGAACAAAAGACGCCCCGTTCGCAGAACGAATTCTTGCACCGTATAGGTTTTGGAATTCATGGTATCCAAAATTTTCCAGGGTATCCCCTGGTCCAGGATTCCCGCCGTTACGGGAACGAATCAAACGAAGGCTTGCTCCGGGCAGACCGGAGTCGATAGCAAGGGGAGGCCCAAATAAAGGAGCCGATTGGTGGAGTTTGAGGAAAAGACTGTCCTTTTGGAGGGTCGAGTTACTTTCCAATACCAAATTGCATCCCACCACCAATTTGGAGGGTAGGTCCAGGTCGACGGTGTCCAAGAATTGAGGACGACAAGAGCTCAGGCCTAACAAAAAAATCAACGCAAGAATACGGGTTAACATTGGCAAAATTTGAAACGCCAGGATATGGAAGGGATGACAAAGGCAAAAAGTGAATACTGAACCAGACGATTGCGACCGCTCACGTTATCGGATTCGACCTGTATGAACCAGGGGTTGGCCCTGCTAAAAAGGTTGTAGGCCGAATACTCGGTAATCCGTTCGCCGCAGCGGGTTTTGCGTGTGAATTGAAGGCTGATGTCCACCCTTTGGTAACTGCGCATTCGGTAATTGTTTTGGGCCCCGTAATCAGTTGAATTCCAGCCTGGACCAAAGAATAAGTCGTTGTTTGCCTCGTAACCTGGGATGCCGACCAAGGGAGCGTTAAAGGTCCCCTGTGGCAATGTTACAGCATTCCCGGTACCGTAAACAAAGACGGCCGAACCCTTGATTCCTTTGCGACCGGGCTTGGGAGCGCGTAGATCAAAAAAATTAACCCAACTCAAATCGTGCCGTCGGTCGTATCGTGCCGGAAACGGAAGGCCCCCGTTGAGTTCATCAAAACGCAGATCGGTTTTGCTGAGCGTATAACCCAGCCAGCCGTTCCAAAGACCTTGGTGTTTTTGGAGAAGAATTTCCAATCCAACCGATTCCATGAATCCACTGATGACTTGCTGTTCCCATTGAATTTTGGGAATTCCGCTTTCGTCAAAAATTTCTTCGAAATCAACCAACAAAAAACTAGCCCCGGGTCGGTAAGCAATGTTACCGTTGGTCTTTTTAAAATAAGCTTCGGTGGATAGACTCCAGGATTTTTGGGGCAGGTCCAGGGAATAGCCCAAGGCAATTTGTCTTGAAAATTGAGGGCCTACTTTTTCGTTGGCCGGTACCCACAGGTCCGTCGGAAGGCCGGTACCCGAATTGGAAAGCAAGTGCAGGTACTGGTTCATTTCGGTATAGGCAGCCTTGATCGATTGATTCTCTCCCAAAAGATAACGGGCGGCTATCCGTGGTTCGGGACGGGCGTAGGTTTTGGTTCCGGCCGTAAAGGTGGAAACGCGCAGACCGGGGTGCAGCAGCCATCGATCGCTCAACCTCCATTCATCTTCAACATAAAGTCCGCTTTCAAGGGAATATTCACGGGCCACTCTATCAAAATTGAAATCCGGTGCCAAAGAATTCTTGAGTACAAAGGCGGTTGGAATAAAGGTGTGGCGAATGGATTGGAAGCCTGCTTTTATTTTGTGTTCCGGAACAGGAAGCCAATCCAAGTCCACCTTGACGCCGATATCCCGGATGGTTGAATTGTAGCGGAGATCAAAAACCTCGTTGCCTTCGTTGGATTTCAGTTGCACCAGAAACGTATAATCGCTTAGGATAAGACTGCTGTTTACAAAGGTTCGGCTGTTCGCTTGATGATTCCAGCGCAGGGTTCCCGTTTTGTTGCCCCATCCTAGGGAGGCGGTGGTTCTTTCGAGGGGGCTGGAGCCAAAGGTCGTCGCGTAAAATTTATCCTGGCCAAGGTAACCGCTCAAGTAGAGGCGATTACGGTCATCCAATTGGTAATTGAATTTGGCGTTGAGGTCCTGAAAATAATAGCCCCCCAGACCCTCCCCTCCGCTTAGAAGCAGGGGTGCCGTCAATAAATCAAAATAGGTGCGACGCCCCGAGATAATCATGGAGGCTTTGTCTTTGACGAGGGGACCTTCCACGGTGAAATTTGCAGAAATATTCCCCACACTGCCTTCGGTACACCAGTCCCTGCTGTTGCCGTCCTTCATGGTAATGTCGAGAACACTGGAAAGCCTACCACCGTAGCGGGCGGGAAATCCTCCCTTCGTCAGGCTCGCATTTTTGATGGCATTTCCGTTAAAGACCGAAAAAAAACCGAACAAATGCGAGGCATTGTACACCGTCGCTTCGTCCAATAGAATGAGGTTTTGATCCGGACCGCCACCCCGCACATAAATACCCGAACTGCCTTCGTTGCCTTTTTGGACGCCCGGCATTAATTGAAAGGTTTTGAGCAAATCCTTTTCTCCAAACAACATGGGGATTTGCTGAATTTGTTGGGGGGTCAGTTCAATTTTGCTCATCTGAACCTCCCTGGCCTGACGGCTTATTCGATCATCCATCACCTGTATTTCCTGCAAATCGTTGAGAGGCAGTAGTTCAAAATTCAAACTTCGGCTGCTATCAAGGTCCACACGCAATGTTTTGGTCTGGAAACCCACATAACTAACCTGGAGGTTGTAGGAACCCTGGGTGAGGGTGATGGAATAAAATCCGTAGGCATTGGTGGAGGTACCGCTTTGGATTTCTGGCAACCAGAGACTGGCGCCCACCAGCATTTCACCGGTATGGGAATCTTTGACATAACCGCTGATGGTATGCCGACGGACCTGGGCTGTGGCGGCGGTCGATAGCAGGAAAATCCAAAAAAGACTCCGTAGGCAGGTCCAATGGAATGGATTGATTCTCATACAAAAGATAGTAACACAGTTCGAACGCGTTCCAAATCAGCAAAAGAATTGTAAAGGGGAACAGGGGCCATCCGTATCGTATCCGGGTTACGCCAATCGGCCAGAATACCATGTTGGTGAAGGTGATCAAAAACATCCCGGCCCCGATGACTTAGGTTGAGAGAGAGTTGACAACCACGGCGTTCGGGATTCGATGGCGTCAGCAGTCGGCCTTCAAGTTCGGGATGTTGGTCTAGAAAGTCTTGCAGAATTTGTTCCAAAAAGGAGGTTAAACGCAGGGACTTGTCTCGCAGTCGTTCCATGCCGGCCCGGTCGTGGATCTCCAAAGCCACCGCATGGGGGGCCATGGCCATCACCTGAGCATTGCTAAGTTGCCAAGCTTCGGCGCCCGAAGCGGGTACAAAATGCCTTGGCATTTCAAAACGACTTTTTTCCTCGTGCCCCCACCAACCTTCGAAGCGGCCCAGGTCCCGGCGTTGGTGATGCCGCTCGTGCACAAAAAGTCCGCCAGGACCACCCGGCCCGGAATTGAGGTATTTATAAGAGCACCAGCAAGCAAAGTCCACCCCCCAATCGTGAAGATATAGCGGGACATTTCCGGCCGCATGGGCCAGGTCCAGGCCTACCAAAGCACCGACTTTGTGGGCCTCGCGGACCACCGTCGGGATATCGTAGAAGGCCCCGCTGTAGTATTGAACGCCTCCCAACAGGACCATCGCTAAGTGGTCCCCCGCTTGAAGGATGGCTTCCACCAGGGGTATGGTGGGGTCTGCCGAGCGCTCTACGATAGTATCCACTTCGATCAGGCCCTTGGCGGGATCGATGCCGTGGTGTTTGAGTTGGCTATCCACGGCGTATTGGTCCGAAGGAAAGGCCCCGGCCTCTACCAAAATCTTGGTGCGCTGCCCTTGGGGACGGTAGAAGCCGGCCATGAGCAAATGCAGATTCACCGTTAACGTATGGGCCGAAACGACTTCGGATTCCAAAGCACCCATTAACCGGGCTAACGGGGCTGTAAGCCTGCGGTGGTAGGGCATCCAAGGATGGGGTCCTTCAAAATGCCCTTCGACCCCGTAGCGGGCCCATGAATCCAATTCCACTTGCATGGCAGCGGGTACGGCCAGAGGCATCAACCCCAGGGAATTTCCGCAGAGATAAACCCACGGTGTTCCATCCGTTCGGACAGGGAAAGCAAATTCGGAACGAAAAGTCGCCAGGTCATCGCCCCGATCCACGAGGCTAGCGTCGTTTGGGTTCATGGGTTTAGGAACTTTTTGAAGGTGCATAGGCCGTTCAAAGGTAAATCCTCCGACTCAAAACCCCATATCGCCACCACCGCTGCCACCACCACCGCTGCGCCGCATTTTTTGGAAGAGCGAGGCATCCGAATTGCCAAACCGATAGGTCAGCGTGAATCGAACAAAGCGTACTTCCCGACGACGAATAAATTCCTGAAACAAGGTTTCAGTCTGGACCGTGTTACCGAATCGTCTTGTGTTAGCGACATCCGACAAGAGGGCAATCAGGGACCATGATTTGTTGGGATTCCAGGAAACCGAAAGATCCATGCCATAGGCCGGGTAGGTACGACCCTGTGGCAGAACCCTGGGGGCTTCGTATTCTCCGTTCCATTGGAGGGACCAACGCTGATCGGGTCGGTAGGATACCTGACCTTTGGCGGTCCAGCTCCATCCTCCACGGCTGATATTGTTCATCAAAGCTCCGGCATTCACCTCCGTAAAAAAGGCATTCAGGTTGGTGGTCAGGGTCCACGCTTTGGAGGGATTCCAGCGAAAACTCTCTTCCCAACCGGTCGCCCATTGACGATCCCCGTTCAGGTACGAATTGACCAAAAGAATGCTGTCCTGGGGAAGCCTGCTAACATATTCCGTTATGACCTGGGTGGTGTATCGGCCATAGAGGGAGGATGTTAGGCTGATGATTCCGTTGTTGTATTGATGATTGATTTCGGACAAGTGAAAGAATTCCGGGGCCAGTCCTGGGTTCCCGATCCGATACCCTTGGGCATCGGCGAACAGGATGAAAGGCAGGACTTGAAAAAAACCGGGTCGCCCAATTTTTCGGGAAAGATTCACCTGCCATTCGTGTTGACCGCTTTTGCGGCTTAGATAAACAGCTGGAAAGAGGGCATTGCCCCATTGACGGCCCCCGTCTGGATAACGATACCGAAACGAAGAATCACCCAGCAGGGGGAGGTTCACGTCAAAGCGGGTTTGCTCCACCCGAAGGCCGGCCTGCAAACCCCAACCACCCCAAACAAGTTGACGGTTGATATAGGCAGCATTCACAACATCTGTGATTTCAAATTCATTGCTCAAACCCTTCTCAAAAGAGGGCACTGCCCCGTTCAGACCCAGGTTCACGGACAACTCCGAGAGATTGCTTCGGACATTGCTGCGGAGACCCCATTCCCATTTGCCCGATGAAGCGGGCCGTATATGGTCGTATTGGGCGGTCAGGACTCGGTTTTGACCCGAACCTCTGTTTTCTTGCAGCCGGCGAAACGACGTGTTGTAAAGGAGGCTATCGGCACGGTTGTCCAGGTCGGCTTCGGTGCCATTGGCGGATGCATTGAGGTTTAGGTCTACGCTCCACTCTTCGCCGGGGAGGGCGGTGGTTCTTCTTAACAAAAATTGAAGGGAGCCGTAGCGCCAGAAATTTTGCTGCCGATTGGTTTGGCGACCGAGAATGGTGGTATCGGAGAGGCCGTTGAGGCCGGGCTTGGTCCACAAATAAGGTTGGTCATCGGTGTTACGAAATCGTCCGTCTCCTAAATTAAACGAAGTGGTTAGGGTGGTTCTTTGGTTGAGGGTATAGTCCCAAGCCAGCCGCCCCATTTGAAAACGCCGACCGAGCATGCTTTCCGAACTTTGCGAGAAGGTCTCGTAGGCTTTGCCTTGGGCTATATTCTGGCGCAGGGTGCTGTTGGTAAGGGGATTGAAAAAATCGCTGAAATTGTAGGAAAATGACCAGGCCGATGCCCCTTCCTTGAGGTTGAGGTTGAAGCCGGTATTCCAGCGGTTTCCACTTCCGACCCCTGCATTTGCCGACCCTTGATAACCCGGGGTGCTGGCTCTTTTCATCACCACATTCAAGAGTCCGCCGGTGGTGTTGGCATCAAATCGAACCGAGGGGTTGGTCATAATCTCGATGCGTTCGATTTGCTCGGCCGGGATTTGTTCCAACGTGAGAACGCTGGGCCTCCCGTCCACAAAAATTTGGGGCACGGAATTGCGGAGACGCACCGTCCCATCGGCATCGGTGGTAACCCCCGGTAAATTGCGCATGACTTCCAGGGCAGAAGCACCCCGCGCGGTCAAATCCTTGTCGACCGTGTAGACCTTGCGATCGATGCCAAGGACGGTTGTTTGACGGGATTCTGTAATCTCGACGGTCTGTAATTTGGTAATATCCTCTTCGACATAAAGATTTCCAAGTTCTGTGACCGGTGCCGAAGGGACTACCTGAAAACTCCGGTACAACGGAACACAACCCAAAAAGCGAACCTCCAGCAAATAGCGCCCCGCCGGAACCCGGTCAATCCCAAAATACCCACCACTGCGGGTGAGGGATCCCGAAACCAAGGAGGAATCGGCGGTTTTGAGGACCGCAACCGAGGCGAATTCCAGGCCTTTGTTTTGATTTTTGAGCATAACCCGGCCCTGAACCCCTGGATTTTGGCCCATAACAAGGGTTGTGGGCCCCCATGCGAGTCCTAAAAGGGCTAGAAATGGAAGCAAAATCGAACAAAGGGACGATTTGATTTGGAATGGGTTGGGGTGGCATTGGTCCATGGAATTTCAAAAATACACCCAGTCTTTGGGTCGCTTTGCGTTTTTATTTGCCTGTGTTTGCACCTACCTTTGCGGCCACATTCACCCCTTTTACCCATGAGCTCTACCGGCAAAATTGCCCAAATTATCGGCCCGGTCATCGATGTGGCCTTCGAAAGCGGCACCCCGCTCCCAGAATTGTTTAACGCCCTTTATGTAGACCGCCCCGGTGGTCAACGGGTGGTGCTGGAATGCCAGCAGCATTTGGGTGAGGACTCCGTACGTACCATTGCGATGGACGGAACCGAGGGCCTGCTGAGGGGCATGCCCGTTGTTGATACAGGCAAACAGATTCAAATGCCAACCGGGAGCCAAATCAAGGGCCGCCTCTTCAATGTAGTCGGTGAGGCCATTGATGGATTGCGGCCCATGGCCGAAAACACGGTCGGTCTGCCCATCCACCGTAAGGCCCCGGCTTTTGAGGACCTCAGTACCTCTACCGAGGTCTTGTTTACGGGTATCAAAGTCATTGACTTGATTGAACCCTACGTGAAGGGTGGTAAGATTGGTCTCTTTGGTGGTGCCGGTGTTGGCAAGACCGTCCTTATCATGGAATTGATTAACAACATCGCCAAAGGCTACGATGGTATGTCCGTTTTTGCCGGGGTTGGTGAGCGTACCCGGGAAGGCAACGATTTGATGCGTGAAATGATTGAATCAGGCGTACTGAAATACGGGGATGCGTTCCGGCATGAAATGGAGGAGGGCAAATGGGCCTTGGACAAGGTCGATTACAAGGAACTTGAAGAATCCAGGATCTCATTGGTCTTTGGTCAAATGAACGAACCACCCGGAGCGCGTGCACGCGTTGCCCTATCCGGTCTTACCCTGGCGGAACACTTACGCGATGGGGATGAAAAGGACGCGACCGGTCGTGATATCCTATTCTTCATTGACAATATCTTCCGCTTCACCCAGGCGGGATCTGAAGTGTCGGCCTTGTTAGGCCGTATGCCCTCTGCGGTGGGTTACCAGCCCACGCTGGCCACCGAAATGGGTTTGATGCAGGAGCGGATTACATCCACCAAGCGGGGTTCCATTACGTCCGTTCAGGCGGTCTATGTTCCTGCGGATGACTTGACCGATCCGGCCCCGGCCACGACCTTTGCCCACTTGGATGCAACCACGGTTTTGAGCCGAAAAATTGCAGAATTGGGTATTTATCCTGCCGTGGATCCGCTGGATTCCACTTCACGGATTCTGACCCGCGACATTCTAGGGGATGCGCATTACAATTGCGCTATGCGTGTTAAGCAAATTCTGCAGCGCTACAAAGAACTTCAGGACATCATCGCCATTTTGGGGATGGATGAACTCAGCGAAGAAGATAAATTGGTTGTAGGCCGTGCTCGTCGTGTTCAGCGTTTTCTCTCGCAGCCTTTCCACGTTGCCGAGCAATTCACGGGCCTCAAAGGGGTCTTGGTACCCATCGAAGAAACCATTCGTGGATTTAACATGATTTTGGACGGCGAGGTGGATCAGTACCCCGAGGCCGCTTTTAACCTCAAGGGAAGCATTGATGATGTGATCGAAGCCGGTCGCAAAATGCTTGCCGAACAAGCCTAAGCCATGGCCCTTGAATTGAAGGTTCTAACCCCTGAGAAAACAGTTTTTGAGGGCTCGGTGGTCTCTGTCAAAGTCCCCGGTAACGACGGCCCCTTTGAGGTATTGCGCGATCACGCGCCGATTATAGCCTCCTTGCAGAATCCAGGCACCTTGGAAGTCAAGAACGATCAAGGTCAACCAATCCGCTTCCGTCTTCTGGGCGGTGTGGTGGAAGTTCTGCAAAACAAAGTCATTGTCCTCAGCCCTGGCCTAGGAGAGGATTCCTAGTCGGCGGCATCGCCCCAGGTATCTTCGTCCTGGGCTTTTTCGTACGCATACCCCGAGCAATCCATGTTGATGGAGATTCCTCCATCAGGTGCTTTGAAGCTTGCCGGTTTGATACCCAAACGGCTGTCCCCGTAAACCTTTTGCATAAAAAGCCCAAAAATGGGCAAAGCGGTATTGGCTCCACCGCCCAAGCTGGTGCTCCGAAAATGCACCGCTCGATCATCCGCTCCCACCCACGCGCCGGCAACCAAATTCGGATGAAAGCCGATGAACCAGCCGTCTGAATTGTTTTGGGTGGTACCGGTTTTGCCTGCCAAATCTCCTGTTAAGTTGTAACGGTACCGAAGGCGAGAGGCTGTTCCCCCGTCCACGACTTTTTGTAAAAGTTTAGTCATGACATAGGCGGTCTCTTCACTCAAGACATCCTTGGTTTCGGGAAAATTCTCCATCAGAACATTGCCCTGCCGGTCGGTGATGCGTGTAATCATCATGGGTTTGGTCCAAACACCCTGGTTGGGATAGGTGGCGTAGGCCCCAACCATTTCATAGACACTCATATCAAAACTCCCCAAGCATAGGCTGGGATAGGGCTCCATGGGCGATGTGATGCCCATTTTGCGGCTCAGTTCGAGGACCGGTTCGGGCCCCACTTGCTTCATCAGATAGGCCACGATGTTGTTAATCGAAAGAGCAAGCCCCCGGAACATGCTCATGGAACCGCCAATCTTGCCGTCGTAATTCTTAGGGGTCCAATTTTCAAAGGCTTCGAAGGTGACAGGTAGGTTGGGAATGGGTAAGCAGGGATCAAAACCATTGTCCACGGCCACCGTATATACCAAGGGCTTGAAAGCAGATCCGACTTGTCTTTTCGCCTGGGTGTTGACATGGTCGTATTGACTGAAATCCATATCGATGCCACCTACCCAGGCTTTGATATGGCCGTTGTGGGGATCCATCGCCATAAATCCGGTATGCAGGAATTTTTTGGCGTATCGAATGGAATCCATCGGTGTCATCAAGGTATCCACAAAACCTTTCCAGGTAAAGAGCCTGATATCCGTGGGTTCGTCAAAGTGCCTGCGGATGGCCGACTCCGACCAATCCAGATCCTTGAGCCTTCGGTATCGTTTGGAGCGACGCATTCCCTGGTCCAGGATATCGGTGAACTCGCCCCAGGGGTCCTGGCCTTTCCAATGCTCGTCAAACAGGGCTTGCAAGGATTTCATTTGGGTTCGCACCGCTTCTTCGGCGTAGGATTGCATTCGGGAATCCAAGGTGGTGTAAATTTTGAGACCGTCCCGGTACAGGTTGTAAGGTTCTCCCTCTGGATTGACTTGGGTTTTGATCCATTCACTGAGTTCTTGACGCAGGTATTCCCTGAAATACGTGGCGGTGCCAGCAGCATGCGATTGGGGTCGGAGCCTCAAGGACAGGGGCATGGCGCTGTAGCGATCCCCGACCTCTTGGTCCAGGAAACGGTATTTGACCATTTGCCCGATGACGGTGTTTCGGCGGTTGATGCATCGATCCGGATGGCGAACCGGAGAATAAAAAGTGATGCCTTTGAGCAGGCCCACCAAAAGCGAAGCCTCGTGGACATCCAACGAGCTCACATCTTTATCAAAGTAGGTGCGCGATGCTGCGCTGATTCCAAAGGAGTTGTAACCAAATTCCACCGTGTTGAGGTACATGGCCAGGATTTCTTGTTTGGTATAACGCTTTTCGAGTTGGACGGCAATGATCCATTCCTTGACCTTTTGGAGTAGACGGGCCGGCTTGGAACGAGCACGCTGTCCGTTAAAAAGATTGAGGGCTAATTGTTGGGTGATGGTGGATGCACCACCTTCGCGCCCCATAAAAACCACCGCCCGTAAGAGGGCCCGAAGGTCAATCCCCGAATGTCGATAGAAGCGGACATCTTCCGTCGCCAACAACGCATGAATCACATGCGGTGATATTTCATGAAACTTGGTGTAGGATCGGTTTTGAAGATAAAATTTACCGATGACTTGCCCATCGGAAGCAATAATTTCGGTCGCAAGATTGCTTTTGGGGTTTTCGAGATCCTCAAAGGAGGGCATTTCCCCCAGTCCGCCGGCTGCCGTCAGGAACAAAATCCCAAAGCCGATGGCCAACAAAGCAAGGTAAATTCCCCATACTTTGCGGGTCCAGGACGGGGTTTGGTTGGGGGTTTTTTCGATGGGCGTTGGCGAAGGCATAGGCTCAGGGTTGGTGTTCCCGTTGGAACAAGATCAAGTAATCGTTGAGCGATAGGTTTTTGTATAGCTTGTTAAAATCATCGCGAGCAACATAGAACCAATCGTAGGAACCGGCAGGGAGATCCCTGAAAAGTTCGGAATCGTTTTTGGCTTGTTGCCAGAATTGAAGCGCGATGAGACGGTCGGGAGCTTCTTTCACGAGGACCAATTGCTCCACTTCCCGGTAGATGGGGTAGGAGATTTTGACACCAAGCCGACGATAATTTTTTTCGGCGAAGCGGCTCAATTTGACCCCAATCTCTATGTTTTTTTGGTAAACAGAAGCGTTCATTCGTAACACAAGGTAGTGAGGTTGCATGGTATCCCCTTTGAATTCGTAGCGGTCTTTGACCCGGCCTGTTTCATCGGCCTGGCCACTCCCGGCTCTTGCCTTGGATTTTTGAGGGAACAAGGCATCCAGCATGGATTGGGCAGCGTAGGCAATGGATGGCTGGGCTGTTTGGCTGGCATAGGACTCCAAACTTTGGAAGAGCAGGGTGCTGTCTTTGCGGGAAGCAGAAACACTTTCCAAAAACCCAAAGTAAGGCATCAAAGTATCGGAGCCAAAGCGGGATTTGGCCCATTTGCATTCGTAGACCACCGAGTCGTAGCGGCCCGCCCTGTAGAGTTGGTAACAACGACGGTAATGGGTTTCAGCGGCCATGCGCATTGAATCGGAGTTTGCAGGGCTTTTGCCATGAATCATGGCCGTGAAGGGTGATTCAGGGTATAAGCTATCCAGGAGGCGGGCGCTTTGATCCCGACGATCACGGCGATCCAGGCCTTCGTAACAACGAAAAGCTTGGTACAAAACTTCGGGTTCCGTCGAACTGCCCGGAAAGCGTTCCAGGTGATTTTCCACCCAGGGGAGCGCAGCTCGGTAGTCACCAAAGCGATCTTTGTAGAGGCGGGCAAGGGCTAGGTGGGCCTTGCGGATGGCGGCCAAAGCCTTGTTTCGTGAGGCCTCGTCCCGGGGTATTCGTAACATCAGGTTTTCGACCGTCCGTGGGAGTTTGTTGAGGGAGTCCATTAGGGGGTCCTCCTCGGAATCGACCGAAGCAGGGTTGATTCCTATCGGACCTTCTTCCATCGTGTTTTGGTTTCCGGCGGATCGCCTCCAATGATCGGCGTTGGCCCGTTTGCCCCAGATTTGCAAAAACTGGTTGTAATCGCTGCCTATTAGTTGGTTGTTGTAAAAATGCCAATCCCCACCCGCTGATGCTACCGTTGAATTGTTCATGGTACGCTGAAGTAGGAGTGGATCGACCCACTGGTTGGTGTTGGAGGCGGAGCGAGCTGTTTTGGCTGAATCTTCGGCTTTGGCTTTGATACGGGCGGCCTCCTTGCGCTCCTCGTCCAGAATTTTGGTAAGCCGCGTGGTTAATTTATTTTCGGGTAAGGCACCCAGTTCCAACAATGAATCCTGAACCTCGATGGTATTTAAGTGGCGAACCATTTCGCCTAGGTAAGCTTGTTTGTTACGGATTTCTTTGAAGCGGGGGTATTCTTTGTCAATATTGGAGCTCAAACTATCGTAAAAAATCCGGGCCTCTTCGTATCGTTTTTGCTCAAAGCAGGCATCGGCCAGGGCCAGCCATGTTTTTTTGCGTTGGGCGTTGATTTCCAAGGAATAAGCTAGTGATTGTCGAAGGTTTTTTTCGGCATCTAGCTTTTTTTTGTCGGCTCGGTCAAGCAGGGCTAATTCAAAATAAAGGACATCGCGGTAGGCAAAGTACTTTTTGGAATTGATTAAGTTGTTAAGGATGCGTCGGGCATTGCGGGCCCCGCTGCGAGCATCGGTGAAAGCCGTGACGGATTTGATTTTGCATTGGAAACGGAGTTCGGGATCGGGTCGTCCACGCAGTGCTTTTTGAAAATGGATCGGGGCTTTGCGGCTTTCAATCTGTAGATAAATCTGCCCTAACAAAAAATGCGTTCTTCGGCGTTGGGCGGCTGCCATGGGGTATTGCAGAGCGTCTTCGAGGTATTCGGCCGCTTTGACCGGGCGTTTTTGGGCCAATTGGCATTCGGCTGCCGCCAAGTAGAGCATCGCTCGGCTGCGGGCCCCCGCCTTGGGGTTTTCAAGGGCCCTTTCAAAGACGCCCTGGGCTGGCCCGTATTGACCGGATGCGGTATACGATCGAACCAACCAAGCGGCGGCATGGTCCGCGTTGGGTTGGCCCTTGTAGCGTTTGATAACATATTGAAAGGTCTCGATGGCGTCGAAATATTCTCGCCTCAAATAATAACATTGCCCGATAAGCAAGAATCCATCGTCCACCCAGCGGCTGTGTTCCTTGCGTTGAATCAGGTTGGAACATTTTTTGATGGATTCTTCAAAGGCTGAATTTCCTGAAGCAACCGAGGCATCCAAGGATTCGACAAAGACCGGGAGCCATTGGGCATAATCGTCTTTGTGGTTTCGATGGATTTCTTGCATTGCTTCATCGTAACGCAAGCGGGCGTAGTACAAGCCATTGAATCGGGCTGTTAGGTTTTGGTATTGGCGTTTGGCCCAACTCTGCGCTTGGGCGGGTTTTCCAACGCTCAGGGTTGCGACCAAGACCATGATTCCTAGCGCCTGCCAACGTCCACGCCCCACAATGCTGCATCCAAATCGATACACCATACCGATAAAGACCCGCGGAGGCGGGGAGGAGATCAACGAGCGGGGGTCCGGGTGGCGCATGAAATCGGATAACCTCCAATAACGGAGGTAAAGTTATAAATTGCGGCCAAACTCATGAAATTCCTGCGTTTCGGTCCTCGCTTCCTCCGTTTCTGGCGAAAAATGCGCTTGGATTACCGGATTATTGTTCGCACCGAAGGCGAATTGGATGCCATAGTGAATATTCGGCTTCGACCGCTCAATTGGTTTTTCCTGCTTAGCACCGTATTAGTCCTGGGCTGGCTTTTTTTTGGGGCCCTCCTTTTGTACACGCCGTTGGGGGGTTATATGCCGGGTTCTGCGAACCGGGATTGGCAGCGACAAGTCGTGGAACAGACCCGACGCCTCGATTCGCTCGAAGAGCATCTCCAAACCAGTCGGAACCAATGGTCTGTTTTGAGAAGGGAGTGGTTGGGTGAAGATTCTTTGCTGTACCAAGACCTACCGCTACCGACGGTGGGACAGAATTATCACCCAGATAGCTTGCTGGATCCCAGTGGATGGGCTGATTCCTTGCTTCGCTTGGAAGTTGAAAAGGAATTTGCCAACCGAAAGGCCAGGGGTTAACCTTAAATTTGCTCAATGAACATGCAATTACCGCTTAAACTAGGCCGTGCAACCGGCGTTGTCATGAATGCCATGGCCGAAGGGGCTGTTTTGGAAGGCAATTTGTCCTGCAAAGGAGACCTGCGTTTGGATGGAACCGTTCAAGGGGAAGTAAAAATCGAAGGCCGGCTGGTTATCGGGGCCCAAGGTTCCATCCATGGGCCGGTGCGTTGTCAAAATGTTCATGTTTTGGGCAAGGTTAACGGTCCGATAGAGGCAACCGAATCCATTTTGTTGTCAGCAACAGCCCAGGTGACCGGGGACATTTCTGCTCCCAAGTTGGTGGTTGAGGAAGGGGCTCAGTTGTCCGGGCGCTGCACGATGCAGGCCTTGCGCCCGGTCTATGCCGGTGATGCTCATGCCAAAACGGCTTGAAGGCCTGGCCCGTTACGGAGGATTGGCCGTACAAATGGCCTTGCCAATCGCAATAGGGGCCTGGCTGGGCTCTCGAATGGACCATCGACAGGGGAGTGCCAAACCTTATTGGACTCTTTTGGGGCTGTTGCTAGGCCTCGTGATGGCCTTTGCAGGGGTTTGGTCCCGTCTTAAAGACCGTTGATTGGCACGTTTTTCGGTTTTTTGGTCCTGGTTTCTAGGATTTGTGGCCCTGCACAGTGTGCTGGCCGCTGCTTATCCCTTGGTAGGTTTTTGTGGCGAAACCGGATTGCGAACCTGGTGGACGACGTGGACCCTCATGAGTTTTGTCAATGCTTTGTATCTCCTCTGCATTTACGCTCTTTCCCTTCGTTCTTCAAAGAACCCGGCGTGGGCCTTCCCATTGCCTTTTGTTCATCTGCTTTTGAACCTTTTGGCTATCCTGGTGGCTCGATCCTTGGGTGTGTTGGAATCCAAACCCGATGCCTTGGTTTTGGTCGCCTTGATTCTGCTTGATTTGGCTTTTGTAAATCGGGCCTTGGTCTCTATCTTGCGCCCGCATTGAAATCAGGTCAAATCGGCCTTGATTCATGCCCAAAGGCCCTTTATTGCACCAACTTCCATGCGTCATTGTTCAGTAGTCCGCGGTTTTTCCCTTTGCCTGAGTATCCTGGGCTTGTGGTTGGTAACCTCGGGTCCTCGTCCTGCATGGGCCGGTACCCCTGTTGAACCCCAAAACATGGGTGGGCATACATCCGTGGATACCGCCGAAGAACAAACGTTTGATCCCTCCAAAGTCATTCTGCATCACATCGCCGACGCCCACGATTGGCATCTGTACGATCACACCGATGCGGAGGGGATGATCCATCCGGTTTCGATTCCGCTTCCTGTTCTTTTGTGGTGCCAAGGCACCCTTCACACGATGATGTCATCGGCCTTTGATCATGGCCATGCCCGCCCTGTTTCCAAGGGTCTAACCTTTCAAATGGACGAGCATGGACATATTTCGGAGGCTTCCGGTCTTCGGGTACTGGATTTTTCTATCACCAAAAATGTGGCCTCCATGCTTATCAGCGTCGTCCTGCTGGTATTGATTTTTGGGTCCGTTGCTCGTTCCTACACCCGCTCCGAACAACGCCTCCCCGGTGGAATGGCTCGATTTTTGGAACCTATTATCCTCTTTGTGAGGGATGATATCGCCAGACCCAACATTGGCGAACATCGCTATCAGCGCTACATGCCGTATTTGTTAACGGCTTTTTTCTTCATTTGGATTAACAATTTGTTGGGCTTGCTTCCGACAGGGGCCAATTTGACCGGCAATATTGCCGTATCTCTGGTGCTTGCGGTCTTTACGATGGTCATCACCAATTGGAGTGGTAACAAACATTATTGGGGGCATATTTTCAAACCCCATGTACCCCTTTGGTTGTATCCCATCATGGTTCCTGTAGAATTGGTGGGCATTATCTCCAAGCCTATCGCGTTAACCATACGTTTGTTTGCGAACATCACGGCAGGGCACATCATTATTCTCAGTCTTATCTCCCTGATTTTTATCTTCAAAAGCATGGCCATGGCGCCGGTTTCTTTGGCTTTTGTGCTTTTTATGGAGTGCCTCGAAATGCTGGTAGCAGTCTTACAGGCTTATGTTTTTACCCTTCTCAGTGCTTTGTTTATCGGTTTAGCAACAGCCGAACCAGAGCCCAATGAACACCATTGATTTGACCGAATTCCAAATACCAACCAAAACCTCAACAACCTAAATTCAAAGTTATGACAACGATTACAGGACTCGCCGCTATTGGAGCAGGACTCGCCGCCATGGGCGCTGGCATGGGTATCGGCCGCATTGGCGGTTCAGCTACCGAAGCCATTGCCCGTCAGCCCGAAGCGGCCCCCAAAATTCAGACTGCCATGATCATTGCCGCGGCCCTTATCGAAGGGGTAGCCTTGTTTGCGGTGGTCGTTGCCCTGCTGGTAGCCTAAGGAGGTCTCCATGGACTTGGTAACCCCTCAACTGGGTCTGCTGGTCTGGCCTGCCCTATCGTTTTTACTCCTTCTTTTGGTTCTCCGCAAGTTTGCGTGGAAGCCTATTTTGGATTCGGTAAACGAAAGGGATGCCCAAATCAGACAGGCCCTGGATGCAGCCAAAGATGCCCGTGAAGCCATGGTGCGTTTGCAGGCTGATAACGAACAACTAATGGCACAGGCGCGTGCCGAGCGAGATCAATTATTGACCGAAGCCAAGAAGACCAGGGATCATCTTCTCTCGGAGGCCCGTTCCAAAGCCGAAGAAGAAGGAAAACGGCTTTTGGATTTGGCACGTCAAGAAATCGAAAACGAGCGCAAGGCCACCTTTACGGAGGTGCGCAACCTCGTTGCAACGCTATCGGTGGATGTTGCCGAAAAACTACTCCGCAAGGAGCTTCACAAAGACGAGGCCCAAGAAGCCTACCTGCAACAGCAACTCCGTGAGCTAAATATTCCTGCCCGCTAATCAAAACTACCATCCTTCGCTTAAGTCCCGTAACAATTCCCTTCCATGAACAACCCACGCATTGCTAAACGCTACGCTGTTTCGTTGCTTCGCTTGGCCACCGAGCGGGGATGTGCGGAGCGCGTTTACGAGAACATGAAGGTTTTGTCAGCGGCTGTGCACAGCAACCGGGATTTGGATCGGATGTTTCGTTCGCCCCTTATCAAAGCGGATGCCAAGAATCGAACGCTTCGAGCCTTGTTCGCCGGAAATTTTGACCCCCTCACCATGTCCTTTTTGGAACTGGTGGTACGCAAACACCGCGAAGCCGAAACCGGAGGGATGGCCCAAGCCCTTGTTGAATTGTTTGAACAACAGAAGGGAACCGTTCGGGTTCGGGTCCGTTCCGCCCAATCCATGGACGAGGGTAACCGGAAGGATTTGGAACAACGATTGCGTACCGCCTTAGGTGATGGCGTTGAATTCGCCTACGCTTTGGATCCCGACCTCTTGGGGGGTTATGTCATGCAAAGCGGTGACCTGCGCGTGGATGCCTCGCTGCGCCGGGATTTACAACAACTTCGTCGGCAATTTTCCGACAACCCCTACATTCAAAAATTCTAAATTATGGCACATTTACAGCCGGACGAAATTTCCGCAATCCTACGGGAACAACTTGCGGGCCATCATTCCCAAGCCCAACTTGAAGAAACCGGAACGGTCCTTCAGGTGGGGGATGGAATTGCCCGCCTCTACGGTTTGACCCGTGTACAGGCCGGGGAACTAATCGAATTCGGGAATGGTACGAGGGCCGTTGTTCTCAACCTGGAAGAAGACAATGTGGGTGCTGTTCTTTTGGGAAGTTCCGAGGGCATTAAAGAAGGGGATACCGCGAAGCGAACGGGTCTGATTGCATCCATCAAAGCCGGGCACGGAATGTTGGGCCGCGTTGTCAATACGTTGGGTCAACCCATTGATGGGAAGGGTCCCTTGCAAGGTGAGACCTTTGAAATGCCCATTGAGCGAAAGGCCCCCGGTGTCATTTTCCGTCAGCCGGTTCACGAGCCCATGCAGACCGGAATCAAGGCGATCGACTCCATGATTCCCGTCGGTCGTGGACAACGTGAATTGATTATCGGTGACCGTCAGACCGGCAAAACTGCGATTGCCATTGATACCATCCTCAACCAAAAAGAATTTTACGAGGCCGGCAAGCCGGTTTATTGTATCTATGTTGCGGTGGGTCAAAAAGCTTCGACTGTAGCGAACATCGTCAAAACCCTCGAAGAAAACGGGGCCATGCCGTATACCATTGTTGTGGCGGCCTTTGCTTCGGACCCTGCACCGCTCCAGTTCTATGCGCCGATGGCCGGTGCGGCGATCGGGGAGTATTTCCGGGATCTTGGGAATCCAGCCCTGATTGTGTACGACGATTTGTCCAAACAGGCGGTGGCCTATAGGGAGGTTTCTCTCTTGTTGCGTCGACCCCCCGGACGCGAAGCCTATCCTGGGGATGTTTTTTATCTGCACTCACGCCTTCTCGAAAGAGCCTGCAAATTGAATTACAACGATGAGATTATTGCGCAGATGAACGATTTGCCGGAATCACTCAAAGGCAAAGTCAAAGGTGGGGGCTCGCTAACGGCGCTTCCCATCATTGAAACCCAGGCTGGTGATGTTTCGGCTTACATTCCTACCAACGTGATCTCCATCACAGACGGTCAGATTTTCTTGGAGTCCAACCTCTTTAATGCCGGTGTACGGCCTGCTATCAACGTTGGTATCTCGGTTTCCAGGGTCGGCGGCAACGCGCAGATCAAGTCCATGAAGAAAGTGGCCGGTACCCTCAAATTGGACCAAGCACAGTACCGGGAATTGGAGGCTTTTTCCAAATTTGGTTCCGACCTGGACGCCTCTACCAAGGCTGTTTTGGACAAAGGTGCCCGCAATGTTGAAATTCTTAAGCAGCCTCAATACTCACCATTCCGGGTAGAGGATCAGATTGCCATTATTTATTTGGGAACCAAGGGTCTCTTGATGGATGTACCCATGGTCAAGGTTCGGGAATTTGAGGCAGATTTTCTGGCTACCATGCGGGCCAATCACCCTCAAGTCCTGGAGGCCCTCAAAGCTGGCAAATTCGAAGACAGTTTAACGGATGTGTTATCAGCCACGGCCAAACAATTGGTCGCCCGCTACAAAGCCTAAGAAAGGTAATCAAAACCAAAGATGGCCAATCTCAAAGAAGTCAGGGTCCGCATCGCTTCGGTTGTATCAACCCAGCAGATTACCAAAGCCATGAAAATGGTCTCGGCCTCCAAATTGCGGAGAGCCCAAGGCGCGATTCAACAAATTCGTCCTTATGCCGAGGGACTCCAAAACATGGTTGGTCGTTTGGTATCGGGACTCGAAGGTTCAACAGCCGAGATGCCCTTGACTGCTGTCAGGGAAATTAAACGGGTGGGCGTTGTTTTGTTAACATCAGACAAAGGCTTGTGTGGCGGTTTTAACAGCAACCTCATCAAAACAGCCCGACGGTTCATGGAGGAATTGCCTTCCGATCAGCAGGTTACCTTGATTCCTGTCGGACGCAAAGGGGCTGATTTCTTCAAGCGATCTGGTTTGACGGTGGATTTGCGCTTCAAGGATTTGATGCTCAAAATCCGTTATCAAGCGACTGCCGAAATGGCTGCCGAACTAAGCAAAGCTTTTACGGAAGGGAACTACGATCAAGTGGTGGTTGTTTACAGCGAATTCAAAAACCCGGCCGTTCAGTATTTTAAAGCAATGCCTTGGTTGCCTTTGCAGGCAGAATCCTCAACGACCCTGGCTGCTGGGGCTGCTGGGGCTGATTATTTGTACGAACCGGGTCGTGAGGCTATAGTTAAAGATTTGTTGCCATTCTACCTTGCCATAGAATTGCACAAAGCCATGTTGGACACCCAAGCCTCCGAGCACGGAGCCCGGATGACAGCGATGGATAAGGCAACCGAGAATGCGGGAGATTTGTTACGGGAATTGCGACTGCAATACAACCGGGCCCGACAGGCAGCCATTACCACCGAAATTACCGAGATTGTTGGCGGGGCAGCGGCCCTGGCCGGTTGATTCCTTTGGCACCTGACCTGCACGGTGGACGGTAGGTTATCCGATGAGTTTATGTTAGACAGGGTTTTTGGCCTATCCGATTTGGATGGGGTTGCTCAAGCCTTGTTGGACCATGCCCATCGTCGTCGTATCGGTTCTTTGCCTGTGGTCTTGGCCTTGATCGGCGAAATGGGTGCTGGCAAAACGACTTTGTTTCGTGCGATGGGCACCTGCCTGGGTTGTGATCCCTTGCCGACATCGCCGACCTATTCCCTGATCCAGGAGTATCGCACCGAGGAAGGAGGGGTGGTCCTTCATGCGGACCTCTACCGTCTTCGAGGCCCAGAAGAGTGGCTGGCCTTGGACCCAGCGCATTTTTTGAACCAAGCTGATTGGGTTTGGCTGGAGTGGCCTGAAAGAGCGGGGCCCGCTTTGCCCGAGCAAACCTTGTTTTATAAGCTGGAAACTTTTGGAACGTCCCCGGAAGTACTAGAAGGGGAGGGGCTCCCAGCGGAGTATGAAAATCGGCGAAGATTGACTAGCGTGGATGGTCCGGCCCCCCTTTGAATCTAAATTCGTAGCCAACCATGAATGCACCCGAAACCTTGCAGGCCCCTGTTACGACCTCAACGCGACAGGTTGGCCTTCGAATTGGGATTCCTTGTGAACGGGGATTTCAAGAAAACAGGGTGGCGATAACCCCTCAGGGTGTCGCCCTTCTGGTTCATAATGGGCACCAAGTGGTGGTGGAGCGGGATGCCGGTGTCCCTAGTTTTTTTAGCGATCAGGATTATGCCGATGCCGGGGCCCAATTGGCCGATGGCCCGGCCGAAATCTATGCCTGCCCGGTGGTGGTGAAGGTGGGGCCGGTGCCAACCGAAGAATTGCCTTATTTGCGGTCCGGGCAAACGGTTTTTTCGGCTTTGCATTTACCTGGTATGGTGGCTGCGAATCTCAAAGAAACGATTGCCAAGCGCATCACTGGAATTGCCTACGAGCATCTCACCGATCGCAGCGGTTACCTGCCGGTGGTCCGTTCCATGAGTGAAATTGCAGGAACTATGGCGATTTTGATTGCTTCGGAATACATGAGCAACCAATACCAAGGCCGTGGTCGCTTGTTGGGTTCGGTCAGCGGTGTTCCTCCAACCCGGGTTTTGATTTTGGGGGCTGGAACCGTTGCAGAGCAAGCCACCCGTGCGGCTCTGGGATTGGGCAGTGAAGTGGTGGTCTTTGATAATTCATTGCGCAGGCTTCGTCGCTTGCAGGCGTTGGTAGGTCGCCCGGTTTATACCTCGGTTCTGCACCCTCGTTTGTTAACCGAGCAATTGGCCATGGCGGATGTCGCCGTAGGGGCGATGGGAGCTCGTAATGGTCGTACTCCCATGGTTGTAACCGAGGACATGGTTCGTGGAATGAAGACCGGTTCGGTGATTGTAGATGTCAGCATAGACCATGGGGGTTGTTTTGAAACTTCCAGGCTTACAAACCATACGCAACCTGTTTTTGAACAATACGGTGTCATTCATTACGGGGTACCCAACATTCCTTCTCGAGTTTCGCAGACCGCATCGGAGTCCCTCAGCAATATCATGACACCTATCCTTTTGGAAGCCGGTCAGCGAGGGGGGATGGAGACCTGTTTGTGGTTGGAACCCGGCCTGCGGGCAGGGGTTTATTGCCATCAGGGTCGATTGACCCAACGTTATCTGGGTGAAAAATTCGGTTTGCCTTGGACCAGCATGGAAGCCATGATGGGTTCAGGCATGTAGCAAATCCTTGATTTTGGAAGCTGGGAGGCGGATTCCTCATTTTGTTCAACTTTTTTCAAAAAAAATTCAACAAACGCTTGAATTTTGAAAATTTCTCGTAAGTTTGTTTAACAAATAGCTTAAAAGGTTAAACAAATGGACGCCAACTTTACCGATCAGGTCGCTACCCACGCCCTCGCCCTCAAAGGGTATGCCTTGTTTTTAACCCAAAACAAAGAAGAAGCCCACGATTTACTCCAAGAAACGTATCTCAAAGCCTTCTCAAACCGGGATCGTTTTGCACCGGATACCAACCTCAAAGGCTGGTTGTACACCATCATGAAGAATACCTTCATTAATAATTACCGCCGAAAAGTCAAGCGGAATACGTTCAGCGACCAAACCGATCAGGATTACTACATCAACCAGCCCAGTCAGCGGATTCCCAACCAGGCTGAATCCAAAATGGTGATGGACGACCTTAACAAGGCCATTGCCTTGCTGCCCTATGAATTAAGGGAAGCATTTATGCTCAATTTCAAGGGCCATAAATACCAAGATATTGCGGACCGCTTTGGGATTCCGATTGGGACGGTCAAAACCCGTATTCACTTGGCTCGCAAGGTCTTGAAGCGTAAACTATCGGTCTACGGAGACCAATATGGCTTAAACGCCGCCTAGGACTTCGGCCGATTGGCCTCCTCCGTTTCTTTTTTTTCAACAACGCAAGCCATTTGGCCTCTGTGTTGTTATTAGTTCATGAGTAATTCGTCATCAATACCTTCAAAGGTCCTGGTGGTGGGATCGGGATTCGCCGGGTTATCGGCGGCTACCGTCCTCGCTTCCAAGGGCTACCGTGTGCAGCTTCTCGAAAAGAACCATGAGCCCGGAGGCCGAGCCCGTGTTCTGAACGAAGCTGGTTTTCGCTTTGACATGGGCCCTTCTTGGTATTGGATGCCGGATGTTTTTGAACAATATTTTGGCCTTTTTGGACGCAAGGTATCCGATTATTACGAGTTGGTTCGTTTGGATCCAGCTTATACAATTGTGTATGGACCGGATCAGCGCTTGGTGGTCCCTGCGCAGGCCGAGGCCTTGGAGGCACTTTTTGAATCTTACGAAAAAGGAGCGGGTTTGAAGTTGCGATCCTTTTTGAAACAGGCCGCCTACAAATACGAAGTGGGCATCCGGGATTTGGTTTTCAAGCCGGGTCGTAGCCTGGGTGAATTTCTAAGCCCACGCTTGATATGGGATGTGTTGCGAATGGATGTTTTCAAGTCGATGGCATCCCACGTTCGGGCTCATTTCAAACACCCGCACCTCGTTCAGATGATGGAATTCCCTGTTCTTTTTTTGGGAGCTACGCCCCGTAACACACCAGCTTTGTACAGCCTGATGAATTATGCGGATCTGGGTCTTGGCACCTGGTATCCCATGGGCGGTATGGGCAAAATAGTGGACGGAATGGTCTCGCTAGCCGAAGAAATGGGGGTAGAAATCGTTTATAATCAAGAGGTTAAAACCATTAAAGCGCAAGGGGGGCGAATTCGTTCCGTCTGCACATTGGATAAAGAATACCAAGCGGATGCCGTGGTTGTCGGGGCTGATTACCATCACTTTGACCAGGAGGTTTTGCCGGCCGAACACAGGAATTATTCTTCCACCTATTGGGATCGAAGGGTCCTGGCACCCTCCAGTCTGTTGTTTTATATTGGGCTCTCCAAACCGTTGGAAGGGTTAACCCATCATACTTTGTTTTTTGATGAAGATTTTGGATTGCATGCCGAGGAAATTTATACGCATCCTCAATGGCCCAGCAAGCCTCTTTTTTATACGTCCCTTGCCTCCAAAACCGATCCAGGGGTTGCTCCCGAAGGAATGGAAAACCTGGTAATCTTGGTGCCACTGGCTCCGGGGTTGGAAGACACCGAGGAATTGAGGGAAAAGTACTACCACCTGATCATGGATCGCTTTGAGCGATTGACTGGACAATCCATCCGTAGCCACGTCATCTACCGCAAATCCTACGCTCATCGGGACTTTGTCAAGGATTATCATTCGTTCAAGGGCAACGCCTACGGGCTGGCCAATACACTGACCCAGACGGCCCTGCTCAAACCATCCCTCAAGCACAAATCACTCTCCAATTTGTATTTCTGTGGGCAGTTAACCGTGCCCGGTCCCGGTGTTCCTCCTTCGTTGATTTCGGGTCAGGTGGTGGCCGGTGAACTCATCAAAGAGCATCCCCTCAGGGGTTAACCCAAACCATCGGTCCTTTCAGTTGTTTTACGAAAATAAACCAAAACGACGCAAGAGCCCCGAAATGCCCTAGCTTACAAACAAATTACCGTTATGATGGAATTGTACCGCGAAACGAATTTCGCTATCTCAAGGCTGATTACCCGTCAATACAGCACTTCTTTTTCGCTGGGTATCTTGGCTTTTCAGCCCTCCTTTAGGGCTCCGATTTATTCTATCTATGGCTTTGTCCGGTATGCCGATGAAATCGTGGATACCTTCCACGAATACGATAAATCAACCCTTTTGGAGGAATTCCGACGGGATACTTATTTGGCCCTCGAAAGAGGAATCAGCCTCAACCCTGTTTTGGATTGTTTTGTTCAAACGGTGAGCCGGTTTGGTATCGAGCGGGATCTAATTGATGCCTTTTTGGACAGCATGGCCATGGACCTCGACCAAGTCACCTATGCCAAGGAATCGTACCAAACCTATATTTACGGTTCGGCCGAGGTGGTGGGTTTGATGTGTTTGCGGGTTTTTTGTGCCGAAAAACCAGGCCTTTACGATGAGCTCAAAGAGGGGGCCCGGGCTTTGGGCGCTGCCTTCCAAAAAGTTAATTTCCTCCGTGATCTCAAGGATGATTACCAAAATCGCGGAAGAACGTATTTTCCGAATCTAAACCTGGGACTCCAATTGGATGAACGGTCCAAACGTGAAATCGAAGAGGACATTGAAGAGGATTTTCGCTGCGCTTACGATGCCATCCGTCGTTTACCCAAAGGCGCCCGCATTGGCGTTCTCACGGCCTATCGTTTTTACCGCAACCTTTTTCGAAAAATACAGCGATCCAGTTCCGAACAAATTTTACAAGAGAGAATTCGGATATCCAATGCCGAGAAAGCAGCCCTCCTATGCTATTCGGTGCTCGAGCATCGCTTAAGTTAATTTTTGTTGGTGGCGTCATTGGTTTCTTACTCCTTTTGGCGCCACATCCATCCCGATCAGGGGTAAATCCGGGTTGCCAGGACAGGCAAGCCTGGACGTTGTTTTGTTATTTTGAAAGCGCAGCGTCCGGCTTTGGGGAGAAGGATTTCGCTACTTTGGTGGCTAAAGCAGGGGGATCGAGCCGGGTGCCAACGGCTTACCGTGGTGCCTACCGGGGTTTGGCAGTCCGTAAGATGACAGGGGCATTTCAAAAACTTAACGGGGCCAAGGCAGCGATGGAAGATCTGAATCAAGCCGTTTTGGAGGATCCGGTCAACCCTCGTTGGCGTTTGTTGCGTTGGTTGATGGAACGTGAAATTCCTTCTTGGTTGGGGCTATCCGAGCACACCAAGGAGGATAAGGCGTTTTTGGACCGGGCTCGTTCGGCCCTTCGTTTGGAACAAATTCGAAATGCGGGTCCCAAGGGGGATTTGGATTGGGTGTTTTTTTTCGATAAAGTCCAATAAACCTTCGGAATACCCATTATTTTCGGGGAATAGAATCCTTCATAAAATGTCCCCTATCTCCGAAAAGTCCACAAGCTCCCATCGGCATCGTAAAATTCAAGCCCGCGTTGCTGTTGTAGGGGGTGGAATTGCAGGGATGGCATCGGCCGCCCGTTTGGCGGCAGCGGGTTGCCAGGTGGTTCTTTTTGAGGCCAACAATACCCTTGGGGGTAAGTTGAACGACCGCCACAGCGCCGGTTTTCGCTTTGATTGCGGTCCCTCGTTGTTTACCCTGCCGGAAACCTTGGAGGAATTGTTTCGTGATTGTGGCAAGGATTTGAGGGATTACCTCCAATACGACAAACTCGAGTTGATAACCCGTTACCATTACGGGAAGGGAAATTTCGTCGATGCCTGGGCAGATCAAGAAAAATTAGGGGTTGAACTCTACGATAAATTCAACGAAGATCCCGAAAAGGTGCGGAAGTATTTCAAGAAAATCGAATGGTTGTACAACCTGACCGCCCCTGTTTTTTTGCAAAAATCAATCCACCGCCGCTCAGAACTTTGGACTTTTTCAAATTTCATTAAACTATTCGCCCTTCCTTTCGTTGGGGCTTTCCAGAGTTTGTATCAGTTTAATCGGTCCTTCTTCGACAAGGAACGTACGGCTCAGTTGTTTTCCCGGGTGGCGACCTACAACGGTTCCGACCCCTACAAAGCCCCGGGAACCTTGTCGCTCATTAACCATGTGGAATACGGCTTGGGTGCCTATTATCCGCGGGGTGGGATGATCGCTATTCGGGATGCTTTGCAAAAACTCGTGGAAGAATTGGGGGTGGAGGTCCGCTTGGGAACCAAGGTGGAACGTTTTCAAGTGTTCCAAAACCGTATTATGGGTGTCAAAGTGGATGGGGAACGAATTTCTTTTGATCGGGTGGTTTCGGCCGTGGATATTGCTTATGCCAAGGAATACCTTTTTTCTCGGGATTTGTTGGAACCCAAGATGAAAACCAAGGATTTGGGAATGTCTGCCATGGTTTTTCAATGGGGTATCAAGGGAACCTTTCCGCAGTTGGATTTGCACAATTTGTTTTTTTCTCGTAAATACCGCAAAGAATTTGAAGCGCTGAGCAGCAAACAGGTTCCTCAAGATATCACGGCATACCTCTATGTTAGCTCCAAAATGAATAAGACCGATGCCCCGGAAGGTCACGAAAACTGGTTTGTTATGGTGAACATGCCTTGTGATCAAAAACAGGATTGGGAAAAGATTTCCAATATCACCCGAAAGAGAATTCTTGCCCGCTTGTCTTCTGAGCTCGACGTGAATGTGGAGGATTTGATTGTGGATGAAAATGTCATGACGCCTCTAACCTTCGAGAAAGCAACCCATAGCTACGCAGGCGCCCTTTACGGCCCCCATTCGAATTCTATTTTTTCGGCCTTTCGTCGATACCCAAACAAGCACCCACGGATACATGGTTTGTATTTTTGCAGCGGATCGGTGCATCCAGGAGGCGGAATTCCAATTTGTTTGCATTCGGCACAAATTGCAACGCGTTGGTTAATCGATGGTTTGCATAAATCCAAAGGCAAACATCGTTCTCATTCATCGGAATAAGGCTGCACGCAGGCAGTGAGGTTGCTTAACAGCCCGTGGCGTTATCGTTGGTGGTGGCCTCTCATTTTTGGGTGCGGGGCCTTGGGTACGGCTTTTACGCCTTTTGATTGGTTTTTTGTTAGGACCACGTTTCCTGTTCTAAGCTTGGGTGCGCTTTGGGTTTGGTGGTCTGATCGCGAAGCCATCCAGCCACGGGATTGGTTGGTTGTTTTTTTGTGTTACGTTTTTGGTTGGAGCATGGAATGGTTGGGTGTGAAAACAGGCTTGGTATTTGGGGCTTATCATTATGGACCATGGCTGGGGCCACGATGGCAGGGGGTGCCTCCGCTTATTGGTTTGAATTGGGTGATTCTGGTTTGGGCAGTACGTGGGTGGTTGCCGTCCAAAACAAAGGGTGGAATGGAAGCCTGGTTAAGGGATTTACTGGGTGGGGTCTTGGTGATGGGGATGGATCTTTTGATTGAACCCGGCGCGACGCGGTTGGGTTTTTGGGTCTGGGATCAGAAACCAGCGATGCAAGGTTGGGTTGGGTCTTTGGTGGTAGCTCCCCTCCAAAATTACCTGGCATGGTGGGTCATTGCTTTTTTGATGTTACGAGGAATGGCCTGGGGGGGTGTTACAGGAAGTCGGGCCTCCTTGCACCGAGCCGCCGGTTTTTATGCCCTTTGGATGATGGTCTATTTCCTCATTCTGATTTTGGGATTGGTTGCCTTCCGGCCCTAGGATCCGGTAAATTGGGGCGGCCTTTTGTTTACGAAGGCTTCCATTCCCTCCTTTTGGTCTGCGCTTGCAAATAGCATGTAGAAATTCTTGCGCTCAAATTCCAAACCTTCGCTGAGGTTGCTATCCTGAGCTTTGAGGACGGCTTCTTTGGCAAGTCGAACCGCCAAAGGGGCCCGAAGGGCTATTTCCGACGCCAACCGTAGGGCTTCGTCCAAATAAACCTCAACGGGAACAACCCGGTTCACCAATCCCCATGCCAAGGCTTGCTTGGCCGAAACAGGTTGCCCGGTCAAGACCATTTCCATAGCGTTCACTTTGCCAATTTGCCGGGTGAGACGTTGGGTTCCGCCGGCACCGGGCATAATACCGAGGAGAATTTCCGGTTGCCCAAAGCGGGCGCTTTCAGAGGCAATTACCAAATCGCAGTGCATGACCAGCTCGTTACCTCCACCCAAAACAAAGCCCGAAACCGCCGCAATCAACGGCTTCTTAAGCCGGCGAATTTGTTCCCAGGTGGAAAATTGATCAATTAACAGCATGTCAATGGCTCCTTTTCCGGACATTTGGTGGATATCGGCCCCCGCGGCAAAGGCTTTTTCGTTCCCTGTCAAGACCATGACTCGAACGTTCTCATCCTTGTCCAGAGCGGCGAGGGCATCCCGTAATTCGGCCATCAATTGGAGGTTGAGGGCGTTGAGTTCTTTGGGCCGGTTGAGGCGCAACAGGGCGACACCGGGTCGGATTTGGGTGTCCACCAGGACCAGTTCATTTTTCATGGCCCTAAAATAAAAGCAAGGGAGGGGACCGACCCCGAAGGTGCCCTGCTTTGCCTTAGTTTTGAAAAAAAAACAACCATGAAGAAATTCTTAACCGCCTTATCTGGTTTCCTCCTGCTAACCCTTGGGCAGGCCATGATTTTGCCAGCTTCCGCCCAATTGGCTTTGCCCCAGCCTTCCCCCCGTTGCGGTGCCCGTCTCACGATGGGAGTAACGGATATCGAAGTGGATTACGGATCGCCCGGTGTAAATGGGCGTGCCTTGTGGGGCGCCTTGGTGCCCTACAATGAGATTTGGAGAAGCGGAGCCAATTCGGCAACCTGGATTTCCTTTAGCACCGAGGTTCAGGTGGGGGGACAAACCCTCAAGGCCGGTAAGTATGCCTTGTATCTGATTCCACGGGCAGACAAACCTTGGATTTTGGCGCTCAACAGCAACGAAGGCCAATGGGGATCAACCAATTTCAAAGAGAGTCTTGATATCCTCCGCACCGAAGTTGCAACAACGCAAGCGCCGTCCTTTGCCGAGCGCTTGCAATACAACCTGGAATACGTCGGTATGTCATCGGCCCAATTGCGTATGCATTGGGGGCAATTGACTTGGACACTTCCCATCCAAGCCGATGCCAAGAGCTTGGGCATGGCCAATATCCGCAAGTTCATGGTGGATCGTCCGGGAGATTGGTACCCCTGTGCCAATGCAGCGGCCTTTGTTTTGGAAAATGGCAACGATCCGGCCTATGCTCTCGAATTGGCCCAGAAGTCGGTACGTCTGAACGGAGAACATTTTTATCCCCGATGGATTTTGGCCAGGGTACATGCCGCTAGGGCTGAATTCCGACTGGCTGCAGAGCAGGCTGAACAGGCCAGGATCAAGGGCGAAGCTGAGAATTCGGATTGGTACCAGGGTTATGCCGCCGATATAGCCAAGAACATGAAAGCTTGGAGCGAAGCGGCTGGTCCTCAGACGCCTGCTGGTGGAAAGAAGCGCAAGTAATCAAAAGCATTTGACAAAGTCTTTGAGGCGCGATTCGGCCCCGGATTTTTGGAGTCGGCACAGGGCCCTGATTGGGTTGCTTCTAGTGTGTATTCTAGGGCTCCCATTGTGGGGATGGGCGCAGGGTGGATTCGGCTATCGCCCCGGATGGACGCGCGATCAGATACGCGAAGAAATTCGGGGATTGGGGGTGGATGGCTCGGTGTTGTATATCGCGGCCCATCCCGATGATGAAAACACCCGATTCTTGGCTTTTATGGCGCGTCAAAAGCGTTGGAGAACCGGGTACCTGTCTTTGACAAGGGGGGATGGAGGGCAAAATCTAATCGGGGACCATACCGAATACGATTTGGGGATTATCCGTACCCAGGAATTGTTGGCGGCCCGGCGTGTGGACGGGGCTGAACAATTTTTCACCAGGGCCAATGATTTTGGGTTCTCAAAAAATCCGGACGAAACCTGGCAACATTGGGACCGTGAAAAGGTCCTCGCGGATGTGGTATGGGTCATCAGGCTTTTTAAGCCCCGCCTCCTGGTCACGCGATTTAGTCCTTTACCGGCTGCAACCCACGGACACCATACCGCTTCGGCTCAACTGGCCGTGGAGGCTTTTTTTGCAGCCGGGGACAGCACCCGTTTTCCGGAACAATTGGCTAGGGTAAGTATTTGGAAACCAACCCGGTTGGTGTGGAATACCAGCTGGTGGTTTTATGGTCGTCCGGATTACGACAAAACCGGTTTGCTCAGCCTTGATGTAGGGACCTACAACCCGAGGTTGGGACGTTCCTACGGTGAAATTGCCGCAGAAAGTCGTTCGATGCACCAAAGCCAGGGTTTTGGGGCGGCCCGCCAACGGGGTCGTGAACTGGAATATTTTCAGTGGCTGGCCGGGGACTCTGCAACGACCGATCCCTTGGAAGGATTGGAGCGTTCCGTCTTGGACGCAAAGGCTACGCCGGGTTGGGAAGAATGGCATGGGGCTGTCCGTGGCTTGTATGCTTTGATTGAAACCGAAAACACCGGTGCTTGGTTCGCTGCTTTGATGCCTCTGCGCCCTTTGTTGGATAAGATTCTTCAAGACCCCTCACGCTCCGACGAAGATCGTCTCTTGGCTGGTGAACGCAAGGAAAAAGTCAACCGTCTTTTGGCCGAAATAAGCGGTGTTTGGGAAGAGGCCACGGCCGCTCAACCGACGGTGGTACCCGGAGATTCCTTGTCTTGGGAATGGCAGGTTTTGCGACGCAATCATGATCCTTCCCTAAAAATGCAGGCCCAGCGTTTGAGGCTCCTGGGCCTGCGAACGGATGGCTCCGAAGAGGCTATCTGGGAAGGAACCCCCGCCCAATCCGCCCATTCCTTGGAGGACTCCCTGCATCGTTATCCATTCAAAGCGCCTTTGCCCATCAACTTGCCCAAGTCAGGTCCTTTTTGGAAGGCGGAAGGTCCTCGTTCCGCGCATTATTCCGTTCCGGATTTTGGGTCCCATCGCCCCGAGTCGCCTCCTGTTTTGGTGGTTGAATCGCAGTGGCTGTGTTCGCACGGTGATTTGAAAGTTCCGATAACACTTCGTACACCGTTGCTCTACAAATGGGTAGACCCCGTGTTGGGTGAACGGTATCGTCCCATGGAGGTCGTGCCTGGGTGGCAGGTTGGTTTGGAGCCCAGCCGATTGGTTGTTCCCGATGGGGTGCGTGATTTGCGATTCCGACTAACGCTGCGTATCCAGGGAGGCCTGTCGGCTCCAAACAGGACGGATACCCTTCGTTGGGGTCTGGCCGGTTGGCCTGAAGGTTGGCGTTTGGTTTCGGAGCCTCCCGTTCTTTTGAACCCGCGCTCCGATACATTGTACACTTGGGATGCCGTTCTGACCAAAAGCGGTCGGGATGCTGGGCAGGGGGGTACCGTGACCCCTGCTTTGTATCGTTCGATTCAGGGCCGTTGGGTTCCCCAGGAATTAGGTTCTTTGGTACGAATTGAATACGGGCATATTCCGATTCAGACCCGGGTGGTCCCTGTGGAGGCGACAGTCTTTCGATTGCATCAAAAAACATCCCGAGCGGTGGTAGGCTATCTGCGGGGGGCAGGAGATGAGATCATGACCGCTTTGGCTCAGATGGGTTACCGGGTGGTGGAGCTGGATCCGGCCACCGCAACGTTGGCTTTGCTCAAGACTTGTCAAAGTGTTGTGTTGGGTGTACGATTTTACAACACATGTCGGCATCTATCCAGAATTCAGCCCTTGCTGACGGAATACGTTTATCAGGGCGGTCATCTTCTGGTTCAGTACCAAACAACGTCTAATTTGTTGTTGAAACAATGGACGCCGATTCCCTTGCAATTGGGTCGCTCGCGGGTCACCGAAGAGCAGGCAGAGGTTCGCTTTTTGGTCCCTGAACATTCGCTTTTGAATCGTCCCAATCAATTGGTTGCTAGCGATTTTGATGGTTGGGTCCAAGAGAGAGGGCTGTATTTTGCGCAACAATGGGATTCGGCTTGGACACCGCTGCTGGGTATGAACGACCGTGGGGAAGAAAATCAAAAAGGCTCCCTGTTGGTTGGTCCTTATGGAAAAGGTTCGGTCATTTATTGCGCCTTGTCTTTGTTTCGTCAGTGCCCCCAGGGGGTACCGGGTGCGTATCGTTTGTTGCAAAACCTGGTGGAGTATGCGCCCTGAGGCGGAAAAGGTGTCGGATGTGAGTCCTAAAACAACCAAAGGCCAGCGTCCATGGCTTCGATGGTACCTGGCCTTGGCCCTGTTTTGGTTAGCCTTTGTGGGCATTCTGACGTTTTTGACCCGACTTGGTTCATGAGCTCCTTGGATTGGCTGGTTTTCTTGGGTAGCCAAGGCCTCATTCTGGCCTATGGGTTGTGGTCAATTAGCCGCAAGGGTCAAGCCGAATCCTACCTACGATCCCGTTCCCAAAGCGGTTGGATGGTTGGACTCAGCATCATGGCCACCCAGGCCAGTGCAATTACCTTTTTGTCAGCGCCGGGGTTGGCCTACGATGAGGGCCTGGGTTTTGTTCAATTTTATTTGGGCTTGCCGTTGGCCATGGTGATTCTTTCGGTCGTTGCCCTGCCGATCTACTACCGGCTGAATGTTTATACCGCCTATGAATACCTCGAGACCCGCTTTGACGGTCGTGTTCGCAGTTTGGCGGCCTTTTTGTTTTTGACACAGCGAGGGCTGGCCGCCGGATTGACCATCTACGCACCGGCTTTGATCTTGAGTACGGCCCTCGGTTGGGATTTGTTATGGACCAACCTCCTGACGGGTTCCGTGGTTTTGGCGTATACCCTAAGCGGGGGGTCAAGGGCCGTTGCCCGAACCCAACTTCTCCAAATGTCGGTAATTCTGTTGGGCATGGTTTTGGCTGGTTGGTGGATGTTTCGCAGCTTGCCTACGGATTGGAGCGGATCAGACGCTTTGGAACTATCGGCCTTGGCTGGGAAAACCCAGGCTTTGGTCCTTCGTCTGGACTGGAACGATCGATACAGCTTGTGGACCGGGCTGGTTGGGGGAGGTTTTTTGATGTTGTCCTATTTTGGGACGGATCAAAGCCAGGTCCAACGTTACTTGGGGGGACAATCCTTGGATCAAAGCCGTCAAGGTTTAATGTTGAACGCGTTCTTCAAGCTTCCCATGCAATTGATGATTCTAGGCTTGGGAGTTTTGATGTATGTTTTTTATGTATTTGAAACGCCCCCTTTGAATTTCAAACATCCCGATCGCGTTGCAGCGGTGGATCGCGTTCCCTTTGAACGCGAAGCCTTGCATCGCAGGGAGACGGCCGAGGCCTGGCGGGCCGCGACCTTGCCCCAAGACAAGGAACGTTTGGGTTTGGAATTCAAACGAAGCGCATCGCGCTTGGACTCCATTCGGTGGGCGGTTCGTGAACGCAACAAGTCCAACGCAGCGGCCGATGACGGTCCGGACACCAATTTTATTTTCATACGCTATGTCTTGGATTTTCTGCCGGTAGGCTTGGTGGGTTTGTTGATTTCGATGGTATTCTGCGCATCCATGTCGTCGACCTCGGCCGAATTAAGTGCGTTATCGACCACCACCTTGGTTGATTTTTATGCTCGTTGGACCGGGCAATCACCGGAGGGCCCCCAGGCATTGGCCATGGGTCGCCTCTTTACGTTGGGATGGGGGCTCTATGCCGTTGGTTTTGCTTTGATTGCGGATCGAATGGGGACCCTGATCGAGGCCGTCAATGTGCTGGGGTCTTTGGTTTACGGAACCATTCTGGGAATTTTTCTGAGTGCCTTTTTTACCAAAGGACTAAAAGCACCTTCGGTTTTGTTCGCCGCATTGCTGACCGAGGGATTGGTACTCCTGCTTTATTTTGGTGTGCAGATTCCGTACCTATGGCTTAACGCGGTTGGTGCACTCGCTGTTCCCCTGCTGGGTTGGATTGTGCAACCTTGGATTGTGGGATTATCTTCGCATTCGCCCAAAACCCCGACCCTTGGCTCGTAAAAAGTCTCCTACTCCGCCACCCTTTGTGCCGGATTCTGTCAGCGAAGTGGTGCACAAGCCCGTTGCCGGCCTCTACGAGGACTGGTTCCTGGATTATGCATCTTATGTTATATTAGAACGAGCGGTCCCCGCTTTGGAGGATGGTCTCAAGCCCGTCCAGCGCAGAATATTACATGCCATGGAGGTGATTGATGATGGTCGCTTTAACAAGGTGGCTAATTTAATCGGACAAACGATGCAGTATCATCCACACGGAGATGCAGCCATCGGGGATGCCTTGGTGGGTTTGGGCCAAAAAGATCTTTTGATTGATACGCAGGGTAATTGGGGCGATGTTCGTACCGGGGATTCGGCCGCCGCTTCTCGGTACATCGAGGCGCGTTTGTCCAAATTTGCCAAAGTTGTTTTGTTCAACCCCCGGACCACCCTCTGGCAAATGACCTACGATGGTCGCAAAAGGGAACCCGTGACCTTGCCAGCTAAGTTTCCCTTGTTGCTGGCACAGGGGGTCGAGGGAATCGCAGTGGGTCTGGCGACCCGCATTTTGCCCCATAATTTTGTGGAACTCATCGAGGCATCGATTCGAATTTTGCGCAAGCAGCCTTTTGTTTTGCTTCCGGATTTTCCGACCGGCGGGTTGATGGATGTAAGTCAATACCAGGATGGTAGCCGCGGAGGCAAAATTCGTTGCCGGGCTCGCATTGAAGAGAACGACAAGAAAGCCCTGCTGATTCGGGAAATTCCCTTTGGGACCACAACGGGGGGAATTATTGATTCGATTCTCAAGGCCAACGAAAGCGGCAAAATCAAGATCCGGAAAGTTGTGGATAATACAGCTGAACGCGTTGAAATTGAAATTCAATTGCCCGCAGGCGTTTCGGTGGATCAGACCGTGGATGCGCTTTATGCCTTTACGGATTGCGAGGTTTCGATTTCGCCCAATGCTTGTGTTATTGAAGGCAAGACCCCTGCTTTTCGAGGGGTATCGGATATTCTTCGTGCCAACACAGCCCAAACCATGTCGCTGTTGGAGCAAGAACTCTTGCTTCGCAAAGCTGACTTAGCGGAACAATGGCATGCCGGGTCCCTGGAGCAGATTTTTATTGAAGAACGGATTTACCGTAAAATTGAGGAATGTGAAACTTGGGAGGCGGTGCTGGACGCCATTGACAAGGGCTTGCAGCCCTTTCGCAAACGTTTTCGCAGGGAAATTACCCGCGATGATTTGGTGCGATTGACCGAAATTAAAATTAAGCGCATCAGCCGATACGATAGCTTCAAAGCAACCGAGCAACTCAAAGCCCTGCAGGACCAAATGAAGGAAACGGAGCTTCATTTGTCCAACCTAACCGCTTATACCATCGATTTTTACCAGCGTCTCCTCAAAGATTTTGGCAAAGGCCGGGAACGCAAAACCGAAATTCGGACCTTTGATACCATTCAAGCCTCTCAGGTTGCCTTGGCGAGTGAAAAACTGTATGTGAACCGGGCGACCGGATTTGTAGGGACCGGGCTCAAAAAAGAAGAATTGGTTGGGGAATGTTCTAGCTTGGATGAAATCGTGGTGATACGCCGGGACGGGAAGTGTGTGGTGACCAAAGTCTCGGAGAAGGCCTATGTGGGGAAGGATATTCTATGGGTCGATCTTTATCGCCGACAAGACGATCGTACCGCTTATAACATGATTTATACCGATGGGGAATCCGGGCATAGTTTGGTGAAGCGTTTTCAGATTGGCGGGATTATTCGGGATAAGGAATACGACTTGACCAAGGGAACACCGCATACCCGTGTTCAGTATTTGTCCTGCAATCCCAACGCTGAATCAGAACGGGTTCAAATTCAGTTGCATCCGGGGTGTCGAGCCCATAACAAACTATTTGATTTTGATTTTGCAGAATTGACGATCAAAAACCGTTCAGCTTTGGGAAATTTGGTGACCAAGTACCCCATCAAAAAGGTGACCTTCAAAGAAAAAGGCAGTTCGGATTTGGGTGGAAGACCTTTTTGGTTTGATCCGCCGGTTGGACGACTGAACCAGGACGGTCGCGGTGTTTTTATGGGGCATTTTAATACGGGGGATTTGATGTTAGCGGTGTACGAGGAAGGGACTTACGAAATCTTGGAGCCCTCGTTGCAGCGACGTTTTGAAACGTCCGAGCTTCTTTTGTTAAACAAATGGTTGCCCGAAACGCCGTTGAATGCTTGTCACTACGTTCCGGCTTCCAAGGCTTGGTATATCAAGCGTTTTTTGATTGAGACATCAACCCAGGGAAAACGATTTGGCTTCGTAAGCGAAGGCAAAGGGGCTAAAGCGGCTTTTGCCTGGCAGCATCCTGCACCGCGCGTGGCCTTTGAATGGGGAACAACCCGGAAGAAAGACCGCAAGGTTCTGGAATTGGATCAGTTCATTGAAGTCAAAGGCTGGAAGGCCTTGGGAAATCGCCTGACACCGCTGCCTTTGCTGGGTGCCGAATTGTTGAATCCGATCGGTGTGGAGGACCTCACCGAGGACGAGAAAACCATGGTCGAAAAGAATCGTCAGGATATTTGGACCGAAGAAAAGGTAGGCCCGCCACCCCCCAAAGGCCGGAAGGCCGGTGCCACCGGCAAAGGCAATTCTGGTAGCAAAGGCGGATCCGGAAGCGGGGGAGAACAGCAAAAGTTGTTTTGATGAAGCGTGACCCCTCCTTCTGGCTGTTGTTGGGGTTGCAGTTTCTTTTGTGTTTTGAAGGGGTCCGGCTGGACCGATCCGGGGAATCCAAGCCGAACCTTCGTCCCATTTACTGGGATGTGCTTTCGTATTATGCTTATTTGCCGGCCCTCTTTGTTGAGGGAGACCTCAAGCTAACGTTTGTTGGGGACCCAAGCCGAGCGGATGTCCACTTGCATAGGCATCGTTATTGGCCTGAATCAACGGCGGATGGGGCCAAGGTAATCAAGACAACGATGGGGGTGGCCCTGATGATTTCTCCTTTTTTTGGGGCGGCGCATTTTTTGGCCCCTGTTTTGGGCTACGAGCCCGATGGGTTTAGCCGACCCTACCAAGTCGCCGTGGCTTTGGCTGGTTTTGTTTGGGGTTGCCTGGGCTTGTGGGTTCTTCGTTCTTGGTTAAGGTTTTTTTGGGGTCCCTGGACGGTGGGTTTGGCCCTATGGGTCTTGGTGGGTGCTACCAATTTGTGGAATTACCTGGTCTATGAACCGGCCATGTCGCATAGTTTTTCGTTTTTTTGGATGTCGGTTTTGTTATGGTGCACGCATCGAGCCATGAAAGGCACCGGTTCGTCGGTGCTTCCCGAAGTCGGCGTTGCTCTGTCCTTGGGTATGTTGGTTTTGATACGTCCGACCATGCTGATGGCCGGTCTTTTGCCGCTGGCTTATTCAGGTTGGTCGGGCCTCCGCTGGTGGTGGCTTCGCCTAACCCGCCATGCAGTTGACCTGTTCCTCTTGCTTTTTGTTTTTTTGATGCCATGGATTTTGCAGACCCTTTATTGGAAATATGTTACGGGACATTACCTTTTTTATTCCTATCAAGGTGAGCGTTTCTTTTGGGGGGATCCCCGAATTGCAGAGTTTTTGTTGAGTTATCGCAAAGGGTGGTTGTTGTACAATCCCGTGATGGTCCTGGTCGTCCTGGCATGGGTTTGGGCCGTAGTTCGTGCCGTTAGAACCTGGGGAACCAAGGGCCAATCTCAGGACCCCTTTCCGTTGGCTACCGCCCTCGTTTGGTTCCTTCCTTTGGTGATTTATGTTTATGCTTCCTGGTGGTCTTGGTGGTTTGGAGGCTCTTTGGGTGGCAGGGCCCTGGTGGAATGGTACCCGGCGTTGATTCCGGCCGGTCTGGGGGTTTTTGGTCGCATGTTGGGTTGGATACACCGTTCGTTGCCTGGTTTAAATCCGTTTTTGGATGGCCTTCGCTGCTGGTTGGCAGGCCTTGCTTTGTTCTTCTTTTTGGGTTACACGGTAGCCCTTCAATACCACCAAAGCTGGCAGTATCGCATCGCCCTTCTTCATTGGGATTCGACCAGCAAGGATTGGTACCACGCGGTGTGGTGGCAAAGTTCCTTTCCCAAGGACTTGGATCAAATGGCCGTGCATCCCAACGCGGAGCTTGCCCGCCAGGGCCGGGGTCGTAGTGCCGAAATTTGGTTGCCTAGTTTCCTTGGGGACGGTAGTGCTGAGCCGATGGGGGCAGGGGCGCCAGGCTGTAACGAATAATTTTCCAAAGAATTCCCAAGCCATCCACGGTGCGGAATTTTTTGCCTTCGCCCTGGTGTCGAGCAAAGTAATGCACCGGAATTTCAACGATATGGTTTCGCCGAATGCGGGCACATTTGATTAGAATTTCGGATTCGACCCCAAAACGTTCTTCGCGCAGATCAAGGCTCATCATCAAATCCCTTCGTAACAATTTGTGGCCGCATGCCATGTCTGTTATGCGGATATCAATGAGCAGGGAGGTCAACCAGCTGAACAATTTGTTGGCAATGTAACGACGATAGCTGTGCAGGGGCCTGTACAGGCCTGGTAAATAGCGAGATCCATTGACCATTCCTATGCCTGGCAGGGCCAGAGCCTGCAGCATGGAAGGCCAATCCGAGGGAAGCAATTCCATGTCAGCATCTTGGATACCCACGGCTTGGCCCACCGCAACACGCAAACCCAGGTGGATGGCTGCACCCTTGCCCCGGTTGTGTTCTTGGCGAAGCAACCGGTACGATGGGTGCTCCTGACACCAAGCCTGCAAGATCGCGGGGGTTTCGTCGGTGGAACCATCGTCCACCAGGAGGTATTCAATTTGTTGAAGGCTGGGGGGCCAAGGAACCCTGTCCAAGGCTTCCAAAAGGGCCTTCACTCGCCCGGCTTCGTTGTACACCGGGACGATAAGACTCAGGGAGTTGAGGGGTTCGGTGTTGGAGGTGGTCGGTTGGTTCATGGTTCCTGGATAAAATCCCCGGACCTTTTTCGATAGTCCGGATGAACCAAGGCATGGGCGTGCCGTACCATGGCTTCTAACAAAGGGTGGGGTATTCGTCCCTCCATGAGGACGGTGTTCCAATGCTTTTTGTTCATGTGGTACCCGGGCAGAATGTCGCTGGGATAGCGTTCCCTTAATTCAAGCGCCCAGTTTGGGTCGCATTTGGCGTTGAATCGATCGGATTTCACTAAATCGGTCAGCACAAATATTTTGCCCATTACCCTGAAGACCAAGGTGTTTTCGTCAAAAGGGAGGTCCTCGGTGCTATCAGGCAGGCCGAGGCAAAGATCGCGCAGGCTTTCAAGGTTCATGGGGTGGATTCGTACCTTTGGGGTCTAAATATCGTGTATGTCTTTTGGAATCTTCTCGGTACCCCCCGCTGTTAACGAAAAAGTTCGCTCCTACGCCCCCGGTTCACCGGAGGCCTTGTCTTTGCAGAATGCATTGCGGGACCTGCGATCGCGTACGGTGGAAGTCCCCATGTTCATCGGGGGTCTGGAGGTGCATAGCAAACAAACCCGGCGCATGGCACCACCCCACGACCATGCCCATACCTTGGGCTATTTTCACGAGGGTTCTGCTGAACACGTCGAAGAGGCGATTGATGCGGCTCTTGCGGCCAAGCCAGCATGGGAGGCTTTGCCTTGGGAACAACGGGCGGCTGTTTTCTTGAGAATGGCGGATTTGCTCGCGGGTCCCTACCGGGATTTGATTAATGCGGCCACCATGTTAGGGCAAAGCAAAAATCCCTACCAGGCCGAGATTGATGCGGCTTGCGAATTGATTGATTTCTTCCGCTTCAACGTGCGGTTCATGACCGAGATTTATCGCCAACAGCCCGAGAGTTTGCCGGGCTCTTGGAACCGGGTGGAGTACCGCCCCTTGGAGGGCTTTGTTTTTGCCCTGACTCCCTTCAATTTTACCTCCATTGCCGCCAACCTCCCCTGCGCGGCGGCTTTAATGGGTAATACGGTTGTTTGGAAGCCGGCCAATACCCAGGTTTATTCTGCTTATTGGCTCATGCGTTTGTTTAAAGAGGCAGGTCTACCGGACGGTGTGATTAACATGGTTCCAGTTCCCGGGCCGATTGCCGGGGATGTGATCTTCAAACATCCTGATTTTGCAGGGATACACTTCACGGGTTCTTCCGGTGTCTTCAATCAAATTTGGGAACAAATTGGTCGTAACATCGGATTGTACAAGTCCTACCCGCGCATTGTGGGGGAGACCGGTGGCAAGGACTTTGTTGTAGCCCATGCTTCGGCCTCTGCCGATGTGGTAGCCACCGCATTGTCACGGGGAGCCTTTGAGTACCAGGGTCAAAAATGTTCCGCAGCCTCCAGAGCCTATGTTCCGGATGTGTTATGGCCTGAGGTATTGGAAAGGGTCCGGGCTGATTTGCAACACATGAAAATGGGCGGTGTCGAAGATTTTAGTAACTTCATCAACGCTGTGATTGACGAAAAGTCCTTTGATAAATTGCATGC
>Ga0214923_10000777_pt1 | contig 47198 bp, 30 predicted proteins | sample LL1510_MetaG_FD_177993 | JGI IMG/M metagenome (GOLD analysis project Ga0214923, IMG submission 177993) | Freshwater microbial communities from Lake Lanier, Atlanta, Georgia, United States - LL-1510 | ecosystem: Environmental > Aquatic > Freshwater > Lake | place: USA: Georgia | collected...
CCAAACCGTTATTCTAAGTGAAGCAAAAGATTGCGGCTTTAATATGTTGTCGCAGATTGACCTTCTTCCGTTTGATAGACCTTTTCAATATATATATGTCTTGTACAAACCAGCAAACTAACCTGCGTGCATTCATTTCTCCTCCATTTCTATGGTAAGATATGCCAGCTATTAAACATATGAGATGTAAGAGATGTGGTGAGATTTGTGTTTATTCATATCTAATAAATCGATAATTCATAAACTGATGTTGGATGTTTTTACAAAATCTTGAAAAATCGTATATTACAAACAAAATATATATTGATAGTTATTATGATATGTGGTTATACTATATCATAATAAGTGTCTTATTATTTATTCTATTACTACATGGATATAATAAAGTAAGACAGAGATTTTGGTTGGAACAGCCCATATTTTATAGATATAATCTTATAAACTGGTGTAGACTAGATAGTATACTATCGGATGAAAAACCGACAGATACGATTCATTTAAATTTTTTAAATAATAATGTATCTTATGTGACACACACGAATGTACCTGCAAAAATAGGTAACATATATATAAACGAGATTGATATGAGTGTGAAATATTATGAAGATATAGTATCGCTAATGAATGACTATCCATATTTTAATAAAAATTACAATAATGGGAATATGAAATATTTAGATGTGAATCGAAAGATGGAGAAGTCTTTTTTAAAAATGGTACTGGAAAATCACGACTACGACCCGATAGTAACTGTAAATTATAAATATATATATAAAAGCGATAATGATACATCAAAGGTAATTTCGGTACGTAATATTGTCGGCGTGATTATTTCAATACCCCTTTATGTTTTTTTTAGGAATAAAAAGAGCGGTAATAATAATAATAATAAGAAACAAGTAGCGACGGCATTGGTAGCATCGTCGATGCCTATTTATTTTTCACATGTGCATTATAATTCTCAAGAATTGAATGAAACGGATGTTACAATGATGATGAAGACATACAACTATAAAATGTTTCACGATTGGGACGAAGTCATAAGGAGAGAGCGAGATTATATACAGTTTGAAAAACATGACACGTTACAGAAGCGTGAGAGTAATCGAAAATCGGATGAGTTAAATAAAAACTCGAAATACGAAGAAAATGAAAACATATATGAAAGGAATGGACTAAAGATATCAAAAAAAAAGGAAAAGATATATTCATCAATTTTCATATATACTGGAATAAACATACCTAAGATGATTGTTCCCTTTTTAGAATATCATTCATTTTATATTCCTATCACAAACTGGGATACCATAGAGTATAGGTTTCATGGCAGTATACACTTGATACGGATAGGTAAAGAAAATATAAATATATTTTTAGATTATCTAAAGCTGTACCACACAAATAATGCTACAATGAACAAAGATAGTAAAAAATATGCTAGATTATTTGAGGTATCGATTTTACCGTCAATTTCGCACATATTTCATCTTGTAAAGAGCGAGATATATTCCGTATATGTATTATTGCAAAAAAATAATGCAGGAGCAGGAGCAGGAGCAGGTTCAGCAAATCACGATACGATACTTGCTGTCTATATGTTTCGCAAGTCGAATAAAATAGTTGTTAATAAAAATAGTATAAAAGATGCAAATACTATTTTACATCTACCGATATCGGTTCAAATGCCGTCTACAATTGACAACTATTTTATTTGCGGGTTTATCAATGCACTCAAAATCGAGCGTAAAAATAACAAAATTGGATGTATCTCAATCGATACACTATCTCATAATAAAAAGATAATCGACTATTTTTTAGCGAGTATTAAACCTATTTTAGTAGAAAAAAATACATTATTGATTCATAACTATATATGTAAAACATTATTACCGGAAAATGTTGTAATAATGAATTGATGTTTTTGCAAGATATTGGCGTGATATTGGCGTGATAATGGCGTGATTTTTTGCTAGATTTGTAATATTGATTTATGAATTATGAATAAATGTAAATCTCACCACATCTCTTACATCTCATGTTTTTATCTGATGTTTTTATCTTACGTATTTAGTCGACTTGGCAAACGAGTCTACGATAAAAATTACAAAGATGCCGAGAAAAGCATAGAGAATCAAGTCCTCGAAAATTGAATTTGTCTTATAATCTTGCTGTTCTTCTAATAAGTCTATAATATAGTTTAACTTTTCTATTAATTCACCTTTTGGTTGACCGGGTATTTCTGATGTACCCTGATTTAAATATGGGATAAATTGTTTATAGTATTGATTTGCATATGTACTAGGTGTATCATTGTATGTATTATTTGAAACGGCACCTTGTGGTGATGTTGGAATATCTGGACTATATGATGTATTTGAATTATTACCGGAACCGGAGGTTTCATTGGGCGTGGATGTGGGCGTGGATGTAGACATAGACATAGAAGAACCAGGTCCTTTATAATTTAACTCGGGGAAAGGGGGAAACATAGTAGAGTTGGAGTTGCGAGTGTCGCTACCTTTATAATTTGCTAAACCACTACCACTTCCTTCTTCGCTTTCAGAGTCGCTAGATTCGTCCATTGATTTTAATAATGCTGCAAGCTTTGACTCATTGGGAGCAGTTTGCTTATGCTTAATTGTTTTTCTTAGATTTGTATTTTTATTTCTCGAATAATCATTATTATCATTATTGCCTAAAATATAATTATTTTTATTATTTTTTACGGGAGTATATGATGATTTTGAATTTTGAATTGTTGAACCATTTGCTTCTTCTTCATTATATGACGAAGCAAATAACGCTAAAGGTATAGTCATTCCTATAAAAAAATGAGATATTATTTTAAAAAAAAAACGGAAATTAAATTATAATAATAACAATAACAATAACAATAACAACAATATGACAATTTATCTTCTGGAAAATACTTTTATCAATTTTAAATTAGTATTGTATTTTTTATTCATGTAGTCATGAAAAGTTAACCCCCATCTACAATACTTGTGAACAGAACCTAGTAAACAATCTTCTATCACATTTACCTGTAGTAAACATCCTATTATTCTTTCTAATGCACACCTAGCTGCTCTACATGTTATATGAGGTATCAAACAAGCTAGTCGAAATTCACTATCTATACTTTTTAAGTAGTCATATTTAATAACTGACATACAACCAAAACATCCACTCCAAAGGTCCAAATCCTTCTTATTATAAAAATTCGTCAACTTTTCACTATGAATAGCAGACAGTAGATTCATTTGATATGGGTACGACTCACTATCCGAGATATCTTTTTTACAAAAATTTAATATCATCTTGTAGTTGTTTACATGAAAGTCTATATATTTTTTTATAAAAACCGAATCATGCAAGATAACAGCAGTTTCACAAAATTTTGTTTTTAAATAATAATAATATGGCAAAAATTCGCCTCTTCGTGGAAACTCGCTTTTTATTATCATGGTGTTATCTAGGGGTTCGTTTGTCAGGAATGTAATATCACTGTTATCGTCTATTATTAATATTCTATTTTTTGGATAAAATGTTTTAACACATCTATAACATTCTTTCCAGTACTCATTTGTTATGCTAGAATTTACATGTCGCAAAATTATAAACCCTATCTTTTCTGGTTCATTTATTTCTCCCTGAGTAGAGTCAACTATAAAAGAAGGTTTCCAATCTATTGTAGGCAAAATTTCATCTGCTTTATGAGGTAAGATGGTCTCTGGTGAACCGACACCGTTACTAAGAGAAACATGTTCCGAACGTCGAGGGATATCATTTCTTATATGTGAAGTAAAAAATAAAGACTGCTTTGTAACATTTCGTGGTTTTATATGCATCATATTTGGTATTAACTGTTGTTTTGATGTATTCTTCATATTTGAAAATGTACGATTTCCAATATATAAAATTATATTATATAAAATACTTTTATTTATACGCAAGTTTTATTCGCGCAAGTTTTATTCGCGCAAGTTTTATTCGCGCAAGTTTTATTTCTAAATATATAGTAAATAACAAAGAATAAATGAATAAAAAAACAGAAACTGTAATATTTTACAATATTTTATTATTTGCGCTTTTATGTGTTTTCATACCAAGTTTTTATAACTATATGTATAGGTCCTTTATAGGTAGAATTATAATATTACTTCTTATTGCTTATTTTTCGTCAGTAAACTTTTATCTCGCACTCGTATTTTTAACGATTGTAATCATAAAATCGATACCGTTATATGAAGGATTTTCAAATTAGAGATATACAAATATAGAGTGAGAGTAATAGTAAGAGTGAATATTAAGGAAGCATTGAATTATTTTACTGGAATGAATAAATTTACAAAATTATTATTTTATAAATTTATTAATTTTATTTGTGTTGTAAATATATAATATAATATTAACTACGACAGACAATGGACGTTATAAATAAAGCTGTAAGTTCTCTAAATTCAAGTACATTTTTTGCTGGTATAATGATGATATGTTTAAATATTGGCTCAAGATATATACAGCTTAATTTAGATGAATCAACCGAATCTTATATAAAGTATGCTCTTACAAAAGAAATTTTAGTTTTTACAATATCTTGGATGGCGACCAGAAATATATATCATGCACTTGTTTTAACGGCAGTTTTTGTCGTTTTAGCGGATTTTGCATTGAATGAAAAAAGTAAATACTGTATTCTTCCCAAAAACTTTATAAAGTCGCGAAAACTCGGAGAGTATACAAACAATAAAATCATAACTGAAAAAGAATTTAACGATGCGATGGAAATAGTAGAAAAATATAAAACTCAAAAAAATAAAAGCAGTCAGTTAAACTATTTAGATGCTTACAATATGAATAAATTTTAAAAATAACATCAACTATATAGTAGTAACATCAACTATATAATATATAAAAAATTAATATTATAATACCCAAATTAATTAAACGAATATTATAATATATATTATCAATATTATATAAAATGAGCAAGGAAGAAGAAAATAAAGAAAATGAGATGAATGACGACGATGATGAAAAAGATAAAGTATCATGGTATGTAGCTGAACAAAATAAAACAGCAAATATTATTAAAAAATATAACGTAGGAACACTACAAATGTTTATAAGCCCTGAAATTTTAAGTATGACAAACAAGGAGAGAAAAAGAATAGATAAAATTTATTACAAAAGAGAAAATACGTATACACCAAGCGAGTCTCAAAAATCGCAAAAAGAATATGAAAAAGTATTAGCATTACAGAATGAACCGAAAGTGCAGAAAGAACAGAAAGAAAATATAGTCAATCAACCAGCGGTTCCCGGTGTTCCTGTTGCTCCAGCCCTCCCAAATAATCAAGCCATTGTACCTAAAGGTGTTCAGCCAGCCCCCCCAGTACCGATTCAACCCCCTGCTGCTGACTTAAAAAAAAAAGAACTAATGATTGGAGGTGGTTTTGAATCTGATTTTATGGACGACCGTTATAGATTTTATGACAGAGACATAGACAGATATAGAGAAAGAGATAAAATGGACCCATATACAGGTATGCAAGACATAAACGCCAAATCTAGTTCTATTAGCACGTCGAGTTTACTAGGTAGTGCAATAAAAGAAGCAGAACCGTTTATTTCTTCTTTAGTAAAATTCAATAACTACGGCTTTCCTAATAATGCTACTATAAAAACGCGCGTAGATACATTTTTCAATATAAATTTATTTAAAGCTTTTTTAAAAAAGTTAGGGCAGCCAATAAAATTATACGGGAATGACAATCAAGTTATTTCTGTAGATGATGTTGAGATATTAAATGAAGATAAAGTTCAAAAAAAGGATGACAGTAAAAAAAAAGTATTTGAAACAGACCAAAAAACGGAAGGAAGTTTTATTACAAATTGGTATCCTGCACAAGACAAAAAAAAACTAATCGGCTCCGCATATACCTTTATTTATACTACACCATCAGACCAAGAAATGAAACAAGCGTCACAGATGAATAAAAAAATACCAGAAGCTTCCATGTTGATGATTAAAGAAGGAGATAATTATAGGCTTATAGGCGGTCCTATCGAGAATAGAGAAAAGGTGATTACACCATTTGGCACACCTACAGTGTCGTCAAGTAAGTATAATACTGTAACAGAAGAGAGTACTGTTGCAAATCAAATTAACTCCGACTATAGAAAGGTAACAGGACAAAGTAGCCTTCCTATGGCGCTTTCAAATACCGGATTACGGTTTATATACGAACCCGAATCGTCATTTGGTGAAGGTGTGAATGCTCAGTCAGAAACATCGCAGCTAAAAAGTGTTATTTATACGAGACAAGTTTTAAGTTCGCAAATAGACTCTATTATTCAAAGCTCTAGAACAACGTCAACGGATTTAGTAAAAGTTCCAATAACTACATTATTCAATATAATAAATGGTAAGACGCAGACACTGCAAATAAGAATAGAGTTAAACCCTAATACTGTAAGAATACTAAAATTTCTTTTTAGAATATTACAAAAACAAAATTTATTATCTTCTATTTCAGGACAACAAAAAAAGAAGACAGGAGAAATTTATGAAGAAAAGGTTAGAATTAGCAAACTTAGAGAAAAATTATCAGAGTCGTCCTTAAATGAACTCGATGCAGTTATTCGTCACAATATTCGTTTCATATTAGATACACTTTTTTCTACAAAAACAACATTCATATATAAAGGCGTTGAATATATAATTGATTATCTAGAATGGAATAATACTTTTAAACAGTTGACAAAAATACTAGAAAACTACAAGGTTGCGTATTATATTGAGCTAGAACTATTCCTAGAAAAATTAGAAAAAGGAAAACTTGCAATTGACCGCGACAGAACCTTATTTTCTTCGTGTGCCGTCAAAGGCTCTCAAATAAAAACTTTTTGGAGACGTAATTTCTTAGAGCAAAATTGGGCAAAAGTGGGGAGACAGATTAAAAATTCGATTAAAGTAACAAGCACACCTTCCGTAACGGATATTCTTCCTGGATTTTTAAAAAAAGCATTGAATGTTGGAGGGAGCGAAATTATGTCGCAGGTAAATGCCGGTGTAAATCAGATATCTTTTGTTCAGTACTGTTTATTGGGTCAAGACCAACTGCTACAAGATTTTAAGAGTATTGACAATTCCTTTGCTGGTGTTTCGTGGAAAAATGAAAACTTGTGGAGTAAACGCAAGGAAATACTATTTAATGCAATGGATATATGTGGTTCTGATATATACTGTTTTCAAAATGTACAGTGCTCGTTAGAGTCATATAGAAAAATTGTAGAATCATTAACAGATGCGGAAAAAGATACTTTACAAGATTTAACTACTCCAAACAAACAAAGCGAAAGAATAAAAATACACAGAAAAGTTTTAAACCAGCTACTAGAAAAAGTAGATGACCCTCTAAATGTACTGGCGCAAATATATGAGAGATATAAACAGGAATATTTCTTCGTCTACTTCTTTGAACAGAGTTATATTGGTGGTATGTTGACTATATCTGATAAAAAAACAGCGCTAGGTAACTTGACTATGTTTAAAAGTGATAAATTTGAACTAAAAGATGAGACGGATATAAGAATGGGGGCTTTTATAAGTAAAAATAAGAAATCTATAGATAGTGTTCCATCAATAGAAGCAATTTATAGTAATACTTCTTTTGCAACTATTGCGTATTGTACATTCAAAGGTGGTGTATACACAAAACCATCTTCTTTACCAGGGCAAATACCTGGTAGTTCTATGTCTTCATCGCCTGTTAAAACGACTGGAGCTTCCACAACCGCAACCGCAACCGCATCACAACCGACTGTAACGCGTTCTAATTTACCTGGACTTCCAGGATATAGCGGTATGATTAAAATAAGTGATGTTGACGTGATACCAGAGGAAGGCAAAAGAGATGATGTTGAAGGAATCAAAGATTATGAAGGCGAAGGTGAAGGTGAAGGCGAAGTCCAAGGACAAGGACAAGGACAAGGACAAAGACAAGAAACTAAAATAGCAAATCGTCCTACCACAAGTACAGGTACTAAACAGGTTAAAGTGGGCGGAGATGGCACAGATGACCAAGAAGGTGGAGGCGATGGCGACGGAGATGCTGAAGCTGAATGGTATGCTCAAGATAATTCAGAACAAGCGGGAATATTTTCAGGATTATTTGGTAACACGAGTATGGGAAAACAGCCTAAAGTTAAACCTGAAGGTGAGCCATGTAAGAAATATATGAATACGAATTATATTCCAGGAGGACAGATTTTCGGAATTATAAATATAAAAATAGAAACAGCCGAAACACTGAAACAAATCGAAGCAAAACAAGCTTCATCAACAATGCCTGTTAAATTAGTGAAATCTCCTGCTTCTACAACCGATAAAAAGGTGACCAAACAAATGTTAGAAGTTTTATTAATAGCCGCGTTCGTTTCCAAGTTTAGGGTAAGATATTATTTATCGAGTTCAACCGATATTAACCCTTATTTTATGGCAGGAGACTTTAACTTTGATATACCGTATAACCAACAAATTAGCAAAAGTGAAATAAGCCAGGTATATTCAGTGGCACCGGCTTTGGCATTACTGTTAACCAGAAGCAACAACGTATTTAAGTCTGAAAGTTACCCTTCACTTTCGGGATATGCGACAGAAATAGACAGTTTTATTAAAGCATGTAAAATAGTAACATACCTATATGGTGGTACAGGTAAGAATGGACGTCTTCGTTTAAATGGCTACACAAACAGCCAAACGCTGCCGAATATGTTTGGGCACAAATATTCTTTAACCAATCCTGATAAAATAAACAAAAGCAGTCTCATTTTTACAACGGGTAAACTACTTCTTTGCCCGAAAGAAGAAATGAAGAAAATAGTAAATTCGGATTCAACGGAAGGATTGCCTGTTTATCCAAATAAGTCGAACCCATCCAATACAGAAGCCATTGGTGGTGTTTTTGAACTCGACACCGCATTTGTCAGTGAGGTAATAAAACAAGTAGAAATGAATGCAGTTGAAGAAGAAAAAAATCAACAAGCTGCTTTAGAAACTGAAGCAAAACGAAGTATAATCAATGGATTAACCGATACAACTATGGGACAATCTATCAGACAATCTATGGGACAATCTATCAGACAATCTATCGGACAATCTATGGGACAATCTATGGGACAATCTATGAAAAGACAAGATTCTATTTCACCTACGCGGGGTATAGATTCCCAAAGACTTGCATCTGTGGAACAAGAAGCAGAACAGGAAGAAATTCCCGACTGGTCACAGTCTACATCAGGAAAACTGAGTACTGCCTCTATTGAACTTGTGCCTCCTGCCATACAAATAGCTGGCGATGATTTGATAAAGTTGAATAACTATGAATATACTGCATCAAAAGCTGAAACAGTTAAAGGCTCTCCTTATAAGAAGTCGGTAGTTATATGCGAAACGGGCAAACCAGACTATAACTACTTGACCACTTTAGAAATGTCAAACTGGGATAAACCAGAAAATAAAGACAAATTATATTCCGACCATTCTCCTATCATGTATAATATTAATAACACAAATAACAACGTGTGCGGACCACAACTTGCTACTGCTACTAGTGGGCAAAGTGCTATGAAGGGAGGTGGAGATGATGCGGAAGAAGAGATGGAAGGAGGCGCATTCCCAGCAGAAATAAAATTAATAACATGGAATATCGCTACCCGCGGTGGAGAAGGAAAGGATAAGAGTAGTGGTGTATCATATTATGTTCATAAATTTAATGGAAAATCTAAAGAAAGAATTGAACACTATAAGTCGAGGCTAGCAAATAACGCGCGGGCTATTCGTAATATGATGAAAGGTGGATATGATTATGCTTTACTACAAGAAGGACCGTCGTCTGGTTTGGAAAATCGTCTAAATTATGAAGCAAAGGAATCAGCTAAGGCATCGGCATCTGCATTTCAACCCTTTAAATATAAAGAATTATTAGTTAATGCTATAAAAAATAATAAAGGCAGCGGTGACGCCAGTGGTGCTAGTAGTGTTAACCTGAACCTGGATATTGTATCTTCAGAAATAACAGACGATACTAATTATTATGGTGAATTTTTTCTGGTTGTGAATACAAATACAGTAAGTGTCCAAGAAATAAAAAGCTTGGGATTTTTAATCATAACAGGTAAAAAAATGTTCTCAAATGATGAAGCTATAAAAGTTTTTAATACTATAATAGGAATGGTAGAAAAACAAAATGTACCAAAATATGGAAAAGATATTATTACGATGGATTGTTCAAGGCTATGGTTTTTTGTAAATACAAAAAGTAAACAAATAGTAACATCTACGCATTTGTCGGTGAGTAAAGAAGATACACCAAAGATGTACCAAAGACAGCAACAGATATACATATTATTAAACACGGTAGTCTCTTATTTTCGACAAGACCCAGTCTATAGGGATTATGATATTGTTTTTAGTGGCGACTTTAATATTAACTTACTGCAACCATTCCCAACAGATGTTCAGCCAACTTTCTTAAAATGTAATAGTGTTAGGGGGCAACAAACATTCATATATACGAGTAAAAATAACGCGCCTTCATCTTTTGGTGGGGAAAACGAAGGGAAATACAATCCGACAAATATAGACTTTACTGTATTTTATCCCAAGGTTAGTGAGGACTTTTTAAGAAAGATGAAAAAAGTAGGACCTGTTGCTTCAGTACCCGAAGTGTCTCCGACAAAAGTACCCCTTTCCCTTTCATCTTCCGCGCAACGCGCAGTCAAAGTAAGCAAAATCTCTTATTATATTCAAAATGAAATATTCAAGGACTTGCAAGTTACCCCACCAGATACTAACTTACTCGATAAAAATGTTTCTGTGGTAAATACTGACTATAGTATGACATATGCTGGTAGTGGTAGTGGAGGTGACGGTGATGGTACTGGTTGTATAATGCCTCCTGGTTCGGCTACCTTGTTAGAGATAGGCGATAAACCCTTGAGAAATATAGATTATCAACATCCAAGTGCAACACCTACGACTCCTTCGAGTGTGACTGTAAAATATATGATACAGGCTTCTCCTGCAAAATCTGGTACTGGTTATTTAATTACAAGAGACACATTGTCAAATTCCGTCATGAATTCGCTTATTTTGGCGACACTAAACGGAGTTAAAAATATTATTTTTCCTTTTATAGGGGGTGAAATATTTTTCAAAAAGCTTGTATCTGTTGAACTCGCTGCGGGTAGAGTACATAATAAAAAGGAACATGCAAAGATGTTATTAAAAGGTGTAACAGATTTTTATCAATTTATGAAAGATAATAAAATGACAAGCACACTGAAAAGAATATATTTTTGTCCTTGGGGAAAAGAAGAAGTAGATGCTTTATATAGTGCAAAGTCTAATGCTTCTAGTAGTAGTGGTAGTGGTATTAAAAAAATGATTGATAGTGTAATAAATATACTAGGTGGAAAATCGAATTTAATAGATGAGACAATGAATCTTGCAAAACGTAGTACTCCTGTAACGATAGATGCTATTGTAAATGCTGCAAATGTAGAACTAGGGTTTGGAAACGGTGTTTCAAGTATGTGTTATGCGGCACTAGGAGAGGATGATACGAAACAACAAAAATTATATGAAATTAAAAAACAGTTTTGTGATGCTTTTAAAAAATATATAAAACAAAAAAATGATGATACTTTACAGGTGAGTTCAATTGCAACAATTGCGGAAAAAATTAGAAACGATGCTTTGTTAGAGATGGGAGTACCGAGAGGGTATGTAAAGACGAATAGTGATACCTATGAAGTTGGTATTCAAGAAGGCAAAGATAATAAAATTGTAAATAAACGTATAGATGATTTAAAGTTGAATAATTTTTATCTTACAAAAGAGAAAAATGAATTTATTCATAGTATAATCGCAAATTCACATTTATTTTATTATGATATCAAACCTAATTATACTGGTTCAAAAAATAACTATATTAAATGTTGGTTTTCATTTAATACGACAACATTTCGTACAGGATTAGATGATATTAATTCAAATTATAATCTTCAAGTATTTCACCCTCTAGGTTCCGAAGGTATGTTTGTGTGGTTAGATACATCTAATACAGCAAACAGTTTTACTTCATTTGTTGATAACCAGAAAAAAGAAATAAGTAAAGTGATAGATAGTTCTAAATTACAACCGGAAACATCATATGTAAGTGCTGTAAAGTATTATATAAATATGGTATTAGATTCTTATAAAAATAAGTCTTTTTACTTGTATGATGAAATAAAAAATAAAATAATAGAATTGGCAAAGCAAGTTAATATGCCTGTACCTGATGGTATAACTAGCTGGGATGATATAAAGGGGTGGACAGCTGACTATGTAGCGCCTGCATCAGCTGCATCAGATGCACTATCATCAAAATCTGTTTCTCCTGTACCGCCTGCACCGCCTGTACCGTCTTCAAAAAAACAACCACCTCCCGTTACTCAAATAAATAATATAAAAAAAAGAGCAACAGTTGATGATTTTATAAAAGCACAAGAAAAAGGTGTGAAGGTAGGTGAAAAAATACCAGGAGGGCTTCATGATAAAATCGTATATAGTGTAGAGGGTTCAAATTTTGATACGGCTTTACAAGAGATTAAGTCTGGTAAAAAAAAAACCCATTGGATGTGGTATATTTTTCCATCAGATTTACCTACTGAAAGACCATGTGCTACATTTTTTAGAATAGGACCTTTTGCGACGAATGATAAACTTGGTAAAGATACGATAACAATATCGGACTACTTAAAAGACAATTTTTTAATGAAAAATTATATGACAATAACGGAAGCACTATATGATAAAGTAGAAGATATAATGGATGACGATGATGATGATGATGAAACACCTCAGAATATTTTACGAAAAATAATGAATAGTGGTATCGACTATTTAAAATTAAAAAAATCAATACAAAATTTTTATAAGCCTCTTAAAGCTAGAATAAATGAAAAATATAGCATCGAAGGTACGAAGTTTATTAAAAAAATGAATATATTAAATTTTATATTAAATAACATTAGTGATTCTGAATACCGTATAGACGACGATGAAAGGATTCAAATAAATGATGGTTATTTTGAATTCTTAGACAAAGAGTCACAAAAAAGTGATTCTCCCGAGTCTGTAAAGTCTGTTACTTCGACCGAGTCGCCGAGTAAAGAAGATGAAGTAACTGGCGAGACAAGTGTGGAAACTGGTAAAGAAGGTGAAGTAACTGGTGAAAAAGACAAGGAAGAAGGTGTTAAAGAAGGGGAAGAAGGTGTTAAAGAAACTAGTAAAGAAGGTGAGGAAGTTAAAGAAGATGATGAAGATGAGGAAATAGAACCTGTATTAAAGTTAGAAACAACGAATAAATGTAGAATTCTATCTATGGAAGAAATATTAATATTAATGATAAAAAATATAAAGGACAATGTTTTTATAATAAGCGGTGGTAGTTACAATCCACCTCATAATGGTCATATTAAAATGTTTGAGTCGGCATATGAACTGTGTAAAAAAAAGAGTGAAGGTGAAGGTGAAGGTGGTATAAAAGGGTACTATGGTATAATGGTAGTAGCTACAAGACAACATATTATGACAAAAACATTGGTAGATACTGAAATATTAAATTCGGGTGATAGAATAAAGTTATCTAAATTAGCGTGCGATACATATGAATGGAAAAACCCCGAATTTAATGCCAATAATATGATAATATTAAATGTATCCGATGATAATCCAATTAGGACAATTTTATATAGAATAAAAGCCTTTATTGATATAACTAAGTCATTCACCGAAGAAGAAAAGAAAAAAATAAAAATAAATAACTTGTTATATTTATGTGGTTCTGATTTTTTTATAAGATGGTATTCGGAATCAAGCAGGTATAGTGTAATTTGTATAGTAAGAAAATCGGATGAAGACCGTATAGAAAATAAGATGACAACCGTTCGGGGATACAGAAATCCGTATTTAAAAGAAAAAATAGATATACCTGACTCCGATGAATCCGAAGAATATGATTTATCGTCTAGTAATGTAAGAAAAAATATTCATGAATTGCAAACAGCTCGAAAAAGTAAAAAAGATATTGAAGATATTCAAAATAAAATTATAAAATCTATTGGTTTACCTGTATATTGTTATTTGGCAGACTTAAATTATCTAGTTGATAAGAAGTACTATGGTAAAAAATGCGAACCTGATTCTAAAATAGAAGATGAGTTACGGTCTCTTGATGATAGTAGTGTAAGTCGTGATGATAGTGCTGATGCAGATACTGGTGCAGGTGATGACGAGGAAGCTACTGCTAGAGGTTATTATATTGACTACTCGTCTACGGGAAGCATAGATGATATACCAGAAAAAAATAGAAATATATATTTTGATATAAATACCAATACTGTATTTGACAGCCAAACAATTGAAAACGCAACCCATTTTGATAACATCCTGAATCAACTAGTAAGTTGTGGAATTCATGATAAAAAACCGAGAGTAGACTTTAAACAAATGAAGGTGTATTTAAAAACAATATATGATAAAAGACTGTATTACATACTGAATGACTTATGTTACTTTAAAGATTATAAAATAGGTAAACAGCACTGTTTTATACAAGATTTGCTTTCAAACGGAGATGATAATACAAATTTATTAGAGAATATGCGTTTATTAACTACTCAAGAATTTAATAGTGAATATTTGGCTGAAACGGAAGATGCACAAAAAAAAATAGCAAGTCTTATAAGTAGTAAAGATGAATATTTAAGCGCTATAGATAGCGGGAAATATCAGGACTACTCTGGTAAGCCAATAGATAAAAAAATGGTAGATGATATATTGGGGTTTTTATATGAGAGTGAAAGGTATAGTTTATATTTATATTTAATAGACGGAGAAAATCCACAACCGGTTGAAGGTAAAAAAATAATAGTAGGACTTTACTCAACTGTAGTAAATCAGAAGAATGATAAAGTCGAACACATATTTGATAAATTAACTGATAGTTTAACTTCTACACTAATGCGAAGCGAAGACAAGTCGGGGGAAAAAGAATCAAAATTAATGGAATCATTGAAAAAGGGAGCAATAGGGGCAACAATAGCAACAGCAACAGAAACAACAACAGGAGATGTAGTTCCTGTCGGTCCCAAACAGTTATTAAAAGCAGTTGAATATGTCAATCAAAGGTCTAATTGTGACGGTAACTGCTTTTATAATTCTATTGGAATGTTATCTTCTGACTATATGGTTATGAAAGAAGAGTATGATAAATACGTAAAAATGAGTTTAAAAGACCAATATGATGTACAGTTCCAACAACAGACAAGAGTTAGAGGACAACTTGCTGATTTTTTGACAAAAATTTATAAATTAATAGAAGGTAAAGTGGATGTGACTACTCGAGAATATAAGAATTCTCCAATTTTAAAGTATATAATGAGAAATGGTAAGAGAAATTTCAAGTACGTTAGAAAAATATCTAAATCGGTCGGTTATAAATACTACGGTTCTGATGAAGAGATATACTTTGCATCTTTGCTTTATTTACAACCCATAATCACGGTAATAGGAGTATCGGATAATAATGTCTTTAATATATTTTACTGGGATAGTTATATGATTGATAATGTTCAATTTGAAGATTATATTAGTCAAGAAGATGATAAGAAAATAAACGTACAAGGAGTAATAGACTTTTTAATCGCCCAAAATAGGCAGTATTCCTATCTTACCGCCGAGACTTCTAAATTCTTACTTAATCACCCAAGTTCATATTTATTGGTAGGTGGAAGAGGACATTGGACGTATGCAGTGAATAAGGGATTGCTTACAAATGAAAGTGTTCGTCCAGGTGCGAGTGATGATGTGAGTGATGATGCGAGTGAGGGTGCGAGTGCTCTTTCGGGTGCGAGTGCTCTTTCGGGTGGCAATGCACCCTATAAGGTAAGAACTACTAAAAAGATTAAAAATAAATATTATAAAAAAGGGTCGTTGCCATCATCATCATCATCATCATCGTCGTCCTTAAAAACAACGAAAAAACATAAGAAGACTAGAAGAATGAATAAGAATAAAAAACGTATTAAAAAAACTATAAAAATATAAAAATATAAAACTATAAAAATATAAAACAATAACATTGTGTAAAATTACTGTTTACTGTTTACTGTGTACTAGGTACTATGATAGTCATTATTTATTATTTACAAAACAAATAATAAATAATAAGAGAATAGCATGGAAATAGTGTAGTCGTATATATTATATATTATATATAACTAAAACTTATTTCGAAGAAACCGATAAGTAAAATAGGAAATAAACGAAACACCTAGTGATAATGGTATAGAATCATAGGGTTGATTGCATATTTTATTGATAAGTACTGCACTTGTAAAAGGTGCATTTAAAAATGAACTTACTAAGGCGACCATTCCTAAAAACATAAGTTTATGTTGGTCAATATTCGTATATTTAGATACATAAGAACCAATACCGCAGCCGATTGTGAGTGCGGGTATTACGAGACCTCCGGTTAATCCAGCGGAGATGGAAATAATAACGCTTATTATTCTTCCGAAAATGCCATATACACTAAACCTATCAGTGGTATCAAATTTACCTTCCTTTTCTAGTTGTTTTAATCTATTGAGTTCGCTATAATTTTTATCTTCCTCAAGTTTTTTCAATTTTTGTTTATTTATGGTTGCTTGAAACCCTTCATTAATTTCAGACAACCCAAAACTCATTGACGGGAATCCTATTTGCTTAATCATAAATGCGAGCAAAAATCCAAATCCAATCACATACAAGTTATTGAATTTTGAATTTTTAATAAATGTAAATAAAAAGTGTGTATTTTTTAAAATAAAGAATGAAAGTACACCCATTAAGATAGCAAAAATTGAAATATAAGCAACATTATTATACTCAAATGTAATTTTATCAATTTTTATTGGATTTTCTTCTTCTTTCACTAAAAATTTAATAAATGGGATTGCGCATATCATAATACCAAAATTGGAAAAAAAGTTTGCATCTTTATAATGCAACATATTTTCTAAAATATAAAATAATGTTGTTATCGCAGAACCAAAAATAATCGTGAAACCGATGGCGTATCCTAAATATATAATTACTTCTGTATATACATTGTGTATTCCGAGAATGTCTTTTGTTTTAAAATAAAAATATAAAAGTAAGCTAATGGATGAGTAGATGATTACACCTTCATCTCCTAGACCTGCCCCGGAAGCGACAGCAAGAAGAGAGAATATATATATTGCTATATTTGACAAAGCTCCATGAAAATAAGGTGTTTTAGAATAATAATTTTTATGGTCTGTTACACTTTTTAACATTTTTGAGATATATAACTCAAAGTATCCGTCTGTATATTTGAAATATTTTGCTTTCGATGCAAGCCAAAATACGAATGGAACATACAAGTAAATATATTTCGTATAGTTGGTTAAAATTTTATCAGTATTTTTTAAAATATCTTCATATATATGAAAAAAATGTTTATTCATGGTTATGACAATATAGATAAAAATAATAAAAACAATAATAGTTTTAATAGGGCTAGTAGTTGTAATACTCACGTTATCCATTATAATGTAATTGTAATAATATTACTATATGGGGTGTATAATATATTATAATAATATTTATCCGTAATAATAATATTTATCCGTAATAATAATATTTACTATGACAAAAATGTTACAAAACATCATCGCCAAAAATATCTTTAAATGCTATCATCATTTGTTCTATATAAGATGAATTAGTTGCTAGTGAGTTGCATACATTTTCTGAAATAGCGATTGCAAGTTCAACACGACAAAAGAATTTTGAAAATTGTAAATTTTGCGTTTTTAATATTTTATTTATTTCGTATATTTCTTCGCCGCCAAAAAACTTTGAATCACTCTCTAAAACAGCACAACATATAGTAGAAATTTTATTAACTAGTATATTTTTGTCTCCTTCCGATATATCGAGCATGGACTTATCTATTTTCTCAGAAAGATTTTCAGTAATAAAAATAGCCAATTCTTTATGTTCTTTGCTAACGAGAATTTTAAAGAATGTAAAAAATACATCCTGTTCCTCTCTTGTCATTGTTCCTATAATTCCATAATCTATAATACCAATTTTTAAAACGGTTTCTGTCGTCATGTTATTATTTTCATCTTTACAATTATGATACTCTTTCATAAAAATGACATTACCTGAATGTAAGTCGGCGTGATAGATAGCGTCATAAAAAACACATTTCAAGTTAAATCTCGACAAAATTTTAGAATATTCGTGTTTATCTTCACTTAAAACATTTTCAATACGATTCCCTTCGATTTTTTCCATTATAATAGCACACGGATTTTCTTCTGTAAAATAAGAATACACTTCAGGTATACAAATATTGTGCACATCTTTAAACTTTTCACGAAATATGTTTATATTTTTTACTTCATTTGAAAAGTTTAACTGATTTATCATTATTTCACGATTTTCTTCAAACAAATCACTTATATTTAGGTCTCGTAAGTACGGCATTTTACTAGATATATTTACTAATAATTCTATTTCACTCATTGATTTTTTAAATTTTTCTACAACATTTTTACGGCGGTATTTTATGATAACATTTTTCCCGTTTAATTTTCCATTATATACTAGTGCAATATTACCTGATTTAATAGGAACTTCGCTTTCAATAGAAAGAATGTCATTATTTTTTCTAGCAATATTTATGAGGTCGTATAGTCCGTTATAGTCAATTTCATTTGTATTATAGGTGACATTGTCAGTGTATGTAATAAAGTGATGAAATAGGTCTTTATCCACCAAGTTATTATTATTTGCAAATGCTTGGAATATTTTCGTAAAAAATATATTTTTATGAGACATTTTAGATGCTATATTTTTTATCATAGCATTATAATCTTCGGGAGTCTTTTTTGATATTTTGTATATCAAGTAATACTTTGTATATATACCAAAACAAGATGTTATAAACCACGATTTGGATACACCCGACGTTATATAGGATGCAAAACTTTTAATAATAGTTGAAATTTTATTCGAAATGCTTGTTTCTTTATTATCTTTTTCATTCGTATCCGAATCGGCATCGGCATCGGAATCGGCATCGGAATCGTCATCATCATCAAGTTTATCTATTTTTACATCTTCTAACTCATGAGTGTCTTCGGCGTCTTCGGCGTCTTCCGTGTTTTTGCGATATATAGATTGTTTTAATCTTTGATACATAATACTGAATTATAATAGTATTATGTATTGTAATCTTTATATTTATAATTTATTAAATCATTTCTATAAAATGTTTTAAACTTAGAAACATTTTTTTCATAGTAAGCCCTAAGATATTTTCCATATATATCGGCAAAGAATGTGTTAACTCAAACTTAAAAATATAATTTATATTTACTTTGAAATCTGATTCAAAATTTACAACCATTGTTGACATCGTATTTTTAACTTTATCGTATTTGCTCAATTCTTCCATATTAGGATAATCGATATCAAAACTAGTGTATACATGTTTTTCATTTGTAATTTCTGCCAGTGTTTTTATATACATATATTTCGGCTTAATACCCAGTTCTTTTCCAAAAGGTTTAAATAAAAAAAGAACTTCTATTTCATTTGGTGAAATCCATTTTTTTATTTCTATTTTTTCAAAATTTTCTTTATTTAAATTAAAAAGTAGACTGTGCATATTAATATTTATAATATCATGTAAATTTTTATTTTTATTCTCTAAAATAAAATGTAACAAAAATATATTACAAGTTTTTTCTCTTTTTAAAAAAATGTTTTCTTTATTGCAAACCGATTTGAAATCATAATTAGGTATTTCATTGGTCTCGTTATTATTGTTATTTTCTTTTATGTTTTTCATTACTATTACACTATTATTATTGGTATTCATATTCGTATTCATATTGGTATTCATATTCGTATTCATATTCGTATTCATATTCATATTCGTATTCATATTCATATTCATATTCATATTCATAATGTTTTACTTATATTACTGTTAGTTTATCTAAATAATATTATAATATATTTATAACTCATTTACAATAAAAATAATATATTTTTAAAATAATACCAAAATAATATATTTTTATATAATATAGATTATTTGTGAGGTAAAATCAAAATGTCTAAGGGTAAAAAAGGTAATGACGTTATGTCTTATATTTTATTGACAGCTCCGATTATTTTGGGTTTAGGTTCTGGATACTTTGTATCTCGTGAAAGAATTCCAAGAGTAAAGTCTTATCTAAATCCTCCAGCATGGTTATTTGGCGTTGTGTGGCCAATACTATATCTTCTACTAGGCTATTCTTCTTATCTTATATGGAATAGCAATAATCTCGGAATGGCAAATAAGCAGTTTTATTTAACGTTATATGCTATTCAGGTTTTGCTTGTGATATCGTGGTGGCCATACTTTATATACTACCCGAATAAACTATTTGCTACAGTCACTCTAATATTGTTAGCTATTTTTGCTCTAGTTATTACTGTGTTATTTTTCCCAGTTAACAATATCGCAGGTTACTGTCTCATACCATACGTTATTTGGTTATCATTTGCATCCTTTTTAACATCACAGACGACAGTTGCATAATAATACCGCTGCTCAACAATCAAATATTCGTTCGATATTTTTTACAAGATTTACTTTATTTAGTACCATTTCTTGGTCTATTTTATACTCCGATATATAGTTATTCGGATTTTTTAATACGGTATGAATAATGTTCATATCTTTCCCAATATTTCCGGTGAGTCGAATCGCGTGTTTGGGAAAATATTCTTCGATTTTTTTACACCCCCAATAAAGCGGAATGGTATTATTTATAAGGGGGTTTATTATTTTCTCCGTAAAATAATGGTCGTGGCTCGTATTCTCAATCGCAATCGTAAATAAATAATCCCGGCACATCTCCTCCATCGACTTAAAACCGCCTATAATATTTTTATTATTCGGGAATTTCTGTTTATAATTTTCAACGCCATTCCCCCATATATCGATAGGCAAATTATTTTTGATAATATGACTGGCGATGATGTGACGATATTGGTGACCAGGTGTGTATGTTTTACGCGACACCATAATTGACATTAGTTTTGTCTTTTGAGGTCTAAATGGGGTATGTTTCGGGGTTTCATAGAAAAGGAAACCGTGATGCCCTACAAAAGTCGGTGTTGGAAATGTGTGAATGCTACCGATGAAGTATTTTCCTATATGTTTAACAGCGTATTTAATAAAGTTATTTTGATAAATTCGTAGTAACGGTGTGTTGGGTGGCTCTTGAGCAAAACCGACAACATTTGATGGTGGTACTTGAAGATTTGGTGGAGTAGGGCAGTTTAATAGAATGGCGTGTGTATATGTTTCCGTTACCGTAAAGTATATTTTTTTTGTTTTACCGTAATACTCTATATTTTGAGCGAGACATGCTCTTTCGTACTCTTGCTTACAGTGTCCTGATATACAGTAATCGCTAAAAAATTTAACTCTTATATATTTCGCCCTAGTGTTATCTAACACTTTTTTGAATTCGTCTGTTTCATAACAGTTTGCATAATGTAAAAAAGTTTTATTTTCGGTATGTTGTACAGTTACGTCCGAAATATTATATAATACGGATTGTTCAATAGCTAAACGTACCCATAAAGCATTTAACGCCATATCAATTCCTGTAAACTCATTGTTTATTTCTATACGAATCAAAACATTCTTTTTCATAACAACCGATGAATTTACAAAGGGGTTTACTTTTAGTATATTGTAATGATACAATTCTCCTTCAGGGTTACAAGATACCTCGCCCTGAAAACTACTTTTACTTCCTACAACATCGATTCGATGATGCTTTGAAATCATGTTTACCTGCAGCTCTAATTTATCGGGTAGCCATATATCACCCATATACAATAGAGCAATGTGGCTATATTTACAGTGTTGTTCGACAGTTGTTGTAAGTATGTTTGACGGCGTGGTTGGTAGCGTGATTGATTCGTTTTTGTAGTATTTTATAATATCTATACGCGAGTCAATATTTTTATATTTTTGTATTACGCTACTATCATTCTCGGGTGTATTGTACACAACAATTTTTAGTTCCCACTCTTTATATGACTGATTTATAACTGATGTAATAGAATCGTGTAAATATTTTTCCACAGTATTGTTATTGTTATTGTTATTGTTATTGTCTAATAAAGCTATAATAGAAATCATGTATATAAATAGTGTCGACTTATATAAATACTATTCTAATGTAGTATTTATATACAAATATTTAATTTATTAAATATCTAAACTAATTGTATTGCGTTCAGATTTAGGTTTGCGTTTTGTTTTATTGGGCATATTATCATTTTGCATGTCTTTCAACTCCGAGATACTAATCGTGCTTCCCTTGTCTTCCGAAGCTTGATTTGCATTGTTCGTAGTCGAGGATGATGCGGTAATGTTTACATTCTTCGTCTTTAATCCCGACAAAATATTGCTAATATCGGATGGTCCTTTCATTTCAGGTCGCGGATTCTGAGGAAGAGGAGGAGGTGCGCCGCGCTTCGACTCATATGGGTTGATATAATTGTCAGACAGATTTACACCATCATTCATATTCCCTCTTCCAAAATTTAAGTCAGGGCGGTTTGAAATATCACCTTCTCTTCTAGGTGGGGGGATAGAATTGGGACCCTTTGTTGCTACAGGAGGTGGAGGAGGTCGTTGGTTATTGAAGTTGCTCGGTTGCTGTTGTTGTTGTTGCGGTCCGCCACCCATACCACCCATCATATCTCCCATAAAGTTACCAAAGTTGGGCGATGACTGCGACATTGTATTTACGGCAGCTTGTGTAAACTGTTTCATAAGTTCGGGATTTTGTCTCATAATATCGTCCATACCGGGCATGGCAGATTTAAACATGGTATTTGTCATATGAAGCATAATCGCGCTTCCTCCAAGCTGAAAAAGCAACTTCAACTCGGGCGCCATCTTCGCCTTAGACTTGTACTTCTCGTGTAGTTCGGCAAAAATCTCATCATAGTCATCGATGTTTTCATTAATTTGTTCCGACCACCCGTCCAACTTCAAGTCAAAGGGGTCGAATTTGTTATTTAAAAACTCTATCCCCGTAATTGCCGTCATAAGCAACTTTTGCTGAAATTTAATACTGTTTTTCTTTTCCCTTTCTTCTACGTGTGTTTCATACTCCCCCTTCATTTCAAAAAGAGATGACTCCATGGTATACTTCTTAGTAAGACGAATTCCCTTTCCTTCTAGTTCTTCTAGTTTTTGAAGGATTTTGAATTTCTCGCGAAGTAATTCTTCTTTTGTCATCTGTGGTGTAGTATCTAGTGGTGCGTCGGGGTTCATGGGTACATTACTGAATTTACCAAAACCATCCCACGTTTTTTTATCTGTGTCGGTAGATGCAGTCGATGCACCAACACCGCTAGTATTACTTCCACCGATGGGTGGTCCACTTAAACCTGCCAAATTATGCTTACTGTCGGAAAATCCACTATCACTCTGGTCATCTGCATTATCGTAGTTGTTTAACTTTATACTTGAACCGCTAAAAAAATCAGATTTAAAATTCTTAGTTACTTTATTGGCGTTTACAGTATCAGAGAGTTCATTTAGCTCATCTTCTAAATCATTCAAGTCGTCTAAATCAATATTTCCATCTCCTCCACTTTTATGTCCTGATTTTAATTTATCATTCATCAAAAGTTCTAAACCTCCACCAAAGTTTACAGATTTTGAACCACTGCGACCGCCGCCGCCGCCGCCACTTTTATTTCCTCCTATAAAACTATTATCAAGTTCGGATAAGTTTCCAAGATCAATGATTTCGTCAGCCATATTATTTATAATCTAGAACTTTAATTTTAAGTTTGTGCGCATTATAAATATTTATAATTAAATGATTGTAATTAATTCATTATAATTAATTCATTATAATTAATTCATTATAATGAAATAACATTGTTGTAATTGAAAAATTAATATTGTAATGAAATCAAATCGAATGAGGTTGATTACTTTCAAAATATAAGTTGATATCTATCATATTTTTTAAGGTAAGATAGTATATTCCTTGCAAGAAACAGTCAGATAAATCATCCTTCTTTTTATTTTTCTCTAAACTTCCTTTGTAATTTATAAACTGTGGCAACTTTTCTAATAACTCTTTCGTTACTTCTACACTTTCGACCTTGCGTTCTGTATACGTTGTCTTCTTTTTGGTCATAAACATTTTTAATTTATTTGCAGCAGATATAAACTCTATACACGGTGTTCCTCTCATTATAAAGTATTGTGCTATCATTCCTTGAAGTGTTTTCATTCTACTTGCGATTGTGCTAATCTGGTTCTCTATAATTACAATATCTATTTTGTGTTTTTCTAGACCTTCCAGCCCTCCCATTATTCCTACATCTTCGCCACTTGTATGAGGGGATATAAATTTATCTAACTCAGTCATCATATTTTTACCAAGTGTAATTAAATCAATCTGGTCTGCGCGTACATTTTCTATATTTTCTAAATAGTTCTTATCTAGTTCGGATTGTATCATTTCTATCATTTGTTCTTTTGTGTTTTTTTGTCGTTTTGGAGGCACAACTGCTAGGGGAAGAGTGAGGTCGGTGGCTTCTTTATTTATATGAGATGTAACAGATTCGTGAGATTTATCGAAAATAGGGGGAATATTATATTTATCAATAATGCTTTGGATATCGACTAACTTCTTTGTTCTTATTTTTTTAATATCAAGTTCACTTGGTGGTATTTTTAAGTTACACTTTTTTGCATGTTTGGTACAATAATAATCAATAATCATATTTTCATTTTCGTTTTCATTTTCGGTTTCATTTTCGTTTTCGTTTTCGTTTTCCGAATTAGACATAGTCATAGCATCGCTCGTCTTAATTTTTTTACAGTACTTTGCGACTTCTGAACAAGGTTGCAAACCCCCTTTGGTGCATTTTTTAGTAATAGGAGTACACAAATTTATAACTTCCCATCGTAGTATTTTATAGTTTTTCAAATTATTTGTGTTATTTGTGTTATTAGTGTTATTAATGTTATTAGTGTCATTGTCATCCACTTGAAATAAACAATATGCTAAATTTTTCATACCTACATCAAAACTAATAACATTTTTCATTTATTTTATTTTATATTGTATTCATATACTATTTATATTTGTTTTATATTTGTTTTATATTTGTTTTATATTTGTTTTATATTTGTTTTATATTTGTTTTATATTTGTTTTATATTCTAATATTATTATAAAGAATACTATTTTCAATGATACAAAATATATATTTTAAAATAGCATGTGCGCTTATAATATTGTTTATGATATGTTGTTTTATAGAAAAAAGGGTGAATAAATATTCTTACGAAAAAGGTGCACCAATTAACAAAGTAAAAATTCCTGATATTATACAGGAAAGTGTACCCATAGTTCGAAATTTAGACGTAGTGAGTGATTTATATATTTCATTTTTTATGTTTATTTTTTTCATTATTTTTATCATCAATGGCAAATACCAGTATATTATTTTTTATTTTTTTGTATTTTTGTTAATGCGTTTAGTTACGTATATTTATTTTGTATCCACAACTCTCCCCGATAGTAGCAAAACATGTAAATTTGGTTCAAACTTTTTTGAAAGCGCATTGAGTATGGGCTCTTGCAATAACCTCGGAATTAGCGGTCATTTTATAAATATTGTATTTCAGTTGGGACTTATTTACCGGTGCTATGGGTCAGCATACTGGTTATTATATGTCATTGCGTATGTTTTAGGATTTACATTGATATGTGCTTCTAGAAATCATTACACGATAGACTGTATTACGTCAACATTTGTTGCGCTGTTTTTTATTTATGAGATTGATAATATACAAAAGGGGCTGAATTTTGTCTTGGGTAAAAAATATTTTAACTTATAGAAGTAAAATATGATTTGAATTAAAAATTAAAAAAAATATAATTTGAAGTAAAAGTCAGTAAAAGTCTAATTTGAAGTAGGTACGCCGTCAAGTATATACTGATATTGTGTAAGTGCGGGTGCCATCATACGACTCTGGAGTTCGTGTCTAGAAAGGTATACGTTTTTAAGGTCACTTGTTTCGTAGCCAAATGGTTGGCTATTATCAAGAGGGGATGAGAAAACAAAAGGCGTATTTGATTGTACTTCGGGATTTTGAGGTCCTGAATAAAGAGTGGGACATGCACCACAGTTATTGCATGCTGATTCAGAATTTGCTTTCATTATGTTGACAGCATTTTTTTGCAAAAATGTTCTATAGTCCCAGTTTGAAGTTATATTGTTATTTTCGCGTATTTGTTCATTTACAACAGAACCTGGTTGCCAGGTTGCATAGTTGCGACCATCCATCATAATAGGAGGAAAATTAAAATGAATATTATTTGAACCCGCGTAGCAAGTAGCCCAAGACATTGATACTATGATTATATAATATATACTAAAACTAGATAAAAATAATATTAACATTCGAATTCATATTCATATTATTTTATTGTATTTAATAGTTGCTTTATGATAGGTGTTTAATAAGTTCTTTTTTTGTAAGTTTATTAATAGAAGCTTCGCTCATGTTTGTACCTTCACTAGTTAACTTGCTCTTAAGAAGTTGTCGAAGAGACTGTACATTCATTGAGGTATATTCGGAATGTGTTTCAGACTCTTTCGTCTCTTTGGTTTTAAAAACTGTTTTTACTGAAATGTTATCTAAAGAACATGTAGCTTCCGAAATAGTTTCCGAAATAGTTTTGATTTCTAAATGGGGTTGATTTGTAATATCAATTATATCAGCATTTTCCTTAATCTCATGGTTCTCATAGTTCTCATGTATTCCACTAGGTTCATGTGGACCATCGAGTTCTGATGATATAGACTCGCTGTCGCTATCTTCATCTTCGTCGGCATCATCTTCGCTTTCATTGTCTGCCTCATCATCCTCATCTGCGTCATCTCCATCTCCATCTCCATCTCCATTCCTAACTTCATTCTCGTTTTTGGGATACAATGGGTGTGTCAATTCTATTACTTTTACATCGGGTCCGTCTAAATGTTCTACAACATGAGAGTCGTTACCGCCATTAAATACTATTTTTCTAGTACCATTGTCTGCGACATCCTCTACCGGTTCCTCGCCATGTTCACTCTCATCGTCGCTACCACTTTCGCTGTCGCTCTCGCTGCTAGTGCTACTTTCACTTTCACTTTCACTTTCGCTGCTAGCGCTACTGTCACCATCACTGTCGCTATCGCTATCATCTGAAACCTCAATTAACTCATTATTTGAGTTTACTTCACGAACCCGGGTCATATCTTGTCCAACAGCATCTGAAGTGACTTCTTCGTGGCTTCTACCTTGAACCATATTCATTATATTTTCATTATTACTATTCATATTCATGATTACACTTTGCAATACTTTTGCTTGTTCCCGTACAGTAAGCTCTAAAATGCGGGTCTTATATCTTATATAGTAGTATAAAGCAACACCAATCAATAATGTAAATAATATGCTAAAAATAGTTTGTGAATTGAATAGAGACATCTTTTATTTTTACAAATAAATAAAAATAAAATATTTAACGCTTAATGTTATTTTGTAACATCCTTAATTACTTAATTACATGGAACCAAGAATTTTTTTAGTATTTTCGATAATTGATTCAGGGTATTCTAAATCATACAATACTTTTATTCCCCCCTTAATTGTCGAAACTCCCTTTTTAAATTTATATAAATATTCTACTTTATGGTCATCTAACATTTTTACACTCATATGATAATTCTTAACGCTAGAATTTGATTTCAAGTTTTTACACAACTCAATATAGTGTGTAGTAAGCATTAAGTCAACGTTTTTCAGACCGGACAAGTAGTCAATATATCCATATGCACTTGCAACTGCTTCATATGGGTTTGTTCCTGAATATAGTTCGTCAAAAATGCAAAAGTGATTCTTGTCGCTATTTTTTTCTAAAGAATCCAGGATTTCTTTACATCTTCTTGACTCAGCCTGAAATAAACTATCGCGCCCTGATGTATCTGGGATATTCAAATAACAATGCAAGTAATCGTAAGGCTTAATTTTAGCAGATTCATAAAATCCATAACCTATTTGTTGTGATAATATAATATTCATAAGTGTCGATTTAATAACCGTAGTTTTACCTGCGGCATTAGGTCCAGTAATAATAATTTTTTTATCTATAATAACATTATTTTTTACAGGAGTTTCGTGTGGTGGATAGTATAAATTTTTAAATTTTGTGACATTTTTCGATGTGGGCTTTGCGTGTGAATACTCGGTATCATTCGATTTCGTGGAGACCATTGATGTGGTCGATTTTTCGGACTTATTGGATTTGCGTTTTTTATGTTTTTTTCCTTCCACATTTGCTTCCTCGGGCTCTTCGGGTGCTTCCTCTTCGGGTGCTTCCTCAATACTTGCATCAATAAAGGAACACATATTTATTTTACCACTATCGATAAGCTGCTTTAAGTGGTCAACCTGTTCATAAAAGCTATTGAATCCAAAGCTATAGTCAACACATTTCTTTATATCATTATCAACAAAAATTTCATAATTTATTTTCATTATTTTACCAATATCAAGCATTTTCCCAAGTGAAATAGAAAAGGGTTTTATTTTATCAAATATTTTACACAACTTTTCCAGTTTATCTCTATTTGTTACAAGGTCGGCTGTAAAATTTTTATATGTTTCTAAATTAGATGTTATGCTTATGATATGCTCCATATTACGAGAAGTGTATCTGAAATAGTCGCGAAGGATAAAAATATTCTTGTGAATTAAAATCATATTTTTGTAAAACTGATAACATGACATTATATTTTGATAGACCTGAATAACATAAAATACAAAAGACATTATTACATATATGCGTTTGTCCCAAGGCATACTAGAAAAGTCTAATAAAGAAAACATTTTTCCTAATGGGTGTGTGGCAAATATTTTTTTGAGCGTTTCGATATAACCGGTTACTGTAATATTGACCTTTTGTAACTTAAGAAGAAAGAATGGTATAATAAGTAATATAAGCGGAGAAAGAAGAGAGATAACGGGCGATGTAAGATTATAAACACTTAGTATTTGTAAAAATCCAGGCGACTTGTTAAGTCTGTCTAAAATTGGAATATCAATATAATTAAAACGTTGTTTGAAATTTTTATCTCCAGCAATATCAATCCACAGCTTATCTATTTTTTCAAAAATATCGTGTGGGTCTATTGTTACTTCATTTGTGTCAGTAGTCATTGTTACTTTTGCTTTTAAGTCGCCCTCATATAGACTGACATAAGCCTTATAAAATAGTTGCGAATCTTTCAAAAATGCAACATCGGTTGTATAATATTTGCTCCATTCATTTAAAAACTTTTTGCTAAATATTGATTCGGGTTTAAATATATGGCTATACATAGAAGGTTCGTCGGGATTTTTTGACACAACAAGTTCCAAATCATTTATAATATTTTCATTAATCTCTTGTTTGTTATCAACATACGATATAGGAAATTTAAATGAAGATGAACATGAAGATGTCGCGCAGACACTATCCTTGTTTTTACTCTTTGTATCACTGTTTGTAGTACCACAGCTTGAAGCACCACTGTTTGTACATTGTTCATTTAAAGCTTCAAGCTTTTTCATTTGCGCATCTCTTAATTCTGTTAAATATTTTTCAAGATCAAACATATTTATATCTTAACATAAAAATAATAAAATAAATATACGAATTTATTTTATTATTAAATTAGTTTTCGCAGGTTCGTCGGTTCGCAAGTTAATCAATCGTAATATTCGAAGGTAACTCCTCAATAACTGTCTGATAATGTTTCTCAATATCTTTCATTGTTTTAATATCCCATCTAGTAACAAAATTAATTGCTGTTCCTTTCCTACCCCATCGCCCCGACCGTCCAATACGATGCAAGTAGTTAAATACACATTTCGGCAAATCAAAATTCAACACCGTTCTAACTTGCTGAACATCTATACCACGGGATGTCACATTTGAAGATATAAGAACACGATGTTTCCCCGCTTTAAAGTCACTGTATGCTTCATCGCGTTTCAACTTATCCATATTACTATGGATACAACATACCGGAAACCCATCATTAATCATTGCATCTGTCAAATCCATTACTCTCTTAATGCTATTACAGTAGATGATACATTGTGACATTGAAATAATATTGAAAATATCCTTTAGCGTTGCATATTTCTGCGTGTCATCATTAAGAGCCACATAATACTGTTTAATACCCTCAAGGGTAAGCATCTCCGACTTTACCAAGATACGCACCGGGTTGCGCATAAACTTATCCGTAAGAGACTGCAACTCATTCGGCATTGTTGCGCTAAATAATCCAACCTGAATATTAGCATTCAAATATTGAAAGATATTATAGATTTGGTCCTTAAATCCAACCGAAAGCATCTCATCCGCCTCATCTAATACAAGCAAGTTAATTTCTTTAGAATCAATGTTGTTACGACGCATCATATCGTAGACGCGTCCAGGGCATCCCACAATAATATGCGGCATGATAGTCTTCAACTGATGAGCATCCTCGTCCGTCGAGGTTCCTCCAATAAGAAGATGAAAACGCATATTTTTAACCAATGACCCAATCGACGTAATAACATCATAAATCTGTTTCGCAAGTTCGCGTGTTGGTGCCAAAATCATCGCCTGGGTTTTATTTATTTCCGTATTTACCTTCTGCAAAACACCAATCGTAAAAACACCCGTTTTTCCTGTACCTGACTGCGCCTGTGCAATGATATCCTTTTTATCAAACATAGTAAGGAGCGCTTTTCTCTGAATCAAACTCGGTGAATCAAAACCGTATGCATAAATTCCACGCATAAGATCTTCGCTTATAACATTCTCCAAGTCTTCCCATTTGTCGAATTCTTTTGGAGTATAGTCATCTACAACCGATAGATTGGTACCATTGGTCGTAGACTCATCCACATTTTCAGTATCTGGTTTTGAAGTAACCTCATTTCTATTTCTATTTATATTTAAACCACTATTTTGATAATCATTGAGACCACTATCATTTCTCATATTGTTTCTATTCGGACGTCGGTTGTCGTAACGGTTGCCGTTACCGTTGCTGTTCCCATTGCCATTACCGTTGCCATTATCATAGTTGCTCGCATATGAAGGACCTGAGCCTTTATTCGAGTCATCGTTTCTATATTTATTTGTATTATTACCATTATTATATCTATTATTGCGATTCATTGGGGGGTATTTTCCTGACATTCTATATTATATATTCTTATACATTTAAGTATTTATCAAATAAATATTTTATATATTTATTTTCAATATCTCTATATCTCTATATCTCTATATCTCTATATCTCTATATCTCTATATCTCTATATCTACTCCTATATCTACCCCCATATTTACCTCTTAACTCGATATATTTTTATTATTTGTTATATTCGAAAGTTCACTATCATCGATATCATTAAAATCAAAATTTTTAAAATATTCTTTATTTCGTACATTATCATTATTTGCCGAATTAATATCACCTCTTGTTGCTTTTACTTTCATAAACCAATTGAATGACTGAATAGCATAATGATTCAAATGTAATGCTGAATGTTCAATTATATATTCGTTTACTTCTGTAAAGTGTTTATCTGGGTGTATATAATTATTTTGTAAAACGCACGATGTGATGTGTCTATTATTTGATGTTTCAGAATAATGAATGTCAATCTTTAATAAATATTTTGTTCTCACGATACATTTACTATAAATACACTTTATAGGACCTTTACCTTTATATGTAAAGAACCTAGACCTATTATGCCTGACGTCATTATTATTTATTCTTTTTGTAAAAGTTGAGATTACGCTAGATGGTTGCTCTTGTTCCATTGTATCATATCCGTTTGAACCAAACATTTTCCAAGGAATAAAAACCTGCGAAAAACTATCATGAACTTTACTCAAAAATTCTTTAATAGAGTTGCAATACTTTCTACCATATATAAACTCATCGAGGTCGCAAACTATAACCCAGTCATATGCTTTACATTTATGTAAGAAATGTTTATTGTATAATTCTACTTGTGCGTATTTTTTATTATCTTTTACTAGGTCTACTTTACCGGTCGATATATATGGTTGTAATATAGAGTAGTAATTGTCAGTGCTTCCATTATCAACTAGAAAAATCTTGTCTACTCCCTGATTTAAGTAGTGTTCTATCCATTCTTTAAGTATGTGAGATTCATTTTTAAATATTGCTAATAAGCAGAGCGTTGTCATTTTACGAATATATTACTTATTGTTATTTTATAAACTTACTATTTTACGAATTACGAATTATGAATTATGAATTATGAATTACTATTTAATATTTATAGTAAAATAGATATAAACAATTGTTAATATATAGTATTAGGATTTTATGACTACTATTTCTCCAGTAAAAATTACGAAACAATATAATATAACGGATTATGAAAAAATAACAAATGCAGGTTTTATATGTAATTTGTCTCAAGAAACTTTAGATATAATATCTAAGTTATCTGAACAAGTGGGGGCTCCGACATATATTAAGACGCCTATTTTTTTGAAGAAGGAAAGCAGGTCAATCGGCGATGTTGGTGGAGGCGTCGGCGTAGGTGTCGGCGTCAGCGGGGGTATGGGTGGCGTCGGCGGCTTTAAGAAAATAAAGAACCGACCATCGGAAATAACGGATGATGATTGGGAGGCGATACGTGCATTTCAAACAACTCAAAAACATGTTAGTGAAGGTATTGAGAAGAATGTGGAAACGATTCGAGGGTATTTAAATAAGATTACGGATGCCAACGAGGAAGCGATGACGAAAGATATTAAGGCTGAAATTTCGAAACTTATTGAACATGATACATCGAATGAAAATATGATGAAAATCGGACATTCAATTTTTAACATTGCGAGTTCAAATAGTTTTTATTCGGGCTTATATGCGAGACTATTTAAGACACTAATGAACGACTATGATATATTTAAAAAGATTTTTGAGGATAACTTTAAAGAGTTTATGAACTTGTTTGAGTCAATTGAGTTTGTGGACCCTAAGAAAAATTATGATAAATTTTGCGAGTATACTAAAACAAATGATAAGCGAAGAGCTATGAGTTTGTTTGTTGTTAACTTGATGATAAATAATATTATTGACGAGGGTGAAATTATTGATATTGTATCTCAGTTACAGGCTCTTATACTGAGTTACTTGCGAAAATCTGATAAGTCGAATGAAGTTGAAGAGTTGACTGAGAATTTATTTATTATAGTTACAAAATCTAAAAGTTATTTAAACAAGGGTGAAACGAAGGATGCATGGGAGACTATTAGTAAGAATATTGAATTTATTACTATGTTGAAACCAAAAATGAAAGAATATCCTAGTATAACAAATAAAACGATTTTTAAGCATATGGATATTTTTGAAGAGATTTCATAGAATTAGTATCTTAGATTTAGTAGTATAATAAAATTAAAAATATAAATATTTATATAAACATAATAATAGTAAAGATAGTATAGTTGTTATTATTATTATTATGTTTGAAATTTTAGTTGATAATATTGATAATACTGTAAAGGAAAAAAATAAAAAAGAATGGCAAAGAATTAATAATCTTTGGCTTGAAGTTAAAAATAATCACAAATCAAAAAATCCTGATTTATATGACACTGAGTCTGATAATTCTGACGACTGTACGAGCGCGAAACCATGCAAAGAACTAAAAAGAGCAGATAGTAGTTACGATGAATTATTATTTGCACATGACTGTATCATCACGGAGAAAAATGAAATAGAGTGTAATACTCCTTTATATGATGGTATAGAAGACTCTAAAACACATTTTACGTCATCGTCGACTGAGAATGAAAACGACAATGACAACGACAACGACAACACGTATAAAATTACAATGTATGATATTAAAAAAAAGTATACGATCGAGAATTCATATATGTTAGAAATGGACTATTCAATGAACTATAACATGAAAATGCTAACACATATCGCTAGTTATTATAATATTATCAAAAATAATAATAATGGATTGGGGGTAAGTATTTTAAAAGGTAAAGAAGGTAAAGAAGGTAAAGAAGGTAAAGATGAAAAAACAAAGAAAACAAAAAAATTTCTCAAACCAGATTTGATAAGAGAAATTATTTTATTTGAGACAAATTGTGAAAACCACGGTACTGTACTAAGATTTAGAAAAATGTTGGAAAAAATAGAGGAACTTAAAAAGGATAAATATTTTTCATCTTTTATTTTATTTTCTTAATTTGTGATTCTAATTACATTCTTTGGAGTCAAAAATATTATTACATGAATAATAATATAAAAATATTATTGATGTAATATAAATAGTAATTACAAAGTCAGAAACTATAGTATAAGCATAAATCATGTCAAACCAATGTGGAATAAACTCTATTTCTGATATAAAACATTGTTTATATATTAACTTGGCATCTAGACCAGATAGAAAAATACATATCGAAGAACAGTTGCGAGGAGTTGGTTTGACTCCAACTAGGTTCAATGCTATAAAGTTAAAAAATGGTAGAATCGGATGCAGTATGAGTCATTTAAAGTGTTTACAAATTGCGAAGAAAAATAACTGGTCACATGTTATGATTTGCGAAGATGACTTGATGATTTTAAACAAAAAAACGTTCGTTACCAATATTAATACATTTTTCAGGATGCACGGTGACGGTGACGGTGACGGTGACGGTGACGATGCCAATGGTTCGGTGGATAATAAATGGAATGTGTTGTTACTTGCTGGCAACAACGTGCCTCCCTATAAAAAAATCGACGATGTATGTATTCATGTATCTCATTGTCAAACGACTACTGGTTATATTGTAAAAATGAGCTACTATGATACATTAATTGATAATATAAGAACGGGTATAGAAAATTTAATGAAAATGCCTGACCAACATATTATCTACGCGATTGATAAATATTGGATAAAGTTGCAGAAACAACATACTTGGTATATGCTCGCACCAGTTGTTGCCGTTCAAAGAGAGGACTATAGTGATATTGAAGAAAGAAAAACAAACTATGAAAGTATAATGAAAGATTTGGATAAACCTCATTTGTTTCATCAGCAACAGCATATACAACAAAAACAAAAAGGGACTTCTGCTATTTTATCGAAAATGCCATCAATTACTCCCGCATTTACATCTTCTTCGACAACACCAATGTCAGTATTACTACATAAGTAAGCAAAGTAAGCAAAGTAAGCAAAGTAAGCAAAGTAAGCAAAGTAAGCATCGCGTGGGTGTTTATGTGTTGGTGTTTATGTGTTTTTTATTTTAAACCAGCTTTTTGGACACAAGTCTGATGTGTCGTGATGCGCCAGCTGTGGACCAAACCACGTATCAGGATAACAAACAATTTTATCGCGATTTTCATTAAAGAATGCTGCCCACCAACTAAAACTACTATTTGCGATTATATTATGTTGACAACAACTCATTAATAATAGTTGTTGCCAGTCTTTCAATGAGGTTCCTTTGTCTACAGCTCTTTCAAACTCGATTTCCTGGTCATATTTTTTTTCGCGATTATTTTCACGCTTCTGTTCTTCCAAGTATTCTTTACATCTCGCATTTATTTTCTTGACTTTATTTTCTACTTCGACAGCGTCTTCATCCTCGCAAAAGTATAGGACTTTCCATTTTTTGTTATTCTGCGATTTATGTAAAATGAATTTTATACTATTTATGTAATATTCGTCATTGAGTATTGGATGACAGTTTTGTAGAGCTTTATAGTCCCCCATTCGAAAATGCATTGATATTATATTCATATTCTTATATTTTTTATAATATGTATTTTCAACGTCTAATCTTGACTCGTTTATTCCAATATATCGAGATATGCTTTTATGTTCCTTCTCAAAATATCTATAACTCTGAAAGTAACCATATAACATAATATTACCATTTTTTCGAAATACTTCGGGTAAAATTTCTATTTTATTATATTTAAACTCCTTCTCTTTATAAATAGGATATTGCAATTTTTTTATATCTATAAGTGACGTGTTTTTTTTCAGTTCCTTCAAAAAATTATCCCAATATGTATCGCTTCTTTTATCCGTTTCCATTTTATTTACTGGAAAATTAAAGTTCGTTTTCATTTCCATTGAAAGTGCCATTATAGTATAAATTTGAAATAACTGGTTCCCCAGCCCTCCCATAATAATACATGATAACATCGGTGTGTATGTGTGTGTTTGTTTGTTCGATTTTAGTTAATATAATATTAACTTATATATCTTTTAACTATTATTTTTGAATATTTATAATTATTTATAATTATTTATAATTATTTATAATATGTAATTAATTGAATATGTAATTAATTGAATATACAAATTAAATATATAAATTTAATATGTATAGTTATTATAATGGTTCGTTCCAAGCTTGTTCCGAGTATTAATTATATAGAGTTAAAGTCATTGGATCCTTCAGATACAAAAGAAAGTAAATACAATGCTCCCTTATATGAAGCATCTGTTTTAGGTGTTAATACAATTATAAGTATAGGTAATATTAAAAATACGTATATCTCGCAAAAAATAGTATATTACCCAATTTATCTTATTAAAAATGATAAGGTATTGTCGCAAATAGGTGTATATGAAATGTTCCAAGATGATATTCCGTCATTATTAGACGACGCGGGCGATATAAATCTAGAAAAAGCACCATCTCCTTTATTATATTCATTTGTTAAAAAGTCGTTGATTCAACAAGCAGTCTATCTACCTGAAAATCCCGAAGAAGATACCAAAAAAGGTGTACCTGTTAAAAAGTCTACTAAATCGCTAGGTTCTAAAACTAAAGCGCTTTCTCTTGCATCTCTCGCCTCTCTAAAATCACAGGATGATAAAGTAGCGGGACCAGAAAAGGAAGGCGATGAAGATGAAGGCGACGACGCGTTACGTGCTGCAATTCGCGCATCTCTTGAACCAGTTTCTTTATCAGGCGACGTTCCTTTAAAAAGAAAAAATATTCCTCTTCAAAACCTTGAGCAGTCTATTGCCGAGAATAAAGCATACCGCCCTGTTAAAGATGAACCGTGGGTACAGTCATACTACCATAACAATAACTTTAAATTAGTTAAAAACCAGGGTGGCGGTGACTGTTTGTTCATGGCGATTTGTCAGGCATTTTTATCCATCGAACCGGATAGCGACATAAGTGTTATAAAATTACGGAGAATGCTTGCAGCTGCTATGACTGAAAGCCAGTTTGCACACTATAGGGAAATATACGAAATGTTTTCAAAGACGTTGAAAGAGTTACACGCCGAAAATACGAAACTGTCATCCGATAATAAAGAACTAGCTGAAAGAGCCGCGCAACCAGGAGTAACACAAACGGAGAAACTAACATTAAAACTCCAAGCCGACGCAAATAAAGAAAGACATCTTCAAATTGTTAGCGAGATTGAGTTATATAAAACTTATTTGCGAGATGTTTACTTCATGAAAGGTGTAAAAAATATTGAAGCATTAAGAGAAATAATAAGAAAAGGTGAAATGACGAGTGAATATTGGGGCGACGAATGGGCTATTGCTACATTGGAAATCATTTTGAATGTTAAATTCATTATTCTATCACTTCGCGACTATTTAGAAAAAGATAGACAACCATATACACAATCAAATGTCATCGCATGTGGCGGTGATATCGATGAAGAAAGATATAGGGAAATAGATGCAGCACTGCGTGAGGATAAACAATCGTCAGTAGCTTTGGGAGCTAGAGAAGCTAGAGAAGCTAGAGAAGCTACAGATTCGAGAGATAAATCGAAAATGGAAGGTTTCAGGGTGATTAATCCAGACTACTATATTATCGTTTCGCACACAGGAATGCATTATGAGTTAGTAACATATCGCGACACTGCTATCTTTACTTTTCCCGAAATCCCATTTTGCGTTAAACTTCAAATTGCAAATAGATGTATCGAATCTTCCACCGGAAACCTCGAATCCTTCTCAGGTACATTTCAGAGAATACCCCAATTTATTTCATTTTATAAACAGGAACTTGGTTTGAAGGGTTTAGGGAATGAAGAGGCGGGTATGGCAGGTGTAGGTCAAGGGGGAGGAACGTCGGCGAGTCGTGTTCTTATGGCAAATCCGCATTTCGATCCATCGATTGTTTTAATCTATCATTCAAAGTCGACGGATGATATGCCGGGTCATGCACATGGTGACCGTATATCGAATAAAAATAAACCAGCGTTCATCTCTCTTATATCAGCCGGTAAAGGTAAAAATAATTGGCGGAAAAAATTATCGAATGAATGGTCGGAGCCGTTTATGTTGGACGGACATAGGTGGCTTTCTGTTGAGCATTATTATCAAGCGAATAAGTTTTTAAAACGTAATCCTGAATTTTATTTGCTATTTACGATGGATGCAAACAAGAAGAGTAAATATTATCAAGAAGATTCTATACTGTCGCGCATTTCTCATGATGTAGATTTAGCAAAAGTTGCTGGTAAAAAGGTACCAAAAACAATAATTGATAATAAAAAAGTCAGTCTTCGCCCCGACGAAGTTCATATTGACCCGGAGTTTTTTAATGGAACGAACACACGTGTACTTGAAGATGGAACGATGGCGAAGTTTAGCCAACACGACGACCTTGCCAAAATTCTTCTTATGACGAATAATGCAAAACTTGTAAACTATGTCTTCTCAAAGCCACCTACTGTATCAATTCATTTAATGCGCGTACGCTCAAAGTTAAGGACGAAAAAGGGAGGAGTAAATGTGTTTGAAACCATTCACGATAAATAAACGAATATACGAATAGACGAATTTAAAAATATAGTATTATATTAGTAATAAATATACTACTATATTACTACGGATGGATGTGGATATGGACGTAGACGTAGAGGTAGATGCAAAAGAAGATAAACAGTCGCATGTAAATACGGATGACTGTAATTTTTTAAAAATGATGCAACATACCGACAAAAACTACAATAAAATCAGGAAAAATAATAAACAGCAGCTTTCGAGTAATGCTAAGAATCCTAGACAATCAGAGGTAACCCAAAAGATACAAAATTTATATGATGAAATAGATGTGGAGTTTAAAAACTTCAAATCGAATTTGTCGTCGCCATGTTTTAAGCATAAAATGATACGACTGGAAAAAAGTAATCCTGTTTTACAGTCATCGCTATTCAAAAGTATATATGTGCCTACCAAAATTGCCGAATACATTAAAGAAAATGCTAGATATGTAATAGAATATAGTTGCGACCTAGGTAATGGAAAAACTGTAAAAGTGAAATTCATACTATTCGACAGTTGTCGTTACGAGTTGAATAACATCAGGAAAAAAGGCGCGACATATTTTAAACATTGTGTATTAAAGATATATACATGGTTAAAAGTTTTGTCAAAGTACTCTGATGTAGAATGTGGTAAAAATTTAGAATGTTTTTTTTATTTTACGCCATTTAAAAGAAATCTCCCTAGTCATTCGGATTCCGAGACATCATCAAATATGTATCATTATAGTGACTCGGTAGAAGATGACGTGTATGAAGCGGGTAGGGGTAGTGGCAGTGGCGTAATCGGTGCTTCCCATGTGAATGGTGGATTATCTAATGTTTGTCAACCGGATGGGCATATTATTGTATATAGAAAAGAAGAATGGTTTAAAGTATTTATTCATGAAACTATGCACAACTATGGGTTGGATTTTGCTGTATTGGATGAAATACTAATGTCGAATAAAAAGTTACAATCTATTTTTTCAGTACAAACGGATATAAAAATATTCGAATCCTATTGCGAAACGTGGGCGAGAATTATGAATGTGTTTTTTGAATCGTATTTTGAAGTAAACCGGTATAGTCTTTCATTATTTACACCTATAGGTACTAGGAAAAAAATCATACATAACATACATAATATACATAATATACATAAGAACCATAAACACCACGTTGTTTCTGTTAAAAATAAAACGGGTTTTAAAGACAAAAAAGAAAGATTTTTAACTATTTTCTATGACAATATGCAACATGAAGCGGTTTTTTCTATATTCCAGTGTGTAAAAATTTTAAACTATATGGGTCTTGATTATAATATTATATCTAGTTGCACTGATACAAATTACATTGTAGTAAAAAAATTATATAAAGAAAACACAAACGTTTTTGCTTACTATGTTATCGTTGCTATACTAATCGCAAATTTTAATAACTTCGTACTATGGTGTATCGATAACAATACAAACTTATTTCATTTCAAAAAGGAGCCTTCATCGGTGGATGATTTTATTGATTTTATTTCTAAAAATTATAAAAATAATGATTTGTTAAAGATGATTGTAAGTATGGAAAAAAGATTAGAAACTAGAACTCATAACGATGAATTATTATTGAACACTATGCGTATGAGCGTAGTGGGTGGGAAGTAGTATAGTATATACCAACCAACCAACCAACCAACCAACCAATGTTTGATTTGGTTTGTTTTATTAAATATATATATATTCAAACGTGCAATTTTCTCTTTTTATTTTGTTTTTTCTCCATTCAATCGATGCATCTACGAAATCGATAGGGCTTCTTGTATTTGTATTTGTGTTTGTGTTTGTGTTTGTACTTGTAGTGTCGGGTAAACTGTTTTTACAGTTGCGATGGATTTGTTGTCTTTGTTGGGGTTGCTCTTGTTGCTGATGTTGCTCTTGTTGCTTTTTTGCTTGACTTCTAGTGAAAACCATTTCTTATGCGGTTGTATGCAGTTGTACGTAGGGTATTATATTTCTTATTGTGTTATAGTTATTCATCAATTTCTTTTTTATAAAAAATTGATGAATAATATATAGAATAACATATTATAAAAGACATAAATAATATCTAAAACATAACTTAGGATAAAAAGGTAAGAAATGGGTATTCGCATGTTGAACAAGTTTCTTCAAGATAAATGCAAAAAATCTATATCGTGTATAAAATTATCCGAGTTATCTGGGAAAAAAATTGCAGTTGATATAAGTATATATCTTTATAAATTTCTAGGAGAGAATGCTTTGTTGGAGAATTTATATTTGATGATTTCCATTTTCCGACATCATAATATAACACCTGTATTTGTATTTGATGGCAAACCACCATCCGAAAAAAATGATACTATTGCATTTAGAAAAAAAACAAAAAAAAATGCCCGTGAGGAGTATTATCGTTTGAAGCAAATTTTAGATGATATTGAATCCGATGTTGTTGTTTCTGACTGTGAAAATAGTGGCGGTGGCGGCGGTGGCGGCGGTGGCGGTGGTGGCGACGAAGAGACAGTCGCCGACATCCCATCAAATACAGAAGATATTCGCACGATGATGGATAAGTTGAAGAAAAAATTTGTCATTCTTAAATCAGATCATATTCAAAATGCAAAAACATTATTGCAAGCGTATGGTATGACCTATATCGAATCTCCCGGTGAAGCAGATATGCTTTGTGCAAAACTTGTAGCGAAAAATATAGTATACGCATGTCTTAGTGAAGATACTGATATGTTCGTGTATGGATGTTCGCGTGTACTTCGGTATTTAAGTTTAACTGCTTCAACCGTTGTTTTATACGACTTTCAGGAAATTATAAAAACGTTGGATATGACGACATATGAATTCAGACAACTGTGTATTATCTATGGATGCGACTATTTACCAAAAAATGAAAACGAAAATTACAAACATATGACAATATTCAATTCATATAAGATGTTTAAGCAATATAAAGACTACTTGAAAAACAATCAAACAAGCGAAATACAACCCGACTTCTACAAGTGGTTACTTTCACAAAATACTAATTTATACTCGTACATCAACGAAGCCTCTAAAGTAATAGACATGTTTGATATTTCATCTTATGATAATCTGGAACTATACGACAATATTAAAATTATGAATGGTCCTATTCAACGAGAACAACTCATCGAAGTTATGCAAAAAGAAAACTTTATATTTATTAAATAATAACTTGTGTGGTTGTATGATTGTGTGGTAAAAAATGACATAGAATTATATGTCATTTTTTTAGTTGTTTTTGTTTTTTAATTTTTAGTTTTTGTTTTTAGTTTTTAGTTTTTAGTTTTTAGTTTTTAGTTTTTAGTTTTTAGTTTTTGTTTCGTCTCAAAAAAAATATTACACACAAATCCATATCTACTTAAGAAGAAGCAGCAACAGGAGTAGCCTTGGCAAAGTGAGGAGACATGTACTTCTGAAGGTTGAAGTAGGTCAGCTCCTCATCCTTCTTCAACTGAAGAAGAGAACGAAGCTTAGAATCAGGGTTAATCTTGCGACCATTCTCCTTATCCTGAAGGTTGTGAGTCCTGATGTAAGCGTTAATCTCGCGAGTCACCTCAGTACGAGCCCACTCGGTTCCGACAGGCTTGCCCAGAAAGTTAGCCAACTCCTTGGAAATCAGAGTAGGCTTCACAAAGCCAGAAGGAGCACGGTTGCCAGACTTGCGCTTACGCTTGGAAATCTTTTGAGCAGCACGCATCTCACGCGCAACATGGCGCTCCAAAGTACGAAAGTCGCTTCGAAGAGTAGAAAGACCAGAGCTCAAAGTCTGAAGCTTTGATCCGAACTCGCTAAACAAAGAACAAAGAGAGGATGCCTCAATAGCACTTCCCTCGGTATGGGCATCAGTGGAAGCAACCTGTGCAGGAGCAGGAGCGTGAGCTACAGATGCATCAGTCTTGGGGGTCTTGGGAGCCTTGGCAGGCTTGGTAGCAGTTGCCGGAGCAGGAGCAGCGGGAGCGGGAGCGGTAGTAGTTGCCGAAGCAGTAGAGGGGGTTTTCTTAGCCATCTTGATGTTGGTATACATTACTATGTGAGGTCTTTTTAAGTATTTTTAGATAATATATATTATATTGATTTATATGTCTCAAAAAATGTCTTGAATTATCGTCTAAAAATAATAAACAATAAAATTATTAAATATGCGTTTATTTTTAGAATCGCAATATTAAGGAATATATACAACTGCTTCGTATAACCACGGCATAGCATCGCGTGCTGGTTGACTAACTAACGTAAGAGCCGATAAAACATAAAATGTTCCTAACATTTTATTATCTATATCTACAGCCGACTTTACAAGATTTTCTATGATTTGCACATTATATTTCATAAGAGTTTCATTCGACAAATTATTCAAAATATTATTATTTGCTATATTTGTAAAATAAGGAGTTCCAAGAAACGGAGTTCCGTGAGGAGGACATATCTCCTGTTTCTTCGCCATCGTCAGTAATGCTCTATAATTCCAAATGTCTACCAACTCTCTCGCAAATCTTACATGCATATTTCTAGAAAGCTGACTAAACCATTCCGAATTCGCATAGTTGCCATACGAGTTCATTGTCTGAAATAATTCCAGTATTTTTAACTCCATGCGTTTCGCCGGGTCTACTATATCATTCTTTATATCAATATCAATCGGTATTTTTAATATTTTCGATATCCTTATCATATTCGTAACATTCTCTTTTACTTTGTTACCGAAATCAGACCTATTGTACGGATTCTTCGCTTGTACTCCTTCTTTCTTTATTAAATTATGCAATGAAACGATATCAAACCCATATACAAAGTTATCATCATCCCTATAACTATAAAACTGCGTCGCTGGTATTTCTATCATATCATCCATCGTAAAAAAATCCATATCATTTGTGCATATCTTACGGTTCATTAGCGCCGGACCTTGTAACTTATGCAACTTCCTATTTAAAAACCCTCTAAACACTTTTTGTATCTTTAATGGAGCAACAGAATTTTTACAGTACTCATACAACCTATTTGTTAACTCGTCTTTATTTCCACTTTTTGGTACCTTATACTTTGTACACAACTTCTTTAACTCGTCCATCTTATATTTTACCACAAGCAATGTACTATAATTATTCATTGATAACTCTTCGCGTTTATTTACTATTTTTTTCACTTTTTCCTTTTTTACCTTTTCCCGTTGTTCAGAAATGTCGTCCGTTATTATAGCATTTTTATCACTTTTTACAAAAACTTTAGTATTCATTTTTGAATTTGATTTTACCTCTTTCTCACGCTTTTCATGCTTCTCTATCTTATTATCTCCTACAACACTCGCCGCCAACATGCCGCCTTCATTCTGAAAACTTACCGGTGCAATTATTTCATTTTCATTGGTTATATGAAACCCACTTATCATCGACATTATCTTGTTTGTATTATGTATCTATAAATACGCGTATATTTCTTATATATTAACAATATTTTTTTAATATCTTATTATAATACATTTACTATCCTTATAATACATATCGCATCGCCCTCATTCATATGAAACAATATTTATTTTCTAGTATTTCCTAGATATACTACTCAAAATCCTTATTTTCTTATTTTTCAGTATTTTCAATATTTTTCAGTATTTTCAATATTTTTCAATATTTTCAATATTTTTCAGTATTTTCAAAAATTTTGAAAATATATTTTTGTCTTACGTTTTCATTTTCGAATTATTATTTAAAAGCAGCCCGATTTTCCCAAAACAGAAAATTGAACAAACCATAAACCTTAATATTATATAGCATGAACAAACAATCAGAAAGCCAATCCACAAACCAACGAATACAATGTCTTCCGCTACTCAAACCAGCAAGCCATCCTCTGTCAAGTCCTCCACCACATCCAAAGCTCCCAAGGAGATTATTTCGGGCGAGACTTTCAATCCCGATAAAGATATCAAATACTCCAAGCCCAAGGTTAACTCCTCCGGTGGTAAGAGTGTCGGAATTCTTAACTCTAGTACCAACGGCGCAACATATGTTTCCACCCCTCTCATGATGACATGGGGTGTCTCCGCATTCGAGGACAAGAAAACGGGCGATAAGTCGTACAACATGTCGCTCCAGTTCCCCGGACAAGAATACAATACTCCAGCAATTACCAAGTTCCGCGCAAATATCGAAAAGTTTGAGCAAAAAGTCAAGGCAGATGCTCTTGCAAACCAAAAAGAATGGTTCGGAAAGTCGACCATGACTAAGGACCACATCGACATGTTCTGGACTCCGATTCTCAAGTTCGCCAAGGGTGAAAACGGCGAGCCCGACCACAACAAGAACCCAACTCTCGGCGTCAAGATTCCTATCTGGGAAGGTGTATGGAATGTCGAGCTCTTTGACCCTCAGTCTCGCAAAATCTTCCCCGATGCTTCGAATGAGCACATTACCCCTGTCGACCTCATTGCAAAGGGTTCTCATGTCGCCGTCGTTCTCCAGTGCGGAGGTGTCTGGTTCGCTGGTGGTAAGTTCGGCGTTACCTGGAAGCTGTTTCAAGCTGTTGTCAAGCCCAAGACTACTCTTCGCGGCAAGTGCCACATTCAATTGTCTGGCGATGACAGGAAGCTCGTAGAGACGCAAGAACTCGATACGGTGAGCGATGATGACATTCCTGTTAACCAAACCGAAGATTCCGACCACGAAGAAGATGAACACGAAGTTGAACACGATGATGACAGCACACCTTCTGCTGCTGCTGCTCCTGCTCCTGCTCCTGCTCCTGCGCCCGCACCTGTTGCTGCTGCCGCTGCCGCTGCCGACGATTCAACCACCGGAGGTGGTGCAAAGAAGATTGTAAAGAAGGTTGTCAAGAAGTAAAGAACAAAAACAAAGGTCGATGATGCAAATGAATGCGAAGGGTAATGCACGGAACGTTTATTGCTACATAGAGGTAAGTCATAATCTTATAATATTTTGCGTCGAATCATAAAATAACTAACTCGATTTCATAACAGGTACCATGTTTTTTTACATGTTTTTTAGTGGAAAATATGTAACAAATAATAGTAAGAGTAAAAGTAAAATATGCAAAATTATCATAACTTATAACGATGCTTTGCGTAATCGGAATATTTTTTACCGAATGTTTTCTCTAGTAACATGATATAGTTCTTGATAACTTCGTTATACGAAACATTATTTTGCTCTACCATAGCTAATAGGGTTTTAAACCCTTGTATTAAATCCGATATAACTTTCATATTTGCCGGATTCGTTTGTTGCTGTCCCGATAGACCAGACAATATCGTTATAAGACTTTTAAAAAAATGAATATAATCTTGATTCTTATCATTATATCCTTTATATTTTCGCAGCTCTCCATCACCATAGTCTATCACTTTTGCACAAAACGGGTTATCTAATGAAATAGGCTCCTTAAGAAATACAGACTCAGTATCAAGCGTTTTATGTAATATATTTGCACCAATCATTTTTTTAATACCGACAATAATATTTGTAAGAAGGCTAAATAAAATCGCTGGTTCGGGTATTGTTTTATCGGATTGGTTGCTACTAAACGCGTTTTTCAAATAGTATGCAAAATTATGATTTCCTGCGAATGCTATATTAAAAACAAAGAACTCGTCTACAGTATATGTCGGTTTTGTTAAAGAACATCGCGTAAAATCGGCAGGTACGTGTTTATTTTCCAGTTCAAATGCATCTATTAATAAACTGTGGAATGACCCTTTCGGGTCTATATCTCTCATCCTTTTAAGAATCTTATATTCATGTCTATATTCACTAAATGCATTATTTTTTAGAACAACTTTTGAAACTGTATTTCCGTTACTTATAGAATTATGAGGTGCGGTTAATTCGGGTCTAAAAACACACCCGAAATTCCCCTGCCCGATAAGCGAACCTCCTGTCGAACCTCCTTTTAGTATTTTTTTATTATTTTTACGACTGTTGGTTTTTGTTTTTGTTTTTGTTTTTGTTCTGGTTTTTATTTTTGTTTTAGTTCTGGTTTTTATTTTTGTTTTATTTTTGTATGTTTTTCTCATTGTTACAAATGTATTGTACTTTTATATATACTAA
>Ga0214923_10000779_pt1 | contig 47114 bp, 43 predicted proteins | sample LL1510_MetaG_FD_177993 | JGI IMG/M metagenome (GOLD analysis project Ga0214923, IMG submission 177993) | Freshwater microbial communities from Lake Lanier, Atlanta, Georgia, United States - LL-1510 | ecosystem: Environmental > Aquatic > Freshwater > Lake | place: USA: Georgia | collected...
ATAATAAAAGATGACAACCCTAATAATCGTAAAAAATTATTAGCGTCAAATGATCATCTAGCCCGTTAAATCGGGTGCAATTGCACACTTTTTACTGTCCCATTTTTCAGTGAAAAAGGTGTAATATATTATCAAACTAATTAACTAAACATGTTTCATAAAATTATAAAATTCAATTGGAATATACCTAATGTTATGTCTGCATTTATTGTAAATATAGGTTTAACTTTTCATGATAAAGTAATAATTGGAAAAACACAATTTTCACCAATAGTTGAAATGTGTACAGAAACATCACATGTATACTATGAAATATCACACAATACATCACCTGTGGTTACAACAGATATAATTAAAAATTTATTTTTTACAACAATATGTGGTGTTTCGAGTATACCAATAAATAGTGTGTATATATATAATAATTATGTCAATAATAAAATAATTGAATATACAAAAGAAGATACTACTGCATGTATATGTGGTATCAAAAAAATCTAAACAAAAAAATTGAATTTATAATATTTTATTTATTAATTTATTTATATTCTATTATAAATAAATTATGTCTTCTCCTTTTCGTGTGTATTCTTTTATGAATCGTATTTTTAAGACAAAAACACAAACAATTATAAACTTAACTAAAGTTTCGCGTGTTGAACTAAGTAATAATACATTAAAATTTTTTCTTAGTCATGAAAAAGAAAATATTGGTGGTAGTTTTTTATTTTTTTCTGGTGGTAATACTTCTATTGAACGTATTCGATTTAATACAGATCAAGAAGCAGAAAATGAATTTAATGATGTTCTAAAACAATTAGTAGATTATTATAAGAAATAAATAAAAAAACTACCTAATTTAATATTTTCAGTATAAATATGTGAACAGATAAAAGAGAAATGAAAAATGAAAATAAAATTAATATTAATATTAATATTACAAACTTATGATTCCTTCCATTTTAATGGAATCTGGACGAATGTAAATCCAGAGTTCATCGATTGATGTTGCGTAGCGAATGCGTGATAGCAGTTTCCGATCGATGTTTGTGGTGATATACGCCTTGTAATCATCAAGATTTGAAAGATCTTTTGTGTAGACTACAACGATCTTATTGGAAAATCTTGTCAACTGAACCGTCAACTGCCTCAGATAATTTCCCCATAGTTGGGGATTCAGACTGCGCTTCATCTCAATTATAAGAGATGAATGATCAATCGGAACGTCGCATGGGCAACGTACCTCACCATATATGAGACCATCTAATTCAGTCAGATCTCTTCCGTCAAGACGCTTGATTTTCAGCCCGAACTCTCCCTTAAAATTTTCAGTCTCCAATAGAGTACGAACATCTGTTTCGTATTTCTCACCAGCAAGTCGTCGAATATCTCCCTTTGTCACACGCTTTCTCGGTGAAGTACTATAATATGATGTTTTTCGTACTACGCGTTGTGATGGTACACGTTGTGATGGTACACGTTGTGATATAGATGCAGGGAATGCTGTAGGAATGACGGATACTGGATGTATGGCAGAACAAGAATTTCCAAAAGAGAAATTATTTGAAATCGTATTCACTGACCCAAAGTTGAATCCTTTGTACGGTGTAGATGCTGGTGCAAGAGGATTTGCCCTTAATTCAAGTGGATGAGGACAAAAAAATCCGGAATATCCACACAATGGGCACGCTGAAGCAAAAGCAGGAACAGCGGGTGCAGGAATAGGTGCAGGAATAGGTGCAGGAATAGGTGCAGGAATAGGTGCAGAAATAGGTGCAGGGATAGATGCAGGAAAATATACAGGAAAAGATGCAAGAATATGTGCAAGAATATGTGCAGGAATAGGTGCATGAATAGGTTCAGGAATAGGTGCAGGAATAGGTGCAGGAATAGATACGGGAAGTTTATAGGGATGAAACCGAATCATATGCATTGTCCGAATACGGCGTAAAGCAGGCATTGTTGGTTGCTAGATAATTTTTTGCCGAATATATCTTATTAATGTGATGTACCTTTAGGGTTTGTCGATAAATTTGACGTTCGAAAAGTGTACATAATAAAATGTAAAACTGTATAGATTGATTAGATAATTTAAAAATTCAATTTTTATTTAATATCTAAAACTAAAACATATATAAATAAACAGTAATAAAATAAAATTATATGAATAAACGAAAATCAGATACAGAAAATTTTAATTTTAATTTATTAGATACTTTATCAAAAAAGAAATATAAATATGATGATAAATGGATATCTGGTACAAGTGTAGCTAATTATCTAAATGGTGAACCTGTTCTTGATTGGTTTAATTTATATTATAATAAATATAATTTAAATACAATAAGATTAACTAGATCAGTTACAAAAAAAAATAATCAAATAAATCAAACAAAATTTAATAAAATAAATCAAATAAATCCAATAAATCCAATAAATCCAATAAATCCATCAAATACATTAATGTCAAATGGATTAAAATTTGAACAAAAAATTTATGATTATTTACAAGAAAAATATCCAAATCATTTTATTAATATTATACCACATAACAAAATTAATTTTGAAAGAGATTATCAAAAATTAAATAAGATAACTTTAGATCTTATTAAAATGAATGTTCCAATTATTGCACAAGCAGTTCTTGTTAATAAATCAACAAGAATGAGAGGTATTGCTGATTTATTGATTAGATCAGATTATATAAATAAATTGTTTAAAAGACAAGTATTAAATAAATCAGAAATTAAACATAATAATAAACCATATTATGTTGTTATTGATATTAAATGGACATCAATGACATTATGTGTAGATGGTGAAACGATACGTAATGATGGTAGATTTAAATCATACAAAGGACAATTATTAATTTATAATTATATGTTAGGAAAAATACAAAATTATATACCACCATATGCATTTATTATGTCAAAAAATTGGAAAATAGATAGTAAATATGATCCACAAGAAGGATTCTCATGTTTTGATTTATTAGGAAAAATAAACTATATTACACGTGATAATGATTATATAAAAAAAACGTATGATGGTATAAATTGGGTAAATAAAGTTAGATCGGATGGTTTATGTTATTCACCATTAAATCCATCTATTAAAGAAATGTGTGTAAATGCATCAAATCAAAATGATTTTCCATGGACTGATATAAAAAAAGATATTATTAAAAAAACAAAAGATATTACAGCAATATGGAATATTACAAATAATCATAGAGATAAAATATTTGATAAAGGTATACGTCGTTGGGATCAACAAAATTGTACATCTGAAAATTTAGGATTAATAGATGGAAAAAAATCATATATTATTAATAAAATATTAGAAATTAATAAACAAAATGAACATAAGATATTACCATCTAAAATAAATGATATTAAAGATAATCGATTTAATTGGAAAAAACAATATCCCACTGATTTTTATATAGATTTTGAAACATTATCGTTACAATTAGGAGATAATTTAGATATGGATATTTTAAATTCCAAAAATGAATCACAAATAATTTTTATGATAGGAGTTGGTTATATTGAAAATAAGTTATTCCAATATAAAGTATTTAAATTAAATGAATTAACATCAGAAGAAGAAAAAAGAATATTGATAGAATTTAAAAAATTTATAGATAATAAAAGTATAGAATTAGATAAAAACGAAGAACATAATATTCGATTTTTTCATTGGAGTCATGCTGAACAAACAATGTTAGAAAATGCATTTATCAGACATCCATCTATTCTTAAATATTGGGAAAATCACATTGATTGGATTGATTATGTGATATATTTACAAAAGAACCAATTGTCGTAAAAGGAGCATTATGTTTTAAATTAAAAGATATAGGTAATGCAATGTTTTCAAATGGATTAATAAATACATATTGGGATCGAAGTGAAATGTCTGATGGATTAGCAGCAATGACCGCTGGAATACAATATTATAAAAAAGAAAATAAAACAAATAAAGATGAAGAAACATTTAATTCTATTATAAAATATAATAGAATAGATTGTAAAGTATTATGGGACATAGTTAATTATCTTAGAAATAGTTAATTATCTTAGAAATAGTTAATTATCTTAGAAATAGTTAATTATTTTAGAAATAGTTAAAATTCTGCAGGTATAGTTTGACTCAATTGTTGTGTTAATTGAATTGTTTGAACAGGATTAGAATTTACAGGTGGTAATTGTGGATTATTTTGTGTTTGATTTAAAGTCTCACCACCTCTTACTAATTCTACTAATTCACCTTTAACATTTTGAATCTGCATATTTGATTTTCTATTTTTATACCACATATATCCACCAACAACTAATAAAACTACACAAATTAAAATATATAATTTTGCTTTACGTGATAAATTATTTAATTTACTAAATAATGATGTTTCATTATTATCATCCGTGTCAGTTGATGTTGTTGTCCCTGTGTCATTTTCTTTATCAGTATCTTTATCAGTATCTTTATTATTTCTCTTTTCTTTTTTTTCTTTTTTACCCATATTTATATTATTTAAAATATATAAAAAAAATATTAATTTAAACATACATTGATAATATATCTTATAATATAATTTATGAATTTAGAAACAAAGATACAAAATATACCAAAAACAACAAATATAAATAAATGGGAAAAATATTTAGAGCGATCATTAACTTGTCAAGAAAAAGAATTATTATTTAATACTAGTAAGGAAATACAATTAAATAAACAAATATTTAATTTAATTAATAATAATAAAAATACAAAATTATATATACCAGATCTAACATATTCAAATGGTAATTGTTTATATGAATCATTATGTTATCATCTAACTGATATTACACCACATGAAATAAGAAAATTAATAGCAACATTTTTAAGAGTTTATCAAAAATATCCAAATATATTTGTTAATCAAGATATGACATTAGAAGAAATGTTTAATATACAGAATGAAATAAATTATTTATATGATAGAACAAATAATATTTTATATAAATATAATTATGATATTATGTGTTCAGATTTATATTGTGATAATAGTTGGGAAAGATTACCGAATGAAATAATTTTAATGTGTATATCATTTATATTTGATATTAATATTGAAATATCACATGATAATGGATATAGTCATAATATATGTACATGCGAACAACCACATAAAACAATATATATTGGTTTATTAGGTGAATTTCATTATATACCATTACAAATAAAAAAAGAGAATGATCCAGATGATATAACTGATTATATAAAATTATATAATAATTTTATGGATAAATTTCATGAATGGAGACAAATAGTTAACTAATACAAATAGTTAACTAATACAAATAGTTAACTAATACAAATAGTTAACTAATTCAAAACACATTGACATTTTTTCATCTGGATATAAACAACAATCTTTATAAGATTCTGAAAGATAATAACATTTATTATTTTGTTCCGTAATAGTTGTACTTGTTATCATAATTTCTATATCATTATTATCATCGTCAAGTATATCTAACATTATTATTGAATCTATTTCAATAGAATTTAACAATTCATCCTTCATGAGTTGTGGTATATTGCGTAATAAATACCAACCAATATCATATTCTTTTTCATAAATTTCATTTAATGGTTTATATATTAAGAATCTACTATTTTCATCAAATACATTTAGTTTTGTATTTTTTTGATTTGTTAATGTTAGATATATTTTATTTATTAATAAATTTAATTTTAGATTTTCATTATTATCATATCCAACAATATCAATCATTTTAATATTTAATTTTGATAATATATTAAGAATAATATTAATTTGATCTATATTAAATCCATATTTTGATATTATTTTATCATCATCATTTTCATTTTTATTATATATTTTTGATGAAATAGAATTAATATCAAAAATTATTGCAACTGGTACATCTTTATTATCTATTATATTTTCTAATATTTTTTGAATTTTTTTTGTTAAAGATGTTAAAGTATAATATTTACAATTTGATTCTATTAATATATTTTCATCATCAATATGTTGTAATCCCAAAAAAATAAATTGTTCTAAATCTAAATCTATAACATGTTTGGTATAACTACGTTTAATATGATCTAATGATATTGATAATAGATTACTTACAACTGAATTTTGATAATTAATATATTTTTTATTATCATCAGTATTATTAATATGATCATAATTGTTTAGAAACATATCACTTGTAGGAGATATATAGATAATTTTAAGATCTGATTTAAATTGTTGTCCACATCTATAAGAATATAATTCATTTAATGTTGCAATTGTTGTAGCAGATATTGCTTTATCTGACGAAAAATTAATATATTTATTATTTTTATCATTAATTATATTTTTAACATTTATATAAACATCATTATAGAAATTTAATTGACTATTAATATTTAATTGACTATTAATTATATTATTATATGTATTTCGTATCTGTATATTATCTATATTTATATCATTAGAATGAAATAAATTATATATTATAGACATTGAATAATATATTATATTATTTAATATACATATATACCATATATTTTTCATTTTTTTTTCAAATAAAAATTGAATTTTAAAGTATCAAATAAAATATACTTAATATAAATTAATATTAAATAAAATGAAAGTAACTGTAAAAGATCTAAAACAAAACTCTCGTGAATTTGAAGTTGATCCGAATCAAACAGTTGGATCATTCGGATTAATTGTAAAAGAAGATCTAAAATTTGTCGATGATGTACGTCTAATTTATTGTGGTCGTATTCTTGAAAATGATAAATTGATGTCTACATATTTTAAAGAAACTAATAATGGTTTTATTGTTTGTATGCCTGTAAAAAAACAAACAGTATCTGTATCAACACCTACACTTGCACCTACTTATAATACACCACCTACACAACCTACACAACCTACACAACCTACACAACCTACACAACCTACACAACCAATCAGAACAAATACGTCACTACCTGTAATGCAACCATCAGATTCAACACGAACATATACAACTGATCAAGTACGTGCAGTTCTTATGTTATTTACACGTGTTGTAAAAATTTCACCAGATCTATTTTATATGTTTAGTACTAATGACAAAATATTTCAAGAATTTATGTTATCACCAATATTCACAAATCAACTTCTTAAATTAATGTTAGATAATTCTGCTAATATTGTAACCGCGATGCAAAGTGGACAAGATATTTCTGTTCCTATTCCACTTTTTAATTATTCATCTAGTGATACACATACAACAACAAATAGAACAAATACATTTGATTCTTCATTATTTAATACGACTAATCCAGAAACAATCAATAATGAAGATGATGAATCTACACAAAATACACAAAATACACAAAATACACAAAATACAGATAATCTATTTTCAACAAACATGTCTATGATGTCATCATCGACAACATTAACAGATGAAGATCGTCGTAATATTCAGGAATTATGTCAATTAGGTTTTACAGAAGATATAGTAACACAAACATATATAATAACAAATAAGAATAAAGAACTTACAGCTAATATGCTTTTTGAATTTGGTAATTAGTTAACTTTATTTAATTAGTTAACTTTATTTAATTAGTTTTTCTTTCAGTTTCTTCTTCATAATAATTTTCTTCTTCAGAAATATCTAAACAATTTTTAAGAAAATAAGTATAATAATCAATATTTCTATTTGAAATATAATTTAATATTGTTTGTTTATAAGAATAATTTTTATTTTCTAATAATTCAATAATAAAATTATTTGATGATGATTTTTTCATAATATCATGACAATTAAATGCAAGAATATAACTAATGATAGAACCAAATATTAATCCTTGATTACCATCAATTAAATTATAAATTATTTGTGGCATAATTAAATTAAAATCTAAATTCATAATATGTTTTTGATTTTGAAAAATATCATTAAATATTTTATTATATAATTGTAATAATTTAGTTTTGATATCTTCTAATTCACATTTTTTAATTTCATTTATTAAATTATCAGATACATGAACAATATTATCAAATAATGCATATAAACATTTAATTTTTAAATTTATAATAATTTCATAATTTTTATATATTTTAATATTTTTTATTTTTTTAAGATTATTTTTATTATCATTCCCATATAATTTATTACATGTTAATTCAAGTACAAAATCATCATATGCTAAAAATTCCATAAAATCTGGAATAAAATTATATATTTCCACATCTAGTTCACTAATACCATTTGGTGTAATAGCAAAAATATTCATTAATACATTACCAAATTCTCTAAACATCACAACCATATCAGTATATGTACATGAATTTTTTTCTAAATCAGAATAATAACCTAATAAATATACATTTGGTAAATTTTCTTTATATTGATTATTTAATTTTATTACTGTAATCTGATTTATATTTTTTGTATCTCTTGCTAATAAATCTATATGAATATATCCACGTAATTTTTTATTACTATCATATACTTCGATACAATTCGCATATTTATTTAATGATTCAACATCAGAATATTTAAATTCCAAATTAAATTTTTTTTGAATTGTAAACATAACAATTTGCATAATTTCTATGGGTTTTATTTTAATATCAATCTCAAATTTATTCAATAGATAAATTATATCATTTATATTAATTTTATCAAGATAATTATTAGTTAATTTTAAATTATGTAAAATTAAATTAAATTTTTCATCTATTTTTGTATTTAGATCCATAATTAATTCATGTATATTATCAGTTTCATCTTGTGATTTACCTGATATTAATTCATAAAAATTATTATTATCTAAATTTTTAGAATATACGTTACGTAAAACTATTAATTTACCAGCAAGAGGTAATATATTTATAAATTTTTTTATAAATTTATCAGATATTTCATTTCTTAATTTTTTATCAGATATTTTTTTTAATAAATAATAATAAATTTTTTTATTTATTTGTACATTATTTAAATCATTATATACTGATGACATTATTGAATCTGATTGAGCATCTATTTTATTTCTATCCAATTTAATTACTAATGGTTTTTCTATACTATTTAATATATTGTTTTCTGTTTGTTCCAATTGTATTAAAATTTTTGATATTTTATCAACATTATCACATCTTGTACCAAATTTTTCTATAGATTGTCCCATTTTTGCAAGAAATATTTTATCATATTGATCATCTGTAGTTTTTATTAAATTAATTATTAAATCTAATAATTTTTTATTCTTATTAAAATTAATATTATAATTTTTTAATTTAGTTTCAGTCATAATTAATGATTTTAATTCATCATTTGATTCTGCAAGTAATATTTTAATATTAATTACTCCATAATATGTATCAAATAAAAATGTATCTTCAATTAGTAATCTAATTTTATCTTGATCACTAATCTGATTATTTAATATATTTTCTATCATTTTTTCAGATTCAGAAATAATATTATTAATTTTTGTTAATAAATCATTATGATGTAAATTAAATATTTTTTTTATTATATCCATTATATATTTTAATATAAATATTATTATTAAGCAATTTTAACTCACAATAAATAATATATATGTTATATATATATATATATATATATATGGCAGAAGCTACAGCAAAACCAATAAAAGAAAAAAGAAATTTATGGAAAATTATAGATATACATAATTTTTGTGATTGGATAAATAAAATGTCACATGATAGGTTAAATAACATATTTAATTTACAAAGTATTTTAGATCCAAATTATAAAATTATTATAACAGAAATAAAATGTATAAAAAAATCATTTGATTTAAGAATAACAATGCAATTGCGTTATAAAAAAGAACAAATTTTAGAACAATTTCATATATCAGTACATACTCCAGATTCAAAAGTAAATCAGACACATATATCATTTGATACCCCACTTGGTACACAAAAAGAAAAAACTGATTTTTTAACTTTATTTTTTGAAAATAATGAAAAAACAAAAAATATAGTTAAAGTTAATGTAGAAAATCTTGAAATATTTGATAAATTTATAAGTGAAAAAATATACTTTGATACAAAAAATAGATTAGATAATGTAGATGATATAGATGATGTAGATGATGTAGATGTTGTAGATAATGTAGATGAAGAATTTAAAGAAATGATTCAACAATACAAAAAAATGCATACTCAAAAACAAGATATTAAATATAGGAGTGTAAATAAAAGTAATGAAAGTAAAGAAAATAAAGAAAATAAAGAAAGTAAAGAAAGTAAAGAAAATAAAAAAACAAAAGCACAAATAAAATATATATTTACAAATATAATTCCCCAAGGTTTTTCAAATATAATAAATGAATATATAAATAATGAATATTCTAAGATTGAGATAGAATTAAAAAAAGCAATAATAGAATTAAATAAAGCAATAATAGAATTAAAAAAAGTTAATATAACTAACGAAAAAGACAAAACAGATTTTAGAAAAATTCAATATGAACAAGCATTGGAAAATGTTGAAAGAATTAAAAAAGTATTAGATGAATTTCATAGATCAAAATATATTAAAAAATATCTAAAATATAAAATAAAATATTTAGAATTAAAAAATAAATTAAAAAATAAATTAAAAAATCAATTATAAAATAATAAAAATATTTTGTCTTTATCTCTTAACTTTTTATATATTTTTTTAGAAATTGTTTATTGTGACAAATGATTTCTTTCAAAAAAATTGATTAAATAAATATATATATAATATTATATAATATAATATAATATAATATAATATAATATAATATAATATCATATCATACTATAATTATATCATACTATAAATGAATCAAGATAATATTATAACAATAGATGAATTATCAAATTTAAAAAAATATACATGCAATATTTCAAAATCAACTATAATTTTTGAAATAAATAATAAAATTTTATTATTTAATTATGTTGAATTTAATTGGGAATATCCAAAATTAGTTTTAAACTTATTAATGTATTCATTTAATGATATTATTAAAAAAAACAAATTCGACAAATTTAAATATCTTATATCAAGAGAAGATTATAAATATTTAGATAAAGAAAAATGGACATTAATTAAAGATGAAAAAGATTGTATTAATAAAGATTGTGTTGAAGAAGATTGTGTTAAAGAAGATTGTGTTAAAAAAGATTGTGTTAAAAAAGATTATGTTAAAGAAGATTGTATTGAAGAAGATTATGTTGAGTTAGAATGTCCAGTAGATTTAGCTTTTGAAAATATAATGCAAGGTTTTGTAAATATTCTATAATTTATACAATACTTATTATTTGTCTTATTTCTGAATGTAAAATATAATGAACTACAGAATCTAAATATTTATAATCATCTAAATATTTATAATCATCTAAATATTTATAATCATCTAAATATTTATAATCATCTATTTTTTTAGGCGGATAAAGGATACATATTGGATGATGTTGTTTTTATTATATTTATCTAAACATTCTGCATTTATTATGCTTTTAATTGACTCTTTATATTTTTTTATAATATTTTTCTATGATATTATAGACAAAAGATAATAATAAAAATTGATAAAAATACAATATAAAGATAAGAACTATATATATATATACTATTATAATAATGTCCGAAGATACTCAATTTAAAAGTTTTGATGATATGGATTTCCTTAGTTTTGAACTAATGAAAGGCATATTTGATTATGGTTTTCAATCTCCATCTAAAATACAAAATCTTACCATAAAACATATATATGATGGATATGATATAATTGCCCAATCCCAATCTGGTACTGGAAAAACAGGAGCTTTTACCATCGGTGCTTTATCTGTTATTGATCCGTTACAACATTTTCCACAAGTTTTAATTATGGCAACTACACGTGAATTAGCTACGCAAATACATTTTGTAATATCTAATTTAAGTAAACATATGAATATAAAAATTGGTCTTGCAATTGGTGGAACACGTATTGTTTCAAATCAACGAGATCCATATAAACATATTAGAACTTGTCACGTATTAATTGCAACACCTGGACGTATGTTTGATTATATTAATCGCGGTGCATTTGATCCAAAACTAATAAAAATGTTTGTAATGGATGAAGCAGATGCACTTTTAAAAGATGATTTCATAGAACAAATTAAATCTATTTTTACACAATTAGATAGTGCATGTCAGATAGTAATTTTTTCTGCAACTTATACTGATAAAATTTTAGAAATTGCTGATACAATTACACAAGAACCGAAAAAAAAAATTTTAATGAAATATGAAGAATTAAGTTTAGATCTTATTAAACAATATAAAGTAGAAGTAAAATATGAAAATATTAAATATTCAACACTTTCTGATTTATATACAAAATTACAAATTGGTCAATGTATTATATTTGTTAATAGTATTAAAACTGCTAATATATTAGAAAAAAGATTAACACAAGATGGATTCGGTGTTAGTAAGATTCATGGTGATTTGATAACAGAACAACGAACATCAACCTTAAAAGATTTTCGCCTTGGTTTATCACGTGTATTAATTGCAACGGATGTATTATCTAGAGGTATTGATATTGAACAAATTGGTATTGTAATAAATTATGATTTACCACGTGATTTTGCTCAATATATACATCGCATTGGACGTAGTGGTAGATTTGGTAAAATCGGTGTGGCTATAAATTTTATAACAGATAATGATCATCAAAAATTATACGAGCTTGAGGATCATTATAAAATTAAAATGGATGACATGCCTTCACCAAACACTATTAATCAAATTTTAAGTGGTGTTGGTGGACATTTAAAATTAAATACAAATTAAATAAAGTTAACTAAATAAAGTTAACTAAATAAAGTTAACTAAATAAAGTTAACTAAATAAAGTTAACTAAATATTAATAAATATAATTATGAATAATAAATTATTATATCAATCTGAATTATTAATGGATAATTATCAACCATGTGTTGTAGAAAATGGATTAAATACGTGTTATATTGATTCATTATTGATTGCATTATTTTATAAAGATTTAAGTTATACAAATTATATTTTAGAAACTACACCAAAAAAACCAGAAGGATTTTATTTACAAGAACTAATTAAAAATAAATTAATTCAACCAATTCAAAAAAATTACTCAATAAATGCAAATGTGATAAATGAAATAAGAAATTATTCAGTAATTTGTGGTTGGTCATCTGATGGTGATATAACTGATCAAAAAGATTGTTCTGAATTTTATATTTTTTTAATGGAATTATTTAATGTATCACCATTAGAATTTGAAATATTAGAATTTAAAAATAATACATTAACAAATAATATTCAAAAATTATCATATCCATTTATAACATTATTTCCAAATAAAGATGATACAATTAAAAATTTAATACAATATTGGATAAATTCAAAAATATATTCACCTGATGAAAATATAATATATTGTTATAAATTAACAAATATACCACAATTTATTTTATTATATATAAATAGATTTAATAATGATAATCGTCAACAATATAAAATCGATATTATGAAGAGAATAAAATTTTTTGGTATAAATGATCAGACACAAAATTTTATAAAATGGAAAATTCATGCAATAATATGTCATAATGGAAATAATATGAAATCAGGACATTATTATTGTATAACTACAACATATGATAAAAAATGGATATTATTTGATAATATGTTAATTCCATCTTTTCAACAAATAGATTTAGAAAATGAAGATATTAAAGAAAAAATTATGTTAGAATCTGTAATTTTAATCTATACAATTGATGAATAAAATATTATACAGTTATAACAATTCCATCTACTTTTGTCAAATCATTAACATAATAATTTTGATAATATTCTGAAGAATTATTTAAAGCAATTTTATAAAAAAAATACATATATTTAGGAGCAAATTTAATAGTATTACCTAAACAAGAATTATTTTTCATTATAACTTCACACAATTCAGATTCATCTAAAGCTTTTTTTAATGTTTTTAATGTTTCGATATCTTCCTTGAATTCATTAGGAATATTAAATATTATTTGTGAACCATCATTTTTCAATTTATTTTCAATTATATCAATTAAAGCCTGACCTCTTAAATTTTTTTTACAATTATTTTTAAATTCTTTGCTAAATGACATTATAAGTTATATATATTAAATATATTTTTATATTGATTTATATTGATTTATATTAATTTATATTGATTTATATTGATTTATATTATTTTTCTTTTTGTATTATGATTCAAATAATTCTTCAATATTATCAATAATAAATTTAAATGGTTTGATTTCCATTTTGTTTCTATATATTGTTATATTTATATTTTGAAATAATTCAAATTTTATAATTTTATCTCTATAACTAAATATTATTTTTTCATTTGTTTTTTCTATTATATTTATAATTTTATTTTCTATTAATTTATTATTAAAAATAGATATGTTGATAATTGTATTATATATATTTATTTTTAAATTATTATCTTCTATGAATATTATTGTTCCATTTTGTGTTAGAAGTTGATTTTCACCCAATAATATATGTATATTTCGTAAATTATATATTTTCTTATAATAAGTATGTATCTTATTTATATTATCTAAATTATCTAAATTATCTAAATTAATATCACAATCTTTCAAGTTTTTATAAATTATATAATGATTAACATAATCAATATAACGTCTCATTGGTGATGTAAAATGAGTATATTTTAATCCTATACCTTCATGAATATTATTATCTAATGTATCTAATGTATATATTGCAGTATTTTGTAAACAATTATTATATAACTTTGTTAAATTACTATTAAGTTGAGTATTAAGTTGAATATTAAGTTGACTATTAAGTTGAGTATTTTTTACAGTATTTACTCTTTTGATAAAAGTATGATTTGATGCTAAATGATTACATAATAACATATAACCTTCTATCATTTTATGTGAATCATAATTAGAATAATCTTGATCTAATCCTTTTAATATTTGTCTACCAATATTATATAAATCATTATAATAAATATTATCAATTATATTACTTTCAAATTCATCATAAGATAAATTTGTTGATATTACAACATTTGTTTTTATAAATTTATATGTATAATCATTATTTTTTATACAACCAGATATTTTTTCTATATTTTCACAATTAAAATTTATTATTAATGAATATGCACGTGAATTTTTATTTTTTATAAGTGATATATGTTTAATTGCTAATTCATCTGGTATCATATTATAAACTTTATTTAAATATATAGATTCAACTCTATTAATTAATTCTTTACCAATCATAGAATCAATATCAATATATGATGATGGATCAGCAATATGTATTCCTAATTCTATTTTATCATTTATAATTTTACATGATATTGCATCATCAATGTCAATACATCCATTTGGATCAATTGAAACAATATTTGCATCATAATCTATTCTATTTGGTGTTAAATCTATTAAATAATCATTAATATTTTTATTAATATCTCTATTTATTTTTAGAGACCAATTAGATAATGACATTTTTGAAAATAAATTATCATCAAGAAAATCTTGATTAATATATTCATTAATTGAATTATCTTTATTATTTATAATAGCATATGTTCTATGTAATTCTGATTTTTTTGTTTTAATCATATAATCTTCGTTATCAAAAAAAGATTTAAATTTTTTAAGATGATTACCTTTATGATCTATATCAATTCTTTTATCATCTAAATATAATATACCGAATTTCATACGTACTAAATATAAATTAATTAACTCTATATAAATTAATTAACTCTATATAAATTATTCAAATTTTTTTATTATATTATAATATTATATGCAAGCAGTTATAAGTACTATTGGTATGGTTACTGCTACATCTATAGTAAATTCTATAACTACATTATCGAGTAATATTTTTATATTAGTTGGTCATATTAAATTAACAAAAGATATTCATCATAATGATATTATAAAAATATTAAATAAAACTGATATAGAAGCAACAATTAAATTATTACATACAGTTATCATAGAAATACCAGAATATTATAATAATTGTTATTCTGTCGTTATTGCATTAAAAGATGTTCAAGATATAATATCATCTATAGAAGATGAATTAAAAGAAATACAAAATAAAATTCATTATAATTCACAAATATATTTTATGACAAATTGGAGAAGTTATGATTGTAAAGATAATTTAGATTCAATTGAAATAAAAGTAGCAGTATTAGATAGACGTCGTGATAGTTTATTTAAAATATTAGATGTTTTTAAGAACATTGATATTAAAAATAATAGTGATGAAAATAATAGTGATAAAAAAAAAGAAATAATAAAAAAAATTATCGATGATCACAATAAATTAAAAAAAGATAATGATAATATATTTTCTGGTTTTGAAATTATTACAAAGAATTAAGTTTTTTATCAATATTTTTATTAGATTTGTCATATTTATCATATTTATTTTCATAAGATTTCATTGAAATTTGATGATCATTTATTAATATTACATCAAGACCTAAAAGTTGATCATATATTTCTGTTTCTAAAATTTCAACAATACCAGTTGTTTTATATTTTCCAGTTATTCTATCCATATCTATAAAACATTTACCAACTTCAGAATAATTTTCAAATTCTTTTCTAATATCATCTGCTGATATTATACTTGGTATATTTTCTAATTTTATATAATTATTGTTTTCTTTATTTTTATTATATCTTGTTAATCTTAATTTTCTATCTTTTATAAAAACATTATTTAATTGTATTATATTTTCAAGTGATTCTTTATCTTTAAATATAACAAAACCAAAACATTTATTATTTTCATTTATTAAATCAGCATTTATATAACCATTATATTTTTTAAATATATTTTTAAATTCATTTTTATTACAATTAAATGGTATATTTCCTACAAATAATTTATGTTCCATATATTATCTTATTATATAATATTTTTAATATAAACTAAAAATTGATCTCATAAACTCGACTAACTTTTTATATAAAAAAAATTGATCTCATAAACTCGACTAACTTTTTATATAAAAAAAATTGATCTCATAAACTCGACTAACTTTTTATATAAAAAAAATTGATCTCATAAACTCGACTAACTTTTTATATAAAAATTGATCTCATAAACTCGACTAACTTTTTATATAAAAAAAATTGAAATAAATATATAATAATTTATATGATATTTTTATATATTACTATATATTACTATATATTAATTATGTCTGCTACTGGATCTGTACCTCAATATTCACGCTTATTTCTACGACGTATTCATGGAGATCTTCGAGATCTTGATCAAAATCGTATGGAATTTGCACAAGCAATCCAAGATGAATCAAATATTAAACTATTTTATTTTCTACTACGTCCACTTGAAGAACCTTATGTTGGTGGATTATTTATTGGTAAAATTGAATTACCAGATGATTATCCAAAATCTCCTGGTTCATTCTATATGCTTACACCAAATGGACGATTTTCTATTAATAGTAAAATTTGTCTAACAAATTCTAGTTATCATAAAGAAAATTGGACACCTATCTGGTCTATTCGTAATATGATTCTTGGTGTAATTTCTATATTTGTTACAGATGATACTTCTGGTATTAGTCATATTAAAGATACTGCAGAAAATCGACGTAATTTTTCAAAAGATTCTATTCATTATAATTTACTACATTATTCAGATATTTTCAAGCGTTTTAGTTATTTTGTAAATCCTGATGGAACTGTTAAATCATCTAGTGATATTTCTTATATCATTAATGAAAAAAAAGTAAAAAAACAAGATTCTAGTGATCAACAATCGTTAAATAATACATCAGAACCAGTTCAAGTGCCAGAACCAGTTCAAGTGCCAGAACCAGTTCAAATACAAAACTTGGTTGTAGAATCAGATACAGATGCTCCGGTACTAATAGTAAAAAAAACAGTAAAAGTACAAGAACAAACACACAATACTAATATTAAAGATGAGCAAAAAGAAGAACAAGAAAAACCAAAGAAACGTATTGTACGCAAAAAAAAAATAGATGAACAAAATACAAATACTATAAAAGATGTATCTGATATTACTAAACAAGAACAGGAAAAACCAAAGAAACGTGTTGTACGTAAAAAAAAAGTAGAAAATGAAGTTAATACTGAAGTTAATACTGAAGTTAATACTGAAGTTAATACTGAAATTAATACTGAAATTAATACTGAAATTAATACTGAAGTTAAACTAGAAAAGAAAGTTGTTAAACGTGTTGTTAAACGTGTCGTTAAAAAACCAAAGAAAGATCAGGAAGATCAAGAAGATCAAGAAGATTAGATAGCTTTAAAAAATCATCATACTCTTCGCATTTTCTATAAAAAATGTGATGCTAATTATAATTATTTTATTTATTATATTATTTATTATATTATTTATTATTTTATTTATTATTTCACTTAAAAAAATTGAAATTGAAATATATTAGATAATATAATGTTAATATATATAAATTATATATACATAGGCATGCCTAATACTATTGGTGGTAAAAATTATAAGAAGACAAAGTCTGGAAATGTCAGACGTAGATCTAAAAATCCAAACATGACAGTTGATACTACAACTGGATTTGATCATTATGGTGTAGTTATGAAACGTTTGGGTAATAATCGTCTTCAGGTTAAGATTGATACTGGTATTGACATTCAAGCCGTTATTCCTGGAAAATTTATGAAAAAAGTATGGTTTAATTCTGGAGATTTTATTCATGTACGTCGTGAAGGTGATAATTATTATGATGTAATTCAAAAATTAATTAACGATGATGAAAAATCAAAGGCTCAAACTATTATGAGTAAACAAATGAGTGGTGATGAACTTGATATCTTTAGACAGAATGATGATAATGATGAATATAGTAATTTCGATCTAATTCAAGAATCCGGATCTGAATCAGAAGATGAAACTAATAAGAATGACAATTTAGATGAAGATTTAAATGGTACTCCTAAGAAGAAAGAAGCATTTAATCCGAATCGTCAACCAATTTCTGCAGAACAACTAATTCGAAAAACTGTAAATCTTGACAAACTACAACGTAAACACAAAGAAAAAGAACGTGATATGTCTCGTAGATCTCAACAGGTAGATTATTCTGAAAAACCAACTAGTCTTATTGAAGATTCTGAATCAGAAGAATCTAAATTATCTAAGTTTGAATCATCAAAGTCTGAACCAAATCAAACTGATACAAAATCTAATGGATCAGAGATTGATATTGACGATATCTAAAATTTTTTATTAATTTTATTATATTTTTATTTAATTTATTTTATTTTATTTTTATATTATTATGAATATTATTATGAATATCATTACGAATATCATTATTATTTTTATTGATAAATTTATTTATATCAACAATAATATATATATATTATTTAGTGTGTGTATATATAATTTTTATTAAGAAATCGTCTATCATGACAAACATTTTCTTTAAAAAAAATTGATAAAATTTTATATTATTTATTTATATTTTGTATATCATATATTATAATAAATATGTCTTATAATTATGATAATATTGATTCAAACTTCTATAATGATGATGATGACAACAATCCAAATAATGACAACGATAACGATAACGATAACGACAACGATAACGATAACGATAACGATAACGATAATGACAACGATAATGACAACAATAATGACAACGATAATGAAGAAAATAACGATAACGACGATGAAATGATCGATCCAGAAAATCAGGAACCATATAATAATTATTATCAGGCTATTTCAGATCATCTACAAACTATTTTGGATACACACATTAATATAATTAGTAATAATTATTATTGTAATATTTTAAAAAATCATTTTCAAATGGCAGAATGTAATATTGATGAAAATAAAATAAAATTAACTCTAGAAAGTATTTATAATTATAGTAAAATGCGTGACAAAAATAGACCGATTCATAAATCTTGGTTTAAACCAACTGAAATTTTAGTTACCTATCGCAATATAACAAATGATCTATCTTCTTATATTATACAACTAATTACAGATCAAAGTATTAATCTAACAACATTATTAGAAACAGTTTTTACATCACAAAATGATAAAACGAAACTTAATAATATTGGTGTACTAATTCAAGATTGGATTAATATTATGGAATATGTTGATGAAGGTTATCATCTTAATATATCAAATATTAATGATTTTAATACATTATTAAATTGGATATTTATCATGTTTGTAGAAATTAAATTTGTTCCATCTATTTTAAGATCTCATTTATCATCATCTAATTTATTTTCCATAGAATTTTTACAAAGAAAAGCAAATGGAATAAATTTAATGACAATGTCAACATGGAATAAAGAGATAAGAGATATTATTATTGAACATACAGGGAAGACATTATATACTACTCTTTTAAATGAAGAAATACAATTATCAAATGATATATCAATAACATTGATAGAAATGTCAATTATGATTGGTACATTTTATGATATGATTAAATATGATCAATTAGATATTGATGTTATTAATTATAAAGAAAACAATAATATTATGCATTTATTTTGTGAAACAATTAATCCAATGATAGTTAAATTAAGAAAATCAAATATTAAATTTAAAAAATTACAAGAATATGATATACCTAATTATGCTGATATTCCCAAAAGTTTAAAACATAAATTTGAAGAAATTAAGTTTCAAAAAAATGATAAAAATATGATACCATTAACTAGTTTATTATATGGTTATAGCTCTAAAAATTTTAAATATTCTGATATTAATCTACAAAGTTTCAGTAATATTTATAACATTGATGATTGTGATAAAATTACTCTTAATACAAATTTTCCAATAGAATTATTATTTCTATTTAATAATATTAATTTTGAAGAAAAATATAATACTAATAATACAGTAAAAGAAACATTTAATAATTATTTTTTTGATTATTTGTGGTCATTTAAAAATTCATTATATCTTACATATAAAAATATTTATAATGACTTATATTTAAAATCATCAAAATATAATGATATTCTAAAATTATATTCTGGCGAAATTAATACAAATGTAATATTAAATTATAGTAATGATAATAATATTTCACCATTAATTATAAGTTTACAAATTAATGAAAATATAAATTTACTTGAAACAATAGAATCGCAATGTAATTTAGAAAAATATAATAAAATTATAAAAGATTTGTTAGATTTAATTAATCAAAATAAAGAACATATTTCTATTTTATTAATATTTAAATTATTTGAATCTTTAATAGGAAAAAATCATAATTTTAATTATGAAATATTTAATATATATATTAAAATCCAAATTTCTTCAAAATTTTCACAAAAATTTGAGGACACATTAGAAAAATTTTATAATATTGATGAACAAAAAATAAATACATCTAATATTATTATTGATCTTATAATAAATGCAAATCTAAGTAATCTAAGTAATAATAATAAAATACAAAATATTGGAATATTAATTAATAAATATTTTAATGAAATTGTGTCTAATATTACAAATGATATATTTATTAAACTTTGTAACATATCATCAATTAGAAAAAAATTTATAGAATCACCACATATTAAAACAAATATTAAATTTGGTTCATCTGATGATAATATTGATAGAATATTAATAATATTAGATATGTTAGATAAAAATATTGATTATATACCACATGATATTGACGAATACAAACAAACAAATTATAAACGATTAAATCAATGTTTAATTTCATTAACTGTAGAGCCAGATTTTATATTATTTTGTAATATGTTTCAAATTAATGATGAATATATATACAATCAACACATTAAAGATAAATATATAGATAAAATTTTAAACACAAATATTCAATATGAAAATCTAGAATTATTTTTAAATAAATTTAAATTTACTAAAGATGACTATAATAAATATTGTAATACGTTTGACCTATTAGGCACAACATCTAATATTGAGCGTAATACGTTTGACTTATTAGGCACAACATCTAATATTGAGCGTAATACATTTGACTTATTAGGCTCATCACGTGGTGTTGAGCGTAATACGGTTGACCTATTAGGCACAACATATAATGTTGAGCGTAATACAATAGATAGAATATATCTAATGAATGACATGTCATCAATATTATTCATTGAACATTTAATAAGTGAAGGATTACTTGATTCATACAATACTAATTTATTTTTTAATAAATTTAAGTATTATTATAAAAAGAAAGAACAAATGATGATAGATATAATTGAAAAATATTCAGATGAAATTACTTATAAAGCTATACAATTATTATTTGAAAGTGAACTACATTGTGATGTTATTAATAATTATCTAGATAATTATAAATCTATTAGTAATTTTATAACTAATATTGATATAACTAATAAAAATAACATAATTAATATAATTAAATATTATACATATATAAATACAGATATAAATACAGATATAAATACAGATATAAATACAGATATAAACATATTAAATATTTTAATAACAAAATATAGTAATACATTTATTGAAACAAACTTAATTAATCTAAATGATAAAATAAATATTATATATACAGTTCGTGAATATATTGAGAATCATATTATTAAAACTATTTTAAATTTGGTAAAAGATAATGATATTAAATATGAAAATATTAATAAATTTGCATATCTTTGTAATCTATATGATATTAAAATATCAAATAATATAATAAATGTTTTTCCTGAATTAATTCATATATCTACTGATAAAAAATTAATTGATGATATTATAATAAAATCTTTAGAAAATTATGAAATATTTTCTAGAATTATTAAATTTCAAACAAAGTCTGATTTAATTCAAAAAAAGTTATTAAAAATTACAAAATCAAATGATATGTCATTATATATTGAATGTTTATTAGAATTTAAAGAAAAATTATCAAAGATCGATAGAAAATTAATTATAGATAGTTTAATTGAAGATAATGTATTATTAAAATATATTATCGAAAATGATAAATTCAAGCATCATATATTTGATTCAGATGAAGAAATTGCTAAATTAGTTGATAATAATGGTAATTATATCATATCTAATTTGAATTATAGTACTATTAAAAATATGTTACAATATTTTTCATTAGATGAACTAAAACTACTCAATAAATATAATACACCGAGATTATTTGCATTTTTAATTAATACTGAATTAATACAACATTTAATAAATCAATTTGGATTAAATAATCTTTGTCTGATAAAAAATAAACATCAAAATATATATGATAAAATGATTATTAATGGTATATTTGATAATATACCAGATGAATATATATTTAATCAAATTAATATGCTTAATATTATTAGATCATGTAATACAAAATATCTCGATCAATTATTAAATAAATTATCACCAAATGAATTTAATAAAATAATATATATGGTAGATATTGATAATAATAATATGATCTATTATTTGATAAAATTACATGAAAAATTATTCAAAGAACTTGTAAAAAATAATAAAATTAATAAAGATATGTTTTGTAATAATAATCTTAATGAAACATTGATTATGAAATTAATTAAAGAATCACAATTATATGACTTAGATAATATTATTATATGGATTGTAAATACATTCAAGATTGATATAAATGATTATTATGTTGATAAAAATTCTGGATCTATATTAAGTTATGTTATTAAATATAATAATAAGTTGATACGTATATTTACAACCCCTGACATATTAAAACAATGTATTAATACATATGATGTATATAATATGATATGTCCCTATTCAGAAAATACCTTGTTAAAAAATACAAAAATGAATATGTTATATCTCGCAACTATTATTGATAATACATTTTTAGATAAATTATTAAAATATAATAATAAGATATCAGGAAAATTATTCAAAGAAAAATTAATTACAGAAAATTTTGAACATAATCTATTGAGTGTCGCCTTATTCAATAATCCAGAATCAGTCCAAATAATATTATCTTATAATATGTGCGATCTTGATTATATTAAACAGACTGATGATATGATAAATGGCTTTGAAAATATTATTGATATACAACCGGCTTCATGGTATTATCTACAAAATGGATTAAAAATAAAAAATTATAAATTAAAACTAGATACAGATGCTCATTGGTATGGATATAATTATAAACATAATTTTACTGATGCTAATATTAAAAAATTAAGTCATTATATTCTTGATAAACAAGAATTAGGAAATAAAAATGATATGTGCGACATATGTGAAACATATAAACGTAAAATAGTGTTTACTAAATGTAGACATAAAGTATGTATTGTGTGTGCTATTCATAGTAATAAATGTGCAAATTGTCGTGTTAAACTTGATGAAACTGATAAAATATTATTTTAATTAAAAATAAGATCTTTTATTTATTTTATTTCATTTGTTATATTTGTTATATTTGTTATATTTGTTATATTTGTTATATTTGATAAATTTTTCAGGCGGTTAAAAGATAAAAATGTGATGATTAGTGATGATTAGTGATGATTATTTTAACGGTATCAAATAATAGTAAACTTATTTAAGTTATTATTTATTTATATTATTATAATGTTATATCTATCGATTCTATTTTTTCTTCCATGTGTCATTTCTTATCCAACGGTATTAATGCACGGTGTTCTTGCGAAAAAAAATAATATGGAAGAATTTAAAATATTACTTGAGACAAATTTTGATATTAAAGTTTATAATATAGAAATAGGAAATGGTGTATTTACTAGTATTTTTACTGATATGACAACACAACTAGATATGTTATGTAATGAAATTTATAAAATAGATGAATTAAAAAATGGATTTAATTTTATTGGAATGAGTCAGGGTGGATTACTTGCTAGAGGATATGTTGAATATTGTAATAAATATCCAGTATACAATCTCATAACTCTTGTATCACCAAATGGTGGAATATTTTATGATACATCACTTGCTGATAACTATTATGAACCAACACAACAAAATGACTTATCTATCAGTAATTATTGGCGTGATCCGTATCGTTATGAATTATACTTATCTAATTCAACATATCTTGCACACTTGAATCAAGAAAAAATAACAAATGTAATAATAAATGATCTATCAGTTGTTAATAAATTTCTTATGATTTGGTCACCAAATGACGAAGTTATTGAACCACCAGAATCAGCAAAATTTTCTCTTTTGATTCTAGAAAATGATGAATTAAAATCAATAAGTTTATTTGATACTATTTTATATGAAAATAATATGTTGGGATTACGTAAAATGAATGAAGAAAATCGATTAGAAATATTTGAAACAACATGTATGCATTCTCAACACAAAGAAAAAGTATGTTTTGATCAAATAAAAGAAGTGTTACGAAAATATGTTAGTTAGCATTATTTATTTAAGTTTATCTATATATTCTATTCCACACAGTTCATTATAAAATAGAACTGTTGGATTGACAATATCTCTTTTATTTTTTATATAAATTATTGCATCATTTATAGTATAATTATATTTTTTATATAAATAATAACTTAATACAGATGCTGATCTACTTGCACCCATAAAACAATGAATTAAAATATTTTTATTAGGATTTTCTTGTTGAAATTTTATAATTTCTATATATGCAAGTTCTAAATAATCTGTAATATTTTGTTTATTATTATCATATAATCCATATTTTTTATATTTTATTTCATTTTCATAATAATTAGATATTTCATATGTCATATTTATTACAAAACCAATATTTAATTTTTTTAATAAATTATAATTTGATGCATTAAAAGCACTACCAAGATATATATTATCTATAATATGTGTTGAATCAGAAAAAAATGTCTGGATTTGATCTATTTTTGATTTTGGAGTAAAAATTCTTTTTTTATATGATATTTCACTATTTGTATTATGATCAACATTAGATATTGATGTAGATGTAGATGCAGATGTAGATGCAGATGTTTCATCAATATCATTATCTGACATCATATAATAATTAATAAAATCACTAGATCTATCAATTAATACTTTTACACCAGAAGATATATAATTTAGATATTCCATATTAATTATATATAATATATTATTTTTAAGTAAACTTAAAATAATAAACTTAAAATAATAAACACAATATAATTTAATGACATCTATAGGAAATAAGATTATTGGATTTTATAATAATCTTAATGAATTATGTGAAATAAATATTGCGACATATGTAAAAATAGAACTACTAGGTAGAGCAAAAGAATTAGAACAAAATTATTTTTTAATCAGTAAATCTTGTCTAGAAAAAGTTATACGACATAATTGGTATCTTGATTCGAATGGTTATCCAATGACATATACTGCAAGGAGTAAAACATTACACAAAAATTTATTAGGAAAACAACAAAAAGGATATGTTATAGATCATATAAATAGAAATAAATTAGATAATAGATTAGAAAATCTTAGAGTAATTACTGCTAAAGAAAATTCATATAATAGAACAAAAAGTAAATCTAGTAATAATAAATATAAAGGTGTTATAAAACGTGGTAATAAATTTGTTGCATCAATTACAAAAGAAGGGATTAAGAAGGAAATATCAGGAATTGAAACAGAAGAGGAAGCTGCAAAAATATATGATATGATGGCAGAAGAATTATTTGGTGAATTTGCCGGATTAAATTTCCCAAAAAATAATAAAAATTGATTAATTAAGTTTATATTATTATATTTTTTATAAAAAGATATAAAGTTAATTATATTATATAGAATTAATAATGGGCAAAAATAAAAAAAATCGTAATCAAAATAGAATAAATATCGATGATAGTGATGATGAAAAACAAAATAATATCAAACAAAATAAACAAGATAAACAAGATAATCAAGATAAACAAGATAATCAAGATTATAATGACTTTAAAGAAGTAAAATCTAAAACTAAAAATATTTTTGAACAACTCGGATCAATATCAGATGATAATGATAATACTAATACTAATACTAATACTAATACTAATACTAATACTAATACTAATACTAATACTACAAATACAAATAAAACAAATACTAATGAAACAAATACTAATGAAACAAATACTAATAAATCAAAAGATAATGATACATATTTTTCAAAAGCCTATCACTTTGATGAGTATTATAATGATTATGAAAAATCTATTGAAAATTATAAATTAAGTATAGAGCATGATTCAGAATATTTTCAAAAAATTGCTGCATATAATATGGCATTAATATATGAAGAAAAATTAAATGATGTAATTAATGCTGAAAAGTATTACAAAATTGCTTGTAAAAAAAATCATAATGATAGTTTTACTAATCTTGGTCTATTATATTATAATCAAAAAAAATATGCAGAAGCAGAAAATTATCTGTCAAAATCAATAAAACATGGTAATATTAATAATTTTTATCCATATGCCGAAACATTGGAAAAACTTAATAAAAAAGAAGATGCATTTAAATATTTACAATATCATTTAATGTTAATAAATGCTGATAGAAATTCTAAAAAGATGTTCTCGCGACTTGTTAAAGAATATTAATTTTTTTATTATATTTTTATTATTTTTTTTTATACTTTATCTGTCTGAAAAATATATCAAAAGTAAGGCAAAATTTTTAGAGATAATGAACATAATAAACATAATACAGATAATCAACATAATAAAGATAATCAATAAAAAAAGTTGAAAAAATAATACATAAAATAAAATTTGTTTATATATCTAAATATATCTTATTATATAATGACTAGCCAAACTGAAATAATTACTAGTTTATTAAACACAAATACATATGATATTTATGAATATTATACTGATGAAACATTTGGACAAAAATTAGATGAAATAAAAGCTTTTGGTAAAATACAAAAATATGTTGTTTGGAAAAAATTATTAACACATCTATCAAAGAGAAATTATTATGACGTATTAAATCGTGATAATTCAAATTTAATAAAATTTATTGATCTATTAGAAGATAAATTTACATTTAATCAACCTGAACTTAAAAAAATTTATAATTTAATTAGCATGTATAATCTAGAAAAAATTGAAACAACTAAACAACTCATGTTAAAACTATTAGAACGTGCATATATATGTAATAATATGCATTTATCTTTTTTAATAAATATTAATGAAGAAAAACCAATTAATAAATTAGATGAATATATTATTGATTATTTAAAAAAAAAGCCAGTAGTTGATGTAGGTTACTTTAATAACGAAATAGAATATAATTTGTTTTTTGATATAATTTTTTCAGATATATTTAGAAATAATATTCTATTAAATAAAAATGGTTTTAATGATGAAAATATTAAAAATTTATTATCAAAATTTGATATAACCTCAATAATATTTAATATAGAAAAATTAACAATTTATTTTTATAATAAATATGTTTTTATGGACCCCAATATACCAACTTTTATTGATTGTTATAGACAAAAAGATTATTATAAAAAAAAAGAATTATCTAATATTACAAAAAATATAAAAGTTATTGAAGAATGTATAAAATTCTTTATTGAATTATCTAGAAATATTGTGTATATGAAATATAAAATATATTCTGAACCAGATATAAATAGTAATATAGATACAAATAATATAATAAAATTATCATATACACTATTTATAAATAAAAAAATCTATAATCGAATAATTAATGATATTTTTGAAGAAAAAATAATACTAGAAACAGAATCAGCTAGAATATCTAAGACATCTAAGGCATCTAAGACATCTAACAAATCTAAATCAAATATTATTGATTATTATTGTATTTTTGGTGATTATGATGATTATGATGATTGTGATGATTCTAATATTAAATTACAAAAAGAAATTAATAAAATTTTATATAAAGATACTAAACTTGGTGAAAAAATATTAAATGAATATGATACATTAATTAATCATATTAAAGTATGTATGCCATATTTAAAAGCATGTGATTATTATATTTTAGATAAAATACAGTTTAATGCAGAATCATATGGAAATCTATTTTTAAAATTTATATTGGAAATATATAAAAATTCTAGAGAATACATAAATGAATCAAATATTGATCAAATTTTAGACTTATCAAATTATGATAAATTTATTGATATTACAAATGAAAAAAATAAAAAAATTTTACTAAATATGATTAATAATAAAATATTAAATTGTAAAACAACTATTTATGTTGAAGATCTTAAAATTTGTGGTTTTGATGAAACAACATTAAAAAATGCATTATTACATGATACATTTTATTCACATATTATTAGTTATATGCTTGAAAATAAATATCAACTTTGTGAAAAAGATTATCTATACATGTATTATAATTATAAAACATTAAATGATTTTAATAATGTAAAAAAATTATTATTAGATAAATTTACAGAATATAATGTTTATATGAGTAAAAATACTCTTTTACAATTTTGTAAAAATCAAAAATTCTATTATAATTTTGATTTCAAATTATTAAAGAATTATACTTTATTCAAAAATGAAGATGATAAAATTTTTAATCAAATTATTGATGAAATAAAGATTGAATTAAAGATTAAATTAAAATTATCAAATGATGAACAACAAAATGATGAACAACAAAATAATGAAGAACAAAATTATAATGAACTATATAATATTCAGAAATATATTGATAATTTAATAAATATTAAAAATAAAATAGAATTAAATGATATTTTTAAATTATGTGATCCTCATATCAAATATATTTTTAATAAATATTTAGAACAAGAACAAAATAATATAAATATAAATACAAATACAAATACAAATACAAATACAAATATAAACAAAAATATAGATTTGATAGATACAACTAAACCAAAAAAAGTAGTTGTTAAAAAAGTTATTAAAAAAAGTTAATTATTTATTTAATGTTTTAACGGGTGCCTTTTTTGGAACCTTTTTTAGATCCTTTTTTAGATCCTTTTTTAGATCCTTTTTTGGAGCCTTTTTTGCCACCATTCATGCGTTTCATGGATTTTTTAGATCCTTTAGAACCTTTTTTAGATCCTTTTTTGCTACCTTTTTTAGAGCCACGGCGTTTAGCACCACCTTGAAGTTGAAAGAGTTTTTCTAATGATTCAGACATAATATATAATTATTAGTGAAAAAAAAATTTACGCAATTTATTAATTTATATTAAATTAAAAAAATTGATTTTTTTATATTTTATATATTTTATATATTTTATATATTTTAAATATTTTAAATAATAATAATTAAACAAACTTTGATTAATATGTCAGATATTAATAATGTCATTAGTGATATAACATTTGAGATAAATGGATATCATTTTATAATGAAAAGAAACAATGATTATTATTATATTATTATAGATAATAAAACAAAATTAGATCAGATAGATTGGATAGATACTATTAATATGTATTCAATTATAAAAAAACCATCAAAAGAAAAATTATTAGAAAAAATAAAAAAGAAATTAAATATATTTGATGAAATAATAATAAAATCACCAAATGACAATTTATTACAATCAAATGAAGCAATAATTTATAAAGAAATAAGTAGATTAAAAAAACTATCAGTTGATAATATTATTATTGTAAATAAAAATTCAATAAAAAAAATTTTTAATGATAATACTGTACGTGATATTATTATTAATAAATATATTGATATTTGGAAAAATAATAATGAAAATATAAGAATTAATATAATTGATAATATATATATATGGAATGTATATTATGTAATTAAAAAAGATAATGTAATTAAAAAAGATAATGTTCTTAATAAAGAAAATATCAATATTACTATGCAAATATTATTTGATTCAACATATTATCCATATGCACCACCACAAATACAAATTATTACACCAAAATTAAAAAATAAATTAGATCATAAAATTGCAAATTATAAATTGTTTAAATTAGAATTCTGGGATTCAACAATATCATTAAATTATATTATAGAAAAAATTTATAATATTTTGAAAGATAATGCACAATATGATGTAAATTGTAATAAAAATATTAATAATATCCTGTATCAAAAATTAATGTTATTATCATCATATGTACAAAATACAGATTCTAATGATTTTGATGCATATTTTTCTGTTGAAAAATATAATGATAATAATTTAGAAAAGTATAATAATTTAGAAAAGTATAATAATTTAGAAAAACCTATAAAAAAAGAAAAAAATAAAACGGATAAATTTAATGGTACTGGATATAGAATGGGTGATAATAAATGGAAAATAGAAGATTATGAAAATATACAAAAAATAAAAGAAATTGAAATAATATCTATATTAAATGGAATTGAAAGAGATTTAGATAAAATAAATAAAGATCAATTATATGATACTATAGAAAATTCTTTTTTGATTAAATTTTTAGTAGAAATATTAAACACAACATTATTAGATATCTCTAACAGAATTGATCTTTTTAAAATATGTTTCTCAATAATACAACATCTATGTATTGATTCAATGACATTACTATTATTTGATAAAAAATATAATCTATTTGAATCTATAAAAAAATTATATGAATCTTCAAAATTATCTGTAAAAATTAATAATAATGATTGCGATGAAATTATTACACAAATAATATTTGTTTGGTCAATGATAGAGCCATTGCATGAGAATTATATTATATTATCAAGTACACAAGATAATCAAATAAATAATGATGACAATAATGATGACAATAAAGATAATAGTTTATTAGATAATAATAATAATAATAATAATAATAATAATAAAGAATATTGTGATCGTTTATATAATTTGCGTTTCGATACTACAAATATTATAAATTCAAATTATAATTCTAAATATTTATCATTGTTAAATTTATCAAAAACATCAAATCAATGTATGAAAAGATTAAGCACTGAAATACCAACTCTTGCAGATAATTTACCAATATATTATGATGCATCTATATATCTACGAGTTGATGAGAATAATCCACGTGCAATGAGAGCATTAATTACAGGACCACCTGATACACCATATGATTCTGGAATATTTATTTTTGATATTTATATACCTCCAAATTATCCAACAGATGTACCAATGGTAAATTTTACAAATACTGGAGGTAAAAGATTTAATCCAAATCTATATAATTGTGGAAAGGTTTGTCTTAGTATTTTAGGAACTTATGTTGGTCCAACTGCTTCACAAACTGAAAAATGGAATACATCATCTACACTATATCAAGTATTATTATCAATTCAAGGACAAATATTAGTAGAAGAACCATATTTTAATGAACCAGGATATCAACATCATTATAAAACATTAAATGGAAATAAAAAATCACAAGAATATAATAAAAATGTTAAATTATATACATTACAACATACAATGTTAGATCTATTGGAAAAAGATATGTTTCCTGAATTTAAAGATATTATTAAAATGCATTTTAGAATTAAAAAAAATAAAATAATTGATATATGTAATAAGTGGTTAAATGAATATAATAATGATTATAATGATTATAATAATTATAAAATAGTTATTGATAAAATACTTAATAAATTATAGATCTTAACTGCCTATCGGTATCAAATTAACACTTATACCGGTTAAGATTCATGTAAGGATACGAGTTATTAAATAATTAATTATTAAGAGCTTTTTGTGATTTACATGAATCACATGAAATATAATTAATTCTTTCTATTTTTAAAATTTCTGTATTTCCCGATTTACATAAATCACATAATACATATTCTTTCATATAATTAGTTATACAATTCATTATTTGGGATGATTTATATATCATATTAAATTTTAATCCAGTTGTTTCATTATCCAAATTATTATCACCCATTATTGATACTTCTGCATTCATATCTTTATTTATAAATTTTCGAACAGATTCTAAATCTCTATTAATTGATGCACAAAATTTAGTAAAATTTGTTATATATGATTTTCTATTATGATTTACAATTTCAGGTTTTACAAATGTTTTTTTTTGTTTTTGTTTTTGTTTATGTAATTGTTGTAATTTATCATATGCTCTATCTAATAACTGATCTGTAGTAAAATTCATTATATATAATTATATAATTATATACTTTAATTTTGATATTTTTAAAATTTAAAAATCAATTTTTATTATATATATGATTCGAGACTTAATAGAGAATATAAATAATTTATGTAATAAATATCAATCAGAATATGAAATTTTTATTCTATATATTGAAATAAAAAAAATATTATTACAATTAAATAATAATATCTTAGATGAATTATTAAATTATGATTATGTTGATACTATAAATATAAATGATTATACTAAATATATTTTATTTTCGTCAAATTTATTTGATATTATTCTAATTAAATGGAATAAAAATAGTGAAAGTAAAATTCATGATCATCCAGAAAAAGGTTGTTTTATGAAAATATTATCTGGAAAATTATGTGAAGAAACGTATGACACAAATATTAAATTATTAGAAAAAAATATATTAAATATAAATAATATTGGATATAAAATATCAAATAGATTATTACATAAAATTATTGCTTTAGAAGATACATATTCATTACACGTGTATATTCCTGGAAAATATAAAAGTATATATTATAATTAATATAATGATTGTATTCATTGTACTCATTGTACTCATTAAAAAAATTGAATCCTAAATATTCTATAAATATTACCCTTATTATATATATATCATAATATCTAAATAATAAAAATGCAATATAATATAATTCTTGATAATGGTATGTGTGGAACAATTGAATCATCAATTCTAATAGATCTAGCTATTATCTTTTATGGTACTCTTTTTTGGATTGCTTCTACGAATCTATTTACTCGTGTAATGTATAAAACTACTGATTGTAATATATACTCAATAGAATTATGTGATAATCAAAATACAGATGTTGTAACACAACAATCTGATAATTCTGATAATAATTCAGATAATTCAGATAATTCAGATAATTTAGATAATTCAGATAATTTAGAAAATTCAGATAATTTAGATAATTCTGATAATCCGGATGATAATGATAATGATAATATTTCAAATTATGTTCCCCAATACACAGAATTATCGGAATATTTTAATACTCTATCTGATGATAAAAAACCAACACAACTAGATGATCGTATGAAATTTTATGAACAATATACTGAATCTAATATTGTAGAATTTGATTCATATACGCAATTTGTTATTCGACTAGATGGGCGATCTTTTTCAAAACTTTTAAGTACTATTAAAAATAACGAGTTTAATGATATTAAGACACCATTTATTAATGATCTAAAACTTGCAATGGATAATGTTACTGCGGATCTTGTAAAAGAATTTAATGCAGCTACTGGTTATAATCATTCTGATGAAATTTCTCTTGTATTCCGTGCTTTAAATGATGATACCGATGATGAATTAATCAAAGAACATGCATTTAATGGTCGTGTATCAAAACTTCTTAGTCTAACTGCAAGTTATGCATCTGTTCGTCTTAATAAATATCTTCGTCAATATAATACTGATAAATTTTATATGATGTTTGATCGTATTATGTTTGATTCTAGAGTAATTATTTTTCCAAATGATACAGAACTATGTAATTATTTTGTATGGAGATCTAAACATGATTGTTATCGTAATTTTGTAAGTGAAATTGCTTACCGTTATTTTCCAAAGAAATCACTTGATAAACTTAATACAACACAGCGTGTTGAGAAACTAAAGAAAGAGAAAAATCTAGATGTAGAAGATTTTAATGTATTCCTTCGTCATGGTACTTTTATTAAACGTCAACTACAAAAATTTACAGAAAATGATAAATCTTTTTGGCGTAATGTTTATGTTCGATTTGCTCTTCCTAAATTTGTTTGTAATGAAGATTATATTGATCTTATCAAAGAAAAGAATTTTGAAGAATGGGAATATCAAAATATTGAATTTGAACTGATAAGTGAATTGTAAAAAATTTATTTATATTATAAAAAATTTATTTATATTATAAAAAAATATATAGTTATAATATAAATTATGTGCGATCTTATAGGAATGATCAATAAAAATCCATTAACAGTATTTATTAGCGTTGCTGTTCTAACTGCTTTAGCATATCACTTTTTTCTTAAAAGTCAAGAAAATTTAACTAATCCTGAAACAGAAACATCTAAACATTCATTTGGGATGATGATATTAGGTGGATGTTGTACATTATTATGTGGTATGATATTACCATTTATTATCATATATTTTATTACAAAATCATCTGCTAAATCAGCAATTAAAAGTGTTATGCCTGATATATTAAAATCACAAAGTACATAAAAAAATTAGAATTTATTATTTAAGAATTTATTTCTCTTATTATTTCACCATTTTCATCATAAGTTATATATTCAATTAATTTATTTTCAATATAATAACCTTTATTATTTATTTGACCTGATTTATAATATTCAATTATATCACCATGTTTATATTTTTGTATATCATCATTAACATATTTATAATTACATATTAATTTTATATTACCATTATAATAATATTCTTCATATTTTCCATTAAGACAATCATTATTATATATACATTTACTATAAATATTATTATTTTCAAAATATCTAATTGATTCACCATATTTTTTATTAACTAAATAATTTTCAATTAATTTTAATGATCCGGATTCATAATATTCTTTATATATTCCATTTAATTTTCCATCTTTATAATTTTTTTCAATAAATAATTTTCCATTTTTATAATATTCTTTAAATATACCATCATATACACAAGTATCAGAATAATTACATTCTTTTTTTATATTTCCATTATAAAAATATTCAAGATATGTTCCAATATAACTTACAGAAATTTCAGTAAATTTAATATCAAAAGTATAAATGATTTTTTTATTACATTTTATTTTTAGTATTTCATTATCATAATATTCATTATATATAATATAGTTATCATTTTTTATAATGTGTATATGTAAATTATTATTTATATATTTTTTAGATTCTATAATATTATTATTTACATAATTTTCTTCATATTTTATTTTATCATTATATATTTTACATATTCCTTCTTTTTTACCATTAATATGATAATATTCCGCAAAAAAATTATTATCACGATATTCAATTTGAATACCAGAATAACCATTCTCGAAAAATAAATATTCATGATTAGTTACAAAATTATAATAAAATGCTTCATCTCTGGTAGCAAAAGATATACAAAAATCATAATTAAATTTTGTACCAATTTTAAAATTTAAAAGTTGTTCTTTTTTTTCATTAGTTGTAAAATCTTCTATTTCCATTATTTCTTTTTTGTCATTTAATGTAAATATATATTTATTTATTTTTATATATCTCATATTAAGTTGATTATATTAAGTTGATTATATTAAGTTGATTATATTAAGTTGATTATATTAAGTTGATTATATTAAGTTGATTATATTAAGTTGATAATTATAAATTCATTTTTTTATATAAAATACAATAATATATGACAAATAATACAGATAATCAATATAAAATAATTGAAGAATTAGGTCATGGTATGTTTGGTACCGTATATAGAATAAAATATAAAGATAAATATTTTGCAATGAAAATAGAACATGTATTAGATACAGATAAAGAAAAAAATATTGTATCACAAATATGGAGAGAATTAGAATTTTCTGAAAAATTTGCTAAAAAATATCAGGATCAATTTATGCAAATGTATTTTTATGATTTTATTGATTCATGTGATCATAAACAAGAATATTCTGTTAATTTAAATAACTTTAATAAATATAATAAAAATAAAATTATTAAATTAAGTAAATCAAAAACTTGTGTTCGTAAAATATATGAATTATTAGATGGTACAGTAAAAGATCTTATATCAAAACTTAATATAAAACAAATTTATTCTCTTATATTACAAATTGCAATAATAGTTAAAACTCTTGAAAAAAATAAATATATCCATGGAGATTTCCATTCTGGTAATATTGGATATATTAAAACTACTAAAGAATATATTAAATATGATAAGAAAAAAATACCAACATATGGTTATATTTATAAAGCAATTGATTTAGGTTCTGTTATGCACCCAAAATATAAATTAAATAAAAGAGAAAAGAATTGGTATAATAATTTATTTAAACGAGAATCTATAGATCCATTAATAACATCATTAATAGATCAAAAAGAATATTGGGATTATGTTGATAATAATAATATTAAATTAAATTATAAAAAAGATTTGCAGAAATTTAAAAAATCATCTTTATATAAAAATATTAGTGATTTATTCCCTGATATAAAAAATGATAAATTGAAATTCAATTTAGCAGATTTAATATATACTGATGAGTTTCAAAAATTAATACTCAGTAAATATTATAAATATACTATTAATTATAAATTATATATTGATATATTTGATATTATATTTATGTATAAATGTAATTTTAATACAGATAAAATTATCGAATATTTTTTAAGAAAAATTTAGTTAACTTTTATTATTTTTTTTCTATATTACAATATAATAGATGTATTATTATTATTATTCAAATAAACCAGATATTAAAAAAATATTATCAAATGTGTATGATTATAATGGAAATAAATTAAATATTTTAAGTTCGAATAGTGCTTCAAGATTATCATTTATTTTATATTTTCTTAAAAAAAATAATATTGAAGTAAATATTGATAAGATACAATATATATGTGATCGTATCAAATTATATAAAAATATTAAATTATTAGATGATCATACAGATATTTGTCAAGAAATAAATACAGTACGTAATAGAACAATCAAACAAATTTTACCAACAATTAGTATTATTAGTTTTATGATATATTTTGATCTAAAAAAATTTGATTTTATTAAAAAATATTCAAAATTATGTATATTATTATTTATTGCAATTATATTTTTTTTATTTATGTATTATTATTCTTATAATTACATGAAAGATGAACTTAAATATAATGATGAAATTATAAATTATATTAAAAATATTAAATCATTAAATAATATTAATTTGTATATACCTAAACTTGATAATTTACATCAAGAATCATCATTATATAAAACTATGTTTAGTAATATCGATATTGATGAATTAAAAAATTATTCTTGTTGTAATTTACTACCAGAAGCAATAAATAAATTATATAAATATAAAAAAGAAGAAACAGAATTAAAATTAATTGGATCATATATATCGGATAAAGAAGATAATATTAATAAAGAAAAAAACAAAGTAGATGATAATATTAATAAAGAAGAAGATAATATTAATAAAGTAGAAAATAAAGAAGAAAACAAAGAAGAAGATAATATTAATAAAGAAGAAGATAATATTAATAAAGAAGAAAACAAAGTAGATGATAATATTAATAAAGAAGAAGATAATATTAATAAAGTAGAAAATAAAGAAGAAAACAAAGTAGATGATAATATTAATAAAGAAGAAGATAATATTAATAAAGTAGAAAATAAAGAAGAAAACAAAGTAGATGATAATATTAATAAAGAAGAAGATAATATTAATAAAGAAGAAGATAATATTAATAAAGAAGAAGATAATATTAATAAAGAAGAAGATAAAGTAGATGATATGATTGAGAAAAAAATAAAGTAGATGATATGATTGAGAAAAAAATAAAAAAACCTACAAATAAAAAACAAAATAAAAATAATAAACAAAATAATAAAAAAGAAATAAATACTAAACAAGAACCAATTATTAAAAAAAGAGGTCGACCTGCAAAAACAATATTTAATTAGTTAAATTTTTTTAATCTTAATTTACGTAATTCTTCACGAGTTGGTTGTATTTTTCTATCTATCACTATTTCTTCTTTAATTTCTTCTTTAATTTCTTCTTTAATTTCTTCTTTAATTTCTTCTTTAATTTCTTCTTTAATTTCTTCTTTAATTTCTTCTTTAATTTCTGTAGATATTTTTTCAAAATTTACATTTTTATAATAATTTAATTTATCTATCATTGAAGCCAAAAAATCATTTGTTTTTTCTTTATTAATTTTATGACATGATATATTTTCACTTTTTTGCATTTTCAATGATTCTTGAATTGCTAAATTAAATTGTTCATCATCTCCATTATTATTATAATCATCATTTTTATACATATTATGATTGATATTGTTTATATTTAATCGTAGAGATTCTTCAATAGCGGTTTGCATCATATCACGATAAACATTATCATCATTATCATTATCATCATTATCATCATTACTATTATAACCATTATAAACATCATAACCATCATAACCATCATATATATCAATGTTATTGATATTGATATTTATATCATTAAAATTATCAGCGTTTGCCATTTTTTATAATAATATATATATATATATATTATTATAAAAGTTATATAAATATATTTTCAATTTTTAATTTTATTAATCTAGATGGTAATAGATAATAATCCACGATTACCATATGGATATACACTATACGATGATGAAAATGCATTTTGAACAGCAGCATATTTATTATTCATTATATATCTATAATACATTACACCTCCGCCTATTAATAAAACACTAATACCGACTAAAATAAATGGAGTACTTTTTGATTTTTTAACGTTTGAACTAATAATATTAACTGTAACAGTATCACCTATTTGTGTGGAACTTGGACCAGTTGTGTTTACAAGTTGTCTTGCACCATTTACTGTATATTCAACAACTAAATTACAATTAACATTATTTGATGCACATAATTCTTTTTTAACTACATGACCGGTAATTGGTGTATTAGTTTGCACAACAGTACCTTTGGTTGCAAGATATGCACTACATAATAATACTATCGCCATAATAATTGATGATACTAAACCAAATTTTGCTTTTACTCTACCATATGATGCCATATTATCAACGATGGCAGAATCTGTACTAGATGATGACATATATAATATATAATATGTAATATATAAAAAATAATTTTATTATATAAAAATTTTTAAATTATATTTATATGATATTTTTTATATAAAATAATACTATTATATTATTATATTATTATGTCAATAAAAATACAGATAATTAGTGATCTACATTTAGAATTTATGACAAGTTTACCAGATTTTTTGAATGAAAATTTTATAAAAGCAGAGTATTTATTTTTAGCAGGAGATATTGGATATCCAAATTATCCAGAATATAATTTAGGTTTATTTTATGAATTTATTTGTTGGTGTTGTAATAATTATAAAAAAATATTTTTTGTAATGGGTAATCATGAATCATATACTAATGATATTTTGAATATAAAAAAATCATTGAGACAAATATCATCAGAAAAATCTAACTTTGTCTTTCTTGAAATTGGTATAATATCTGAATTAGAAAATTATAAAGTTATTGGTTGTACATTATGGAGTTTTGTTGAACAAGAATCATATAAATATATGAATGATTCAAAAAAAATAAAATATAATGGACAAAATATAAAAAGAGAAGATATAATTAAATTTTATATGGAAGATAAACAATGGATTAAAGATAATGTTGATTCAAATACTATTGTAATGACACATCATTTACCATCATATAAATTAATTCATATAGATTTTTATAATTTTAATTTTGAAAAAATAAACTCTGGATATGCTTCTGATTCAGATATGTTGATTGATAAATCTAAATTATGGATTTTTGGTCATACTCATAGAAACTCAGATACTATTCTAAATAAAACTAGATGTATATGTAATCCATATGGATATATATTTAATGATGAATATAAGAAAACTGGTTTTACAACAGACTGTTTTATTATCTAAAATTTATTCTTTATTATCTATAATTTATTCTTTATTATCTATAATTTTATCTATATTTTCTAATAATTTTTTTATATAATTCACAAAAAAATACACCATTAAATAAAAAACAATAAATAGACAAAATATTATTAAGAGAAAAAATGAAATAATATATGGAAAATTAAAAGATAATAGATGATCTAAATAAATTAAATTATCATAATTGTAAAAAACAAATAAAATTAAAAATATATCTATTTTAGATATCTATTTTAGATATATATCAAACACATCTGTATATTTTTCAAACATTGCGTGGTCCAATGCTTTATACAATAGATCTAATGTATTATTATCTTTTTGTTGTTTATCTTTTTGTTGTGTATTTTTATTTATTTCATCTAAATTATTACTCAAAAATAAATCTATCATTCTTGTAGAATATCCTGATACCATTGATGAATTTGGTGTATCTGCTTTTACTTGAAATCCAACAGTATTTGATCTTAAATTCCAAAATAATACATGTGGTACAGTATATCCAGCTTTTGTAAATTTATCACAAATATTATCATAAGATGTATTGTTCCATTTATAATCTCCTTGATCAAATTGCATATCTGAAAATATTGCAAGAATCTTTGGCATTTCTGATTGTGATACTTTATGAGTAGTTGCTATATCTAATAGTAAATCAATGGCTGCATGAATATTTGTGCTACCACCCCATCTACTGCTATTTGTCCATTCTTTCATAATTTCTATTTTTTCTTTTAAAGATGCTGGTTTTGTATTATCAAGTGTTGAAAATCTTGGTAATTTTACAAGTTGTGGTGTTGATGAAAAACTCATAAAACGATTTGCAAAACAAAATTCTTCTTGATCTAGTGGATTGTCTAAAATCATAGATGTAAATAATCCAAGAGTAATTGCATTTGTCATTGGACTACCTGACATAGAACTAGATAAATCAACCATTGGAAATATTGATGGTTTTTCAGAAAACGATGATACAAAAGTTCTAATTTCATTTACACGATTATCCCATTGTATTTCCCAGATAGGATCATATTTTTCTTCTCTTAAATATCGATCAATAATATCTGTTAAATTTGTTACTGTTGAATTTACTTTTCTACCATTTCTAATATGATCTAATAAATTTTCTCTGCATTTATTTCTATCTTCATAATCTGGATCTGTTGGTTTATGACGTCTAGTATCTTCTAAATTTCTAATGGTTCGTCTTTTATGTGTATTCACAGTTTTTTTTCGTTTATCTTTAGGAAATGGATTAACTTTTTCATCTTGAAAAGCCTTAGAAAGATTAGTCATTGAGACAGATGGGACATTTTTAAAATTAATATCTTCCCAATGTTTTTGACACATATATGTCTGAACTGTATTTATTTTTTTATTTAATTGTGATATTATTTGTCTATATTGTTTTAATTGTCCAAAGGTATTTTTATTATTTGGATTTATTTTATTAACTAATGATTGTGCCAGAGTTTTAGCAAATTTATCATATTTTGAATTTTCTCGAGGTGCCCATTTTGCACAAAGTGATAATTTATTTATATCTGTTTCATTATAATCTTTAATTAGTTGATCAACATATTTTGTAATAATATAATCACATAAATCAACATTTTTATCATTATCACCAATTACATATAAATTATTATAATCTTTATAATATCCAAATTCTCCAATATAATCTAACATAAATTTTGCTAATTTTGTATAATCATCTGATTTATTAAATAAATATCTTACAATATAATAAAATACTTGTTTTTCTCCTTTTCCTTTTCGTGGTTCACGAATAAATAAACTTATTTTTAATAATTTTATTAAATTTTCTTTTCTTTTTTCTTGTGATAAAAGATCTGACTCTAAAATGTTTTGTAATCTATCTAATATTTCTGTGATCTGTATCTCAGTTGATTCTCGCATTAGAAGAAAATATTCACATAATATACCATCAAAATCTAATTCAGAATTTGCGACTGTTTGTTGTGCAAGTGATCCATTCTCTCCTAAAACTAGATTTGACATATTTTTAACACTATTATATATTGTATCAAATGCATTTTTAAAATTCATAATGCTTGCCATATATTTATATTTAAAAACTATCATATTTCTTAAATAGATTTATTATGTAAAATTATTTAACTATTTGTTTATATTGTATATTGAGGATACTCACAGCAAAGCAAAAAATATAATTCCTATATTTTTTTTATAAGTATTCTGAAAAGATTAGAGTATATGTGTATGTGTGTATGTGTGTATGTGTAGAGGTAAGATAAATATAGAATTCACACAGCAATTTAAAAAGGAAAATAAATTTTTTTTAATTTATGAATTCTGATAAATATTTATTACAAAGTAATAACTTTATAATAAATTTATAATAAATTTATAATAAATTTATAATAAATAAAAATTGAAATTTTGATTTATAATTTAATTAACTATAATTTAATTAACTATAATTTAATTAACTATAATTTAATTATATGAATGAAAATATCACAAATATAAATATAAATATACCTGATATAAATATACCTGATATTTATGATTTATTTGATTATAATGGTTTTCGTAATAACAAATCTAATATTATACAACATATCAAAATAGAAATTATAAATAAAAATATAAGAATTTATGTATATTATGATAATTTTTATATTGAATACAAAAATAATTCTGAAGAAAAAAATATATTGAAATTTAAGGATATATTTGAAAATATAAATACTAGAGAAAATAATCAATTTACATATTATTCACATCTATTTTTTAAAATAAATAATAATAATAATAAACATATTTTAGTAAAAGATATATTTGCAGAAAAAAATGTAAAACTATTTCAAATATTTGATAATTTATTATATAATGATATATATCCATTAGATTGTATATTAGATTTAGATGCAACTCATGATGATATCATAATAATATATATTTCTCATTTGATAAATCATCTAGCTCCATATCAATTTAAGAATTTAATAACTGATAAAATAAAATTAGATAAATATTGTAAATATATAACTATAAAATTAAAAGATATTGATTATGATTATAATATTAATAATCAAATTATAGAAATAAAAAAGAATAATAATATTATTAAAATTAAGTGTATTATACAAAATAATGATTTAAATTTGATATTTATAAAAATAAATAATAATTATACAGGTAATATTTTAAATAAAAATTGTAAAATATGTAATCGGGTTAATGATTATGATAAATTTACTAATATTACAAAAGAAATAAAAGAATATTTAAAACATAATTTTTTAAAGAATATAATTGATTGTGATGATCATTATTTTTATGATGATAATCTGTTTAAATTTCTAAATAATATATATATTGATATATCAGATTTATTAAAAGAAATTGGTATTAATACATCTAAAAAACTATTTGAAATAAGATATAATTATTTACACTAAAAATTATTTTTAAGATATTTTTAAGCTTAGATATTTTCATGTGCTTCTTTTATTTTTATTTTACATTCATCAATAGTTTTATAATACATCTCTATTTCTTCTTGAATATTTATTATTTCTGTTTCTGTAATTTCTCTAATATGTGTAAATACATCTGATTCTGATTCTGATTCTGATAAATTTTTTTCTCTTATTTTTATATCTAATATTAGTTTACTAATAATATATTCTAGTGCTGAAATTATTTGTTCATTTTCTATAATTTGATCATAATATTCTTTTATTTTATCATCAACCTCTTTATTTTCATAAAATGTAATCATTTTAATTGGTTGTGCCTTTTCTGGAATTCCGTGTCCTCCATAAAAACGTTCCATTCCAAATCCAGATGTTATCAATTGGAAATGTGCACCATAAAATGCAATATTAACAATATTGTGTCCTCTTTCATTTATAATCTGCATTGGCATCGGATGTTGTTTAGTTTCTGGATCATGAAATAAATATTTATTTGGTTGTCCATTATGATCAACCAAATAACAATTTAATTGTAAACTAAATATTTCACAAACTCTTTCAATACCACGTCTAAATTCTGGCGTTTCCCAATCAAATTGTGTATGTTCAGTAGTTTGATCTAAACCTGCATATTCTCTTAATTCTCTTACAGATATATTTATATTACGATAGTTTTGTAAATAATCTCTAATTGATATCCACATACATTGATTAGACATACCATCTATTGCCCCAGAATTTGGTATAACTGTAAAATTATTTCCACCAAATTGTATATTTGTTATTTTTTTTAATTCAACATATTTATGTTTATATTTTAGATATTTTAATTTATAATCCATTAAATTTATATATTAAATGTTTATATTTTTTTATAACAACTAAATAATTTATTTGATTGTTCTGTTAAGATTATATTAAAATTGTCTAAATCTGGTAATATTTTAATCTCTTGATTATTATAATATATTTTATAATTTGTATTATCTATTATTTTATTTTGATATAAATGATTTAATAAATTTTTTATATCTTTATTTTGTTCATAATAAATTTTATTTTTTTTAAGTTCTGTATAATTTTTAGAAATTATATTTAATTTTATTATCATATAAAGTTAACTAATTTATATAAAGTTAACTAATTTATATAAAGTTAACTAATTTATATAAAGTTAACTAATTTTTAAATTTATAATTCATACCATCCTAATTGTGCAAATAAACCCGTATTACCACCAGATTGAATATTTATTGGTATTATACATAGTGTCATAGTATCTGATGAATATATATTAGTGCTACCACTAAAATTTCTTCCAATCTGCAAATTAAAATCAGTTACACTATCTAAATTAAATACATTATATGTTGTAACAAATCCGGCATTTACAATTGTACCTCCACTGACACTATAATTACTAACTCCCGATGGATTAATCCAACATGTTACTGAAGATGTGATTGGATCATAAGGATTGAGTGTGTTATATGATGAATATACAGGTGTAGGTGTAATTGTTGTATTTAACAATAATTTATAATAAACTATACTTTGATTACTATTAGTATTAAAAATAGCTACTGTTGCTTCGGATGGTAATACAATAGAATTCATTGCAACATTTGATAAATTGTTTAATTTTATAGAAATGAATGGAAACTGACTACCGGTAGTAAGTTTAAATCCAGATGGATCACCATTACCTACATGTCTTTGAATACTTTTTGCTTCATAACCACCTTCTGATATTACTGTTGAACATATTTGTTTTAATTTATAACCAGTTCCGGTACCACTACTGTGTATTATTTCATAACGTGGTGATAAACGCGCAGATGTCATATATGTTGATTTTTTAACATTAGCATGATTAAAAATATGTGCTAAATAATAATTTCCATTTATTACAAATCCAGTTCTAACTGATCCGACACCTAACCATTCTATATCAATAAAAAATATTTGTGCACTTGTAATATCTAATGTAATACCAGCTTTTTGTAAATCATTTGGTACCCAATCTGATTGTATTACTCTATCATTGAATGGTGAACCAGAAACAGATGATCTAACAACCATATATAAATATCCACTTATATCTTGCTCTAGATATATACCATTACTATCATTATAATATCCAACTCTTTGAATTAAATTATTGTGACTTGAATTCATTACAAATGTATTTAATATCAACAGAGATTTTCCAGGTTGATACGAACATATATATTTTCCCTCACGTACTACACTACCCGCAACGTTACAAATTAAATCAACAGTACTTGAATTTACATCATAATTCGTATAATTGTTCGATGGACCTGACACATTTGGTGTATTTGTATATGTAGTAAATTTAGTACTTTCATAATTCACATTGGTTGCATCAAATAATGTGAATGGTTGTGACATTCTTATTCTGCCAAATGCATCATATTGTGTAGGTGTATATGCAACAGTTGATGTACCTGACAATGTTACATATGATGTACCACCAGATAATGTTACATATGATGTACCTGACAATGTTACATATTATGTA
>Ga0214923_10000780_pt1 | contig 47070 bp, 51 predicted proteins | sample LL1510_MetaG_FD_177993 | JGI IMG/M metagenome (GOLD analysis project Ga0214923, IMG submission 177993) | Freshwater microbial communities from Lake Lanier, Atlanta, Georgia, United States - LL-1510 | ecosystem: Environmental > Aquatic > Freshwater > Lake | place: USA: Georgia | collected...
CACTGGTATCAAGATATGTTTGAAAAGCTTGGATGGATGGTTTTAGCAAAATCTTGGGGAGGCATGAATGATAAAATTGTTTCTTATAAAAAATCTTTACACCGTTTGGAAGAAAAATTAGCATGTAAAATAAAGAAAGTAGAGAGTCATGATAAAAAGGACGATTTGTACATTATGTGGAAAAATGTTCAAGTTTTAATTTCTCATGCCAACAAAGATTTGTAGTGTAGATGATTGATTTTTCTTATTTTTTCTTTTCAATAATTATTATATTATTATATAATTATCTTGATATAAATTATATAATGACTACATTTTCCCCAAATCAATCAAGTTTCAGTGAAAGAAATCAACAAATTTTATCTGATATTCAAAATCTTCAATCTATTGAACAAGGTCTATTTAGTAATTTAGAAAATAATAATTCTACAATGACTCAAGAAGAACAACAACAAGTAATCCAAAAAATGAATGAAATTTCTCAAATGCGCATAAACTTATACAAATCTTTGACTGGAATAAATACTTATTTTCAAGATGCACTAGTAAATTCAAGAGATACATTAGATGAACAAATTGTAGCTATTGGAATTGTAGAAGAACAATTAAATGATGCAAAAAAACGTTTAGCATTAATTGAAGAAGAAAAAAACAGTAATATTCGTAATATTGAGATTAATGATTATTATAGTGAAAAATATAGTGATCATACTAACTTGATGAAAATTGTCATTTTTATGCTTATTCCTATTATTATTTTAGCGTTTTTATATAATAAAGGTTTTATTCCAACACCAATTTATCTTACTTTGGTGGCAGTTATTGCTATTATTGGTTTTTACTTTTTATTTACTTCCTTTTATTCTATGACGCAACGTGATCCAATGAATTATCAACAATTCGATTGGAATTTTAATCCAAAAAATGCTCCTAGTTCTAGTACAAATGGTCCTACCGTAGATCCTTGGTCTGGTGGTGTTTCAACTGTTTGTGTTGGTGCTCAATGCTGTAATCAATACGAAATGTTTGACACTAGTTTGAATCAATGTATTGCTATTACTAATTCTTCTACTAACTTGAATTCTACTTCGGGAACCGATTTAAATGCTGCTGTCAATAGTGACTTGAATGCTTTGGGTCAAACTGTTTCAAATACTTATAGTAATATTAGTTCAGGACTAGCAAATGATTTTTCTGGTTTTTAGATTCTAGATAGTTATATATCCTAGCTTGTAATGTAAAATATATTTTTATAATTTTGTAACTTTTTATATATATTATCCATATATATATAAGAAAAATGGGAAATTCATCCAGTACAGAAATAAATAGTTTTTTTAATGATAGTACACAGACACCAAATAATAATACAGTTTCTGCCAAGCCACAATCTGTACCCCCAGTTAAAGTAAATGTATGTGACCAAGAATGTCAAAGTAAAAAAGCGGATAAAATAGTTTCTGTATTACAAACTAATTTTATGAAATCGTTGGCAGAAGCAGTTCAATTATTATCAGCTTATAATGGATTATATTTGAATATGAATAATGTGAATGAATTACTTGTTAAGTATATAAAAGAAAATAAACATTTAGAGGATGATATTACAAATGTATCTAGTGATATTTTAACAAATGATAGAAAAACATATTATGAAGACCAAAGTATTAATAGATTGAAATATTTTTATAAATGGATGAAGTATATTTATGCTTTTATCATTGTTGTTTATTTATTTTGTATATTTTTAGTACCAAGCCAAACTTCTATGAAAAAAGAAATTTTTATTTTTATTTTATTATGTTTATATCCATTTATAATTCTTCCAATTTTTCGATTATTAAATTTAATATATGAAAAGATTATGAGTTACATGCCAAAAAATGTTTATAAAACTTTGTAGAATTATAAATTATTTATTGATTATTTTTATTTTTATTTTTACTCTAAACTATCCATGACATCTGACTGGTCAGGATAAAATATTTTTACTCCATGCCATCCAGTCGTTTTTGATTTTCCAAACTTCTTGTCCATATATTCATAAATTTCAGATCCTTTTGGAGAATTTTTGCCTCCTTGACAATCATGATACCAAAGCTTGAATTGATTCGTTATCTCCGTCTTTTTAATTTTATCATTTGGATTTCCAGTTTTAATCACCATTTCATTAATAAAAGCAGAAATATGATCTTGTCCTTGTCTATATTTATTCGACGATGCCATTACAATATCACAGTCTTTCACAACACCATCTGTATCAAATACTTTTTTCACAAGCATACTCATAAATATGGGTGCTAAAATTGGAAGGCGTTCTTTCAAACTTTTATCTTTTTTATAAATATACGGAGTATCATCCGTATGAACTTCATTTTCATCTGTAAATTTAGACATAAAATCACAGATTCGAATACGTCTCCATGTTCCATCATCATTGGAATTTATTTCAAATAAAGAATTAGTACAAACTACTAATTTGAATTGCGGTTCGAATATTTCACTTTCACAATAAAGAGCACGTCCTTGTACAGGATCACCACCTGTTAATTCTTTCATAATACCTTCATTTATTTTCGTATCTTTGGATGGTTCCTGCATAACAGCATATCTGATTCCTTTTAATTGAATCACTTCCGAAGAAGTTCCGCCAATTCCATTTCTTTTTTCGGTTACTAACGTGATTGGTACTGTTCCTTTATATTCACCTAAAGCTTGAGACATTAAGTCCGTTAAAATCGACTTACCATTACTTCCACTTCCTCGATAAATATTAAATGTCTGATTCATATTGGTTCCAATTAAACAAGACGCTAAATGTTCCCACATATATTCATTCAATGACTTTACTGGAAATAACTTTTCCATAAAATCCAAGATTTCATCCATAACGTCACCATGTTTGTTTCTATCAAACGCAACATAATCAATATTTGTTGTTTTAGTAATATAATCTTGAGGATAACCATCTCTAAATATTTTTGTTTTAAAATCAACAACACCATTATTAAAGCATAATAAATATTTATTTGAATCCATTTTCTTGGAAAATTCCTTGTCGTAAAATATCTCCATAGCTTCTCTCATAATATTGTTTTTATCATTGGTTCTTTTTAATTTCACACAAATCTCACATAATGCTTTCGACTTTCGTTTAATATGTTCAATAATTTCATCATTTGGATTATGATTCTGCATATCGTTTGTATAAGATTCCAGTTTTTTCTTGTATAAATTATGCATGTCTTTAGATATTGCTAATCGAAGCGACATTCCTTTATCTGGTTCCCAACGATGATTTCTGAATCTGTGCCATATTTTATTTGTAATACTTGTACAAACATATTTCTCTTTAAACATTTGATACAATACTTGTGCAAAATCAAAATCTGTCTGTGTATTCAACGTTTCTTCGATAAAAGCTTCAATCGAATCATTTTTTACCCGAGTAAATTCATCATAAGCATCCTGTTTTGCCCAATACATAATTGAACGCCTTGTAACACCTTCTTCTTTTTTATTAAAATAATTTTTCCATTGGTTAAGTAAATCTGGAATAGAATTATAATCAAAATCGCTTGCTTTACTTCGCAACATTACCCATGATAAGAATAATCTATCGTCTGTATGTTTTAAAGCAAACGCAACTTGACGATTTAAAAGATGTGAACCCGGCTGGTAATATTTCTCTGGTAAAATTTGCGTATATTCATGTGTCTCTCTTATTTCATGTTCAGATGGAGCTAATTGTTTTAAAAATAAATTAACAGCTTTTTTCAGACTTTCTTTATTTCTAATTTCATTTAAAGCAATATATTCATCGTCATTTTCTATTTCTAATAAAGATTCTATTTTAATATTCGATGTTTTTTTTGGTTTTACAGAATTTTTTTTTTCAAGGCGTTTATTATAACTATCAATAATTTTCGGATTTATTTCAAATTTACAACATGTAGTGTTTTGGGCAGATAATTTAATAAAATTTTTTTCTAAATCAAAATCACTTACCTTTTGTTCTTTCATACTGAATTCACCGTCGCTTTTATCATATTTCATTATATAATGCTTTGTAAGTTCATATGCTTCATTGCGTGGTTTTTTAGAACCATACATTTGCCAATTAGTAGTACCTTTACAAATTCCCTCATCTATAACAGAATCCCAACTATTTGTTATAGATAAATGTTGCCAGGTATTCGGAAGTTCTAATAATATTTTATCACGCAACATTTGCTGCATTACATGATCCATCTGAATATTTATAATCATATGAATACCATCTTTTGTAATAGATTTATCTTCTAACCTATTTACATTTGGTTTTTCAAGAATAAAAACATCAAATGTCTTTGTATCGTCAAATATAAAGAATTCCTTAAGTTCATCCAAATATAAAGTAATCATATCATCTATGTCATCGGCTGTGTGTTGTCTTTCATCCACATCATAATTATACCTAAAATCAAAATCAACTAATAATGGACATTCCGTTTCCATTTGTTTTTCAGTTAAATACTCTGTTCTATTATTTATAAATACAAACTGATAATAGAGTTTATGAAAAACAGTTAATTCTTCTTTTGGAATAGTATAAGCACCACCGTAGATGTTTGCATCTTTATCGGCAATTCTCGTATGAGTTATTATGGAATTTACCTTCTCCGATTTAACATTTGTATGCTTAGATAAAAATTCAGGTAAATCTTTGAAACGTGATGATGATGTTTCCATTATTTATAAAGATATTATATAATGTATATATTTTATTATTTCTATTTCATTTTTTTTTCTTATTTTTTTTCTTATTTTTTTGAAAATTCGAATTTTCAAAAAAAGATTATTATATAAATCATAATAAAAAGTTAGTTATAATAAAGAATATATGTCTACTAATGTAATTAGTAAAGAAACAATTCAACGTTTATTAAAAGATGTAAAAAATATAATTAAAAATCCGTTAACTGATAACGGTATTCATTATCATCATGATGAAGAAGATATGATGAAAGGATATGCTTTGATTATTGGTCCAGAGGATACACCTTATTTCGGTGGTTATTATTTCTTTGAATTTAAATTTCCATATGATTATCCTCACTCACCTCCGAAAGTAAATTTTTGCACCAATGGAGAAGGCATTCGTTTTAATCCCAACTTGTATGTCGGTGGAAAAGTTTGTGTTTCTTTATTAAATACATGGAATGGCGATCAATGGACTTCTTGTCAAACAATATCTACTGTTTTATTAACTCTATGTTCTTTACTATGTAATAATCCTCTTTTAAATGAGCCTGGTGTTAATAAAAATCATAGAGATATAGATAACTATAATAAAATAATTGAATATTCTAATATCAATATTGCTGTCTGTGATGTGGTTAATAAAAAACCCGGTGTTTTATTAAAAGATTTTTTTTATTTTAATGATATTATCAAGCAACATTTTATCAAGGTTTATTCCAAACATTTGGACTTTATTGAAAAAAAGATTTTAAAAAATAAGTATTCTATTACCAGATTGTCAACTAATTTTTATGGACTAAATGTTGTGATTGATTACACAAAATTAATAAATAAACTAAAGGATACCTATGAAAATTTAGATAAAAAAGATGTTTTATAAAAAAATTGATTTATATTATTATTCTGAATGAAATAATATTATAAAAACAATGGATAATAATAGTGAAATCACTCATGATTACGATTATTTAGATAATTTTATTACACCTTTTTACATTTCAAACGCCGATTATTTATATTTATTTCTATAAATAAGAAATTAAAAATAAATTATTTTTTTCTAATTTATTATAAAATTGAATTGAATTAAATATATAAAAGAAAAGTATACTATTATTATATAATCAAATATGCATTTCTGTTCTAATTGTAACAACATGTACTACATTCGTATTAATGCAGAAAATACCAATAAATTGGTTTATTATTGTAGACATTGTGGAAATGAAGATACTTTGTTGACAACAGATAATGTTTGTGTTTCCAAAGTAAATATTAAAAAAAGCGAACAATCCTTTAATCATATTGTGAATAAATATACCAAATATGATCCTACTTTACCAAGAATTAATAATATTTTATGTCCTAATCCAGACTGTACTACCAACACCAAAGATGTTGCCAGAGAAATTATTTATATTCGTTATGATGATACAAATATGAAATATGTTTATTTATGTTCTACATGCGATACTGTTTGGCAATTGAATCAAGAAGGTTAAAGAATATAAAAATATAATATAAAAATATAATTTTATATTATTTATTGTTTGAATGGGAAATACTTTAAATATGAATTTACTTGTAGATAAAAAAAATAAAAAACATGATTTTTTTACACATCTTGATGAGGAAAAAATATTAGATTTAAAAAATAACTATAAAATTATAGATGTAGATTATCTAGATCCTATTTTAGTTCATTCTAAAATGTTTGGAGATGAATATTTTAAATTACACTCTAATAAAGAAAATACCGTTAATAACATGTTGGATTATTATCTATATCATGATGATACTGAAATTTATAAAAAAACAAATTATTTATGTGATTATAAAGAAAAAATATGTATTTGTAATACACACGCAAATGATTTAAGAAAAATTTATGATGGAATAAATCATAAATCAGATGAAAAATATATAAGTTGGATTAAATTTTAGATATTTTTATATAATTTTTTTATTATATAAAAAATTGAATAATATTTAAAACATTCTTTTATTATAATATAAATTAAAATGAGTGATATTGATGAATATAATAGTGATGATAATAATAGCATTGAAAGTGATGATGAAAGTATAGAAAAAATACCTATTAGTTCCAAAAAAATAAATATTACTTTAAAAACTGATAATGATTTAGAAGAAGAAACTAATAATAATGGACAAGAAGAAGAATTTATCGGAGATAATGAATATTTACCAGAGGATGACGAATTACCAGATGATGACGATTTACCAGAAGATGATGATTTACCAGACGATGATGAAGAAGAATATGATGATGAAGATAATCTAGAAGATAATTATGATATGGAAGGAGGTGGAAACTTAGATGAAAAAAAAAAGAAAAAATCCAAAGAAAACCTCGGAAGTACTACTATTGCTAAACCGAAATCTAAAGTTATTTCAAAAAATTTACCTTCTCAAAACTATAACACAGATGATGATGACGAAGATGATGATGACGATAATTATTTACAAAAATTCGATTCTGAAATTAATAAAAATTATATTTTAGATTATCATCCGGAATGTAGTATTCATAATTACGATGAAATTAGCATTTTAACACATATTATTCGAGATAATAATAATATAATCATAGATGATTTACATAAAACAGTTCCCTTTTTAACTAAATATGAAAAGGCACGTGTATTAGGACAAAGAGCAAAACAAATTAATTCAGGTGCTAAAGCCTTTGTAAAAATTCCTGAAAATGTGATTGATGGATATGTTATCGCTGAATTAGAATTACAACAAAAAAGAATTCCTTTTATTATTAGGCGACCTATACCAGGTGGAGGTAGCGAGTATTGGAATTTACGTGACCTGGAAATTATTCATTTTTAAAAAAAAGTATTTTATAGTTGTTTTTAGAGATTTTAGAAATATTTGTTAGTAATTTAATCAATCTGTTAAAGTATATATTTTTGTATTTTTAGCAAGGACTTTTCCTTCTTCTTGTAATTTTGTAATATTTTTTACTTGGGTATAAATGACTTCCACTAATTTTTCTTTTTTTACACTATTTGTGTTTTGTCTACACAATAAAGCACCTTTTTTGATAATTGTCATTACTTGTTTTTTCGTTAAAAATTCTTCTTCTTTTTCTGGAAGACTTACTACTACATGACACGAAGTACATTCAAATATATGAAACCATATATCACTTTCTTTTACATAATCCAATATTTTAAAATTGTCTGATTTATTACTACCAATGTAATAAGTAATTGGGGTTTTTATGTTAGTAAAAATAATTATTTCCTTCTTCATGATGGTTTTGGATTTTTATATTATTGTTATTATTATTATATATAATAATATAATTCAATTTTTATTTTTTACAATATTCGTTTCCATAATATTTATTTCCTACTTAAGGTTTGAGTTAAATAATCCTTGTTTTTCTTAGCATCATTATATCCATCCATATAAATAGCATTAAAATCGTATTTTTCTTTGGAAAATAAAGTTGTATCATAGAAAAAAACTTTTTTTTTATCCATTATATTTTTTTTCCATAAATTCGGATGAATATGTATAACTGGTTCTATTTCTTTTACATAAGGATAACTACTAAATCCCCCGTCAAACGTAAGCATATTATGATATTTGTTTAAAAAACCACCTGTTACAAAAGGAATATGAGAACTAGCAATACAACAGTCAATTGCATCTTCCAAATTCACAAAATCAGAGTAAATTGTTGTTTCTACATTGAAATTACGAATACTTGTTACTCCTATAAAAACACGTTTCAAGTCAAAATCTGAATCTTTATATTTATATAATAACTTTCTTTTTATATTTTGTTCTATTTCAAAAATTGAAACAGCATTTGTAATATTTTTATCGATAAATTCAAAAAAATCGAATTTTTTTTTCATCGTCATGATTAAGCTACACCAAGCTCCCGCCGAAGCACCTGAAAAAATAAAATTGGATAAATCATAATTGTCTTTTATAAAAGCAAGTGTACCTAATAAATAAAATCCTTTGAATCCACCAGGTGATATTGAAATCAGCTTTTTATTTTTTATAGGATCAATATTATCATAATAATCACCTATAACATTTAATTTTCGAATACTTACATTATTTTTTACAGGTAGTAAGTTAAACATTTTTTTATTCATGAAACAAGAGACTAGTAATATTGTAATATAATTTATTATGTACATACTTTTTTATATCTTTATCCTATATTATTTTTCATTACAAGAAAATAATTTATTTCTTTAGTTGAGTTGTAATACTATATTTGACTTATAATAAAAAACACATAAAAATAATTTCACAATATAATAGAATGAAAGTTGCTCTTTGTTTTATTATTAGTTATGACCATAGTTTGAATAAAGAAGAAATTTGGCGAAAATGGATAGAACCGAATAAAGATATCATTAATGTTTATTTTTACTACAAAGAATTTAATAAAATTAAATCGACATGGATTTTAAATAATCTAGTAGATGCCTCGTATATTCGCGAAACGACTTATTATCATGTAATTCCAGCATATCTTTCTGTCATGTCGTATGCTTTTAAACACGATTCTGAAAATCAATGGTTTTGTATATTAACAGAATCATGTTGTCCTATTATTTCACCAGAACGATTTCGAAATTTATTTTATACTCATTATAATTATAGTATTTTTAATTGGCGTAAAATTTGGTGGAATGTTCAGTTACAAAAAAGAGGTAATTTACATTTACTTCCTGAAAATTTACGACTAGCAAACGATCCTTATTTTATTTTAAAGAGAGAAGATGTACAACTTTGTTTTCAATTTACACATACAAATGCAACTTTATTTAAAACTATTTGTGATGGGGGATTAGCAAATGAAAGTTTATTTGTTATTATTTTAAGCATTTATAAAAGATTAACTAGTTGTGAGGAATCTGAATCAAACTCAAACTCTCTTGTGAAAAAATACGCAACACATTTAACAGATTGGTCTCGCATGACAAGTCCAACAAGTCCTTATCTTTTTAAAGATGACTCGGTTAAAAACAAGAAATTTATTGAAGACGGGTTAAAAGAAAATAAATTTGCCATTTTTATTCGAAAGATTGCACCTGATTTCCCAGATTATATTTTAAATGATTTTATTTATAATAAAACTAAAGAAGATATACTTTGGTTTCATCCTTTTTTTTGGCATAAATGTTTAATAGCATGTATTTATTTTATTAGCATATTCAGTTTTATAAGTATTGTATTTTTATTTGGATCATTAGTTAAAAAGATTCCTTATCTATCGTGATTGTTTTGGATATATTTTTGATTATTTTATTTTCATACATCGTATCTTCTTTTTTATCGGAACCTCCCATTGATTCCATAACTATTTTCAGATATTCATCGTTTTTTCTGCCTTCGTCGTTATAATAAGAAGGATTTTTTTGTTTCCATTCAGGAATCATTTTCACATTTTTATGAGCAATATGTTTTATTGCTTCGCGTATTTTATCTTTATCTTCATTTTCTTTTGTCCATTTATCTTGATCTTTGACATACAAGATTTCTCTCTTTATATCACTACAATGAAATGGTCTTTTCGAAATATCCATTTCTTTTAGATTTTTTACAATGATATTGGTGATTCCATCTACATAACCTAATTTGCCTACATTTTCCAGATCGGATAATTTTATGGTAACATTTTCTACAAAGTCCACGATATTCATAGCATTTTTACATGTTTCATTTAAAAAAACATTTAAATTAAAGGTTTTATTATGCGAGTTTGTATGATTATTATTCACAATCGAATTCTGGACATTGTTTTTCGTCGCCTCTATAATCAAGTTTTTGAATTCAGTGTTTTGTTCTACCATAAATTCTTTTAATTCTTTATTTTCTTTGATTAACGTCATAATTACGTCATCTTCTTTTGATTTAGTTTCTGGATGGGACGATAAGATAAATTCGCACTTTTTTTTATGTCGCCATAGTCCTGTACGGTCATTATAATGCTTTCCACATTGACACTGAAAATGGTGTTTACTATTTTCTGTTTCCAAAATGTTGCTATTTTGTTGCTTTTGTTGCTTGGTATGTTTTAGGGTTGACAGGTGTTGTTTGAAATGGTGAGATTTACATGTTTTATAGTCACACAATTCACAGCTAAATTTTTGGTTACTATTTTTTACTATTTTGGTTGCCATATAGTATATATATTAGCAACAGAAAAAAGTATCTAAACCTTTTACCAAAAAAATAATTTAAATTTTATGCTGTTATTTTGAAAATTATTTTTTTTGCGTCCTTACCATAAAATTGAATTATGCAGTAAAAACAGGTTTTTGCGAAAGTCTTTTGACCCTTTTCATTTTTGGACATTCCAAAAATGTCCAAAATCGATTTCTTGAATCACTTTCCCAGACAGAAATCCTTCATTTTTTTGATGTCACTGAGAAATTTTGGAATATGTATTGTTTAAAGATTTATTATGATGAATGGTTATATAATAAAATTATATGTGTAAAATTTTATTATAATGGTAACAAGTAACAAAGTTGTAAGTCATTTGTTTCTACTTATATCTATGTTGATGCAAGTCCACATAAATAAAGTAAAATCAAGAAAAATGGTTTCAAATATGCATTTTGGATTGCTTTTACAATACTTTCTTTTGAAAAATGCTTCGTTGGTATATCTAATAAATCTTTTAGTACAGGTAGAAAGATAAATGGTAAAATAATACCTGTATTTACATTTCTGATATATATTAATGAAAAGGTATTGGAAATTATATTGTAAAGTAAAAGTAAGACGGATAATAACCAGGCATTTTCTTTTCCAAATAATACAGGAACCGTTATTATATTATTAGCTCTATCACCTTCATAGTCTCGAATATCGAGTAAAAGTTCACTGTAAACAGAGCTTTGAAAAACCAGACTTAATGCTATAGACAGGATATTGAAGTTGTTATTTAATTCTATGACTTTATTCGTCGAAGCAATTCCACCTACAAAGAGAGAAAAAGCTACTAAAGAAGCACAAAATATATTTTTCATGAATAAAATTCTCTTGAAAAATGGGGTGTAAATTAATATACCAAAAATAGAAGTGTTAATAATGAATTGTAGATTAGAAGATAAAAAATGAATGCTTAGAAATTCAGTTGTTAATAATAAAAAAAAAGTATAAAGAAGTGCTTCCCATTTAGTTACTAAACCAGTAACAAGTGGTCTCGAAGGATGGTTTACTTTATCGATTTCTATATCGAATAAATCATTGATAATCATACTTGCTGACATAATTAGAACGATATTGACAGAAGTAATCATAAATGACAGATTGCTAAAAAGAGCCAAGAGTGAAGGATTCATGATCCATCCTCCTGAAAAGGCAAGCATAAAAGTAGGAAGAATATTTTTTGGGCGAATAATTTGTAAAAATCCTTTTTTTTTCTCTTGAAAAAGATGGATGATGTTATTATTATTCGTGTATATATTGAAATTTACATTTGGTTTTTCTAAAAAAGGAGAAAGTATTCGTAAATTTTTATTATTATTTTTTTGGGGTAAAAAGCCGTTTATAAACGGTTTTTTAAAGAGGCAGAAAGGAAAAAATATAATGAAAAATAATTTCATATTTGTTTATTATATTGTGGTTTTTTTAATGAGATATAAAAATTTTAATAATATTTATTTATTATAATAATGCTAAATTCTAAAACTAGAACTAGAAAAATGAATCTAAAATTCAAGAAACGTCTTTATTTATATTCAAGTCCAAGAAAAGCCCAACAAATGGCGTATAAATATTTAGGTAAAACGGCTAAACTATATCCTGCTCGCAATTCACAAAAAAAATATAGTATTTATGATCCTCATAATAAAAAATGGGTGAATTTTGGACAGCTTGGATATGAAGATTATACAAAACATCACGATAAAACACGTCGGGCAAATTATTTAACACGAACTCGATTTATGAGAGGTGATTGGCGTAAAAACAAGTATTCGGCAAATAATCTTAGTAGGAATATTTTGTGGTGAAAAAAGTAAAACAAATATTTTTATTTGGTTTTTTGGATCATTATATTTTTTCTTATTTTATTAAGAAAAAAATATAATATAAGTTTCATTTTTAGTCAGTGTAATCACATATTAACTTTGAAATGCTTGTATAAATTCACACATTCTTCCAAATCTGGATATTTATAATGATAAGTTTCAAACATTTTTTTTACAGATAATATTGCTTCTTCGTCGCGAAAAATATGTTCAAAAATCACTTCTTTTTTTAGATCGTTTTCTTCATATTGATTTGACATTTGATAAAAATCCTGGTTTAAAATGGTAATAGCAAGCATCTTCATGAATTCTTTACCTATACTAGATTTATGGTAGTTGTGACATATGGTAATAAACCAACGTGTTCTATTTTTCGAAAGTGGTAATAAATTTACACCAATTATTAAATTGTTTTTATCAAACGACACTTTTGACCAAGTAAAAGATGGATATTGAAACATGTGAAAATTATTGGTCTTATTGACATTTTCGTTTATTCTACGCATTAAATCATTCGAGATATAATCAAACGAAAGACCTACACGATCTTTGTGTCCATAATAAAAATGCTGAATATTTTGGGGTGGAACTTGGCTTCCAAAACCGACGAATTTATTATGTACAAATTCTGGATGTCTTAAATCCATCATATTATAAGCACTATCTGTTAAAGAAGCATCCATATCTATTTCCAAAATTGATTTTTCGTATTGTTTGTTTTTATAAAAAGGAATACTTGGTGGAGATTTTGTTGTCGGTTTAAATGCCCAGAATATTTTACCTTCATGTTCTACCGTTTCTCCGAATTTATCTTTTTCAGAAATTTCTAAACCATGATATTGACATTTCAAACAACCATTGTCTGTTACTATAGCATTATCTAATTTAGAACCCATATGTTTACAAATATTTATACATGTAATCCATTCACTAGTAACAGGATTTTTCCATGTAATAAGCGGTAATTCTCCAATATTGGATACTTGAGGTCTTGGGGAATCCCAAACTTCTTTGATTCCAAGACATGTCCAGTGATCGAAAAAATGCGGTATGTTATATGCTTTTGTAAAATTAATAACTGTAGATAATGTTGTAATTGTTATGATGAACGATGATGCTAATTTAAAAAACATCTATAAATTCTCTTCTGATTACATAAATTATTGGGTTTTCTTTAAATCTATTTGTTTAACAATAATTTAATTTACAGAGTCTTTTTAATTATTATATATTAAAAATAATTTATAATAAATATATATTTTGACGATGGAAGATAATAAATTAGATAAGGATGAATTTGATAATGCCGTTAAATATTTTCAAAGTATAATTCATAATAATATATCCAATTATTCTCCACACAAAATGGGCGCAACCTTTATTGGAATAAAAACAAATATAAGTGGTGTCCACAAACTACATATTTATATTCTTTTTTTTCCATTTCCAAATTCTGAAACTGTTGTTCCATATTCCAATACTTTTCCAAATCTTTATTTTAAAGATTTATGTTTTGATGTCGGTGTAAGTTTTTATTTATGGATATATGAAGAAATGAAAAGACAAAATAGTATTGTTATTATGTCATTAGAATCAAATATATTGAAAGTTGTTCCTGGATTTGGGGATGCTTTAATAAGTATTGATAAGGTTTGTAGTGAAAAAAAGGAATGGATGGAATTAGATTATGAAGCATGGTATGAAAAACACACGTTCAATAATGTATTTACCATTAAAATTACAAATCCTTATCTTTACATGGTTCCTTTTCCAGTGAAACCAATTGTTATAAAAACTGTAAAAAGAATAAATAATTATCTTCAAATTTTATGATGGAAGTAAATAAATATTTATCGGTAATTTACTTAGAAACAAATATGTAAGTTATATATAATATATTATATTATATTTAAAAATGCGTCAAAAATTATCAGACAAGTTTCAAGAAGAAAGAGAGAAAATTTGTGCGGACTTGATTTCTCTTTTAGAATTAGATGAAAAGGGATGTTTTTTATTATGTGAATTAGATGCGGATCTTGTAAAACAGGAAAAAATAATGGGGATGAAGGAAGAGATTCAGAAAGTGTTTGCTTGTTCGACGATTTCGAGTTTTAAACCGAATTTTGCTTGTAAGCGACCTTACCTGAATATCATTCGGAGTATTTTGAGGAAACAGGGGTATGAGTTTATTGGAACGGATATTGAGTTAAGGATGGATACGAATGTTTATAAAAGAACTATGAGATATAAAATATTTAGGGAATAATTAAATAATATATTTACGTTCAAAATATTTAAAAACAAATGTTTATATATATTATAATAGAAAAGATGCCTCACAAAAAGTGTTTATATGAAGGAGAAGATGGTTGTAAATTAATTGCTTCTTTTGGTTATCCTGGTTTTGGTACTCGTTATTGTTCTAAACATAAAGAAGAGAAAATGATAAATTTGCTTTGTAAATTATGTTTTTGTGGAAAGAAAAGACCAACTTATAATTATGAAGGACAATTTGCTAAATTTTGTTTAGAATGTAAAGAAGAAGGTATGACAAACGTTAATGATAAAAAATGTAGTTGTGGTAAAGTAACTCCAAGTTTTAATTTTCCTGGTCTTAAAGGTGAATTTTGTGCCAATTGTAGAAGTGAAGGAATGATTAATGTAAATGATGACCCATGTGTTTGTGGTAAAAGTAGTAAACCTTGTTTTAATTATCCAGGTGAAAAACCTAAATATTGTTCGAAATGTCAGTTGTCTGGTATGATAGACGTTTATAGAAAATTATGTAAATGTGGAAAAGCACAACCAACGTGTAATTATAAAGGACTACAACCTGAATATTGTGGTAAATGTAAATTACCTGAAATGAGAATGATAAGAAAAAGATTATGTAAACAATGTAATAATAAACAAGCAACTTATAATTATGAAGGTAAAAAGGCAGAATTTTGTAATTCTTGTAAGACGGAAGAAATGATTAATGTAGTAGATAAATGTAAATCAGGTAGTTGTTATAATACTGGAGGAATAAAATATCGTTACTATTGTACATTTTGTTTTCAACATTTATTTCCAGATGATCCTTTAACTTTACAGATAAGGAAAAAAACAAAAGAAAATACTGTAAGAGATTTTATAAATCAATCCTTTGAAGGATTTAAACATGACCAAGTTCTTTGGACTGGAAATTTTGACTGTTCAAATAGGAGGCGTATTGATCATCGTAAATTAATTGGTAATACATTGTTATGTATTGAGACAGATGAATTTCAACATAAACGATATGATAAAACAGATGAAGAAATTCGTTATGATGATTTATATATGTTACATGGAGGTAAATTTATTTTTATTCGTTTCAATCCTGATAAGTATTATAATTCTAATGGTACATTAAAAAATCCATATATGAAAATTAGACTTGCTGTTTTATATGACGAAATTAATAATCAAATGGAAAGAATAAAAAAAGAAGAAAATACTGAATTATTAGAAATAGTTCATTTATTTTATGATGGATGTAATACAAACTATGGATATCAATTTTAAGAATTCTATTTATATATTTTATTTTTTGTAAATTTCTTAAGAAGTTTTCCAACGACATCCACACTCTAAACACGTGACGAATATGGTCATAGGTTCGTCCGAAGCTCTGGTTTGAATGGCACTGTAAGTGCACTTCTTACTTTTACACTTTCTACATGTAAAAGTATCTGTTGCTGCTTCAATATTTACCTCAAACTTCGATTTATCCCTCTTCGATTTTTGTTCAATTAAATCTGCCCACTTATAAGGATTCATTTCCTGATGCGTCATAAACGCAACCGTATGCGACTTGATCGAACCATCTTTAATTTGAGAAAGAATATCATCATTTTTCAAATTCAAGAAAATACTACGTAAATGGTCTACATAAATCTGAACAAAATAAGGATTGTCCCATTTTTTGATAACTTTTCGACGCGTCGCCTCTTTCAATGAATAATTATAAATCCCCTTTTCTAAATTCATGCTATGTTTCTCATTATTCAAAATAACATTCAGCTTTTTCACCACATTTCCACGAAATAAAGCATCATTCTCAATTTTACGTAACGTCATGATTTAAAATATAGTATAATATAGTTATAATACAAATAATGTTTAAATCTTATTTCAAATCAATTTTATAAAAAAATATTTTTATTTTTTTACATATAAAGTTCCTTCTGATCCACACATATTTTTATAATTTCTAGCGACAGAACAATAATAATAATCAACTACATTATTATTTTTACTTCCATCAACTAAAGAATACATATTATCTATATCTTGATATTTTGGAAATAAAGAACATTTACCGAATTTATTAATAGTAAGAAAATCTTTTCTAAAAAACTTACAATCCTTACATAATTTGGGTTTTATTGGATTAGAAGCAAATATTTCAGTAAATAAAATAAAAGGTAAAATGTACTTCATTTATAATACATCATAATTTAATATTTAAGTTGATTTATTTATTGTAAATGTAAATAAAGATAATCCAATTCAAAAGATCTAATCTAAATCTACATCTTTATTCAATATTATTCAACAAAAGTGTGGTTAATTTATTATTCGTTTGAAAAAATGTTTCTTCATCATATAAAGGAAACCATATATTTTGTTGAATAATAGATTTTAATTCTCTATTGGTAACTGGGGTATAATTTTCATTCGTCATCAAATAAATAATTTTTTTACTGTCAAAATTAGAATTCAAAATCATAGTTTCATTTAATTCATTCATTTCAATAGTTTGAATAATAGAACGAATGGTTTCGGGAGAAATACAAATAAAAATATATTTCGTTTTATTTATTATGCTTACAATATATTTAGATATTTCAGTAATAGACGAATCTTTCATACTGTGAATAATGATAGAACTATCCATGATAGAATAATTCAATATTTTCAGATTACGCTTGAGTTGATCAACATAATAATTTTGTTGAGGAAAAGAAATGTAAACATCCAATGTTAAAATGCTAGAAGAAGCTCCCATTTTTTGAAATACTTTTTATATAATATTATTTTCCAAAAGTGAAAAAAGTAAATCAATTTTATTATCCATCCACTTTTAGAAAAGTGGAGCAAAATCTGTTGTTACCCACTTTTAGAAAAGGTAGATTTTGTTATACTTTTTCTAAAAGTATATTATTATTATATGAAAAAAATGACATCAACCTGTATAATAGAACTAAACGAAAATGATATAAATATTTTAACAGAAATTGCTACTGGTTTAAAAACATCTCCATCACAAAATCCGGAACTTTTTTGTAAGGAAGCAAAACATTTCTCTCTTCAGATTCCAAAATATATTAGAAATATTTTATTAAATTTTGCAAAAAATGGTTCAGAAACAGGATTTTTATTGATAAAAGGAATACCAATATCAGAGAATAATATACCAAAAACACCGCCAGGTAATAATGAGAAAATTGGAGAACAAACATTATTATCGCGTATTCAGGCATTATTCATAAATGTCATAGGAGAAATGATAGCATATGAAGCAGAAGGGTATGGACGTTTATTTCAGGATATTGTTCCAGTAAAAAGTATGTCAAATATACAAACTAGTTTAGGCAGTACAAAAGAACTTGAAATACATACAGAACAAGCATTTTCTAAATTAAGACCAGATATACTTAGTTTAGCATGTCTTCGTGGTAATAAAGAAGCATATACCTATATTTTACCAGTTCAGAGTATAATAAATAATATAAGTAAAGAAAATTTAAAATTACTTTGTCAACCATTATGGAGAATTGGTATAGATGTATCTTTCAAATTAAACGGTTATAATTTTATAGACGGAATGGTTCGTGGGCCTATACCTATTATAATTAAAGATCAAGAACAAGATTATAAATTAGTTTTTGACCAAGATTTAATGTCAGGATTAAATCAAAACGCAAATGAAATAATTGAAAAAATAATAGATATTTATTATAAACATCGTATTGAATATAATTTAATGCCAGGAGAAATTATTTTCATTGATAATAATCGTGCGGTACATGGAAGATCTTGTTTTATTCCAAGATATGATGATTATGACCGTTTTTTAGTGAGATGTTTCGCTACTTTGGATTATGAAAAAAGTTATTATGCAAGAAATGGAAGAGTAGTTAAAGCAATATATAGTTAATTTTACACACTTGAATTTACACTCTTATTTCTCACTCTCATTCTCGTCACTATAATCATAATCTTCTTCACTTAATTCTGACCCAATATCAATCAACTCCATTACATCTTCACCTTCTTCTACATTTCCCACATCTTCTTCTTCATCATCATCTTCTTCATCTTCATCTTCATCTTCAAAATCATCTTCATTTTCATCTCCATCACTATCTACTACAAATCCGTCTTTTAAATATCCATGTTTGGTCTTTTTTTCTTTAGGAACAGCGTCTAATTCATCTTCTTCTTCTTCATCTTCAGCAGCAGTAGCAGATAAATCCTCAAAACCACCGAAAAGCTTCTCATATGTTTTATTCCACATTTCCAATGTTAAAGAAACAAATTCATTTGTATTTTTATACTTGGCTACAATTACGCAACTACCAAAAAATAATATCGTATCCAATGGGGGTGGAAAATCATATTTATTTTCAGTATTTACTCTTCCATCTGTTTTTCCGTAAACAATAATAGATAACTTTTCATTATTATTTTTTACGGTCCATTCTCCTTGTTTTTGAAAACCGTCGATTTTTTTAAAACCAGCTTTTTTAAAAAGTTCTTCTTCTTTGAAATCTTTTACAGTAAGAGATTTCAAGGTACCAGTTTTTTCGACAATAATAATATTTAGAGAAGTAGAAGACATAATTATATATATAATATAAACTATTTTATTAATAGGTTTAAATAGTTTCTTTATAATTAATATAATATTAAATCATTAGAATGAAATTATTTGTTGATGACTACAAACCTATTCAGCTATTATCTATTTTACAAAATTTAGAAATATATTTTCATAATAAAGAAACACGAATAGAAATATACAGTGATTCTGGAATTTTCTTAATAAATAATAATGATTTTAAAGAATTTCATATAAATGATGACAAGACTCTTGAAACAATAAAAATATTAGACTTTACATTAATAATTGACAAGTCCAAGGTTTTACTAAAGGATATTTATCATTTACCAAATAATCATATTTCCAACTATATAACATCGATGAAATATTGTCTACATAAATCATCTCATAAACAATCATCTAGCAATTTATTTTTAATTATAGAAGGTCCTAAACAAGATTTAGATTTAACTGAAAATAATTCAAACCACTTTATTCCAAATAATTTTTACTTTGAAATCGACGAAGATAAATTTACACTAGAAGAATATAAAAATGATTTAATTGTGTTTTTATCTCTATTAAAGTAATATAATAATATTGTATGTTATCATGGATTCTTCAAACGACTATTTTATCTATTATATTTATTTTTTTAATTCATCATTTAATAATTTTCTTCAAAGAAAATCTAACTGTTCCTAAAGTAAAAGATTTAGTAAATGCCCCTTCCCAAAAATATAAAGATATGTACAAGATTATATCTCAAGATAAAGACAAAGAAAATCAAGAAGATAATATCGAATATAATAAAATTTCTTATACAAAAGAAGATTTATTACCGAAACCAGATGTAGAAAACATGAAAAACGAATTAAAAAGTTTTTTAAAGGAACAATTACAGCATTCTAAAAATGGAAATGAAAGTAGAAATACTTTTACTTCAACTACAGAAATCACTGATTTATCTGGTTATGATAATTCTTATTCGTCTTATTAAATTACAAAAATAAAATATCCTTTCTCTAAATATTAATAACAAATCAAATATAAAGATAAAGTATTAATTAAATATACATATGTTGTTAACTGAAAAAGATAAACAGTCATTGTTATCTGAATTCCCAAAAAATATTACTAAACTTTCTTATAATAATTCTTATAACAAAGTTTATCGATACGATTTTTTAGTTGCTATACCAGAAGGAATCGCGTGTTTTTTATGGTTTACTCATTATAATAATAAAGACCTGTGTATCCTGTTGGAAATAGACAACTCTTCTTCTAATAATTTTAAAATCCAAGATATTTTTATTCAAAAAGCATGTTTTAACAACGAACTTTGTTATGGAAATGGAAGTATTTTATATGGAACTTTTTTCTTAACCAAAGGAGGATTCAAACATTTCTCTCTCGAAAATATCTTTTATTATAAAGGAAAAAATTTACTACAAATGAAAATGTATAATAAATTAAAACTTTATGACTACATATTTCAAAACGATATTCAACAAATCATATATAACAAAAGTTTTCTAATTATTGGATTAGCATTTATGTTTTCTCTTACTAATACTTTAGAAAGTTCAGAAAAAGAATTCCTAAAAATTATCAAAGAAGGACTTATTTCTTATAGAGTAAAATATATTGAATTTCATTACTTTCATGAAACTGTTGAAAAACCTATTTTTTACATTAATTATGATAAAACAAAACCCACATTGATTCCCGATATTAAAAATAATAATATAAATAATTATAATGTGAATGTTGTTAATAAAAACAATAATTTAAACAAGAATACCATAAATACAAATGCTAAACCAAGCTATAAACCAACAAATAAAATACAGACTTTACATTCCTCCACAAATATTTCCTCTAATAAAAAAGAAATTGTTTTTCAGATTCGTCCAGATATTCAAAATGATATTTATCACTTGTATACAGATAATGGAACCAAATTATATGGAAAAGCACACATACCGGACTTTACTACAAGTGTAAAGATGAATAAATTATTTAGAAATATAAAAGAAAATGAAAAACTAGATGCTCTAGAAGAAAGTGATGATGAAGCGGAATTTGAAAATGAAAAGGAAGATAAATTTGTATTTTTAGAAAGAAAAATCAATATGGTTTGTCACTTCTCGTACAAATTTAAAAAATGGATTCCAATAAAAGTAGCAAAACACTCTTCTAAAATAATAGAATCCAAAGAACTCTTTCATCTAGAAAAAAATAAATATTAATATATATATGTCAGGTTCTGGAGCTTCTAATTTAGGATATGGTAAAATAATTCCCAATAGTAATGTGAATCCTAGTTATGTAAATAGAGACAGTTCTACTTATAGTGGTGGATTCGGCAGTAATCAAATTCCCGGTCTTCCAGGACTGCCTGGACAACCAGGTGATAAATGGAATGTAGCAGCAGCAGCAGGAGTAAATCCTATTTTAAAAGGAGGAGCTCTCCGAAGAAAAATAAAAAATATTACTAAAATGTATAAGATGAAGAATACAAAAGGTGGAAAAACAAAAATGAAAAGTTTAAAGAAAAAATTGTTGTCTTTAAAGAACCAAATAAAAACTTATAGTAAAAAAATGATGAAAAAAACGACAGGTAAAAGGTCTCGTAAACATCACTATTCTAAAAGAAAAATTTTAAAAGGAGGATATGCTCAATTTCAAAATAATCTTCCTTTGACAAATACTTATTCAACCGGAGGTATTTTATCCTCAAATAATTTGGCATTAGCAAATCCAGTCCCATATCAGGCTTTAAGTAACTGTACAAATTGTCAAGATAATTACAATCATTTTACAGGAACAGGTTCTCCATCTCGTGGTCATTAAAATAAGTATTTCATTTTATTATTTTCATTATAAAATGAAATAATTATTTTAATCCTTTGTAATAATAACATGTTTTGCCAATTTCGAAATTATTTTGTTCTGATAAACATTATCTTCTTGTTTATCTGAACCACCCATAGATTCCATAACAATTTTAAGGTACTGATCATTTACCCTTCCTTCGTCTCGTTTATAATCTGGGTTTTCTTTTTTCCATTCGGGAATCATTTGAATATTTTTATGAGCAATATGTTTAATCGCTAATTTAAGTCTCTCTTTATCATCGTTTTCTTTTTCCCATTTATCCTGGTCTTTCACATATAATATTTCTCTCTTGATATCACTACAATGAACAGGTCTTTTAGTAATATCTAATTCTTTTAGATTTTTTGCTATGATATTGGTAATACCATCTACATACCCTAACTTACCTACATTTTCCAAATCAGATAATTTTATTTTCAATGAATTCGCGAAATCCATAATATTCATTGCGTCTTTACATGTTTCATTCAAAAATACATTCAAGTTAAAGGTTTTGTTATGTGAATTCATGTTGGTATTATTTACAGTTGAATTATTTCCAATTTTAGGTATCATTTCAAGAATAATTTTATGGAGTTGTTTATTTTCGTTTATTACCTGTAATACTAATTCTTTTACATCATCATCTGTTTGAGGTTTTATGTATTTTTGGTTTAAAATATCATGGTTCAATTCAGGTTTATCATTTACAAAAATATTAAAACATTTTTTTTCATGATACCATAAACTGTTTCGTGCTTTATATTTTTTTTGACAATATTTACACTTTAATTCTAACGACTCCTTTTTTTGTTCTAAAATACTAGGATTTGTTCTAAATTTATGTTTATTGGTTAAAATATGCGAATCCCAATTTGTTTTTCTATAGCATTTAAAGTCACATAATTTACATTCGTAATTTTGGACATTTTTTACATGTTTTTCCATTCTAAATTTGTTCTATATTATAGAACAATAAAAAATGCCTAAATCCTTTTTAACTGAAATATTTTAAAAATTATCGTGCCATTCTGAAAATTATTTTTTTGGTCACCAAACCATAATTTTCAATTATGCAGTAAAAACACGTTTTTTTCAAAAGTCTTTTGACCCTTTTCATTTTTGGACATTTTTAAAATGTCCATTTTTCATTTCCCTTTTGACTTTCCCATGCAGAAATCTGTAAATTTTATATAGCCTATCCCCCCATTCTAAAATAAAAATTATACATTTATATTTATCTTCTTTTTATCGTCTTTCTCTTTGGTGTCTTTTTCTTTTTATTTGATGTATTTTTTTTTCTCTTTGGTCTCTTTTTTATTTCTCTTCTTTTTTTAGTAATTCCACCATAAAATTGTGTATCATAAATACCATATCCACTATCACCTAAATCGAATCTTTTATCACTTGGAATATTTAACTCAACATCTTGTTCTATGGGTTGAATAGAAGTTTCTTTTTGTTCAGGTACATATTCTACTATATTTTTCGGTTTATCTATATCAGTCTCTGTATTTGTCTCCGTATTTGTATCTGTAAATTTCTCTATGTTTACGTTTGTTTCTTTGTTTAATTGATTTTCAATGTCTGGAGTATTTTCATATTTTACATTATCTAATTGATTTTCAATATCGGGAGTATATTCATATTCAGGTCCTGCACCTTTTTTGGATTTTTTTAGTAGATTTTTTCTAGATTTTTTAAATTTCATATATATAATTTTATATTATTATTTTTTCTAGATTTTCTAGATTTTTTTAATTTTCAAAAAACATTTGCCTGTTAGATCCTCTTTACACTGATCTTCTTTTAGATCGTCTTCTTCTTTTTCTCTCTTTGAACCACCTAGTAAAGGATTAAAAATTACTTTCCATTTATTGGTATCTGTATGATACGATTTATTATTAATACCTATTATTTTATAATTATTTTTTTTATAAAATACTTTTCGTTTTAACCATTGACGTTGAAAAATATCATGACCATCAATAATATCAACTACGATTGGTTTGCTATGTTTCTCTCTTAGTATTCTACCGACAGACTGTTCAATATCTGTTTTTGGTGTAGCCATAATCAAAGTAGTAAGCGTTTTAATATCGAGAGCTTCTGCTGCCATAGAAAAAGTAGCAATAACGATTTTTTTAGATTCTGTTTCTTTTAAAGCGGATTCTTTCATTCCACCAACATAATAACCGACACTAGCAATGTTACGATGACTAATTGCGTCGTAAAAATATTTCAATATATTTTTATTATGAGCAAGAATCATGACTTGTTGATTTGGGTTTTCAGTCAACATATCAGAGAGAACGAGAAGAATAAATTCACTTCGATGATTATATTCACATAATTTAGAAATCATGGTACTATATTGTACATTTCCACGATAATCATGAACAACATTATTAAATTCATCATCATCCACTTTATATTCAATAGCACGTACGACCACTTCGTGACTTTCTTCTCTCTTTCCTTTAAAAACAACCTCGCCTAAAAACATTTTAAAAACATTGGTGGTTCCGTCTTTTCTATTCATAGTAGCAGATAATCCCAACATATATTTTGTAACAAGTTTAAAAAGAGCACATGAAAAAGTTTGACTAGAAATATGATGGACTTCATCAATAATGGTAAGTCCAAAGGATTCAAAGATGGAAGATGGATAATCTTTCATAGAGAGAGATTGAAGCATAGCCAAAACAATATCTTTATTATCTGTATCTATTGTTTGACCCTGGATTTTTCCAATACGAGCACAAGGTAAAAATTGATTTATTCGTTCAATCCATTGATTCATCAAAAATTCTTTATGAACAATAATAATAGTTTTTTTTTTAAGACGACTTATGATGTTAAGTGATAATATTGTATTATGTGTAACAGTAAAATCTCCTAAAACAAATCTTCTATTTCCGTCTATTTCAAAACCATAATAATTATCAACTCCTAACTTTTCTACTTTAATTCTATAATTCAATACATCTTTTATTTGTTTTCTTGGTGGAGACTTTTTTCTTGGTATTAAAACTGGAATATTTTCAATACCAATACCACTAATAGTTATTCTAAAATTATTTCCGTATTTTTTTATACCTTTATAAGTCCAAGATGTTTTTTTTATTTGTTTATAACAAGCGAAACCTAAACTTCTTACTAAATAAATAATATCATCAATCATTAATTCAGACTTTTGAGAAATTTCAAAACCACCATTTTTTATTAAATGACCATCACTATCAATCAATCCTGCTAATAATTTTAATCTGTTTTCTTTTGAATTACACTTATATATAATAGGTATGTGTTTATTTTGTATAAGATTTAATTTTTTTAATGTATTCAAGAATATATTATTGTCTAGTTTATGATTTCCACAAATAGTATAATCATATTGACTTTGATAAATAAGTGATAAGTCATATTTTTTTAAATTATGAGCAAAATAGTGTAATACTGAAGAGTCCTGAGAAGTTATCTTGGAAGTTCTAGAACAACCATCTCCTAACCAGTAACCTATCATATAAGGATCAACTGGCAATATTTTTTCTTCAAAATCAATAGGAACTCTGTATCCATATAATACTCCACCTTTACCATGAAAAGATTTGGGTAATTTCAAATAGTCTAAAACAGAAATATCAACGACTTGACCTTTTTTTAATTTTTTACTATGATTTGTAGCACATTTTAATGATAATATATGACTTTCATTTACAACATAACCTTCTCCTTTTATAGGAACTACTTTATACATAGTTTCTCTTCCTGTAGCAAGTGATAATACATTTCTTGGTTTTGAATCATCTCCCATTAATACATCCCCAACTTTAATATCTTGAACCATTTTAATAGTTCCATCATACATTAGAATTTTAGTATCAATTTGTAAACATTTTCCAAAAGCACATGGTAATTCAAGTAACCCACCACCAGTTCCAACTTTTTCAATGTGATCTGTATAGGTTTTTACTACTTTTTCTTGAAGTTCTCTCAAAGTACCATTGAATTCTAAATGAATATCTTCACCTGATGAGATTTTTATTTCTTTTGGAATTCCGAATTTTTGTAATCCAAAATAATGTGGAACATATATTTTAGTATCAGATTCCCTATAAACTGGAAAACTAATTGCTACATTTGTTGGTGCTCCATGAACGTAAGGTTTGACCATTAGTTCTTCGCGAATATTTTTTTGTTCTTCTATAGTCAATTCTTTTTTAAGCAAAGTATAACCTTTTGGTCCTAGATAGGTATTTAGATTTAGATTTAGCATTTCTTTCTTGAATTTTGAGATAGATATATTTTATTTAGTAGGAAATATTTATATTCTTTTTACATACTTTATAAATAAATAGATTATGAAACAATAATAAAATCTACAAATATGATATATGGATAATCTAAGACAACTATTTAAAAAAGATGAAGTTGGTCAATTAATTCTTTGTATTTTATTCATTATATATTTAATCATGGGTTATAAAACTCCTGAACCAGTAGCTAGTATGATTGATAGTATCTTGGGAAAAATAATTCTTTTAATAATTATTATTTTATTATTTATTCACGCTAACCCAATTTTAGCTGTTTTAAGTCTATTTGTCGCGTTTGTTTTAGTAAGAAACTCAAGTATGGTTACTGGAAGTGATGCTATTAAAAAATTTCTTCCATCCGAATCTAAAAAAGGATGTGAAATGTCTGCTTATAATTTTACTCCTCAAAACCAATTTTCTTATACTTTAGAACAAGAAGTCGTTAAAAAAATGGCGCCAATAACGGTAGGAGGTAGTGTAACTGACGCAACATATAAACCTTTATTGGAAAACTTACATGATGCTGCTAATTTGAATAATACTGCAAACTAAGAGGATGCTGAATTTTTACTATTACCATAAATTTTATTGACAAAAGATGGCATTTTTATACTATTAGAAGTGAAAGCTCCTATCAATATACTTACCAACATAAGAATAATAATAAATATCAAAGCATACATAAAATAAATAAAATATTGATTTGACATGATTTTAGAAAAATCTAAAGATACTGTTTCATTTTTTGCTTTTTGGAAGGTAACTGTTTCTTCTTTTTCAGAATTTCCAGTAGGATTACATGATATATAAATTTCATCTTCTTGATTATTTGTATTTGGACCTTTGGAATTATAAAATAACGAAATATTTTGTGTACTACTTTGTGATATTACTGCAGCATCAATATTTGAAATTGGTTGTAAAATGGTATTTAAGTTATTAAGAACCGAACTTGAAATTGGAATAGCATTTGTTATATCAAAAACAATATAGTTGTAACTTTCACCCGAATAATTATAGAATGGTTTTTTAGGAATGATATTTTGTAATGAAAAATCAGAAGAATTTAAATTTACTTTTTCACCAGAATTTGGAGCATTTGAAGTAACTAAAGTAATAATTTCACTTAAAATATTAGAAGCTGTAGTACTATCACCAGATGTAGTAAAAGGAATACTAACAATTAATTGTTTCCCACCTTTTAAAGGACTATGAATAATCAATATTTCTGCAACTGCTTGTGAACCATTAAAATTATGAACAGATGGTTGAGTAATAATTATATAATCTACATTATATTTGACATTATTATAAGTTACAGGAGGTATCCCAGATTGCTCATATGAAATTTGAATATAAATACCTAAATTAGTAGCAATAGAATTACTATTAGTATATTTAAAATTATAGTCACATTTCAAATCACACTTACCAATTACATTTTGTTGAGATATATTGATTAATGGAATATTTGTAGTTGCTGTTGTCATTAATATAAATAGATAAATAAAAATATTAATTTATTTATATAGAAATGAAATTAACTAAAGGTAAAATATCTAAATTATATCATAAGAAAAAACAAACTGTAAGGAAAAGAAAAGAAAGAGGAGGATATAAAAATAAAAATACATTTAGAAATAAAAAACATCTTAATTTAGCAAATAAAACTTTAAAGCTCTTCAATTTTCATCACTTAAATAAAAAAGGTGGTAAAGGATTATTATCAATGGCAAAAAGACATTTAGGTTTTGGAAGTAAATTAAATTCAAAAAAAAATACTGAAACAAATAAAGAAGAAGAAAAGCCAAAAACAGCCAAAGAAGAAGAAAAACCAAAAACAGCCAAAGAAGAAGAAAAACCAAAAACACCCACAAATAAAGAAGAAGAAAAGCCAAAAACAGTCACAAATAAAGAAGAGGAAAAGCCAAAAACAGTCACAAATAAAGAAGAAGAAAAACCAAAAACAGCCACAAATAAAGAAGAGGAAAAGCCAAAAACAGCCACAAATAAAGAAGAGAAAAAGCCAAAAACTTTTAATATTGAAAATAATAATAGTTTAAATGAAAACGTAGATATTTCAAATTTAGCTTCAAATGTAATTCAAAATACTCCAAATAATGATGCTGTTCCAAATACTAATCAACATATGAATGAATCTATATTTAATCATGAAGCAACTCCAGAAGAACACAAAGCAACGCCAGAAGAACATGAAGCAACTCCAGAAGAACATCGCGTAATGCCAGAAGAAAATGAAGCAATACCAGAAGAACATGAAGCAATACCAGAAGAACATGAAGCAACGCCAGAAGAACATGAAGCAACTCCAGAAGAACATGAAGCAACACCAGAAGAACATGAAGCAACACCAGAAGAACATGAAGCAACTCCAGAAGAACATGAAGCAACTCCAGAAGAACATGAAGCAACGCCAGAAGAACATGAAGCAACACCAAATACTAATCAATCTTTAAATGAAAATAATCAGTTACAAGAAATGAATTCTAATAATACACTTCCATATAATGTTTCAAGTTCTTTTGCGAATATAATTGACTATTTATCATCTGAAATTGCTGAAAAAGTTTCAATAAATAACCCGCAAATGGGAATACAAAATGGCTTTACAGCCGTAAAACAAGCAGCTAGTAATATGAATCTAAATGGTGGAAGATTCAAAAAAACACGTAAATTAAGAAATAAAATAATCAATAACTCATAAAAATAATATATAAAGTATAAATAAATAGTTAGACAATAACAAAATTATATATAATAAATAAATAGTTAGTTATTATATTTAACAAATGAATGTTTTTTCCAATTTACCTATAGAATTAAAATATAAAATAATGAGATATGCTATTATAACAAATTCTGCCAAAGCACTTAATACATACCTAAAGTGGTATCAAAAATTTTTAAGAACACATGATAAAATTAGTTTTAAGGAATATTATTTTACAAAATTAAAGCGTTTAGATAAAGATTTATTAATTAGACTAATAAATTACAAAGTAATCAGAAAAAAAAGAATTTATTATCGATAAATAAATTATTTATTTATGTTGTAAAAAGTTATTCAAATACTTATTTTATTATATGAAAGGGATATATTTAATGACATCATTATCATAAATAGTTACTTTGAAGGCTTCATTATAACCTTCCACGTAAACATGCGAACCTCCATAAATTTTATCTACACCATATTCATTTGTTGCGCTTTTTCCTTTAATAATAATAGGTAATTTTATGCTATTATTACTGTCACTCATGGTATAATACTGCCATAAATCTCTCCTAGTATATAAAGGTCGACCCATTAAAGGAAGTATTTTACCTTTACTATTATTTGCCGGAGTTAGAATACCAACTTGGCGATAACTAGTATCTACTGAATTGGTAGAAATATTAATAGGAATTCTTGGACCAGGTAGAATATCTTGAGTAATATATCTTTCGTCTCTTAATGGAGGAATGTATGGATTCATTAAAACATCTGGTGTTGGAATATTATTGTAAGGGTAACTTGGCATTATTCCTACATTTGGTAGTGGTAGTGGTAATGATTTATGTATAGTAATATTTTGATTATTGCTGTTTTTTTCTATTTTAGAATTATTTGGCAAATGAGCATAAACTATATAAAATAATAAAAATAAACAAATAATGACAAAAAACATGGTACAATTTTCAATACATATAATTCCAGGTGGACATTTCTTCATATTATAAATATATATAAATAATTATAATATAATGGTTATACTTTTACAGGTAATAAAAATATAATAAAACTATTCATTAAATAAATTATTTACTACCTGTCATGTTAGTAATCATAGATGCAATTTGATCAATATTTCCCATATTCATACTTCCCAACATATCTTTTGTTTGATTTAATAAAGGAGTTATATTTTGAATGAGAGGTGTCATAGATTGCATAGATTCTGCCAATTTCTGTTGTTGTTTCATTAATGTTTGAGTATCATTTGTCAAGTTTTTTATTCCATCACTTCCTAGTATTTTGTTCAGGTTATCGTAAGCATTTTCAACGGTAGAAGCATAGTCTACCTTAGAACCTTTAAGATTATTTCCACCACTAAATGATTCTGAAGGATTCATAGGTACAATTGGTAGTGATTCATTAGAAGGTACGGATGGCTTTTCATCAACTTTATTTTTATCTTTTGTTTTTTCTTGTTTTTCATCTTTTTTCTCCTCTTTACCTTCAAACCCTTCTTTACTTGGTACTTTATTTACAATAATTAAATTAGTAAAAATCAATGCTATAAATAAAATCAATGCCATATTTTTACTAAAGAACGCAATAAAAAGACTTACTACTATAAAATAAATAACAGCATTTACATTTCCTAATATAATATAACCAATTACATTGGTAAAAGATAAAAATACTATAAGATAAAGGAAATACTTGTTGGTAAACATTTTTGAAATAATAGTTGGTACTTTCATTTATATATATATTCTTTAAAAAAAATTGATTAATAATTTGTTTATAAATTAAAATAAAATTAATTTTTAATTAAAATTATATAAAATGCTTAATGATAATAATAATTATTTAGAAGAAACATATAATTATAATGAACATTATGATAACGAAAATTATGATAACGAAAATTATATTAATAGTTTAAATAAAAAAAGTAATTTTGAAATTGTAATATGCGACTTGCATAATAAGTATCTACATGGTTTAACGGAAGATAGTGACTCAAATATTTCAGGACATTACATTGTTGCTTTTAAAGCTAACTGTAAAACAAGTAATATGAATTATATCAATGTAGATGTAGCTTCTTCAGAAAGAAATCAAAATAATACTTTAAATCAAATAATAAATGATTTTGATTTATTATATAAAAGAAAATATATACTATTGAAAGGATATCCAAAGTATAATATTTATTGTAAACATCCCATAATACGTAACTATAAAAATATGATTGAAAATGAAAATTACATAAAACCAGAAATTGCTAAATGTTTCTATTTAAAAGGAGGAGAATGTGTAGCAATATTAAAAACATTTTGGATTAAAATAATTCAACGTGTATGGAAAAAAATTTATAAAGAGAGAAAAATAATTTTAGAGAAAAGAAAATCCTACAATTATCTTAAATTTAGAGAGCTTCGTGGTAATTGGGAACGACCATATATAACTAAAGCTGGTATATATGGTATGTTGAATAATTTGTAAAATATATAATCTAAAATAGAAAATTCAATACTTTTTTATTTATGTTTTCGTCCTCCATATTTTCTAGTACTTTTACTTTTTTTAGATTTACTACTTTTTTTGGAAGAACGATATTTTTTATGCGAAAAAACTCCATAAACAAATCCTCCTTTTTGCTTTCTTATACGTTTTGTTTTCCTTTTTCTTCTTTTTCCGCCTTGGAAATCTTCTTCACTTAATTCAGGAGGTTGTTCGGGATTTTGCATAGAACTTGATGGTTGTTCTGAAGCATTTTCATTTGGTTGGCCTCTACCTTGTAATTGATTACTTATTTTTTCTATATAAGTCTCAATATCATTCATATGTGATTGTATCTTTTTAAAATTAGCGTCATCTCTTGGATTTTGTTGTAAAACATTTAAAAGATCACCAATAGAAGCGGTTGCTGAAGTAATGGATTGAATATAACGATTATTTTCTTCTTTTAATTGTTTATTTTCATTTACTAAAGAATCAAGTTGAGATTTTACATTACCAGATTCTTTATTGATATTTTCTAGTTCTTGGTTTTTATTTTGAATTTCCATTTCTAATTGTTTTTTTGCTTCTTCAAACTGTTGTTGTCTCTCTTCTAACTGTTTTGTAAAATCTTCATTTTGAGATTTCATTTTTTCAGAAAGCTCATTTTGAAACTGTGTTTTTTCCATTTCGGACTGTTGTTTAACTTGTTCTAAACTAGTTTTCAAGTTGTTTAATTCAGATAATGATTGTTGTTTTTCATTGGTTAAATCAACAATCTGACTTTTTAAAGAATTTGTTTGTTGAGAATTATTTTCTATGTCAGATTGATTTTTGGCTAACTTGGCTTGTAATTCTGAAATGGTGTTTTTACTATTTTGTAATTCTGAACTAAATTTGGATAAATAATTGGGAAGTGAGTCATTTAAATCTTTTAATTTTAACGCCAAACCACCAACATTTGTCATAAGATTAACGATAAAAATATTATAATTTTTATTTCTATCATCAACTACTTGTTTCAATTTATTAAATTGTGTGACAAATTGTCCTAAAAAATCAGTTGACATATATTATAATATAATCAAATATAATTTTTAATAATAACTCTTATATTTTTTATACCTTTTTGATGAATTCATTATTATCTTCTTTTACTTTTACATTGTAATTGTTTTCAAAATTACTTGCTTGTTCTAATTGTTTAACTAGATAATTCATATTATGTTCTATTTGTTTAATTTCATTTAAAATTTTTTTTTCTTCATAATTTGCGTCTTTTATATTATTATCACTTAAATTACCAGAAGTTTTTAATTCACGAATGTAATTATTTAAAATATTCATGGCTTGAATTTGTTCTCTCTTTTGTTGAATAATATAATCATAATATTTTTGATAATCATTTCTAATATGTTCTAAAAGTTGATTAAATTTTATGTTTTTATTTATTGTTTTTTGTTTTTCTATTAAATTATTTTTTTTTACTTCAATTTGTGATTCTATATTCATTAAACATTTGTCTCTTTCTGCTAAAGTTAATTTTATTATTTTCATATTTCTATAGTTTAATATAATATATATTTGAATAAAAATATAAAATCTTGTTTATATATAATTTAGAATGAGCGAAACGAATTGTGAACAATTACTTAATTCTGACGATAAACGATTTGTAATGTTTCCGATTAAAGATAAAAATATATGGAATATGTATAAAAAACAGGTAGATTGTTTTTGGAGAGCAGAAGAAATTGATTTAACTAAAGATCTTTTACATTGGAATAGCTTAAATGATGATGAGAGATTTTATATTTCCATGATTTTGGCTTTTTTTGCTGCTAGTGATGGAATTGTACTTGAAAATTTAGCGGTTAGATTTATGAATGACGTTAAACTTGCTGAAGCACGAGCTTTTTATGGTTTCCAGATTGCTATGGAAAATATTCATAGTGAAACATATAGTTTATTAATAGAAACATATATTAAAGATTCTTATGAAAAAGACAGATTGTTTAATGCTATTGAAAATTATCCTTGTATTAAAAAGAAGTCTGATTGGGCACAAAAATGGATACATGATAAAAATAATGTCTTTGCTACAAGATTAGTTGCTTTTGCTTGTGTAGAAGGGATTTTTTTTTCAGGAGCATTTTGTAGTATTTTTTGGTTGAAAAAAAGAGGAATAATGCCTGGATTAACATTTTCAAATGAGTTAATTTCAAGAGATGAAGCATTACATACTGAATTTGCAATTTTACTTTATAATAAACTGGCTAAAAGGTTGAATGAAAATAAAATACATGAAATTATAAAAGAAGCGGTAGAAATTGAAATGGAATTTATTTGTTCTGCCTTACCTTGTAGATTAATAGGTATGAATTCTTCACTTATGACTCAATATATTAAATTTGTTGCTGATAGATTATGTTTACAACTAGGTTATTCAAAAATTTATAATGTAAATAATCCATTTGATTTTATGGAATTAATATCAATTGAATCAAAAACGAACTTTTTTGAAAAAAGAGTAAGTGAATATGCTTTGGCAAATAAAACTAAAACAGATGAAATATTTACTTTTAGTGAAGATTTTTAAAAATTTTTCGTTTATAAAAAAAAGATATAAATAATACTATACAATATATAATATTATTTATAATGATTACATGTAACCTAATGGGTGGATTAGGAAATCAATTATTTCAAATTTTTACTACAATTTCGTATGCTTTGAAACATAAAAAAGAATTTGCTTTTTTATATACAGAATTTTTAGGTACAGGTAAAACTATAAAACGTAAAACATACTGGAATACTTTTTTAAAACCTTTGAGAACAAGTGTTTATGGATCATTACCGCCATGTGAATATATTAAAGAAGAAGGATTTTGTTATAAAGAACTGGTAAAACCTATGTACGGAAAAGAAAATATATGTTTATATGGATATTTTCAAAGTTATAAATATTTTCATGAAAATTCTAACTTTATAATTAACCTAATTAATTTATCAGAACAAAAAAAAATAGTTATAAGTAAAAGTAATTATTCGATGAATGATTTAGAAAATACAATTAGTTTACATTTTAGAATTGGTGATTATAAATTAATTCCGAATGTTTTTCCAATATTAACATATGAATATTATGAAAAAAGTATTTTATTATTAAGTGAAAAAATGAAAAATGATAATAACTGTAATTTTAATAAAGTGTTATATTTTTTTGAGAATAACGATTTGGAAGATGTAAGTATTATTATAAATCAATTAAAAGTAAAATTTAATAATTTAGAATTTAAAAATGTGAATAATAATTTAGAAGATTGGGAACAAATGTTATTGATGAGCTGTTGTAAATATAATGTGATAGCGAATAGTAGTTTTAGTTGGTGGGCAGCATATTTAAATGAAAATAATGGTAAAATTATATGTTATCCGGAAAAATGGTTTGGTATAAATAAATCAAAAAATGACATAAAAGATTTATTTTTTAATGAATGGAAACAAATTGTTTTAAGATAAAAATATTACTATAATAATATTTTATATTTTAGTAATATTTTTTTTTGAAAATATTATAATATTTTGCATTATTATAATATATGTCTACTTTTTTTGCGTCAGCAACAGCGGTAGGTAAAGCTTATACTTCAGAAGGTATACTTGTTACAACAACATCGTCAGCATCAGCAACATCTGATGTTAGTTACACTGAAGCATACAACTTAGCATATAGCATTGCTTTAAATAATGCTAATAGTACAGCGCAGAACGACGCAAATGTAATTGATCAAGTATTAATATTAATGGCTGGAAATACTGGTAACACAGGATATACTGGATTTACCGGTTATACTGGACAAACAGGATATAAAGGGCCAACTGGTGATAAAGGTTCAGTAGGAGATCCAGGAGGTTTTACGGGTTACACTGGATATACTGGATATACTGGATATACTGGATATACTGGATTTACTGGATATACTGGAGTTACTGGATATACTGGAGTTACTGGATTTACTGGATTTACTGGATATACTGGATTTACTGGATATACCGGATACACCGGATACACTGGATACACCGGATACACTGGATACACTGGTTATACAGGATATACTGGAGTTACTGGATATACTGGAGTTACTGGATACACTGGATTCACTGGATTTACCGGATACACTGGTTATACTGGATATACTGGACATAGTGGATATACTGGATTTACTGGATTTACTGGATATACAGGATATACTGGATATACAGGATATACTGGACATAGTGGATATACTGGATTTACTGGATTTACTGGATATACAGGATATACTGGATATACAGGACATAGTGGGTATACAGGATTTACTGGATTTACTGGATATACTGGATATACAGGATTTACTGGATATACAGGACATAGTGGATACACAGGATTTACAGGATTTACTGGATATACTGGATATACTGGATATACAGGATACACAGGATATACAGGTTTTACCGGATATACTGGAGTAACTGGATATACAGGATTTACTGGTTATACTGGATATACAGGATTTACTGGATTTACTGGATATACTGGATATACAGGATTTACTGGATATACAGGACATAGTGGGTATACAGGATTTACTGGATTTACTGGATATACTGGATATACAGGATATACAGGATATACGGGATATACTGGACATACAGGATATACAGGAGTTACTGGATTTACAGGATTTACTGGATATACTGGACATAGTGGATATACTGGATTTACAGGATTTACAGGATATACTGGATATACTGGATATACTGGACATAGTGGATATACTGGATTTACAGGATTTACTGGATATACTGGATACACTGGATATACTGGTTACACTGGATATACAGGATATACAGGATACACAGGATACACAGGATACACTGGATACACTGGATATACAGGATACACTGGTTACACTGGATATACTGGATACACTGGATATACTGGATATACAGGTAAACAAGGACAACCTGGTCCTTTAGTAACTTGTCTTCTATATACTACTACACCTACAACTGCTATTCCTCCAGGTGAAACTGGAGTAATTTATATTGATAAAACAAATGGAAATTCAAGTTATTTATCAGCAAATTGTAATATTACAATTAATGATGTTAATCCTACTTCAGGATATTTTCAAATTATTTCTATTGATAATAATAGTTATCCAAATTACGCATATGCAGAAATATTAAATTTATCAGATTCACCAAGTGGAACATTCTATCCTAACCCTGGACAAAAATTAGCATTGGTTGGTCCGGTTGGTCCAACAGGCCCTGCAGGTAAAACATTTGTTATTGACCACCCACTATATGTTAAAAAATATCTAGTTCATGCTTGTCTAGAAGGTCCAGAAGCAGGTGTTTATTACAGAGGAAAAGGTGAAATAACTAATAATGAAAGCACAATTATTGAATTACCTGATTACGTATCTAAATTAGCAACTAACTTTACAATCCAGATAACACCAATAAATAAAAATCAAAATCCAATAATAAATAATTACTCAACCTCTGAAATTGAAAATAATACTTTTATGGTATACGGTTCAAATGGTACATTTTATTGGTTAGTAATGGGAGAGCGTTGTAAAGTAAATGTTGAACCATTGAAAGAATCAGTTATAGTGAAAGGTGATGGTCCATATAAATGGTTTTAAATTTTCAAAAAATATAGTTATAAAATAAATATTTAAAAATCATAATAAATTATATATTATTATGATTCAACAACAATTCATTATGTTAATAATGAACTGTAAAAAATACACAAATAAAGCTGTTTATCAAAAAAAAACATGGTTACAAACCATTCCATCTTATTTATTATATTATCATGTTATTGGTGATGATAAATTAGAACAAAAATATAAATTTGATAATGAAACGCGAATATTGTGGGTAAAAACACAAGATGATTATAATTCATTGCCAAATAAAGTAATTACTGCTTATCAAGCAGTTAAAGAAACATTTGAATTTAAATATTTATTTAAAACAGACGATGATCAAATTTTAGTAAAACCAACTTTTTTTGATGTAATAACTAAAATAATTAAAACAAAAAATCCAAAAACCCATTATGGAGGATTTATAGTTGACGTAAAAAAACCTTATTTATCCAAATACTATTTAATTCATGAAGAATTGCCGAAAAATATTATAGTTCATAAAACTAAATATTGTTCAGGTCGTTTTTATTTTCTTTCTTATGAAGCAGTTACAAATTTGGTTTCAAGAAGAGAATTAATAATAAAAGAGTTTTTAGAAGACTATGCTATAGGTTATCATTTACATCCTTTTTTAAAAGAAAATATACTTCATATTTCAACCAATGATTATTTTACTGATATAGAAAAAAGTGATTTTGGAAAATAAAATAATAAATTTTTACAGCATTTTAGATTTTACACACATATTATTTATATTTTAAAGAACATTTTAGATTTACTTCAAGTGATAAATTTCTCAAAAACAAATATAATCCTATTATATTTATTATAATAATAAAAGAAGTATAATTTAATAAATATATTTTACTAAAAATTATATTTATATACTCATAATTAGATTTCCATATGTTATAGAATAATAATAATAAACAAATGTATAAACTATTTATATTATAATTTTGAACAAAATCCGGCATTAAACTTTTATATAATTTTGTTATTTATTGTAAAATTTATAATCAATTCAATTTTTTATAGTAATCGGCATTTGAAATATAAAAACATCAAGCATACTTTATATTTTGAAAGAAACTATTCTTAACATTATTTACATAATTTTTTTGAAAAAAGCTTTTCTTATCTAAATCAGTCATAACTTTACAATAATTTGTAGGACGTTTTTCAATATCACTATAATCTTCTCTTTGAACTACTGTTAGTGGAATAATCAAATACCATAAATCTCTATTTTGTAATTGAAACCAATATTTATCAATAGCATAATTTACATGTTGATCTGGATTTTTTAATAATAAATTTAATCCTTTTTTAAAATTATGAATTAGTGTATCATAATAATGACTTTTAACTAAATAACCAGTTGTAGTTTGACATCTTGTTACTTTTACACAAGAGTCATCAATAGTAATATAAGGAGGCATATTATTTCCGGCTATTAAAACTACATCCCATAAAATATGATTACTTAGGAATTTATTTAACTGTTTTACAAAAAGTTCAGGATTCAAAAAACTAATATCGTCTTCTACAATTAAAACATGAGACCAATCATTTTTTTTAGCAGTTTCAATGCATTTTAAATGACTCATACTACATCCTATTGCTCCATTAGTTAATTTAATAGCATTAAAACGACTACACACATCAAAAACACCAATATTTTTCAACTGTTTTTCAACATGTTGTTTTCTATCTGGACGAGATTCCAAATTAATGTAAAAACAATGTTTAATATCAGAAATAGAATTCAAATTCATAAAATTAATTATCTTTATATTTAATAAATTTAAAAATAGTTGTATTTAAATTTATTATTTTTTAATTATTATTATTTTTTCTAAACAAAAGAAAAGACGTAATTAAATGTTAAAAGAAAGTTTTACTGAAAAAGAAAAAATAGAAATTTCAAATAAAATAAAAACAATTGATTTAAAAACTATTGAAAAAGAATTTAAAGAACTTCAAAAAATTGGAATCAATGCTTCTAAAATATCAGAAAGGTCTCGAATTGGTAATTCAGTAGTTGATTATTTTACTTTTACACAACGTTTAAATACAAGAGGAAAATATAACGTAAATTATTTTGAGTTTATAGCAAATTTGGAACATTTTAAAGAAAAAAAATTTATTCAAAATATGTTGAGTTATTATGAAACTGTAAAAAATAAAAATAAAAAGAAAAATGAATATATTGTCTGGAAAGAAGTATATAATATTTGTATAAGTGCAATAAATATCATACGACCAATTGTTTACATGGAGATTTATAGTAAATATAAACCAAATACTATTTTAGATTTCTGTGCTGGATGGGGAGGTGCTCTTGTAGCTTCGTCAGCACTTAATGTACCAAAATATATAGGTATTGAAATTAATCATAATTTAGCAAAAAGCTATGAAAAACTTCAAGAATTTACCTCACATCATTCATCCACTGAAATAAAGATGCTTTTCCAAGACGCATTAACTGTTGATTATGAAAATTTAGACTATGATTTAGTATTTACTTCACCTCCTTATTATTTTATTCAAAAATACGAAAATAATGTGACATATGAAACGAAACAAAAAATGGATGATTTATTTTACAAACCATTATTTTCAAAAACTTATTTAAATTTAAAAAAAGGAGGTTATTATATTTTGAATGTGAATAAAGAAGTTTATGAGAGAGTTTGTGTAAATTTACTTGGACCTGCCCATGAAGAATATCCTTATAAAAAAAGTAAACGTCAAAATAATTATCAAGAAATTGTTTATGTTTGGAACAAATAAATAATAATAATATTTTTATAGAAATTATTATTTTACTTTAAAATCTCACACCTCCAAGACCGATATTTACACTTGCTGTGGCTCGAGGTTTTACACCTATTTTTCTTGCGTATTCTGGTGAATATATATCACTTGGCGATTGTTGTTGCTGAAAATTATGGATATTATTACCATTTCTTTGTTCTTGTGCTTTTCTCTCTGAAATAGTAGGATAATAAGGAATATTGGTCCAATCATCTGTTGTGGAAACTTTTTGTGTTGTTTTGCTTAACATATTTGGATTTATAACTTGTCTTGGTGGCTCGCGTAAGTCATAGTTGTAATATTGATCGTGTTCAAATCGAGTTCCTGTTAAAAAAGTAGTAATATTAATTATAAATATTTTTGAATTTTCTACAGTGTATTTATCATCTAAAGGATTACTTGATTTTTCGTCAATAGTGTAAAATAATTTATGAATTGTATTTAATCCATCAATTCCATCATCATGTTTCATTCTCCAAGGATCTTTTTTGCTAATAATACGAGATATACCATCGAATAATTGAAGAATTTCTGGGCTACCAATTGGAAAAAAATGTGAACGATCAATTATTAAATTATTTTTTTCACATCTTTTCTGCAGGCAATTATCCTCCATTGACCATCCCCAGTAATTCGGGTAGCCGTTCGTTTTTTCAAAATCCGAACCCTTTATAACTACAATTCCTCCTAAAGCATATTCATAACCATAGTAATGTTTAACTATTCCATGTTTAGTTTCATATTCAAAAATTTTATGAAAAGGAATTGTATCTACGTCATTAAAAATAAAAGTAATATTTTGATAATTTTCTGGATACTTATTTTTTATAGCTAAAAAACCAATATTTTTACTTGCTCCACGATTAAAACTTCTAGCATCACATTGATGAGAAAAATAAATTTCATAGTCATCTTTTCCTTCTAAAATAAAAGTCATGTATTTACTAAAAAAAAATTTTTGTTGAATACGATTTCTGTAAGGTACTATAAATACTCTTTTAGGAATACTTTTTTCTACCGACATTATATTTTTGTCTAATAATTTATTTTTGTATTTTTAACTATATTTCAAAAAAATAGATTTATTATTATAAAAAATTGAATTCAAATATTTTAATATTTTTATTTTTACATAACTAATGAAAAAATGTTTACATGAAGTTCGTAAAGATAGATGTAAAGAATGTGGTGGAAGTAGTATTTGTATACATAATAAAATTAAATACGATTGTTTTGAATGTGGAATAAATAATTTTTGTATTCATAAAATAAAAAAATTAAGATGTAAAGAGTGTTGTAATTCAGGGAGTTTTTTTTGTATACATAAAAAAAGAAAAGAAAGATGTATAGAATGTGGTGGAAGTCAGATTTGTATTCATGAAAAAAGAAAAGAATCTTGTAAAGAATGTCTAGGAAGTTATTTTTGTGAACATTTAAAGCAAAAAAATAGATGTATTTTATGTAATGGTAGTAGCATTTGTATTCATGAAAAAAGAAAAGAAAGATGTAAACAATGTGGAGGTGATCAATTATGTAAAACTCCTTATTGTGAAACTAGAAAAAATTTAAAATATGAAGGTTATTGCCTACCGTGTTTTGTGAATAATCCAGAAAATAAAGATAAACCAAATACAAGAAATTATAAAACTAAAGAAAAAGAAGTGGTCGATAATATAACTACTAGTTTTCCTAATTTTACTTGGATTTCTGATAAAAAAGTAATAGATGGTTGTTCACGTCGTCGTCCAGATTTATTATTGGATTTAGGTTCTCATATTATTATTGTTGAAGTAGATGAAAATAAACATTCTGATTACGATTGTATTTGTGAAAATAAAAGATTAATGGAATTATCTAAAGATTTACAACATAGACCTATTGTTTTCATTCGATTTAATCCTGATGATTATATAAATAATGACGGCATTTTAGTAAAATCATGTTGGAAGTTAAATAAACTAGGGGTCACGCAAATAGTAAAAAACAAACAAAATGAATGGAATGAAAGAATTCATAGCTTGAAAGAACAAATTCAATATTGGATAGATAATATTTGTGAAAAAACGATAGAAATTATTGAACTTTATTATTAGAAAAAAATTGAATCTAAATAATTGAATTTTATTAACTACATAAATAGAAACTATTATATTCTTATAAAATGCTGAAATTACTTTTATCTTTTATGAATTTATATATAATAGCATTTGCTAATAATAAAGTAAATTATTGTATTCCAAGTTGTACTACATGTAAATGGTTTATACCAAATATAAATGAAGATTATGGTAAATGTAAAATATTTGGTGAAAAAAAATTATTCAATAAAAAAAATTATCTATTTAAAAATAAAAATCAAGAAAAAAAAGAAGAATTTACATTAACAATCTATAATTATGCAAAACATTGTCGTGATAATGAAAATCAATGTGGTAAAGATGCTTACTTTTATGAAAAAAACGATTTAATGGATATGGATTTGGTAACTAAAATGGATTATTTAAAAATAAATAATCAAGACTTGTATGAATACACAAAATTTATTCAAAATAATAAAAAAGATTACTTTTCGAGTTAAAAATAATACTACAAAATTTGATTTACTATAGAATTAAAACCTTTTGCTCTTTCTTTTGTATTATGTATGCTTCTTGTTAATTCCATTCCTTTTTTTCTCATAGAATTCACAGTATCAATATTTTTTATGTCTAATATCCAATCTATTTTTTCATAAATATTATGTTCATTACACATGATACAATTTACATTATCATAAAAACCTAAAATATTTAGTTGAATTAAAATATTATCATCAACTAATAATAAACTACCAACACTTGTAATTTCAAAAATTTTTAATAAAATAAATTTATAACAAGAAGCATCTGTAAAACAACAAATATATTCATTTAATTTTTTATAATAATTTTCATTAATTACATTATGTGTATAATCGTAATAATTTGGATGAGTAAATATTTCTAATTTTTCTTTAAAAAAAGATTCTTGTGACATAGCATACATTTTTTGTCTAAATGGATAAACATAATCAAAATTTCCACTAATAAAAATTTTATTTTTCGGAGAATTATTAAATTCTATATTTTGATAGAATTCATTTACTGCTGAATATGGTATCCAATAACTTGGTTTATTTGAAATATTACTATACATACTAATAATATTTTCTTGATTAAATAAATATTTATAAGGTCCAATCAATAACTCACAACTATTAATACATTTATTTCTTATTTCCTTATAAGGATATAAATCATCTATTTTATAAATAATAGTTACATTTTCATGTTTTAAATAATTTAAATCAAAACCATCATATGTAATACATAATACAATACATTTTTCTTTTATAATGTAATTTAAGTCTAGTCTACTTAATTCCATTATTTCCCAACCAAATTCTTGTAAATTCTCTGCAAATTTGTAATGTTCAAGTGCTAAGTATGACTTTATCCAGTCAGCTATAAGCACTATTTTTCGATTAATACTACTACTTTTTTTAAAGTTATTAATAGTATTATCATTATTTACTTCAATTGAGTTAATTGAAAAAATAAAATTATTTTTTTCCATTTTATATTATAAAATATTTTTTTAAATAGTTATTCTCATAATAAATAATTTGAATACTTATTTAATATTACTAATGGTATTAATTCAAGTTTTAGTTTTTCTAGTTTTTTATAACATTTATTAATAGTAACTTCACTTATTTCACTTACATTTTTAACATCACGCTTAGTTACATTTAATTTACAGTTTTGCGAAATAAAATAAACAACACCGGCAGCTATAGAATGAGGAGTGTTTTCAGGCATTAAATTCATCTTTTCTATTTTTATAGAAACAAATTTACATAGTTTAGTTAACTCCATATTTATACTTAGTTTACTACAAAAACGCTCTATAAAAGATTCTGGCTTTGTTCTACAAAAAGACGTCTTTTCTTTAATATTCATATCTTTTTCAATATTATTTATTATAGAAGTAGCATTTTTACAACCTTTTGTTGCGCTTGTAATATCTAAATTAAAAATATTCGCTATTTCTTTAGCTGTCCTAGGAAAATTATTAATTCTACAAGAAATATAAATTGAAGCAGCCAAAATTCCATCACGATTATCACCTCGAAAAGTCAATTCATATTCTGATATTTTTTTATGATAACGAATTGCGTCGTCAATAATCATTTTAGGTATTCCTGCATTTTGAGCATAAGTAGTAATGATTTGAAATTCATCATATTGTGATTTTTCTTTATACGGCATAGATTGCCATTCTGTATACCTTCTTATTTTTCGCATTTCATAGCTCATAGTTCCATTTAAAAGTACTTTACAACCATATGATGATTCTTTTAATAATGGATTGATAGGCATCCCACATCTAGTTGGATCATTGTTTTGATTATCATCCGCACCATAATATCTCCATTCAGCACTATGATCCACAATATCTTTATATATAATTCCACATTTAGGATTAGTACAAGTAAGAAATCCTTCATCAGAAAATGCTAAAATAGTTTCACATTGTTCACACATTTCTCTATTTCCACAATTTCTATAAATACATTCTAATGGATCTTTATCTTTTTTATCAACATCTTTTTCAGGAGACTCTATTTCATTATCGAAAATATTCCATAACAATGTCTTATTAATTAATTTATCCTTACGTTTTTTACTTTTTTCGTTACTCATAATTATTTCTTTCCATTAGAATATATTTTTTATATTCAATTTTATTTTATAAATATAATTTATAAGTATAATATAATATAAATGGGAAATACAACATCTACCAATAATAACAATTCTAATAATTCAAACAATAATGATTCAACAAATAAATTATCAGGTACAAATGAAAATAGTTCTAATTCTTCTTCAAAATCTGATTTTGAAAATTTTGATAATATAATTGATTTTATCGCTACTTATTATATTTTAACTATGGATTTTAAAAGTCTAAAAAAATTATATAAGAGAGAATATTGTGATCAATTGATAATTTTAACTTCCAATATAATTGATAGATATTTTTCAGATGTAGAGGTATCCTATATTTCACAACGTATTAAAAATGGACAAGAAGTGAATGAAGTATCTAAAGAAAAAGTAATGTTTTTAACTAAAAATCAATTTGACGATTTAGATGTGAAAAATGACAAAAATAAAAGTATTAAAAAACGGGCAATGTGTATTAGTATTTCAAAATTTTATGTTAAAATAGCACATATTTTTTCAGCTATCGTAATGACAATAAATCCAGTATATATTTATAAAGATGAATATGGTAATATAATAAAACGTAGTCTACTTCAAAAAGATAAAATACCTCCAAATGTTCCAAGAAAATTATACAAATTAAATATTTGCGATGAGAGAATAGATGCTTTAAGAAGAGGTCAACTAAATAACCCATTTGACTTAAATGGAGATTTTACAATATCGCCTAAAGTATGTAGTATGAATTTAAATAAAGATGGAATTGTAAAAACACTTTCTGAAGAACCAGGAATTCCAGAATTAAAAGAATTATATTATGATGATAAATATGATTATAATAGTGGTGAATTTAGAGGAATGTCTCCAGATACGGCACAAAAATTTAAAGCTGACTTGAAACAATTTTATACTGTATTTACTGGAAACGAAACAATGCCAGAAAATATTACAAAATTTGGAGATATTAAATTAAAAGATTATCACCAAAGGAGTGGTTGTCAAGGAGCAAGTCCTTTTTTAAAAAGTAAATTTACTGGAAATATGAAAGATAAATTGTTTGCGGATTATGCAAATAATTTAAAAATGATGATTCAAAATGCTAATTTAAAACAAGATAAATTATTACAGATAATTAATGTTTTATTTACTTATGTTATTGATCCATTTTCAGGCAAAAAAAAAATACGTGTAAATCCAAAACTAACTGAAGATTTACTTCAAAAGACAATAGAAGATACAAGAAAAGTAATTATTGATTTATACTTATCTTGCGAAATGGATTATAGTAAAGGAATCAAAATATATGAAGCAATTATTGAAAATAAGATTTTGGAAACAACACAAAATCAAATAAAAAATTTGGAAAAAGAAGCAGCAAAGTTAGTTCAAGAATCAAAATTACAAGCTTAAGTTTAAAATTTTATTTTATAAATTGTATTTAATAATTTATAAAATTAATTACAATAATAACATGATAATACGTAATATTTTTAGGAAATAATTATTATTTATGGGCTTTTTATATTATTAGTATATGTTATAACAATGGACTGTGATGACTGTTGTGAGAATATATATCACTGTAAACCTGGAGAAAAGGGTGATAGAGGTGAGAAAGGTGATAGAGGAGAAAAAGGTAAAAAGGGTGAAAAAGGAGATAAAGGTGATAGTGGAGAGAAAGGTGATAGAGGTTATAAAGGTGA
>Ga0214923_10000781_pt1 | contig 47059 bp, 53 predicted proteins | sample LL1510_MetaG_FD_177993 | JGI IMG/M metagenome (GOLD analysis project Ga0214923, IMG submission 177993) | Freshwater microbial communities from Lake Lanier, Atlanta, Georgia, United States - LL-1510 | ecosystem: Environmental > Aquatic > Freshwater > Lake | place: USA: Georgia | collected...
AAATGATAAAATTCCCGCTAGGGATATTTTACAATTTTTTTTTAAATAATTGTTCAGTTCCCTTTTGAATAAAATGATAAAATTCCCGCTAGGGATATTTTACAATTTTTTTTTAAATAATTGTTCAGTTCCCTTTTGAATAAAATGATAAAATTCCCGCTAGGGATATTTTACAATTTTTTTTTAAATAATTGTTCATTATCCTTTTTAAATAAAATGATAAAAATTCCCGCTAGGAATATTTTTTACAAAGGCAATTCTTCATAGTTCTTCTTGAATTCAATAATCTTGCTGATTTGGGGCGGCAATACGAAGCAGTATGTATATCCCAATGTTAAAAGTGATATTAACTCAAGTAAAAAGTTATATATTTTGTAACAATAAAAACTAGACAACAAGTTTTTTACTCTTAATTTTTCTGCATTTTCACTCCAGTCTTTTTCATAATATTCTGGTGGCTTCAATTTTAAAATAATTTGTTTCATCTTTTCTTCTTTATCAATTATGGGCAATGTTTGGTCTCTTATGACTGTTTTGCCTATTGCAAATAATATCGACAAACACCCAATATAAAAGAACATATTCATATCAAATATTGTTACTTTCATTGTGATGTTTTCATTCAATAGTGAAATTGGAATCAGAATGCATAGAAATATACCAACAATAAAAGTTATCGACTTTCCTATTAATGTCAATCTTGAGTCATAAAATTGTTGTAGATATTCAGTAGTGTATTGTCCCGCAAGTGCCAGTCTATTTGCAAATTCATGTTCTAATTCGTTCTTTTGTCTGAATAAACATTTTGCCTTATGACACCATGTTCTAGACCCCATATAGTTGCCTGTTGCTTTCACATTTTCCATATGTCTTGCAAAAATATAAATCACCATTGTTGGTAAAGTAAATATGACCAATATTTGAAAAAATATTCCAAAACAAATAATATTCTTTTTTACTTTATTAACTTGTGGATATCTATCGGGAATCATATTGAAAAACAAATGAGACAATTTTGAATATGGCAATTTTCCCCATGATAATATGTTTTGTTTTATTAATTCAATCATAACATTATCGTCTTTTGTTATTGTCACAACAGAATCACTATAAAGCACATTTCCATCAGCATTTTTTGTATAAATTGCAATTGTGTCAATTAATTCTTTCCATTTTATTGTTTTGATGTCATCGATTGTTAAATTTAATTTTTTATATAAAAATTTGTCAATCCTAAAATATTGAATTGAATTTAAAACACATGAAAATATTAGGATTAGGCAATATGTAAATGTAATAATAGTGTTTATTAAAACATATATTTGAACAGGTGTTGATAAGTCATATGGAACAATAAAATTCGTAATTGGAGTATATTCATCAATTTTATAAAAAAGCAATTCATTCCATTTTACTATTGTTATTACTATGACTGACAGTTGTATTAGGCATAAAACTAAAATTGTTGACAAAACTGAAATGATATAATTTGTTGATCCTTTTATTGACCAATATTTATATAATGTGTTCCAATCAGGTATTTCATTTTTATCGATGTCCCTTGTAATTTCAAGTTTGGAATATTCATCTGTTTTGATCTCAATTTCATCAAATACATCCCCCTCCATTTTTAACACATGTAATATAATATTATACGCATGTGATGCTTTTAGTTGTGCATTTCAATTTTTATTTATAATTATGTCTAATAACAAAAATATATAATAAAAATTATTCATCTTTCAATGCCACAACCAAAAATTCTAAATTGTCTTAACTTTTCAAATTCTGGATGATCGCAACTGCCTTTAACATCATCACATTCTATTTTTTCATCTAGACCAGTTTTGACAATGTAATCTACAATTTTATCTGTAAGTTCAATATATAACAACCATCGTTCAATGTCATCATTTACAGACGAACTGTTGATACAGTTGACAATAATGTCTACGAATTCATCTGTATATTTTACATTTGCTAAATCATCATCACAAATCATCCACAACCAGTCTTTAAAACCAGCATCAATACTTAATCTTAATTTTTCCAATGCAATATCTTTAACATTACGGATTGAATATATACATGCTAAATTGTAATAAGCAAGTACAGAGAAATTTGTGTTAATATACCTCTGGACATGTTCCTCAGCTTTATTCATGTCAATATCCATTAAATAAGCAGAATAGTGGAAATCGTGCCATTGCCATGAATTTTCACAATAGACCAATAGTGCAGAACATTTTTGTTTATACATATCATTATAGTTGTTGTCAATGATATATTGATAAACTTCCAATGTTTGTTCGACAAAAAACTTTGTTATCATAATAATTTTTGCTTCTGGATCATCCTTGATTTTATCTTCTTTTGTAACACTCACAATGTCATTTGTACACTCAACTGTAAAAAATGTGTCATCACCATACTGGAAAGAAATTAAGCTGGACTTGTCGGAAATCTGTTTCCTCTTTCCAGCAATTGAAGATGCATATATTGCATAGTCTGACAGACTGGAAGCCATTTTGAATAATGCATATCTATTACGTATATTAGATAATATACTTTTCAATTTTTATTTTTACAATTTTTAATCATATGTATTTTTCACATTTTTTTATTGCTATTCGCATTCTTCTTCAGATCCATCATCGGACACACACAATGCTTTGGAATCAAGCCAATGTCTTTGAATATATACACGAACAACAGATGCATATTCTTTTCTGCCCTGCCAAAATCTTACAAGTTTATGTTCACCAGCATATTTAATACACTGGTCAATATATACCACAAATTCTGGAGTATGTTTAACAGGTTCAAATTCTTTAGAAATAATGAGATTAACAAAATCATCATAACTACGTCTCTCAAGATGTCTGACAGTTTTATCGATATCTTTGCGATATGCATATATTTTTGCTAAATCAAAATATGCAGTATCCAAAACTTTTTCATATTTAATATATTTTTTAATTTCTTTTTCAGCCTCATCAAAATTATTGGTTGCCATTAATTCATCCACGCGTGCAGAATAGTCAAAAGTGAAACATTCTGTTCTGCAATAATTAAGTAATTCTTCTTCTTTCTCATAAGATTCTCCAAGTGCCTTAATATGATTGTAATTTAGTCTTACAACACCTTCTGGCAAAAAATTTTGGAATTCTATGACAGATTTAATAAAGTGATCAGAAACTATTAAGCGTGTCCAATTATCTGTTTCTGGCAAATCTGATAGATATTTGGTTATTCGTAAACGATCTTTATTTTCTTTATAGTAATAGTCATCTGCTGCAAATACTATATAGTTTGTATCACCTGTTGTAAAAACAAGACAAGCAATATCTTGAATATATTGCCATCTGCCATTTTCATATTTTGGTTTAATTGCTGATGATTCCATTTAGTTTTGTATTATGTTGTTATGATTAAATAAATTATTTTCAATTTTTTATTTTTAATATGTGTCTTTTGACATATATTAAAAATAAAAAATGATAAAATCGTGAATAGCATTCTCACAATTTTAAATTATTGTTCAGTTCCTTTTAAATAAATGATTTACCAACTGACACACCTGCAATCATCTTTTGTTCTATTACACTTGCACAATGTGTTTTTATCATAGTTTCCAAAAATCCCAAATTTATACAATTTGCTAAAATCTTTATCATGTTGAAGTTCATCATTTGCAACATAACGTATTAGTAGTGGTACTTTATGATCAAGATGATGTCGTTCAACATATTCATAAATGACATTTGTATATTCTTTCCTTGTTTTCCAATACTCAATATTTTGTTGTGGTGATGTACAACACAATTCCATTTCAATAGTATCCACAATTTCTTTTCTATCACTAATTCTTTCAAATTCTTTGTCAACAATAACAGCAATCCAATTATATTTACGACTCTTCTTAATACATCTAATTGCTTCTTCATCATTTCCATGAATTGCATATATTTTTGCCAAATCAAAATATGCATAATTTACTGATTTGTTATACAAAATACATAATTTAAGTTCATTTTCAGCTTCAATTAATCTGCCAGATGTCAATAATTCCTTGATATATAAGTAGTCAAAATCAAAACAATTTTTTTCGCAATAGGTTTTTAATTGTCTTTCTTTTTGCATACAATTGTATATCTCATCAATATTTGTGACATCTTTTTGCAGAAGATGACATACTTCAATTGCAGCTGTCATGAAATCATTTGAAATACGTAGGGGTATCCACTTGTCGCCATGTGGCATGTCTGACAAATATTTATTTATACGTAAATGTCTTATTGACATATGCACTATATATTTTGTGTCATTTGCTTGAAAAATAATACAAGGATCATAGTCGTCGAATAATTTCCATCGTCCATTTACACCATATCCTAGGGTCAATTCTGTAGAGTCGGCCATTGTTGCACTTGTTTTGTAAAACCACGCGTGTTTTGTACAGGTGTCATAATCGAAATAATAGAAGCAATACTTAGACAAATAGGATTTTCAATTTTTCATAACACTGTCACCACAGCACTTGGATCAAGTAATGATTCTTCTCCTCTGTCTCGTTTTTCCTTTTCTTGTATTAACCATTGACTTATTGGAATCTTTTTATCATGTGGACTGCCAATTGGGGCATAACACTTACATGTTGGTCCTTTGTATGCAACATTGTCATAATAATAGGTTTGATTGGCACGTTTTTCACTTTCTATTTCTGATTCTCTCAATAATTTCTCTATATAATCTTCCAAATTTGTTGTGTGATAGACTGTATAACCATGTGCGTCATCCAAAGCCATATGTTTTTCTGTATGTCGATAACCAAAAATTGTGAAATATCTTAACTTTTGAAATTCTGGACAATCATAGATGTCTTTGTGTGTGTCATCAATCAAATTATCACGTGTTATTCTTCTGTCAATTCCTGTTTTGATGATATAATCAACGAGACCGTCTGTAAGATGTTTATGCGATTTCCAGTAATCGATGTCATTAAGGATATTTCTAGAATTGATCATGGCGACAATAATAACAACAAAACTTGGATCATATCTTACATTTTTCAAATCATCATCATTCACAGCATATATCCAGTTTGTCTCTCCATTTCTTACAGCTGATGAAAAATACGATAATGATGCCTCTTTAGAATTACGCAATGAATATATGCAAGCCAAATTATAATATGCAGCAGATACAAATATCTTTTTCTTAATATATTTCGACATAAGTCTTTCTGCATCATCCAATTTGCCAGTGTCAAATAGGTGACCAACATAGCCAAAATCAAATTTGTAAAGATCGTTTTTACAATATTCAATCAACTTGTTATAATTATCAGCATAAATTTCAACTGTTGATGAAAAAGTTGGAAGATTTTTGCGCGCCTGCATTTCGTATACCATCGATGCCATATTAACAAACTGTTTTGACATTCGAATTGTTTCTGCTTCTGCATCATTCGGAAAATCATCACTTTTCACAACAAAAATAAAATTATTCGAATAATAAACAATAAAATTAGCAGCATCTCCACATGTCTCCATTGTATCAATATGTGGAAAAGTAATCATACTTATTCCATTAGGGAGTGTCTTTCTTTTTGCAAAAACCGAAATATCGTCAGCCATTTTGTTCGTCAACAAGAAAACAAAATACAGAAAAGATATATAGTAATATAAAATTATTATACAATATGTAGATATTATGCTATTTCAATTTTTTATTTTTAACTTTGCATGAAAGTTAAAAATAAAAAATGATAAAATTTCCGCTAGGAATATTTTACAATTTTTGATCATATGTATTTCATAATTTTTATTATGTCATACAACTTAAATAAATCTATATTGTGATGTTATATATTGCACATATGTTTTCATCATCAAACAATCCAACAGTTTTCAAAATTTTAAATTCTTCTTTTGTGCGCGCATGCTTGATTGCATCGAGTATTTTCTGCTGATCGTCATGAGGACGATCTGCAAGTTTGTCACATAGCTTTTTATTAAATTCGTGAGTTACGCTATCAAGTCTAATATCATCATCAGTCATATATTCAATAATATCTTTTGTCATATGGCTATAATTTTCATACCAGCTCATTAAGAATTCGTCATATGAACTGTTAAGAATCAATTGTCTTACTAATTCAATAAAATCTTTTTTGTATCTAATTAATTCGAGATCTGGATCGATAATCATTGCTATCCAATCTGAAAATCCATGCTTAATCGAATTGTTGAGTGCATCGATAGATTCAGATGAATTTGCAAATAATGAATTGATACACGCTAAATTATACCATGCAACACGTTGTAATAATGAATCTTGCATATTATCATTTTTTACATACGCGCGATATAGTTTTTCTGCAGTTTTGATATGATTTGAAATAAATAGACAACTTTTTCCATATTCCAACAAATCTGTAACATAATCATTATTATAATGATGCATATAGGTAATGTATTCTATAATTTTTTCCTCTGTTTCTTTTAATATGTCTTTTGTCTTCTCTTCTTCATCTGAAGAATAAACTTTGTCAAATTCATTACCATTGCAATAATATAACAATAATAAATTATATATCTTTCGCGGCACACAAAAATCAATTAGGTCATGTTCTTCATATGGATTTTTGATAGCATCCTTCACAGTAAATTTATGATTTTTAAAGCTAAATAATATGAACATTTGATGCTCGTCCGGTTCAATTATCAAAACAGTTTCATTTTCTGGCAGGTATACGGCCTTCACAAAAACAGAATTTATTCTGTTATAAGAATTAGTTTCAAGCGCCATTTTAGAAGAGATTGGACTGATAAAAAATAGTCATATATGCAGTCCTATTTAAGGTAAATTATAAATGAATGAATATCCAGATAGTTTGATGTTTCAATTTTTATTCATATTTGCTCATTTCCTTTAGGAAATATGCCAATATAAATAAAAATGATAAAATTTCCGCTAGGAATTATCCAAAAGTGTTTTCTGCAGAATAGGTAATATACAAAAATTCATCGTCTTTATCTTTATATTTATCAAACATTGAACTCATAATAGCAGATGATGGTGGAATTGTATTTTTTATAAATATAAACATGGCCTTTTCTGGACTTAATTTTATTCTTTTTCGAATCACATAACAAAATTGACCAACCGTCAGATCAGCGGGAACTAGATATTTTCTTTTGTCAATATCAGGAACATCAGATTTTTTGTCTTTAGTCACAATTACTGGTATTCTGTCTGGAAATTTTGCTCTGATTTTTCTGGATTCTGTATTATCACGCTTGCTTTTTTTTTCCATAACTCTTTTCAACATTGATATACTACTATTTAACATAATATTATTGTCTTAACTACAACATATGCATAAAGTTTTTCAATTTTTATAAATAAATTAGTGTCCAAATAAATCACTCAATCGATTTAATGTTTGTTGATGCAAATATTCAAGATCATCGTCACAATGACGCCAGCTGCGACGCGTGTTTCCAATAATTTGTGGTTTTCTAATTCCGAAGACATCATCGTTATCAGCAGTAATTACATAACGGGCGCCTTTGAAAATATTAAACTTACTGATCTTATTTAAAGCATTAACATCGGCCTCCTTAATTTCTACAGTGGGGATAGGCAATTCTGATAGACCTTTTTCTGTTACGCGGACTAAGCTATCAATATAACTTCTGCTAATATAATCACAGATTTTGTCTGTTTGACTAATGTTTTCTGCCCACCATTGTAGATTCTGTTGGCTTCCTGCTAAGTTGACCAGTACACTAATTTCATCAACAATCTGTGGATAATATTTGATATTATCAAGATTTGGATCAGTTACAATTCTAATCCAATTGACAAATCCATTAATGATCGACTTTTTTAAATAATAGATAGCATCTTCATATTTTTTCTTTAGAGAATACAAGCAGGCTAAATCATAATACATAGTTTCGACATACGTGTTGATCTTAAGATATTTATTGATATGTGTTTCTGCTTCATCAAACCTCTTTTGTTTAATCAAATAACGACAGTAGTTATAATCGAAAACAAACAACTTTTCTTGCATATATTTGATAACTTCGTTTTGCAATGATGCATTTTCCTTTGACTTGTCAACAAATTCTTGTAGGCCATTTGCGTCTTTATTGAATGAATACCATTTCCACACAATATCTGCAAATTCGGTTGGCATATAGATATTTTCACAATCATCTGTAATTTTCTCATCAGCAGAACATTTTCTGATAGACATATAGTTTTTAGTTTTATAAATAGCTAATGTGACTGTGTTGCTTTCAGTTCCAATAGACAGTGGCAAAATAATTAATGATGATTTGTTTTCATCGAAAAACTTTTGCTTGCCAACGATGGCATTCTCATACATCTTAGAGTCTTCCATTTTGATTGAATAATATTTAATGGAATAGTGCCTAGAATGTTTGGAATTCAATTTTTTATTTATATATTTTGCTTACGCCAAATATATAAATGAAAATTATAAAATTACTGTGTAAAATTCTTTTCTAATTTAGATAAACGTTCTTCAAATTTGTCAAGTCTATCCATTATTTCTTGACATGTTTTAACTAATGGTGCTATAAATTCAACATATCCCAATGATAATACATCATCACCCCCGTTTATTTTGTGATCTTGATAACCGCCAAATTCAAAGCCAGAATCACGAACATCTTGAGCAATAAAACCATGATGAAAACGTGTTCCTTTTTTACTTCCATCTTTTACGACATTTGCTAATTTTGTTCTATCTTTCCATTCATTCATCAAAGCATCATACATTTGTTTTTTATGGTTGTAATCATCTAAACGTTTTTGGAAATCATCATTAGACTCATCATATTTCTTTTTTGGTTCTTTTTCAGTAAATGGTTCTGGCGGAGATGGTCTATAGTTGTCACGATAGTCAAATTTGTAATCAACAGGTTTTAATGATTTAATAAAGTCTGAACCAAGCACGGTTGGTTGAATGTCTATTTTATCGCGCATATCAGAACGAGTTTGTACTGTTCCATAAACGAATGTTGTAGTTTCAGAATCTCCCAACTGAACTTGCTTACTACCAGTAACTGCAGAATTTGCACCAATACATGTTGAATTTGAATAATCACTTGAATTATCTAGAAAAGCATTATATCCTAATGCTGTGTTATAATTACCAGAACCCCCTTTCCATAATGAAAAATATCCGACGCTTGTATTCGCTGTGCCTGTACATTTACCTCCTGAACTTGAACCAATTGCAACATTGAATGATGTGTTTGCATCACGAAGAGAACTTTCTCCAATAGCAATATTACTACTGCCACTCTTATTTGATTCTAATGCTTGGATACCCATTGCAATATTAAAAGTACCATCGTCATTTTGAACTAAACATCTTCCGATGGCGATATTTCCTGACCCACTTGTGTTGTTTGTTAATGCTGTTTGTCCAATACCAACATTACTATTGCCAGTGGTTGATCTTAATGCTTGATCACCGATTGCAACATTGTAATTTACATTATCACCGCTAAATAATGTTTGATAACCAATTGCAATATTTGAACTTCCTTTTGAGTTTAAGTACAAAGAACCACTTCCCAGTGCCAAATTGTTTGATCCAGTCTTATTTGTCATTAAACTTGTATATCCAACAGCTAAATTGTTATTTCCAGTTGTATTATTATATAGTGATTCGTATCCAACAGCCAAATTGTCTTTCCCTGATGTGTTGTTATACAATGCGTTCCATCCCACTGCGGTTAGATTAGAAACAGTTGTATTGCTGTATAATGCAGAATTTCCAACAGCAACACAATTGTTTGCTGTTGTGTTTGAATATAATGCCATTTCTCCTAATGCAATAGATTCATTTCCATTTGTGTTATTAGCCAATGATTTGATGCCAATCGCAATATTACTATTACCTTCTGTATTAAAATACATAGATTCAGCCCCTATTCCAATATTATTTATGCCTGTTGTTTCAAACAATGCACTGTCGCCAATAGCAACATTGTTTGTTCCAGCACTTGCTGAATTTGCCAAAGCGGAACTTCCTATTGCCACATTATAGGTTCCATCAACATTATTTGCCAAAGACTGAATTCCAATACCAATATTTGATGATCCAGTTGTATTACCATTAAGAGCACTGTAGCCAACACCAATATTATTATGTCCAGTTGTGTTTGAATAAAGAGTGCTTGGTCCAATTGCCACATTACTATCTGAAGTTGACTTTGCCAATGAATTTTTACCAATTGCAACATTGTTATTTCCACTTTTATTTGCTGTTAAAACAGAGTTTCCAATTGCAACATTTGAATATCCATCTATATTATTATATAGTGATTTGTATCCAACAGCCAAATTGTCTGTCCCTGATGTATTGCTATACAATGATTCATGTCCAACAGCAATCAAGTTAGATACTGTTGTAGAGCTATATAGTGCTGATGTACCGACTGCAACATTATTATTTCCAGTTGTGTTTGCCTGTAATGCTTGAGACCCCATTGCGACATTTTCAGTCCCTGTTGTATTTGCAGTTAATGATTCATAACCTATTGACGTATTATCGCTGCCAGTTGTTGTCTTTTGTTGTGAACTACAACCAAAAGCAGAGTTATTGCTAACTGTCGTGAATTGTAAAGCATTTGTTCCTACTGCAGTATTGCTGTTGCCCGATGAATTGGTTGATATTGCATTTGAACCAATTCCTACATTAAATTCACCGTCATCATTTCTATATAATGAATATGCGCCCACGGCAGTATTGCTTTGGCCAGATGTATTATAATATAATGAATTGCATCCAATACAAGTATTATATAATCCGCTGATATTTGAAAATAAAGATGCTCTTCCAACACCGGTATTTTCAGATCCGTAACTATTACATCTTAATGATTCTGAACCAACACCTGTATTTGAGTGTCCTGTTGTATTCGTACATAATGCATTATATCCAATACCAATATTATTTGATTCTATATTTGAATTTAGTGCATATGTCCCGATACCTATATTTTTTATACCTTTTGTTGCCTGATTCATTGCATAGTATCCAACTGCTACATTGTCATCTGCGTCATCTATTTTTTGAAGTGAACCTACACCTACAGCTGTATTTTGTATACCTGTTTTTAATGTTTGAAGTGATGATATTCCGACAGCCAAATTATTGCTGCCAGTTGTGCATGCTGCTAAAGCATAATTTCCCAAAGCCGTGTTTCCATTTGAATTTGCATTATATAAAGCCTTTACACCAAGTGCAAGATTTGAAGAACCTGTGCTGTTATTGAAAAGTGCATTTGATCCAATAGCTGTATTTTCATCTCCGCTAGTATTACTTACAAGACAATTTGCACCAAATGCAGAACAGTCAGTACCTGACGTATGTAGTTGCATTGCACTTGAGCCAACTGCAGTTAAGTTACTTCCAGTAGTTATATTAGTTAAAACTGCATTTCCAACACCTGTATTATTTTCTCCTGTTGTAAGTGACATCATTGTTGCAACACCAATCGCAACATTACTACTTCCATCAGTCACACTTTCAAGAGCATTTTCACCTAATGCAATATTTTGCACACCTCCATCTAATGAAGATAATGTTGAATTCCCGACACCCAAATTTGATGTGTCCTCTGATATACCTGTGCTTATTGTTATAGTGCCAATTTGTGCAAAACCTCCAATATATAAATTATGATATCTTTTGTCATCAGAACCAATATCTGTAATATTATCTTCAGAAGGCACCAATTCATCTATTGTTCCACTCACCTTTATATTTGCAATTTGTCTTTGTAATGACAATGTTTTATTTAATGCCAATTCAGCTATCACCAAAGCATTAGACTTATTAATATCGGACATATATTATTAGTATATAATATTTATATTATTCATCTGGCGAAAATGAATAATATTTTAACATATTTTTTCCATAATTCCATAAATAAAATCATTTAATTCACCAGAAGCTAAAATTGTGCCACCTAGTCTTGGATTTACCTCAAATATTTTTATTTTATCATCAGGAGTAATTCTAAAATCAACAGTTGCAAATCCAGTATAATTCATTGGAATAAATAGTCTTTCAAATAAATTATTATGAATTCTCAAATCGTCTCTTCTTTTTGGATTTAATATTTTCCCTTGTGTTATATAAATATCACTTCTTTTAGCATCATCACAATAATAATAAGACACAATTATTTTTCCATCTTTTACATAAAACATTCCAACATGATCAACACCCAAAATAAATTCTTGAATAATGTAATTCTGTTGTTTAATTTTAAAATCTTTTACTTCATTTCCAAAAACTACAATATCAGTTCCTGCATAACTTTCACTTGGTTTTAATATATTTGGATACTTGAGATCATTTATTCCATATCTATTGCCTTCTACACAAATTACATATGTAATTGGCACAATATCACCAAGATTGTTATCAATACAATATATCGAAAATACTGCTTTATTATTAAAAATTTTTACATTGTCTAAACTATCACCACATAAGAATTTTGCTTTTGTTTTGTTTACAAGATTGCCAATGACAAAAAGAGTATTATCAACATTTGATGGTATGATTATGTCATTTTCTGTAAGATTTGATATGTCAATATTGTCAACAAATTTTAAATTTTTTACTTTTTTTAATCCTTCATACCATTCTTTCCATTGTGGAACAAACATATAGAGATTCATATATATACATCTTATTTATTTTTATTATGATAGACTCATAACAAAAATATTATAATTATACAAGCAAATTTAGACTATTTACTTTCTTGATCCCTTTCTAGATCCTTTCTTTGATCCCTTTTTGGATCCCTTTCTACCTCTTCTCTTTCCACCCTCCATGACTCTGTTGTTTGATCTCTTGGATGATTTCTTTGATCCTTTCTTTGAGCCTTTTCTGCCTCTGCGTTTTCCACCAGCTTGAGCTAATCCAGCGTCCATTTCTATATAATAAGTAATCTATATTTTTCTAAAAAAACGAAAATAAAAATTTATATAATTGTTCGTAGTCTTATACACATTTATAGTAAAAAATGTCATACGTAAATTGTGAAATATTATTGTATATTATTATGTTATAATGGCGAACTTAGAAGAAGCATTTATACCACCTTCATTCAGAATTATGAAAGATCCAAGACATTTTTCTGCAAAGGAGAAGATAGATAAAGACAAATATTATTGGAATAATGTGCAAACCAGAGAATATATTAAAAATCCAAAATGTGAAGACACCTTTACAGACAACAGATTTCAAAGTTCAGGAGTTTCCGATGTTATGTTAGACTGTTTAACAGATCAAATTCAAACTTTGACAAATAGATTAGACACTGTAATAAAATCAATTGATGTTATATCAAAAAGACTTGATTTAATTGAATCTAAATTAGAAAAAACTCAAATCAAAGAAGAAATAAAAGAAGAAAAGGGATTTTTCAAAAAAATGTATGAATCATTATTTGGAAGAAATGAAAAAACGCCTAGTGACAATACAGAAATACAAGAACCATCCCAAATTGTTGAACCAAAAGAAGAAACTAAAGTGGTTGAATATAGAGATCGTACAGAAAATTTAGATTATACAAAAGATTTAGATCATAACAAACAAATTGATGATGTATTTGACAGATATGAACAAAAAGTACAAGAATTGAATTTGCAAAATAATGATTTTGCAAAATTTAATTTATTGTGTTCAGAGATGGCTGTTGAGGGATTAAAAGAACATTTGGAGTCAAGAGTAGGTGATGTATATGGCGATCCAGATGTACTTACTGCTGAATTTAATCCAGAACTTGAAAGACGTGCACAAATAGATCTCAATGCAATGGAAAATAAAGACAATATAATATATAACATACATACTGGAAATATACATGTCAATTTGCCTAAAATTTAATAGTTATTTTTATTTACGATAGTGTGCCAAAAGTATTCAAACAATGTTTTTACTACGTATATTACTATTGCATTATTTGTATTTATTTTATTAATATATGTGTCATATAGCCAAAATACATTGAATAAATCTGGACAATATATCAACCACTTACTGTTTTTTGTTCTGGCGAAATTATAAACTCCAACTGAGCGCAATATTAAAATGTATATATAATAACTGTCTAATTTGAATCAATATAAAATAAGAAAGTTTGTTAATAGATCAACGATTTTGTCATATAATTGATAGTGAAAGTTTTTACATTTTTTGTATTCGCCTTCTACTCCAGCAATTTTTCCAATAAAACGTGTTGACCAACAATCAAAAAAATCTGAAAGAAACATTAGAATAATTATTTGTTCTTTTTATATATTTAAACACAACAAAGCACATGTCAAAATTATTCTTATGACAAATCCTCTATTTATCAAATCAAATTCTTCAGCAGTCAATATATCTGGCATTTATATAATAGATATATATTTGAGTTTATTATTCTATATTTATTTAAAACATATAGTATGGCAGACTTACGCGAAGCATTCGTTCCCTTGTCTCTAAAACTTATTAAAGAACCCAGACAATTTTCTGCAAAAGAAAAAATATGGAAGAAATATTGGCACTCAGATGGTTATTACATGAATAAAATAAAAAGTGCAGAATATCTAAAAAATCCAAATTATGAACCGATTGATGATAATAGAGCTGAAGAACAAAAGGATGAAATAAAGATTTTAAAAGATAAAATAGAAATGTTAGAACAAACACTACAAGTTTTATTATCTAAATCAGAAACTGAATCAAAAACATTTGAAACAACAACATTTACAGAAACAATAACAACAAAAGATGACACAAAGAAATCGTTAAATTTGACAATAACTGTTCCTACAAAAGTAGAGTGTAGAAATATAACTTCATGTGAATTTACTAAAAATCTTGATCACAATCAGCAAATAGATAATGTACTTGCTAGATATAAAACATATAAAAAAAAGTTTGGTATAACTGGCAAAAATGCAAAAAATAAAGCTTTTGCAAATGAAATAGGAACAAGTGTTATCAAAGAACAATTGGAAACACGTTTAGGCGATACAGGAGGATTGTCATATATATTAGGCACTGAACGTGATAAAGAAACAGAAAAATGTTTAAATGATTTACCAAAATTTAAAAGTTATACTGATTTTGAATTCGAACCAATAAGCAAATTTTAAGTTCTATATCTCTCTCTTATTCTGTCTGCAGAATATTCATTTATGTCAACTTTAATAATTTTATTATTTTCCCATATATACCACACACCAACCTTCTTTCCATTTTCATAATGTCCCTCTTCTAACTTAGTTCCTGATTCCCAATCATAGTGTAAATAATATCCATTGAGTATACCATTTACATAATTACATTCAAGAACTAAACTGCCAGTTATTGACCAATCATACCACACTCCAGTATAATTTACATTTTCTGGTCTAAACAAATAATAAACACGATCCAAAGTTTTGTAATATCTTATGCCAAAAGTATGAATCTCTTTTGTATTGCCATCAAACACAGATGATACAGTTTTTCCTACTTCATATGTTAATTTCTCTCCATTGAATTCATTATTTATTATCATATTCGTTGTCAAATCAGGATTAAATCTGTCAAATATTTTTACGACTTTCAATTCAGACGCCCTGTATGGGGCATAATGTGAATCATATACATCTCTTGATTCATTTGTTCTTGTTGATCCAAGTTTTTCTAAAATTAAAATCCAATTCAAAGAATGTTTATATACATATATATCATCATTTATATATTCACTAAAATAGCTTTTTAATTTCTCTAACATAATATCTATTATTGGTATTTTTGTGTCGATACAAACGCTTGATGCAAACCAGCCAAATCAACATATAAATCAGGACATATGTCTTTTTTATTGTATAAAGCTATATCCTTCATATCAAACTCAATCTCCATTTTATCATCTAATCCTAATTGATAATTAATACCAATCATAAAAAATTGATATCTGAATTTAAAGTAATTTCCAGCAGTGTTTTCATATTCGGCAAATAATCTTTCATATCCAAAATCACGTAACAGATTGTAAAATTGTTTAATTGTTAATTTTGTCATTACTGTGTTTTTTATCATCACCTGTTGGAATCCATATCTAGTGATAAAGTTATACATATCTACGTATCCTCTTTTAATAAGTGTATTGCCACATGGATTGCAAATTGGTCTTAGATTCTGAATTCTATCTACTGCACCTTTCGTATAATCAGTTATATCAAAACAATCAAACGTATTTTCATTCATATATACTTTACACCTAAAGCATGAATTTCCATAGTTATCATAAATCAATTTTTTTATTTCATTATTCATATAAACAAATAATAAAATATTTCTAAGTATTATTTGTATAATAATTATATTTCATATAGTTATGTCTACAAATTTAGATTATGACAACGATGTGATCAATATTACTGCTTTACATGAAATGGCAAAAGACTTTTATAGGGATAATGATATAAAAGGTGAAACAGATGATGATATAAATTCACATATCGAACTTTTAATTCAACCATATAAAACAAAAAAGATGTTACTCTCAATGTTTGTATATAAATTGGTTGATGGCAAAATGACTTTATTAGATTCAGAAAAAAGAGTAATGCTATTTGAAATTACAAAATCACTTGAGTCAATAAATAATAACAAAGTAGACGATCTTGAAGGAATTTTAAGAGTATATGAATCTAAATTTGGTAATTTAGGTTTAAAACACAAGTATGAGGGAATTAAATTGGCATATGAGCCAGAAAACAAATTATGGGTGTCAAAGTTTGGAAATAATGGTTTATATATGGCGACAAATATTAAACCATTATTACTTCATTAACAAAAAAATAAACAAAGACATATGTCGATAATTATTTTTCCAAAACATAAATACAAATAATATTGTTGATATATGTTAAAATATTCCATACAGTGTTTTGAATAATAATTCATCGTTTTCAAAATAGTAAATTGGAAAATAATTTTTACTATTATAAAAAGACATAACATATTAAATAATAAAGATTTCATCGTAGTGCCTTTTATTTTGCCTATGATAAAGATGATTGTGATTCCTAGAGATAATGATGAATCAATCATCAACCATTCAGATATTTTGTCACCTGTATTGCATTTATCATATTGAGAATTATATATGCCATAGAATAATTCTAGGAAATTAAATGACAATAGTGCACATGATGATACTATACAATAATTATTTATTCTGTTGTTGATTTGAATAACAACTTGGTTATTGGAAATATTGTCTATACCATCCATAGTACATCTGAATAATGAATGGCGCAACTAAAACAGATAATGCTAGTGAAACATAAAATATCACTAGATATGGATGCATTTTTTGCTATTTATTATAATGATAAAGGTTATAATGAATGTAGAAATCAATTTTTTATTTTTACACGACATTTTGTTGAGTCAATGGCTGCAACAATATTCCATCTGTATGTCTATGATTATGATGTCCATTTAACTCTCTGCATAATCCACATATGAGACAAATCAATGACACAATTATTATAACTCCAAATGTAATATATTTCCATATCAATAAGATTAAAATAATTATCAAACTTGAATCAAAACAAAAACTGAAATATAAAATAGAACCAATAATACACCATACTAAGTCAAATGACGAATATACCATAAACCAACAGGCGTTCCATGCATTATTTGTAGCATCAATATTTGTTGAGGGAGTTCTTCTTCCATCACGTTCTTCAATACTGTTACATGCATTACAAACACCAAGTAATATAAATGGACAAATTATTAACCATAAGCTTGTTTGCGAACCTGTGAAGATCCAATCATGAAGCGTAAAATTTCCATCGGGAAAACTACATTGCAAATCATCTTTCATATGTCCATCAATAATTAAACCTGTTATTGCAAGCAATACATTTATTAAGTTTAACCAAAAGAAAATACCACTAAGTACAGACATTTTAACATTGAATCAAATAGACTAATGTTAAAAGACCAAAGAATAAAAAAATCAATTTTTTTATTTATATCACATTATACAATGGATTATTTATTGCTTCTCCTACTTTTTTCTTTGATGCAATGCAAATTAGACTAATAAAAAGTGTTATAAAACATACATATTTCCATATCAACAAAACCCATATTATTATGAGTTTATGATCAAAACAATAACTAAAGAAGAGAATTGTTCCAATTATGTTCCATATTAAGTCAAAAATTGTAGTTATTACAAAAAATACAACTAGCCAAATATTAAATCTCTGAAAAAAATCAGTAATGTTGTCAGTGGTGCACCAAGACATAAGTGATATAATACAATATTCAACGGTCAAAAAAATTAACATCACGTCACATTGAACAACAATCCAATAATGCAGAGTAAAATTGCTGGTGGAAAATGTACATCCTAACTCATTTTTTGTAAAAGAATCTACACATAATGCAACAATAGAAAATATAAAGTTGAATAAGTTCAAAAGATGAATCAGAAGCATTTTTGTCGTTTAAAAAAGACATATAACCATTTTTGACATAGACATATCTAATACTTTTGGTTTCAATTTTTATTAAGTTTGTTTCTTTACTATTTTCTTAATTGTTTTTTTCACAACTTTCTTTTTTGGTGTTTCTTCCTCACTTTCTGAATCACTTGTATCTGTGTCGCTAATTACTTTTTTCTTGACAGTCTTCTTTTTTGGTATTTCTTCCTCACTTTCCGAATCAATAATTACTTTTTTCTTGACAGCTTTTGCTTTGGGCATTTTTTCATTTAGTATATCAATACAAGTGTAATGTAATTCAAGAAAATTTGCGAGTTCTAACATCTTTGGTGTAGCAACATAATCTGCAAATTTAAGAAATGTATTAAGTCTTGATTTAGTTTTATATATCAACAAAATATAATTCACAATCATATCTTCATCAAATTTTCCGCAATCGGCAATAGCTTTTTTAAAGTCCTTCATCAAAATTTGTTCAAATGATTTTTTTTTAGTCAATCGTTTTAATAACATAAATTGTAGTTGTTTTTCTGGGTTTGTTTTTTTAAATTTTAAAATAATATCATCATATATATCTTTTTTAATATCAAAATCAAAGTTTCCATCGATTTCACCATCGTATTTTTTGATTTTGCGTGAACATATGTCGAAAAAAAAAATCAATTGTTTTTCTGTTGGCTTTAAATTAAAATAAAATTCATTTATAAAAGCAATTATTCGCAGTGCTACTGTGTATTTTTCGTGTATTTTGTTATATCCATTAATCATCATATCAATATGTTTTGATTCAATTTTATATTTATTATTATACATATCCATAATCACTTCATTATAACAAATCGAAATTGCAAATTCAAAAAATTCTTTTGAATGATAAGAGCATTTTGATAAATAATCATCAAAAAATGACTTCAATGCATACAATGGACAATCTTGATTGGGAAATGAATAAAATATTTTTTTTAATATTTCCAATGGACTTGGCTTTGCCATTTCTGGCACGTCTAATCCTATTGCCATTTTTTTAAAAATATCATCAGTGTATTTTAAATTATCCATATTTTTAGTTATAAAATCGAACCATTCGACTTTTGGATACTTTACCATTAGATATTTACATATTTCGACAGGAGAGAATTTTAATAGATATATTAATATATCACGATAATGTATACTGTCTACTTTGAATGCATTTGTCCAATCTATTTTTTTTGAAAAAAACCACTTAGCAAAATCTATTTTTTTTTGAGGTTCGATTCGCATATCCCCTAAAAACCACAGTGTATACAGTGCATTATATCCCAATTCATGTTCAAAAATGCCACTATAGTCAAGAATTTTTTTTATGTTTTCAATCATTACATCCTTATCACCATCGCGCACGCACGTTGTTCGAAATGAGCCTTTTTTAGTGATAAGGTCATTTAGTAATTTATCTTTTGGTATACTGTCTATTTTAAGAAATGGATCTTCTAACTTTACATTTTGTAACTTAAAGGGGATATTGTTATCCATTTTTATATTATAATAAATGTTATTATGATATATAATAAAAAAATCAATTTTTATTTTTGGCTAGTTTCTTTTTAATTGCTTTTTTCACAACTTTCTTTTTCGTTTTTTCTTCACTTTCGGAATCGCTTGTATCGCTGACTATTACTTTCTCTTTTGGCTTTTCTTCTGTATTTTTTACTATTTTTTTAATTGCTTTCTTTTTTGGTTCTTCTTTTGGCTTTTCCACTTTTGAATTAAGTATGTCAATAATGTTTTTTTCTAGTCCGACTGTGGTTGCAATTTGCAATATTTTTGGAGTTGACACAAAATTAGCTTTGGTCAAAAATAGAATTAATTTTGCAGGTGTTTTTAATAAAAGCAAAATGACATATATTACCATATCATCACTGAATTTTCCACAATCAATTAGCATTTTTGGCATATCTTTGCTAGATATGGGTTGTTGCCAATATGAAGGCAATAATCTTCGCATAAATATATATTGTAATTCGATCTCACATTTATTATTTTTGAGTAGTAGTTCTTTCATATGATTGACAATATCATCTTTTATTGCATAATTATTTAAAGTGGGCTTCTGTATATATCTATCGGAATGTTTTTTAAATTTGCATGTGTATATTTCATAAAATTTTATTAGTTGATCTTTTGTGAAATCCAAACTATAATAAAACTCATTTAAGAAAGCAATCACCCTGTATGTAAACATTATACTTTTATCATAATTGTTCAGCATTGAAGTCAAATGTGTCGATTCTATTTTATATTTATTATTGACCATTTCTACTATTACTTCATTATAGCAAACAGACATTGCATAATCAAAAACTTCATTTGAGAAATAATTTTTTCCAGTTAAACATTCTTCATGAAGCCGTTTTAACCATATGAGTTTACTATTAACTGCATATTCCACAGCTGAAAATATTTTAGTTAATATTTTGAGTGGCTTTGTTGATGATACTAAGAAAGCAATTTTTTTTGTAAGCTCAGGCAGTCGCGCTTCATCCGTATAGCAACAAAGTATGTCTATCCAATTTAATTTTGGTGCGCAACTGACCATTTTTCTAAAAACATCAAAACTTACATTTGATGCCACATCAAGGAAAACTTCGTCAGTTTCTACAAATATGTTTTTCCAATTTATTTTCTGAGAAAAAAACCAGTCGATGAAATTATCAATTGATTCCTGCTTGAAATTTGTCGCTTTTTCTGGCTTAAATATGTTAAGTAAACAATACAATATATTTGGTGATGGTTCAGTATTAAAATAATCAATGTGCATTAAAATTTTTTTAATGTTTTCTATCATATTACATGTCAATATTTGAAAATATTTGCCATCTTTCAAAAATTTTTTAGAGTCAAATACTATTGATTCATCATTGATTTTTTTAATTATGGTTTTTTGTGTTTCTTCATTTGGAATAACATCATACACATCGAAATTTTCATTTTCAATGCACTTTGGATTAAAATGTATCACAGCACTCATAATATAATTGATTGAACGATTATATTATCAAAAGAAAGAAAAATCAATTTTTAATTATGTCTTTTTATTTGATCTCTTAGAACGTTTTTTACTGCTTCTCTTTGTTGTTTTTTTAGATGCTTTTCTACTTTGCTTTCTAGATTGTTTTCTAGAATGTTTTCTAGAAGACTTTTTACTTTTCTTTTTTGAAGACTTTTTTGTTCCTTTACGCCTGCCGCCATTTAGGAATGGCAGTACAGGGTTCCTTGTGGACACATCCTTCGTTGAGTACTTGACAACATTTAATGGTTTCAAATCGGTAATTGATGGTCTCAAATCGGTAGTTGATGATATGGTAGTTGATGGTTTTGTTCTTTCTATCAACTCTTCTACTATATCTTGTTCTTTTTGTTCAGCCTGTTCGGCAGTTGGTGGTTGCTCACTATCACTATCCATATATATTACAAAACTATATTTTTATAAATTAAACAGTTTTTCTTTCATTATTTTCTTTTTTTGGCAGTTCTTCAGTTTTTTTAATTTTTCATTTAGTATTTTAATTGCTTCATCATGATCTAGATCAAAGTTGCATACATCAAAATAAATAAATAAACTTACTTTTTTTTGTCACATATACTGTTATGTATGCTGCTGTAAATATTAAATATCGATATGTATCTAATGATCAACGCTGCCCACATGATTGAATTTACCTCACTTGGCTCAACATGCGAACAATCTCTCCAGAATATGATTGATCCAATAATCGTCCATGCAATAGTAAATACAAGAGACAATAGACGCAATATGAGTAAAAGAATATCACATTTTATAAGTGTGTTGTCTCTTTTAGTTTTTATATTTATCGTCAAAAATGCTAAAATAAATATGGGTGCTAAAAATAGCAACAGAACGATGGCATCAGTCAATAACCACTGATAAATAGATATGCCAACACTTGAAGAACAATCGATATCATTCTCATATTTTGTCGCAATGACTAATTCTGCAATTGATAAAGATGCAACTAGCGAAAAAAAACATGTAAAACATGCGCCAATACATATTTTTCCACACAGAGGCAATTCTTCCTTAGAATTGTCAACTGTGGCAACAGGAATACGAGTTTCATGCGAAGTCGACGCCATTTTGATCAATTAGATATGGTATTTTGTATATGGTATGGTATTTTCTATATAGATATTTTAGACATTATGATGTTCAATTTTTTATTTCTGAATGACGTTTTCCTTGAGAAATAAAAAAGGATAAAATTTCACTTATTTAATTTAACACGTGATGTCAATAATGTCATTAATAATATAAACCATTTAATTATCAATGTCGTCCACATTAAAGCATTAATTTTATTTGGTTGGACATCAATACAATCTCTCCAAAATACAAGTGATCCAATTAGCAACCAAGAAAAATTAAATAGAACATGTGGGATCATCAAAAAAGATGCGACTCTATCCACAATTTTGAATGTTTGATCAAATTTAGTTAGAGTATAAATCACTGAAGCAAACAAAATTGCGAATGTAATCGAAAACACAATAGCATCAATCAATAACCAATGGTAAATTGGTAAACCAATAGGTGATTCACAATCAATATCATTTTTGTATTTTACAGCAATCACAATTTGTAATATTGAAAAGACATTCACAATCATATATATAAATGCTGCACAACAATATGTAATTATACAACCAAAAAATGGAGATGCATCGTTTTTCCCGCTTAGAAACACACTATCACTATCAGTTTCCCTTGATCTTTCTACAATCACAGACAATTCAAGCTGTTTTGATGCCATTGTTGCAATAGGAATAATAAATTAAACAGTTCTAATTATTGAGTTTTCAATTTTTTATTTTCACTTATGTATCTAACAACACATAAGTGAAAATAAAAAATGATAAAATCGCGATCCAGTGATTTTTCAATTTTTTATTTCTTCTTCACTATCCGAAGTGTCTGTGTCAATCTCTACTTTCTTCTTAATAATTTTTTTAACTACTTTCTTTTTTTGTGTTTCATCTTCTTCACTTTCTGATTCATCTATTACTTTTTTCTTTTTAACTACTTTCTTTTTTTGTGTTTCATCTTCTTCACTTTCTGATTCATCTATTACTTTTTTCTTTTTGACTACTTTCTTTTTTGGTTTTGGTTGTTTGTCTTCAGGCAATTTTTTATTTAGTAAAATCATTTTTTTATCATCAAAGTCTAATAGTTTTGCATATGACAATATTTCTGGTGTAGTTATATAATTTCCATTTTTTAATAATCTATTTATATGTACATTTTTTTGAACACCACATAGCAAATTTATCATAGTTTTTTCTGTCAATTCTCCACAATTTTTCAGCATTGCGTCAATGTGGCACACCGCTAGTTGTTTATAATATTTTTTTACACATAATTTTTTTATCAATTCTTTTTGACATGCTTCATATAATTGATATTTTGATTTATTTGACACTTTTAACATTAATTCTTCTTTTACTTTGTCATCAGTTTGATAATCTGTATAACTTATTGGTGTGAAATAAATAGAAATAAAATAAATTATTTGTTCATCAGTCATATTTAATGTTGAGTAATACATGTTTAAAAAATTTATTATTCTATAATGACAATCTTCTTTATAAACACTTTTGCTATTTTTGTATTCATTTATCATCATGTCAATATGTTTTTCTTCAATGATGTATTTATTATTTACCATTTCATCAATCACATTATTGTAACAAATTTTAATAGCAAATTCAAACATTTCTTGTGAAAAATATTTACGATCTTTCAATTGTTTTTCATAAAATAAATCTAATAACCCTATTGGAAATCCATTTCTGACAGAATAAAGTGATTCTAAAATTTGCGTTACAGATGGTTTAGGTTTTAACACATTACACATTTCAATATACTCAAAAAAAAGTTTCCGATCATAGTTCGTTTCATTAGTCCATTTTTGAACACCATATGACGTTTTCGACAGTCTTTCAATAAATGTCAGAGATATAAATTCAAGCCAATTAATTGTTATATTTTTTTTAGAATATAGGTATTTGAATAATTTTAAATTCAAAATTGATTTTAGTGAATGACTTGTGTGATTTATAATATTTGTCCAATCTATCTTTTGATCAAAAATATAATCAAAAAATTTGACAAAAATGTCGTTGTGTTCAATGGCGCAGCCACAATAAACTTCTAGGACTCTGTTTATATAACACAATAAAGCATGCGTTGGCTTCTTGAAATAATCAACATGTGTTAATATTTTTGTAATATTTGATAGAACAATTTCAACATTGGCAAAATCTATCTTGTAGTCTTTCGTGTTAGTAAAATAGATGGTGTTGTATCTTGTACAACTATTTATGGCGTTTACAATATCATCTTTTGTCAATTTATTATCAATACGAAAGTCATAAATACTAAAAATAGGACTATTTAAACCATGTTTATAATTAGAAATATGGTCTAGAATTTCACGTGGAAGCATTTTGCATTATTAAATAAACACCAGTATAATTTCGGATATTTTTTCAATTTTTTTACTTATAATATGTCTTACTCTTCTGATTTTTTTGAACGCGACATCAATGTTAAAAACATCATAATCCATTTAATCAATAAAACCACCCACATAATTGTATTCACCTCACTTGGATTTACATGGACACAATCTCTCCAAAATATGATTGATCCAACAATCAGCCATGCAAAATTAAAAATGACATAGGGAATAAGCAGTAAGAATGATACAAACATTATATTCATCATACCATTGCTATTTGTAATAAAAGCAATTGTAAATAGTAGAAATATAAATCCAACTAAACTAATAACCATAGCTGCATCTGTTATTAACCATTGATAAAGTGATACGCCTACATTTGATTCACAGTCAATGTCATTTTTAAATTTTGTTGCAATGACTAATTCAGAAATTGGCAAGGCATTGATAACTAAATATATTAAAAACACACATATGTATGCGGCCAATCCAAAAGTATTTATATTACCTATTTTTATCTTTAATCTTCCAATATATGAGTTATTGGCCGGTTCATCTGGAGGCATCGATATTGCTATATTATCTTGTTGCAATGACATTTTTGATATATTGACATATATCATTTATTATCATTATATATATTTTTCAATTTTTATTTTCATTTATGTGTTGCAAGACACATAAATGAAAATAAAAAATGATAAAGTCAAATTTTTTTTATTGTCATGTTCCTTTTAAATTAATTTGAGTTTAGGATTTCATTCCTTCATAATATTTCAATACTATTTTACTTTTAACAGCATCGGTTATGTGTGGGAGTGACAACATTTCAAGAGTTCTATTGTCAACAGAATAATTCATTTGAGACAAAAATATCAACATCAAGTCTTCTTTTTTGTATGTTGCCAAAATATGTCTTAGGTATTTGCCATCTAATTTTTCTGTATAACCAACAACAAGTTTCTTAAATTCTGTTTTTGTTGTTTTTGAATTTGATAATGCTTTTTGAAATTCATCTAGACGCGCATTTATGGTTTTTCGCAAGGCAATTCCTGGAAATTTACTGATGATCTCCCTTTGTTTGTCATTTAGACAGATATAATTTATGTAGTCTGTGAAAAATGTCGATTTGACTGTTTTTCCCTCTATACAATTTTTACATAATGATATTATTTTAGCATCAACTAATGCTTCAGTTATTAACATTTTATTATCTAAACACTTATTTATTACATAATTATTATCATCTATTATGGCATTTGTAAATGTCTCTTCGTTGATAATTATGTTTTCAATTTCAAGATTATTTATTTTTGCAATCATTATTTTATTTAATGTATTGACATCTTTTAATTTGTAAATTCGCTCAAGGGGATATTTTGATATTCCTTTTAATGCTGGGTCTGTTTTATGTTCGTCAATGTATTCATTCATTATTTTTATATTCCTGACAAACAAATCAAAGTAATTATGCCATTTTGTAACAATATCAATATATATAGCATCTATTCGTGATGTTGGAATTTCTAATGCAATTTTGCGAACATATATTTTTGTGACATGTTCTGTTCCCACAAACAAAACACTTGTGTTGTATAAAGATTCACATGTATTATTTATTGGCCAAAATTCCCTTATTGTATCAATATATCTATTTCCCAGAGATATATGTAATAATTTATGCATGTCATCTTTCCCATAATAATAGACTAGTTTACTATCTTTTATTTCTTTCAAATACTTATCATAATTATCTATAAATTGTCCATACCCATGTGCTGTTTTTGATAAAAATGTTGCAACAAGCCAACAACAATTATTTGGTGCCACCATTTTTAAATCACATAATACCTTATAATAATCAATTTCAGCCAACTCATATTCAAAATGATGAAACATCAAAAAAACAAAAATGGATGTAATTTTTAATGTTGTTATTGGCATTTTTTTACATTCTTCGTACAAAGTCGTTTGACACCATTGTTTAAAATATGGTAGCAGCAAATCAAAATATCCTGTTGGTAATACATAATTATATGCATTTTCAATGAACTTTTTATATTTTTCTGATGTCATCCAATCTTGTCTAATTTGCAGATATATTAATTGAAAACTATTTATTTTATCAATGTCCTTTTCATCGGCATAGTAAAATGTATCTAAACATGCTAATAATACATTTCTTAATTGGTCTGTCTCACTTCTAAAAAGATTTGTTTTATATATATCTAATTCCCCCATGTCATATATTTAATTAACTAATATTTATGTAAGTTTGTTATTTTCAATTTTTTTATTTATAATTCGATCTTTAGATCGAATTATAAATAAAAAAATAACACTATTTTTTCTGTTAATAATACTCATCAAAATCAGTTATTACACCTGCTTTAAATTCAAAAACACACAAGACACCTCTGAGTATCATAGATGCAAACATAATAGCTTTTATTTGTAATTGTGTCAAATCATCACAATCTCTTGCCATGACAAAAAGTCCTATCATGATCCATATAATAACAAAAACTCTATATATCATTTGCAAAATATATGTTGCCTTGACAACATTTACATATTTAGGAAAAATATAATAGTTCATAAGAAAAATTATAAATGGAATCACAACAATTAGGATATTTACAACTGAAGTAACAACCAACCAGTGATAGAGTGAAATGACATTAGACGAACAATCAATATCATTTTTATAAGTAATAGCAAATCCTAATTCAACTCCAGCTAAAATTAATTTTGTGACATCGGCATAAAATAAAAATTGACTTTTATATTTTTTATATTTTTCTATTAATTCTTTTTTATAATCTATTTCGTCCATGATGATATAATTAGTTGAGAAATCCATTGTTAATATGACATATTTTTTATAATTACATATTTGCTTTGAGTTTATTTTTCAATTTTTTATTTTTAAATATATGTCTTTCGACATATATTTAAAAATAAAAAATGATAAAATTTCCGCTAGGAATATTTCACAATTTTTTTATTTATAATTCGGTCTAAAGATCGAATTATAAATAAAAATGATAAAATCGTCGAATAGACGATTTTAGAATTTTTTTACTTATGTGTCAGCATGAAATTGATAATAAAAAAACTGAAAACATACTTGTTATGTATTTTACTTATGTTGCAGTTCATTTAAAAATTTTATTCTTTCTTCTATTATTTGTTCTGTGGTACTTGAACACATATCATATTCTTTTTCATAAATATCATACATTATTTTGTACTTCTGTCTAGAAATTTCATCAGTGGTTGTTTTATACAAATTTTCATATTCTGTCATGTATGCCACCACTAAATAAAGTTGTTCCTCTTGATATTTTTTAATGCCGAACTCAAAAATATCGATCAATTCTTCTTTTGAATATTCCTTTAGATTAAATATGCTATATTTTTCAAGAAAATCATCAATCATATCAACACTCAAATAAAAAGACTTACATAGCATTCTTGGGTCATACATTTTGACATGATATTTGTCGTGAACATGTTCAACTATTAGCAATTGTGGAAATCCATCATAGTCGTTATTTTTGATAAAGTAGTAATCCATAATATATTATATAAATTATTCTCTTAAATAAATATCAATTTACCAACAACAATTTGAAAATTGAACTCTGGAAATAAAACCATCATAATAGAATTTGATGTCATCATCATCGCATTCTGGATCATATTTCAAAATAAGTGGCTTGAGTTCATCAAGTGTCTTATTTTTTAATTCAGGATTAAATTTCCCATCAAATTCTTTGTTAAAAATAATTCTGGGAATATATTCTTTATCTACATTATTGCACCGGACATATTCTTTAATAATTCTTTCTTTTACAATTATTGGCGAAATTAATGCATCTGTTTCTAATAATTGTTCGTGTTCCTTTTTACCTCTGTCTGGTTCGGCTGTTTGAAGCTCGCTTCCATCAATATATCCTGATGCAATAATAAAATTGTTATTTGTCAACAACCATCGGAAAGGTTTTACACATGAAACTGTTGTTTCTTTATCTTTGACTCTTACGATTTTTAATGGTCTGAAATCTCCCATAGAACCACAATACATGTATTCGTCTACCTCAACCTTATCCGAAAATGTTACTCCATCGCGATCTAATCTGATTTTAGAATCTTGCTTTATTGATTTTGTAAAAGAACCGAACAATTCTTCGACCATTGTATTTTCAGTATTAAATTCAGTCAATTTGGCAAGTTCTGGATTTTCAATATGATCCACAAAATTTGTTATTTCAAATTCTGGCAAATTAAGTCGAATACGATTGTATTTTTCACATTTAATATAATTTGTAGGATCAAAAATATCATCAGACAAATCAATTTTGCCTTTTTCAAGATCATTGTCTATTAACACAACAAAATATATATGGTGGTAGCAACAATAGTGATGCTTATTACGCAACTCCAATTTGACTGCAATTTTGTTGTTAACTTCATCATGATAGAATTTTGTTGTTGGATAATCATATGTATTTGTCATAAGTTCTACAATAAATTTGGCGTCACCTTTTGAAAATAGGAATTTCTTATTGTATCTTGGAAATTTTGTTGTCCATTCTAAATCCATATCAAGATTCGAGATTAATGATATATGTGACATTTCATCTGCGTTTTTAGAACAGGTTAATACATTAACATTACATTCTTTTAGTAATTTTCGTCCATATTCATTTAACACCAAATCTTCAGTCATGATATATTGTAATTTTGGAACAAAATTTAAATATTTCAAATGTTCTAATGTGATTATCAAATCATCATAACTGTCGATTGGCAGTTTGCAAAATGACTTATCGGCAATTCCTAAAAAGGTCTTAATGCAATTTTGTTTTTCTCCTGATTTAAAATTTGCAGCATATACTATCAGAGTATAAAACAAATTAAAAGGAGACCATACTTTTAAATCAAGCTTCTGTGCGAGACGATTGACTTTTGAAATAATATCCAAAAAATGCTTTCGCAATTCACCTCGTATAGACTTTTCTCCAAAATAATTCGAAAATGCAAATTCTCCTTCTTTCGCCTCATCAATTACATTTATGTAGGCATAATTGTCATCATCGTCATCATCGTCATCATCGTCATCATCGTCATCATCGTCATCATCGTCATCATCGTCATCATCGTCATCATCGTCTTTATTATTTTTCTGCTTTTTCCAAACATACATAACTAATGGCAACTCATGTATATCTAAACCTGTCTTATATTTTATTGTTCTTTCCTTGAAATATTCTTTTACAAATGTGATAATATCATTAATACTTCCCTTTTCAAAAAATTCCCTTCTTTTGGCAAATTCGGTTTCCCAAAGTGCATTGCGTCTTTCGTTCCGTGTTTTGTCACACAGATCTTTTTGCGCAATAAAGGCATCTGCCTCTTCTTTAGCATGTTCGATCTCCATTTTTACAAAGGAATATTAACTTTGTAAAACAGTAATGATTGGTCAATTAATATTGAATTTAGTTGTTTAGATAATTTTGAAATTCAATTTTTTTTATTTATAATTTCGTCCAAAGGCGAAGATATAAATAAATATCAATTTACCAACGACAATTTTCAAATTGGACTCTCGCAATAAAATCATCATAATAGAATTTAATATCATCATCATCGCATTCTGGATCATATTTCAAAATAAGTGGCTTGAGTTCATCAACACTCTTGTTTTTTAATTCGGAACTAAATTTCCCATCAAATTCTTCCTTAAAAATAATTCTGGGTATATATTCTTTATCCATATTGTAGCATTGCACATATTTCTTTATGATTTTTTCTGTTACAATTATTGGCAGAGTTTCTATTTGTGAATAATACTTCTCTTCGATTTTATCTATTTTAATTTTTTCAAGTTCAGTCCCATCAACATATCCTGAAGCAAAAATCAAATTGTTGTTTGTTAACAACCATCGGAAAGGTTTTACACATGAAACTATTGTTTCTTTATCTTTAACTCTCACAATTTTACTTGACCGTGTATTAGGCATTCCACCATGCGATATGGTTTCGTATGTCAGAACTTTGTCTGCGAATGTTATTCCTTCATTGTTTAATTTAATTGTTGAATCTTGTGCTATTGATTCTGTAGAAGAGCCGAACGAATCTTCGACCATTCTATTTTCATCATTAAATTCAGCCAATTTTGCAAGTTCTGGATTTTCAATATGATCCACAAAATTTGTTATTTCAAATTCTGGTAAATTCAATTGAATACGATTGTGTTCTTCACATTCAATATAATTTGTAGGATCAAAAATATCATCAGACAAATCAATTTTGTCTTTTTCAAAATCATTGTCGATTACAACAATAAAATATATATCATCATGTCTTAAATAGTGTTTTGTTTGGTGAAGTTTCACTTTAACTGCAATTTTGTTATTAATGCTGTCATGATAGAACTTTGTACACCTCTGATACTCATTTGACATTAGATTTACGGCAAATTTAGTAGTTCTGCTTTGAAAAATAAAATTATTGGAATCAAAAAAACGTTTATCCCATCCTAAAACCAAATTAAGATTAGAGATTAATGATACATGTGACATATCACCTGTGTTTTTAGGACAGGTTGATATATTTATATTACACTCTTTTAGTAAATTGCTTCCATATTCATTTAGTTCCAAATCTTCAGTCATAATATATTGCAATTTTGGAACAATATTTAAATATTTCAAATGTTCCAATACAATCATTAAATCATTATAACTATCAATTGGCATTTTACAAAATGTCTTATCTCCAATTCCTAAAAAAGCCTTGATGCAATCTTGTTTTTTTCCTGATGTAAAATTTGCAGAATATACCACAAGAGTGTAATACAAATTAAACGGAGACCATACTTTTAAATCAAGTTTCTGTGCAAGACGATTGACTTTTGAAATAATATCCAAAAAATGCTTCCGCAATTCACCCAAATAAGACTTTTCTCCAAAATGATTAGAGAATGCAAAGTCATCTTCAGTTGCTTCATCGACGATAGTTTTGTTAACAACTTTGCCATCTTCATAGTCAATTAATTGCAATTTGTGTATTTTGAGTTCTGGATAAAATGATTTAAGTTGTTTATTAAAATATTCTCTCACTTTTGAGACAACTTCGTCAATACCAGCTGTTTCAAAAAATTCTTTTCTTTTGCGAAATTCTGTATCCCAAAGTCTTTTACGCAGTATTTGCCGGTCATCACATAGTTCATCTCGCTCTTCTTCAGAATGTTCGATCTCCATTTTGACAAGAAGAAAGTAAAGTGTCAAACGTTTGGTTAATCACTATTAGATTTAGTTGTTTAGATAATTTTGAAATTCAATTTTTTATTGGAAATGAAAAAAAGAAAATAATAAAAAAATGTAATAGTTTTTATTTTAATATATTTTGATATATTTTAAAAATTCATTATAATAATGATAAATATCTTCATCGTCACATTCTGGCTGATATTTTAATGCAAGTAATTTGAAGTTGTCAAATGTCATTTCCTTAAACTCTGTAGTATGTTGTCCCCCGAATTCCTTCTTAAATATGATACTTGGCAAATAGTCCTTATCATTTATTTTACATTCACAATATTCCTTAATCATCTTTTCTGTGAAAGCTATTGGAGTAATTATTTTTGATAATTCAACTGTGTCATCTGAGGGAACTGAAATTAATTCACTTCCATCTACATATCCAGATGCAACATGCAACTTATTACGCGTAATTAAAAATCTAAATGGTTTTATACATGATACAATAGTTTCTCTATATTTAATTCTCTTAATTTTTTTAGGTGTATAGAAGTCACAACCGGCTGTCGCCATACAACATTCAATTATTTTTACTTCATCTTTAAATGTCACGCCTTTCCTATCCAATCTAATTTTTGATTCCTGAAATATTGTTCCTGTAAAGGATGATTTTTCACCTCTCACAATTTCTTCAAACATGATATTTTCAGCAGTTGGTTCAGTTAATTCAAAAAGTTCTTGATTTTGAAGATGCTCAAATTTATTTTCGATTTCAAATTCAGGCAACCATAACTTGATTATATTGTATTTCGAACATGGTACATAATTATCATAATTAAAAATGTTGTCAGTCAAATCTGCCAATCCAGTTTTTAGATTATTGTTGATTATCAAAATGAATTCGATATCGGAAAAATATTGACATTCATCATTTTGTCGTAGAGAAATTGCAACTGCAATTTTGTCATTTATTTTATCATGATAATAAGCCGCGTCATTGCTATAATTATTGAACATTAATTCAACAATTTTAGTTTTATCATTATTTATAAAATTAAATTTTTTTTTGTTGTAAAATTGTTTGCGCCATATAAAATCAAAATCAATATTCGATATTAATACCGCAGAAGAAATACCTGCAAACGGAACACGTTGTTGTGCAATATTACAAGTATCCAATAATCGTCTAGCATAACTACTTAATGTTAAATCATCAGTTACGATAAATCTCAAGTTTGGTTTGATATTTAATTGATTGAAATATTGGATTGTCAATATTAAATTTTTATATTCATCATAATTTTCATCAAGTTGTAAAAATTTTTTTATACATCTTTGTTTTTTTCCATTATTAAAGTTATTACAGAATACCAAAAGTGAAAAAAACAAATTGATAGGTGACCATAATTTTAGACTCAATTTTTGTGCAAGTTTATCAACATCTTTGATGAATGCATGAAAAGAATCCAATGAAAATAAAGGTTTAAATTTATTATTTGTCTTTTTATGATCATATATTTTATATTCAACAAATGGATATGGAGTGAATCCATCATGCACCCCGTCCAGTTCTTTGTACGATCCATCTGATGTAGCAAATTGATCAAAATCAATCATATTTGATTTTTTATTGTCGGATTTCACTATGGATTCAGAAAATGGATCAAAATCAATCATATTTGATTTTTTATTGTCGGATTTCACTATGGATTCAGAAAATGGATCAAAATCAATCATATTTGATTTTTTATTCCCCGATTTTTCTATGAATTCTGTGAATTCCCGAACAATATCATCTATTGACGATGTAGCCATTTTCTCTGATGATAAGCATTGTATGGGTACTGCAATCATATTGATTTTAAATATAGATGATCTAAATAATATATATTTCATTTTTTTTTTATTTTCAAACGACTAGAGAGAACATTTTGCCGAATTGGTTAAATGAGGCACACTGTTCGAACGACTAGAGAGAACATTTTGTTCGAACGACTAGAGAGAGCACCAAGGTTTCATTAATGACATTGCCACACCAACACCTACATCCAAATACATTAAATAAGCCAGATATTTAGAAAATTGTTTTTCTCCACCATTTAATAAATATAATGCCAATAAGAATATCATTATTGCAATAAATAAATGAAATCTTCTGCTCCACCACTGTTCTCCGTCTAATTTTGGATATATTATTCCTATTCCAATAGCGGAAAATATCAACATAAGTACATGAAGTATTTTTTTGTCATGATATTGTAACACCCAACCTGCTAATAATAAACGCGTAAAAATGCAAATTGTATAATATATTCTTTTTCTATCATTTGGTTCAATCCCAATAGCCTTGATCATATTAGTGAAAACTGGATCATTCTTAAGACAGTCCGTCATAATATCCCTCTTCAATATATTTTTTAAATTTCCTTAAAGCAATAGTTCTTTGTGATATGCTATTCTTTTCTTCTTTTGTCATCTCTGCATATGTTTTGTCATAACCATCTGGCTGAAATACAGTGTCCCATGAAAATCCATTTGTTCCTCTTGGTGACACAATTGTACCTTTGATAGACCCTTCAAAATAATATGTCTTAAGGGTGTTAGTTGTTGGATCCTCTTTTACTAATCCAAAAATAGTTGTAGCTGTTGCCTTTAGACCATAATATATTGTGCTAAAATTTTCAAGACCCAAATGTCTCTCTGGAAATTTAATTAAGGCCCCAGGGTATCCACCATAAACATCAATTCCAAGACCTGTATCTTCACAAAATTCTCCATCATTCAAGTACATGCTTTTTTCCTTGATAACATCAAACACACTAACTGATTGAATTTCTGGCAATTCTTCATGTGTTGCAGGTTTAGAAATAGGAATTCCGAAAAAATCACTTACTTCTTTTAGTTTATTTGCATTGCTTGTAACAAAAATAAGTCCAGCCATCTTGATCTGTGCGACAAAAATAAGTCTTCTTGCTGTTTTGTATGTCTGGAATTGAAATAATATGTCTGATACAAAAAGGTATTCATGATATTTAATTTTCAATTTTTTATACTATCTGTTCATATTCACTTCTGTTATTGTTTGATTCTTTATTTAAACATTTACATAAAGCCATACCAATGTGACGATAAATACATTTAATTGTAATAATCAAAAATACAAATATAAATATATATACAAATATTTCACATATTATATGACTATTGCATAATTCATCTGGTATCTCCATTTTATATAATAAATAATTAACATATGTTGGAATTGATCTTATTTTTTTCAATTTTTTATTTTAACTTGTGTGTCAATCGACACACAAGTTAAAATAAAAAATGATAGAATCACGAATAGTGATTTTACAATTTTTTATTGTTATTTAACTCCTTTTAAATAAAATGATAGACTTTCATTTTGTCCATTCAATAAACAAAAATTCTGTCTTCATTTGTCTTGAAAATTGTGTCTTTCAATTTGGCAAAATCATCATCCATCATAGTTGCTAAAGATCGCAAAATTTTATTGAGATGTGGCAATGCACTGATCAAAAGACACATATTAAATTTATCAATATCTTTTACACTGATGCCATCAATAATAGTTGTGATTATGTCATGAGTAGAATCTGCATAAATTGGTTTTGTAAATTCAGATAAAAATTCACCACACATATTATCATCATAATCTAAGATGTTTGGAAGAGTCATAATTTGTTCTTTTAAATATGTCTTTATTGCTACAATTTTTGTCGCAATGAAAACTCTGACATTTGCTAAAATTTTTTCGACAATCTCATAAATAGATATCAATTCAAAAACTTGTTCTTCCAATTGACTGTAGTAAACAGGAAATGAATTAATAAGTGAACTTCTCAACATATTTACAATATATGGGATTGAGTTTTTCCATATCATTTTGTTGCGAATAGACTTTTTATTTGTCCGATCAATAAATCTATTAAAAATCTCTTTCATTGATTTTCTCTTTAAAATATCATTGGTCAATGCCAGACATAAATATGCAAATTCTTTTGTTTTTAATTCTCTTCCCTCTATTGTCTTATTATTAACTCTTCTCTTTTTTGTTTTGATTGCATAATTTAATTTTGGAAACACTTTTGTTTTTGTTGTTATATGAGGATTATAATTTTGAATTGCACAATTCCATTTATCCATATCAAACAAACTATCAGCCAAATCTTCTAAATCTCGAAGCATTACGATTTTTTTAGAAATGTCAAATATGTTTTGTTTATAGTGCTGACTAGTTACCTTTGTCCAATCAACCGGAGAAACTAACACATTGTTCCAATATTGAGAAGTGTATACACTTCTTCGAGAAGATATATTATATCCTTCCATTTTTGATTGTTGGTGATACATATATATTTGTTAAGTTAATTTACTATTTATTTTTCAATTTTTTTATTTATAATTTGGTCTAAAGACCAAATTATAAATAAAAAAATGATGGAATTCCCGCTAGGGATATTTTACAATTTTTTATTTTTAAATGTGTTAAAAATACATTTAAAAATAAAAAATGATGGAATTCCCGCTGGGGATATTTTACAATTTTTTATTTTTAAATGTGTGTTAAAAACACATTTAAAAATAAAAAATGATGGAATTCCCGTTAGGGATATTTTACAATTTTTAATTATTGGATTTATATGCCAACATTAATATGATAATTCTTTTATTTTTAATTAAAATAATTTTGAACCACATTCCAATTTTTATATACATCTAATAAGTCATAAGACTCTTTTACACATTTCCCATCTTCATATATTCTATATTTAAGTAATTTGCCCATAGTAAATGTGAAACAATAACCATCTTCCACATTATTTTTGTATAATGTTTGAAAATCTTTTGTACCATAGCTTGTAAATTTTGTGTACATTCCATTTAGTTTCCCCCCTTCATAATTGCATTCTAATTCTATAAATCCATTATTGTACCAACTTGCATATGAACCTTTCAATAATCCATTGGTATAAGAAGATTCTGTTTTTTTAACACCTGTCTCATACCATTCGTATTTTTTGCCTTCTAACACACCCTTGTTGTAGGTGCAATCAGTTATTTTAATACCTTCTCTTGTATATTCTTCATAGTGGCCATCTAACAAACCTTTGAAATAAGTTGTGATGACATGTGGAAAACCATTATAATGAGAACTTTTATAATATCCATGTAACATTCCATTTTCATAATTAATATCATCATGTTCCATATTCATGACCCACTTTTTGCGATTGCCATCCAATACACCATTTTTAATAGTATATTCCTCACACAAATTTCCATCATTATTAAAAGTTTTGTGAACTCCATCTTCTTTAATCAATCCCCTATACAAAAAATATGGAACCTCTGGTGTTAAATAATATCCGCTTATCTTAGAATATTCATACGCTTGATTTAATTGTTTGCCTGCAAATATTGTAAGAAGATTATTATTTGTGCCGCGTGCTTCCGATACCTCAAACAGATTATTCATATTGAATATTGCAATTACTTTTTTCATGTCATCAGGTTTGTACAAAGCATATTTCTTGACACCATCATAACAATTATTCGGTTTTATATCAATTTTTCCTATGACAAGAAAAATATCAAGCAATATATAGCCATAAGATCTGTCGGATAAATATGGTTCTAATTTTGCATTAAGTTCTTCTAATGTAGGCATTTTTGATAATAAATAAAGAAGAATGTATATTTTCAATTCATTTATCAATTTTTTTATGCACCAAATATGTCAAAAATGAAAAACATATTTCTTAAAATAACAGAGATTACTAAATGAAATGCGGAAGTAAAAATGACTGTCTTGACTAATAAAAATAAAATGCCACAAAAACTACATGCAACATTTGATCCAATATATTCCACAATTGTTGTTGCTGTCGGATGGACAAATTTGTATAATCCTGTGTCATATAAATACACTTTGCATGTTTGCACATTCATTGTGTATTTTTCATGAATAATGTCTATCATCTGATTTGCATTAAAAATATTGCCATATTGATTATAAACGAATAAGATCAATAGAAAGAATGAAATAAATCTGATAAAGTATTTGCGCATCATTGTGATTATAATATAAATAAAAGATATGTAGGTAGAAGGTATAAGTTTCAATTTTTATTGACATATTTTATTTTTAAATAGAAAATACTAAAAATGCAAATAACATTTTCACAATGTTACAATTTAATAATGCCATTTTGAACATCTATTAAACTCAGGTAATTTTTGATAAAGTGATAAGTATGTAGTTGATTCTGACACATCAAATAAATACGCACATATGCTAATTGAAAGATATATTAAATATACAATTGAAAATGAATACCAAAACAATTTTAATACATTTAATGCATATGTTTTATAGGTATCGACATCAAAAAAATCCCTTTGTAAATTATTTACATAATCACATGATAAATTATATAAACACATTCCAAATCCGTAGGTGAAATAAAGAATAACCAACAAAAATAATAAGAATGCATAAAGATATATATACGACATTTTATTTGATTGATAGTTTATTCTCTAGTTTGCAAAAATATATTTTCAATTTTTTTATTTCTTAATTTAGCAAAAGCTAAATTAAGAAATAAAAAAATGATTTTCCTAAAATATTTATTTGACAAATGAAAGTATCAACCAAGAACTTAATCTTAATGGTATTTCAACAATAAGTGCATTGACTAATACCACTGACACAGTCATCACAAGTGACATGATAAACGCCTTCAAAAATAATGTCAATGTTTGATAAAAATAGTTTTTGCAATTTGACATTGTCAATCCATCTGTGTATAGCTTTTCAGTCAATTGTAAAACTTTATAAAGATAATTAATATACACTATTAGTGAAACAAGGGAAGCAACTTCTGCTGCCATTTTTAATTGAGTAATATTATAATCAACTAGACATATTTAGAGTTTAGGATTCAATTTTTTTATTTTAATCTTCGTCTTGAACGAAGATTAAAATAAAAAAATTATGGAATTCCCGCCAAGGGATATTCCACAATTTTTTATTATTGTTCATTCTTTTTAAATAAATAAAATATCATACTTGACATAATCCAACTCCTGCTCCTGTATCAGTCTTTCGTGCTGCTTCATACGGGTCACTAGGTTGTTCTGGACAAGTTGGCGGTGGAACAGACTGTTTTGGTTTTGAACAAAACGCTATGCATGAAGAAACAAACATGGAAAATGAAACAACTGATAAGATCATGATACCGGCAATAGAAGGTGGTTCTAACATATATCCACTTGCATAATCAGGTTCACTAAAATATGTTTCATTTGTGTCACGGATCCACACATGTTGTGTTGAATTAATTGTTTTTGCATTATTAAAGCAATTGACATCATCAATGTCACAATGTGTTGTTGTGGTAGTTATTCTGTTTGGTGCTGTAAAAACAACATAATTAATTGTTTTACAAATGCCAATTAAAATATCACATGCTTCTCTTTTATACAGAGAACAATAGCAGTTACATTCATAAAATACTGTTTTGCAAGTTGTCTTAGTATTTCCACTTCCTGTTGTTCTGCACTCTTGTCTTGTGCATGTACTACATGATGTATGACAACATTTATCTCCTGCATAACATTCGACAGTAGAGTGAAGAGTATATGCAGAGATATTTAAATTGTCACACACTTGATCATCGATCTTCGCTTGAATTGAACATCCATGACATCCAATATTCTTTGAACATCGTTGATCAATAATAGTTCTGTCTTTGATAATTGATTCAGATTGACTCCAATGTAATTTCTCATTATCGATATAATTATCTTTGTCATGTATGTCAATCAATATACTGAAGCATATTGTTCCAATGCTAAATACAATTCCACATATTAAACACATGTAACCATTTAATGCCGCCATTTTGTTCTGAAATATGTTGAAGTTGCAATCAACAAAATGCAATGAATAAGGATCAAAATTGTATGGAAGATTTAGAGAAAATAGGATTCAATTTTTTTATTTATATATTTTGGCTTGCGCCAAAATATATAAATAAATAAAATGATAAAATTGCGAATAGCAATTTTACAATTTTTTTATGATGTTCACTTCCTTTTAAATAAAATGATAAAATTGCGAATGGCAATTTTACAATTTTTTTATGATGTTCAATTCCTTTTAAATAAAATGATAAAATTGCGAATAGCAATTTTACAATTTTTTTATGATGTTCACTTCCTTTTAAATAAAATGATAAAATTGCGAATAGCAATTTTACAATTTTTTTTATGATGTTCAATTCCTTTTAAATAAAATGATAAAATTGCGAATAGCAATTTTACAATTTTTAATCATATGTATTTTCTAAATAAAATACATATGATTAAAAAGACTGGAATATTCCACAATTTTTAAATAATGTTCAATTCCTTTTAAATAAAAATGCCACATTGTCTTCAATTACACCAATAAACTAAGAATGTATATTGCATACATAACAATGACAAAAATCACTGTTGCCACAAAATATAATATAGATCCTGCAATAATAGCATTTTTTGAAAAAGTATAGCCAGCAGAATAATCTGGCTCATCAAAAGAGGTTTCATTTGTATCTCGAATCCAAATAAAAACATGACTGTTGACTGATTGTAAATTTAAACATTCTTCCTTGTTATCATCAGTACAATCTATCTTGATTTTTATATGTCTATGTAAGTCTGTCATAAGATAATAATAAACATATTTGTTGTAATTAAATACTGTATTGCAAGCATTTTTCTTGTAAAAAGAACATTTACACTCACAATTCCCTTCAGAACACTGTTTACATATTACTTCACAGCACTGTTCATCAGCATAACATTTAATTGTCGCAGGAAATGTTTGAGGTGCTATTGTAAAATTTAAATTGTTGCAAAAGGGATAATCATTTGGATATGATGAAATCAGACATTGATTTTCACAATTTAATTTTGTTGAATAAATATTTTGAGAAATACTGATGTTCGTAATGATTGAATCTACATTTGACCAATGCAACTTTTCACTTTTAATATAATTTTGTGACTCTCCATAATCAATAAATACAAATACAAGTGTTGCAACAAGATATGATATAATTGTATATGGATTATAAATAGAATATTTGCATACAAACGTACATCTATCAAACCCCATTTTTACTATTGGCGGAATCAGAACTAGATCGACTGTTGTTATTCTTTTTATTATATGAATAATACAGAAAAATTGAATTTCAATTTTTCTAAAGGACTTTATGATATATCAAATCATTATCAATACTGTCATTTAAGGAACAAAATGGCGTTTCTCAATAAGTTGTACATCGCATCTAACTGTGTCACAGGTGTTATTGGAACTATGCCATTATTGTCACTATTAAAAAATGAGCTGGACAAAGATTTTATTTGTCCAACTTGTGTTGATAAATATGAATTGGTAAAATCATCAGTCGGTATGACATCCAACATCTACATTGCTGGACTAGGAATGAAGTTCATTTATGACGAACTAAAAAATGTTCCAAAAGAAGCAGTGTATAAATTGCCTAAAAAGGAATTCTTATCATTTTTATCAAGAGGAACAGGAAGTTTTGCAATTTCAGCAATGATATGCACAAATTTAGTTTTAACACCATATTACTACAAACATTTTACGCATAGTTTAAGGTGTCTTCAATAAAATTCAAAATTCTCAACGAGATCCTCTATTTTTTTATTCATAATATCGACAATCATTTTTTTTCTTTTTTTTTGATCATAAATATATTCACCAAAAAAATAATATTTTTTCCATCTTTTAACTCCAGGCACTTAAAAGTAATATAAAAGTGTTTAAATTCTAAAGAATTTAAACACTTTTATATTACTTTTGTAGGGTTCTGAAGGGTAGAAAAGCATATAAAATTTATTTAAAACCCATGGGTTTTAAATAAATTTATATGCTTTTTACCTCCAGATACCTTTTCAATTTCATCATCAGTTATTTTTGCAATATTGTTTATTTCATTCATAAAATCCATTAGTGTTATCAAGCCTCTCCTTGATATTGTTGCAAAGATTTTTTTCATATCACCAATATTATATTCATTAATTGTCAATCCATTTTCTGTCAAAATAAATTTTATTGCTGGACACAATAACATTATATATTTTGTGTCATTCAAAACTGCAATTGAATCACTTGCGCATATATAATACCCGATATTCAAAATTATATAATTTTGAATATATGTTTTGATTACCGTCTTTCCCTTCCTTTTGAATATGAAATCCTTCTTCAAAATAATTTCGGACAATATAACTTATGTCGTCATGTTGATTAAATTTTACTGTGTTACAATTTACAACATCATAACTGTCTTTTCCAAATGTATTGAAGTGAATTATGGCATACAACATATTATATAATTATAATATATGGAAGATAATATTATCAGTCTTAAATTATTTTGGAAATTCACAATAAATTATGGCACATATGTAAGAAAAAATAAATTGAATGGTCTAGAAAGTTGGCAATTGTTAAAAAAAATGTTTGGAACAGTCAATAAATCATATGACTTGAATTTAGAAAATCTAGAAGAATTAAGAAAAAAGGTTGATTATAAAGAAATAGGAAAAGAAGATGAGAATGCCAAACTTACTGTGGATGGCACAGAAATGAGTAATGATATTGAACATGACCACTTTTTTGTTCAATTATTTAGATTGCCAAAAGTAAATAACAAAGATGGCAAATTGCAATTTTTAAAGCTAATGCAAATTGCTTATAATATAGGTCAGTTCAAAGCAGAAAACTATGACAAAAGTGTTGCACATTTTTTTAAGAAGCATAAAATGCGAAAATTAAGAACTTATGTAAAATAAATATTATATTATATGGATAAAAAAACATATAATAAAATATCAGTTCAATTCAACATATTTACTTTTGACAGAGTAAATAAATCAAATCCACAAGATGAGTTTGAATGTTCTGTAAATACAACCATACAAAAATATCTTGAATACATGGTATTAAAAATAAAAAAATATGCAGAAGAAGGTTTGTATTTTGATATAATGCCTGTCTTTGTGACATTAAAATGGAAAAATAAAACTAAACAATTAGAAACAAAATCTAAACATATATATGCAATGTTTAAAGAAGTTGATGACAAAATAAAATTGTATGTTGATACAGAGAAAAATACATTTGCAGAACATTACAATAAATTAAGTGATAAACTTAAAATGCGTCTTGAATTACGATCTGTTGATGACAAATTTTTTGTACAAGCTTTTAAAGAAGTTAAAGGAGAATATAAATTACAGTCACATTGGACTTTAACTGGATGCAAATTAATTTTTCATTTAGGAGTTATATCAAATAATGTAAATAAAAAATTGCTGACTGAAAATATTTGTGATTATGAACCAAACATAAGACTCAAAAGAGAATTAATAAACTTAAATGAGATAAGTAAATATGTCAATAATGTAATCAATAAAAAACTAACTGGATGAATTTGAATCAACATCACTTATATCAGTACTTTTAATTTCACTTTTAACATCATCGAAATTCATTAATGAAAATTTCTTCTGTTCTTTTTCATTTTCAATAGCTGACAACCAATTATTAAATGGAGTTCTTATACAACTTCTAACAATCTCATTCACTTCTGCAACTGTTAGATTTTCTTCAATCATTTTTGTTGCAACTTTGTCAATTTCTTCGTTATTTAACACATATTTAATATTGAAATCATCAACAAACAATGAGTCATAAAATTTAATGAATTCAATGCATTGTTCTTTTGTAACTGTATTTGGAACATAAATAATTTTGTCAACACGTCCTCTTCTCATTCTTAACCTCACCTCTGGTGGAATATCTTCTGGAACATTGGCAACCATTATGATTACTTTTACATCTGGAGTTAATTTGCCCTCTAAAATATCACATAAGGTCGCCATATTTCCATATTGGGATTTATCTTTATCATCTTTAAATAGTAAATCACTTGCATCGACATTGTCAAATAATAATGTGCCTTTACACATTTGTAAATGATCAATATTATTATTTTCTTTTTCTCCTTCATTTTTTTTATATATTTCCATCAATGTTTTTTGCAAATCTTTTATATACAAAAAATTGCCGGATAATCCCGCCACAAGAGTTGCAAAATGTGTTTTACCTCCTCCAGGGGGTCCATAAATGAAATATCTCTTTACTTCGCCATTTCCTATTTGTTTCATATGTAACGTACGCTTCATATATTGTTTTAATTCTTCATATTCTTTTTGTAGTACTGGTGATAAAAGTTTATATGAATTTTCTGAACAACAGATGGAATGAAATATTCTAGAACCATCGTGAAGCATATCTATTGTTTCATTATAAGAATCGTCTTTTATGTTTTTTTTGGAATCTTCTATAAGAAACTCTGCTATACGCAGAAATTTTTTAACTTGCCACCTCCATAATGTTAAATAATAAAACATATCATCTGATCTTAATGTTACATCTAATGTTTCATGATCATTTTTCAATGTTATTATACCATATTTTCTGTAGCGGACTTTATCATTATCATTTTTGGAAATTTCTCTTTTGTAACCAGCCCCGACAACTATTCCTTGATGTGTTTTGTCGGCTATGTAGTTATTATTTGTAATATGATTGTTACACAGCTTATCTGTTGATTTTTCGCATTTTCTAATAATACATTCTAGAATTCTTGCAAAATCGTAGTTTGCTGTTATTTCCACAATGAATAATCTTTCGATTACTTCATATATAAAATCAAATATTTGTTTGATTAAAGTAGCCATTGTGGCATATAATGTTGTTGTTATCAAAGAGACAATCATTGTGTCCATATTTAAAGCATTATGCATCATTACAATGTTTATCATCATGTCTTAATTTCTTAAATAGAATTGGTGCATATATAAATAAAAATTATGGATTATCACTGTTATTTTTAATTTCTTCTTTGACATCATCAAAATTCATCAATGAAAATTTCTTATATTCCTTTTCATTTTCAATAGCTGACAGCCAATTATTAAATGGAGTTCTTATACAACTTCTAACAATCTCATTTACTTCTGCAACTGTTAGATTTTCTTCTGCCATCTTTGATGCAATTTTATCGATCTGTTTGTCATTCAATATATATTTTTTGTTAAATTCATTTATAAATAATGAATCATATAGTTTTATAAATTCAATACATTGTTCCTTTGTTACCATATTTGGAACATATATAATTTTGTCAACTCTTCCTCTTCTCATTCTTAGTCTTACCTCTGGTGGAATATCTTCTGGCACATTTGCAATCATAATAATAACTTTTGCATTTGGAGTATATTTGCCTTCTAATAAATCACATAAGGTTGCCATATTTCCGTAATTTGATTTATTCTTATCATTTGTAAATAGTAAATCACTTGCATCAACATTGTCAAATAATATTGTTCCATAACAGTGTCGCATATCTGTTACATCAGTATTTTCAGTTTTACTTTTATTGATATTTTTTAATATTTTTTGTAAATTATAAGAATACATTGTTCCGCCAGTCAAAACTGCACAGAGATTTGAAAAATGTGTTTTGCCGCCTCCTGGGGATCCATATATGAAATATCTTTTGATATCACCATTTCCAATTTGTGTCATATTTGACGTACGAGATAAATATTCATTCAATTCATTAAATTCTTTTTGCAATGATGGTGTCAAAAGTTTACTAGATGACAATGGACAATTAAAAGTACATTTGTTTCCAATTGAATCATACACATAAATTGAATTTTCCTGGGTAATAGTTTGTGTATTTTTGTTTCGCACATCGATATGATATTTAGCAATACGCAAAAATTTTTCTAAATCCCATCGCCAAATCATAATCACAAATTCATCGGCATTATTATCTATTATCTTTGTATTTACTTTTTCAATGTCACTTTTGAATGTCATTACTGTAAACTTTTTTATTGATGTAGCATCTACATCTCTTGTATATTTAATATTGGTTTTAAAATCGACATTTCTATTTTTAATATCAATATTATATTCATTATTAATAAAATATTTGTTTTTTAAATCGTCTAGCGAATTGTGTGAACGAAGAATTTCCGAAATAACATATCTAAAATCATTTGTTGCATTTAATCTAACAACGAACAATTTATATATTGAATCGTGAATGAAATCAAATGCTTGTCTGATAAAAGTAACAATGGTTGCATATAATGTTGTTGTCACAAGGGACACTATCATAGTATCCAGATTGATATTGTTGTGGTACATCATTTTGCCCTTTTTTAATGAAATACTTTAACAGTCATTTGATACTAATAAATGCAATGTGTTTAGGATTCAATTTTTTTATTTATTATTTCGCTCAGAAATAATAAATAAAAATGATAAAATTCCGAATAGCAATTTTGCAATCTTTTACATAATACAATCTTGATCAACTTCAATCAAACTACCCATCCATGGTGATGCTTTTATCTGGAGGTAAAAAGTATATAAATTTATTTAAAACCCATGGGTTTTAAATAAATTTATATGCTTTTCTACCCTTCAGAACCCTATAAAAGTAATATAAAAGTGTTCAAATTCTAAAGAATTTAAACACT